>ERZ650308.213-NODE-213-length-32375-cov-8.602506_pt1 | contig 32375 bp, 47 predicted proteins | sample MGYA00376244_ERZ650308 | MGnify/ENA primary metagenome ERZ650308 (study PRJEB26733, sample SAMN07839295) | wastewater metagenome | biome: small river; feature: stream; material: water | place: USA: North Carolina | collected 2016-04-26 ... | reverse complement strand
CGCTGTCGGAGGTCGCGCCCGATGCCCGCTGATTGGGAACCCGCGCCGCCGAGTGTGCAGATCGCAGGCGCCATCCAGTGCTTGGAAATCGCCATCAATGCGATGGCCGATCATCTCGCGCGCCTACGCACCCTCGCCGCCGACGTGGCCGCGATGGAGCGCCGGCTGGCGGAATACGCGAGGAAGGAGCGCGCGGATGCCGAGTGACATGCGCGAGGCGGTGGCCGCCTTCCGGGCCGCGTTCGAAAAGGCCGGCGGCAAGGTCGAGATCAACGTCGTCCGGCCCACGGGCCCGCGCGGGAAGAAGTCCGAAGCCTGAACCCCAAGGAGAAACCGATGACCACTCTAACCCAGGCCCGCCAGGGCGACGTGCTGTTGACGCGCCTCAAGGCGCTGCCGGAAGGTGCGCTGCCGGCCACTGCTGGCACCGTTCCCGGCCGCCTCGTGCTTGCCTACGGCGAGGCCACCGGCCACCACCACAGCATCGCGCTGCACGGCGACCGCGTGACGCTTTTCCACGACACCGCTGGCGGCGCCTATCTCGTGGTGGCCGACGGGCCGCCGGTCGCGCTGGAGCACCAGGAGCACAGCACGATCACGCTGCCGGCCGGCGTCTACCGGATGCCAACCCAGGTCGAATACAGCCCCGCCGAACTGGTGCGGGTGGCCGACTGATGGGCCTGAAACTGTACGAGCTGACGCCAGAGCACCGGGCCGAACTCGGGCCTTGGGCGCAGCGCTGGATTGCGAATGCGATGTCGACGGCGCCGATGACGGAGGCGGACCGCGAGGTCTGCCGCCGCGCGGTGGCCGGCCTCTACGCCACAGCGAAACTGCCGCCGCCGAAGCACATTGTCTTCGTCCCGTCACCGTTCGTTCTGGCATTCGCCGGCGGCTTCAGCTCGGCGATCTGGTGGCTGTCGCGGAACAAGAGGGACGCCACCGGGGCCGCCACCAGGGCCGCCACCGAGGCCGCCACCAGGGACGCCACCGGGGCCGCCACCGGGGCCGCCACCTGGGCCGCCACCGAGGCCGCCACCGAGGCCGCCACCGGGGCCGCCACCGGGGACGATCTATCCAACTGGTATCTGGTCGGCGCCGACATGCGCAGGCTGGCCCAAGCGATGGGCCTGGACGGTTTTGGACTGCAATGCGCGGCGCACGCCTGGCGCATGTGGCAGGGAGGCAACCAATGGTCGGGCTACAACAGCTACCTGTCGTTCTTCCGCCACGTCGCCAAGATCGATATTGACTATTCGACCTGGCAGCACTGGGAGGATCTGTCGCTGCATAGCGGCCCGCGGATCATGCACCCCGACTTCTGCATGATCTCAGATCGGCCGGAGACGCTACTGGTCGATGATCGCAATCGCCCGCACTGCGACACCGGCCCCTTCTGCCGCTGGCGCGACGGCACGGCGCTGTACAGCGTTCACGGCGTGCGCGTGCCGGCCTGGCTGATCGAGCGGCCCGGCGATCTGACCGCCGCGAAGATCGACGCCGAGACCAACGCGGAGGTCCGCCGCATCATGCTCGATCGGTTCGGTGCCGCGCGCTGGCTCGCCGAGAGCGGGGCGAAGGTGGTGGACGAGGCCCCGGCCGATCACCCGCTGCTTGGCCTGCGCACCGCGCGCCTGCTGCGCCGGGATGTGCAGGACGACGAGCCGATCCTGCTGGTGGACCTGCTGAACAGCACGCCGGAGCCGGACGGCAGCACGAAGCGCTACCAGATCAGGGTTTCGCCAAACGAATACGGCGGGGAGTCCTCTAAGAACGTTCTCGCTGCTGTTGCCAGCACCTGGCGGCTTCCTGACGGGTCTCTCGCTTTCCGCACCTGGCGAGACTACGCCCCGCAGGTCGAGACATGACCCCCGAGCGGCGCGCGGAGTTGCGGGCGTTGCTGGTGACGGCGCCGGAGTTCATTCGCGAAGACCCGTTGGTGCGCGACATGCCCGCCCTCCTCGACGCGCTTGATGCGGCCGACGCGCGCGAGCGGCGGCTGAGGGAGGCGTTGGAGGAGGCCGTCGAGTTCGCGGATCAGGACTGGCAGTGCCTGACCCCGGCGGGCGACGCGATGCTAGCCAAATGGCGCGCCGCGCTGTCGGAGGTCGCGCCCGATGCCCGCTGATTGGGAACCCGCGCCGCCGAGTGTGCAGATCGCAGGCGCCATCCAGTGCTTGGAAATCGCCATCAATGCGATGGCCGATCATCTCGCGCGCCTACGCACCCTCGCCGCCGACGTGGCCGCGATGGAGCGCCGGCTGGCGGAATACGCGAGGAAGGAGCGCGCGGATGCCGAGTGACATGCGCGAGGCGGTGGCCGCCGTGATTGAGCGCACCCGGGAACTGCACTGCGCAAAACCGTCCTACGCCATTGATGACGAGACCGCCGACGCCGCGCTCTCCGTGATCCGCGAGCGGCTGGCGGAGAAGGTGCCGGAAGCCACGTATACGCCGGAGCAACCGGCGATGGTGCCGTATGAAAAGCCGCTCTTCATCCATACGTGGAACGCCTGCCGCGCGGCCATGCTGCGCGAACTCGGAGGCGAGGGATGAGCGAGGCGACGATAGCGATCCCTCGCCGCATGCTGTGGGACTTCGAAGATTTCGCACGGCGACGATCCACGGAACTGACCGAGAAGGCCGCCAGTCTACGGAAGAAGTCGCCCGGCCGATCGAACACGGAAGCGCGGGCCGCCGAGTGGTGGGCGATGGCCGACAGGCTCCTACAGGAGTTGCAGCGCAATGCCTGACCGCCCGCCCGTCGCGCAGATCGCCGCCGCGCTAGAGGCCGAAGCCGAAGCGCTGGACGCGCCCCCTACCCCGCCGGAGGTTCCCCATGCCTGACGCCCCGCCGCTCACCCCCGCCGACCGCGCGGCACAGTGCACGCCGAGACCTTGGAACCTCAATTCTCCGGACGAGACACTCATCTTGGGACCGGATAGGCAGGTTGTCGCCACCACGCTGCAAGACGAAGACGACTACGAGCGAAACTACAACACGCGCGCCGGAGACGCCGAATTGATTGTCAAAGCCGTGAACTCTCACGCTCCGGCGTTTGCGGCGCTTCGTGATGCCTATGTGGCCCTCGCCTTTGCCTTTCGTCGCTTGGAGGTGAGCGCTCGCACGTCGGATGGCGAACTTTGCCAATCATTTGGGCGAGTGAGAGGAAAGATCGAAGCCGTGTTCAAAGCGTCTGGAGAGAAACTGTGACAGAGCACAGGAATGTCCGCACGAAAGGCATGTGCGGCGCTGGGCTGTGGCGCGTAACGCGCGGAGATTGTCCGATTTGCGGGGCCACCGAGCGGGATGAGTGCAGGCGCAAGCATGCGGTCGAGGCGAAGATCATCGATGAGATGATGAAAGGTCTTCGCTGCGCGAAGGCTCTGCTCGACAACATCAACGAGTTCGGCGCGTGCACTAGTCCGGAGATTTACGACGCGGCCGACACAGCGGTTCGGGCCGCCCTCGCCGCCCGTCTCGCGGAGGCCGGCAATGAGTGACGCGCGCGCGGCGACGGATGGCGACTTGGAATACTGGCGCGATACCGTTCGCAGTGCCCGCGCGACCAACACGGGAACACTGCTGGCAGCAACCGCTTCGATGGAAGCCCTTTTGGCCCGCATATCCGCCGACGCCGCCCGCATCCGCGAGTTGGAGGCGCGGCAGGTGCCGGACGGCTGGCAGGTCGTGCCGAAGGAGCCGACGGTAGCGATGGAGCGCAGCGCGACGGGTCGGGATACCCGCGACGAAGGGATCGCCAGCATGTATTCCGGCATCTACCGCGCGATGCTGGCAGCGGCGCCCCGGCCATGACGGACCCGATCAAAGCGGCGCTTGAGGCGGGGGCGGCGGCGCTGTGCGTCGTGCAGGGCGTGGGCCAGACGCCGAACGAGATGGCCCGCGCGCGTGTCGAGGCTGCGGCGGTCGTGGCGGCGGTTCTGCGGGCACTGCCTCGGAATGCAAAGGAATATCGCGACCACACCAAGCGCGCTCTGCTTTGGGAGGCTGTCTTTCCAGACAACCTCGCCGCCGCCGTGGAAGCCGCCGCGCGTGGTGACGTGTAAGGATCGCTTACACGTCCCCGCCGTCGTGTTAACGAAACCGGCCCGGCGGTAACATGATCCTCTGGCTCGCCGGCACTATCGCCGTGGCCTGCCTCGCCGTGCCGGCGGGCCGCTGGCGCCCCTGGGCTGCGGGGACTGTGCTGACGCTGGCCGGGGTGCTGGCGGTGCTGCTGGAGTGGCGCAGGCGTGCTGCCAGGGTCCGAAATTCGAAAATTCGCTATCCTGCAAACTGACGAAAAATCTTTCGGATTGCGGCAGGCGCGGCCGTCCCTGCGCGCTACTTCGCCAGCGCGAGCAGCTGCGCCTTGAAGGCGGCCAACGCGGCAACCACGGCCATGATGCTGACGACCACCCACTTGAAGGCGCGGGCCTGATGCAGCGCCTCGCTCACCGGCTTGATTTCCTCGTGCAGCTGCTTGCGGTCGGCGTCGCTGGCCTTGAGCGCTGCCTTCAACTCGGCGATGTCGTCGCGCCACGCCTCGCGCTCTTCGCGGAACGCTTTCAATTCCTCGCGCGCCGCCTGGGTGATGCCGCCCAGCTCGATCATCAAGGCCATGATTTCGGCCTGCGGCGGGTGGCGGCGGTCTCCTGCCGTCATCGCAGCACCTCGTCGGGGTCCAGCCCGGCCGCCGTCAGCAGCGCCCGGGCCTGTTGGTCGTCGGCGTAGATGCCCTCGCGCAGCCCCATCAGCAGCGCCCGGGCGGACGGCGCCGCGTCCAGCACGGCGGAAAGTGCAGACAGGCGTCCGCTGGCGACGATGCGCGCGGCCAGCGTGCCGAGCGGCACCAGCCGGCGGTCGGGCGCGGGTTCGATCCAGGCGCTGCCGCTCCATGTCGCGCGGGCATCGGCGGGTGGCGCGGGCACCTCGACGCCGCCGTCGGGCGCGCTGCCGACGAAGGCGCCCAGGTAGGCACCCCCGACCGAGCGGTAGTAACGCGCGGTCATGCGAAGGCCCTCACGTTGACGGATGCCTTGGTCGGGTCGACGCCGGTTAGGGCGCCGGCGCTGGTCCCAAGATAGATGCCGGCAGCGGGGGCGATCCAGGACACTTGCGTCGTGTTCTTGACCACCGTTGTGGTGGTGCTGGGGATCGTATCCAGCCCGCCATATCCGGCCGCGATTTCATAGATGGTGCCGGCCGTGAAGACGCTGTGGCTGGTGTCGATCCTGATTTCCGCCACCACCAGCAGCGGCACCACGCCAAGCCCGTGCGTCAGGGTGACGGCGGCGCCATGGGTGTAGGTGACGAAGCCCGTCTCGGCCTTCCGCTGGATCGGCAGCGCGGCACCGTTGCGATAGAAGCCCGTGCCGTTGATGGTGCCGGTGCCCTGAAAGCCGCCGCTGGCGCCGCCGATCACCAGGCCGTTGCGGATCGCCAGCGCGGTGGTCAGGCTGCCGGCCAGCAGCTGCATGACCTGCAACTCACCCTCGGCCGTGGCGGCGGCCGGATCGCGCAGGATGCCGCGCAGGATGGAGAAGACGCGCGCGGTGGCGGCATCGTCCCGCCCGGCGATCTGAAGGTCGCCCAGGGTGTCGGCGGCGGCAGGGCTGGCGCTGTTGCGGTCCAGCTTGATGCCCATGGCGCCGGCGCCGGCGTCGGTGCTGCGGATCGTCAGCAGGTCGCCGGTCGTGGCCAGCTGCACCAGCTGCGCGGCCGTGAAGGTGTTGGCCGCCGCCAGGCCGGCATAGGTCGACAGGTCGATGCTGGGCGCGATGTTGGACAGCAGCGCCAGGGTGCCGCCGCCGGCGACGATGACGCCGACCAGCGCGTTGGCGGCCGGGATGTCGCCCGCGGACAGGGCGGTGGTGCCGTCGCCCTTGCGGATGGGCAGCGCGCCCAGGCCGTTGAAGTTCACGGTGGCGGCGCCCGTGCTGGCAGCGGGCGCGCGGTAGTAAAACCGCTGGCCGTCGGCATAGGCGCTGGGCGGGCTGCTGACCGTGACGACGTGCGCCGAGGCGCTGCCGGTGGCGGTGCCGCCCCACCAATAGGCCTCAGTGGTGCCTGGCCCCGCGGGCTGGCTGCTGACCAGCGTGGCGGCGCCGCTGGTGTCGAAGCCGAGATACTTGTTCGCCCGGGCGGCGGCGGCGGCCATCTCGCCGACCAGCGCCTCGCTGCGGGGCAGGCGCAGGCAGGTCTGGATAAGTTCCGCCATCTGGATGGCGAGGATGGTGTTGCGGTCGAAGGCGGCCTCCGCCGTCTCGGCCGGGAACGGATCGTTCGCCACCAGATCCATCGGCTGGGTGGCCGGCACGGCGCGGCGAATCAGCACCGCCACGCCGGCGCCCGGGGCCGCGGCGAAGTTCACCGTGCCGCTGGGGCTGCCGCCCGTGACGCTGTAGCCGGTGGTTTGCAGCACGCCGGCCAGGAAGACCTCCAGGTCGGTGGCAGCGAAGATGCGGAACGGGAACGCGAAGCCCGTGCTGCTGCCGTCGCCGGTGTACTGGATGCGGTTGGTGGTCGCCGTGATCGTCATGGGGCTACTCCACTTCGGGCGGCGGGCTGCGGCCCAGCACGGCGCGCATCTCGCGGTCGCGCGTGACGGCGCGGTTGAGGTCGGGGAATTCGTCCAGCGCGGCAGCGGTCGCGGCTTTCCACCGTGCGCTGCGGATGCGGCGGATGGCGGCGATCTGGTCCTTGGGGTCCAGGTCGGCGAAGCCCGGGCCTTCCACCAGGTCAGACATCTCCTCGCGCATTGTCTGACCGCCGTCGCCTTCGTTCATGCGCCGGATCAGCCAATTGTACTGGCCGGCGGTCATGCGGACGTTGGTCTCGGGAAACTTGTCGTCGGGCATCGAGAGCACGCCGCCCAGCGCCAGCAACCGGTCCTCCAGCGCGTCGGCCCGGCCGGTGGTGGTGCGGAAGGGCCAGAACAGCGGCAGGAAGCCGCCCTCGGTCGGGCGCACCTCGGCGCCGAAGATGTTGAGGCGCGGCGCCACGTCGTTGCCGGGGATGCGGCTGCGGGCCTGCTGCCAGGCGCGATCGAAGCCGCGGCGGATCGGGTTGGCGTTCGCGGTGGCGAAGTCCTCGGGCATCGTGTTAGCGGTCTCGGGGTCGACCGTGCGCTCGATAGCCGCGCCCAGCGTGCCGCCGGAAAGCGGGGTCAGGATGGCGCCGGCGATCTTCTCGGCGAACAGGCCGGCGGCGCGCTCGGCCCGGCTGCTGCCCGTCTCGGCCTGCCGCTCGGTTAGCAGGCGGGCCACGTCGCTGATGCCCTGCGCGAAGGGCTGCGTCAGCGTGTATTCGTACAGGCCCGAGGCGGCGGCGAGCGCCATGGCGCTGTATTCGTCCACGCGATCACCGCTGTTCGGGTGCGTCGCCACGTGGTGCGCCATGTCGGCCGCCATGCCCATCAGCGCCGAGACGGGATCGACGCGCGCGTAGGACGTGCAGCGCCACTGCCCATCCGCCCGCTCGCAGAAGGAATAGGGCTGCAAGCCCTGCCGCTGCCATGCCTGCTGGCCGGCGCGATCCTCGGGCCGCTGCCCCGTGATGCGGAAATCCGGGTCGGCCAGGCTGTCGGCGACCTGGCCGTAGAACCACCACATCGCCATGCTGCCCAGCGCGATGCGCGACAGCGCCAGATCCTGCCGCGCCCCGCCGGCCAGGATGTCCGACCGCACCTGCGGCGACAGCAGCACGCTCATGGGCGTGCGCTCCAGGGCGGCCCTGAAGACGTTCGTGGGCGTGGAGAAGAAGGGCACGAAGACCTTCGCCAGCGGGTGCTGCATCACCGTGGCGAGCTGCTGAAGGTACGGCCCCATCTGCTGCTGGAAAGTCATCGCCCGCGCGGCCGCGTCGGCGGCGTCGCGCCATTGCTCCGGCGGGTGCCGCAGCATCGCCGCCACCTCGTCGTTGGCCTGCTTCACCGGCACGCCTGCTTCAAGCAGCTGCTGGCGGTGCCGGTACGCCTGGGCCATCAGCTCCATGCGGTTGCCGGCCGCCTTGAAGAAGGCATCCTCGGTGACCAGCGCGCGGCCCGGCACGCGCACCACCGTCCCCAGCAGGTCGACCGCCTGCCCGACCGGGCCGGAGAGGTTGAAAGCCTCGGCCGAGATGGCGTTGAAGCGCGGTGTGTCCAGTTTCGACATGGCGTCTGCGGGAATGCCCGTGCGCCACGTCTCGCCGGCCAGCCGCAGCGCGTCGCCGAAGCCGTGATAGATGCCGGCCATCTGGGCGAAGGCCTCGCCCATGCGCACCTGTTCGTCGCTGCCAAGGCGCACCATCCGCCGGCCCGTGCCGATGGCGCCGGCCAGGAAGCGCTCGGGGATCGACCACAGGCCGAAAGCCGCATTGCCGGTCATGTTGATGAGGTGCGTGGTCGGCAGCGTCAGCAGGCTGTTGATGTACGCCTCGATGATCGCATCCGCCGTGCGCCGGCCGAGGCTCGCCTGCGCGAAGCGGGCACGGCTGGCGGCATCGGGCAGCGCCACCCACGCGGCCGCCTGGGTGCGCAGCACGGCCTCACCGCCCAGCAGGTCCACGATCGCGGCGGTGGGGTCGCGGCCGGGGGCCAGCACGCCCTCGCCGAAGCGCCGCACCAGCGCATCCATGTCGCCGGGGGCCTGCCGCGTCAGGGCCGTGAGCTGCCCCAGCATGCCCAGCGCGCGGCCCGCCTCGGCAGTCGCACCGTTCGCCTGGGCCACCAGCGCGCTGGTGAAGGCGAGGTTCAGCCCGAACTGCCGCACTGCGTCGGCGCTGTCCGCCGTGCCACGCAGCTGCGCCACGTTCCGGGCCGCCCGCTGCGTCTCGCTGAAGGCGTTCTGCACCGCCAGCACCGAGGCGGTCAGGTCCTCGGCGTTGAAGGCCTGGCCGGGCGTGCGGTTCAGCAGCCGCTGTGCCGCGCCGTCCAGCCCGATGGCCTCGGCCGCGGCGACCATCTGGTCGCGCGTGCGCACGCCGCGGCGGGCGGCCGAAAACAGGTCCGGGTTGGCCTGCCGCACGGCGTCGATGAAGCGGCCCACGTCCTCGGGCGTGTAGTCGCCCTGCATGCTGATCAGGCGGAAGGGCTTGGCGGCCCCCTGCCCGACCGTCTGCGCGATGAAATCCGCTTCCTGCTGCGTCGCCTCGCGGATCGCGAGGTGCCGGCCGGCCTGGTCCACGAAATCGTGCGCGCGGGGCGCCGGCATGCTGTCCGGCACGATGCGGCCCAGGCGGCCGAACAGTTCCGCCAGCCCGCCGGCCACCTGCGTCTCGCCCGCGCGCGGGCCGAAGGAAGACGGCTGCTGCGTCTCGGGCGGGGGCTGGATGGCCCCAGGCTGCGCAGGCGTGGCCGCTGGCGCGGTTGCAGGCGTCGCCCCTTCCACCGGGGCCGGCGGCGGCGCCAGGGCCTCCGGCGGCGTTTCCCGTGGAACTGGCGGCGCACCAGCCGGCACGCTGGCGGCGGGTTCCGGCTCTGGCGGCGCCGGCTCGATCGTGACGGCGGGGGGTTGCACGCCGATCGCCGGCACCTGCACGTCGGGGAGGCCGGCGGCGCGGTTGGCTGCGTCCTCCTCCGCCGCCTGCTGCGGCGAGCGGATGACCAGGCCGCCGGAAAGGGGGCTATTCGCCATCGTTGCCGTCCTCGCCCGCAACCGCTATGATCGGAAGCGCGCCGGGGAATGCGTTTCGGACGTTAGACTGCTGGCCTACACCGGAGGCATGCGGCCTCCCCGGCCACCCCTCCGACCCATCGTTGATGAAGCGGCGCATGCTGTTGGCCGCTAGCACCTTCGCGCCCTTGCGCACCTCCTCAACATAGAGCGTCATCCCGTTAGGTTCGCGCTTCCAGAAGCCGATGACTTCCTGACCTCGGGCGGTCGTGCCGACAACCGCCACGTGGTCGGGGTTCGCGACGATCTCCGGGATGCGCGCCCAGTCGTCCGGGCCGACAGGGCGCTGTCCTCGTGGGGCCTCCTTCGCCGCGTCGCCATGTTCCTTGAAAACGTGCCGCGCGGCGTAGGCGTCGACCTGATGCGAATACCCGGACACGTCAGCCGCACTGCCAGCATCCTTCAAAGCCTGGTTGACCTTGGCGACCACCTCCGGCGTCAGCTCGCCCAGATGGATCTGATCTGCTGCCTTCGGCGGGGCGGTGCGTGCGGCCTCGAATGCCTCGCGAAGCCGGTCGGCCACGTTGGCGCCCTCGCGCGAAGCCGCCCGCCCTGCCCCACCGGCGCCTTCCTCGGCGATGCCGCGCGCGATCCGCTCGGCGGCACGGCGCGATCCCATGCCCTCCGCCTCGCCCGGCGTCAGCGCGGCGGCACCGGCCGCAAGCCCAGTGACCGCGCGCGGCATCGCGGCGGCAGCGCGCGCGACGCCCGGCAGGATTGACAGGTTCAGCAGTTCCAGCGCCTCGGGCCGCAGTTTCAGCGCGGCGGCGTCGCGGTGGCCGGTGACCGGATCGGTGCCGCCCAGGGTCGCGGTGCCGGGTCCGAAGCCGTAGCTCATGTTCTCCAGCACCGCGCCCACGTCGCCGAGCGTGATGTCCTTGGCGCTGATGCGGCCCAGACCAGGCACCTCGGCGCCCACGCGGTCGAGCTGGTCGGCGGCGGCTTGCAACCATTGGCCGATCTGCCCCACGGCCTGCATCACCGGTCCGCGCGGGATGTTGCGCAGTTCGCCGTTGGCGCCGCCCATGGTTGGCGCGTTGGCACCTTCGGCCGGCGCTGCAGGTGCCTCGGTGCCGGGCTGGGCCGGCGTCGGCTCGGCGGTGCCAAGATGGCCCGGCGCTTCCGCCCCGGGCGTCTCGATGGTCACGGCAGGCGGCGGGCGGTCGCCGCGGCGCACCTCGATGCGCTCCAGCGCGCGGTCCTCGACCTCGCTCATTGGGCGCCCGCCGCATCAAGGATGCCGCGCCAGCGCGTCAGGTCCTGCTGCGTCACCATCGCGCCGTTGATGGTCGGCGGTCGGGGCGGCGTCGGCGTCTGCTGCTTTTCCCACCACCCCAGGCGCTGATAGCCGACCCACGCATCGACCTGCGCCTGTACGGCATTCAGACCGTCGCGCGTATTCACCTGCGGTGGCATCCGGCGAAGCGCTTCCGCATTGCGCTGGGCCGCCAGGTTCTGCTGCGGCGTCGGATCGTTGGCCAGCCGCTCGCGCACATACTTCAGCGGGTCCAGCCCGGGATTGCGCTGCCGCTCGACCACCAGGTCGTTGAGGATCTGGCCGGACAGCAGCCGCGCCTGGCGCTGCCAGGGCTGAAGGTCGCGATCGGCGATGGTGCCGCTGGGCACGTTCAGCGCGCGGCCGACGAAGGCCTCCGCCTCTCGGAAATCGGCGTTCTCGCGCTCGCGGATGCGCGGCAAGGTCTCGGCCACCAGCGTCTGACTGACGCGGCCGTCGGCAAGCCAGGTGTTCAGTTCCTGCCGCGTCAGGGGGTTGCCCGGATCGGCCAGCCGGTCGGACACCATGGCGCGCATCACTGGCGTGGTCGGGATGTCCTGGATCGTGCCGTTCACGATGCCTTCGTAGGTGCGGTAGCTGTCGCCGCTGCCGCTGGTGCGCAGCCGGGCCAGCGCGTCCTGCGCGGCCGAGACATTGCCGGCGCGCGTCGCGTCGATGATGTCCTTCTCGGCCGCCGTGGCTTGGGCCTCGGCCTGCCGCCGCCGCGCCGTCTCGGCCCGGTTGTCGGCCGCGATCGACTGTGCCGCCAGGGCCTGCTGCCGCGATGCCGCCGCCGTCACAAACCGCTCGCGCTGGTCGGCCCGCAGCGCCGTGAACCGCGCGGGGTCCGCCAGCACGCCGGCGACCGCGCCGGGGTTGTCGCGCACCATCCGCAGCACCTGCGCGCCCTGCACCTCGGCCTGGAAAGCCTGCTGCTGCTTGGCCGCATCGGTCGGCCCGTAGAAGCCGCTGCGCACGCCTTCCTCAAGCAGCGCCCCGAAGGTCCGCACCGCCTCGGCATCGCCGTTCGCCGCCCGCGTCGTCAGTTCCCGCTGCGCATCCAGCACGCGCGCATTGAAGGCATCGGTGCGCAGCGCGAGCGCCCGCCGATCGCCGGCGCGGGTCAGGCCGGAGGTGCTTTCCGAAAGCCGCAACCCGACCGAGGCCAGCCCTTCCGCATCGCCCGACAGGCCGGCCAGCCACTTCTGCCGGATGGCCTCGGCCCGCTGCTGGATCATCGGACGGATGGCGTCGGGGTCCGTCGCCTTGTCGACCTCGCCGGCCAGGTCCGCCATCTCCTGCGATGCCCCGGCCAGCGCTTCCATCCGGCGCATGCCCTGCGCCTGCCGCTGGATTTCCACCGAGGCATCCATCGCCTGCCGCCCGGCACGCGCCAGCATCAGCCCGCCGGCCGCGGCCTCGCCGGGGTCCATGCGCGGCGCCAGCGGGCCGGACTGGCCAGGCTGGGCGTTGAAGCGGGGGATTGCGAAGGCCATCAGATCGGCCCCAGGCGGCCGTTGATGCCGACGCCGCCCGGGTTGATCTTCACGCCCGTGCCGCCCCCGCTGCCGCCCAGGCCAAACCCGCCCGAGGCACGCCAGCCGCCCGTCAGCAGCGTCGCCCCGGCCCCGACATAGCCACCGATCCGCGACGCGCTGGCCGCAGCGCGATCCTGCGCCGCCTGCGCCCGCAGCGCCTGGGCCTTCATCTGGCCCTGCCAGCGGCGCGTCTGCGCCTCCAGTTCCATCTCGGCCGCGTTGTCGGCAAACACGTCGAGCGCGCTGCCGCTGGCAATGTCGATCCCACTGCCGGCCGCGCCTGCCCGCGCGGCTTCTTGCCGCTGCCGCAGCTGGCGCTGCACTGCCGCCTGTTCCGCTCCGGCCTGATACTGCGTCTGCACCGCCTGCGCTTCGGCCAACCGGGCATTGAAGCCCTGGGCAGCAGCGGCGCCGTTGCCGGCCATCACCTGCCCGGCGGCCGTGACTGCCGTGGCGCCGACCAGCAGCGCGGTTTCGATGCCGGTCATGCTGCCACCTTCGCCCAGCGCAGGAAGTCGCGCGCCTCCGGGCTGAATTTCTGCGCCCGCCCCTCGACCTCGAACCCCAGCGCCAGCAACCACCGGGCCGAGGCCAGCACGCCGGTCATGCAGTCCGCTTCGACCCGCCAGTGGCCGGCCGCGAATTGCTCGCCGATCCGCGCCCGTACGAAACGGTCGATGCGCAGGAAATGCCGCGGCCGGACATGCCGGCTCAGCACCGCCCAGGCGATGGCCCGGCCAAACCACGGATGGGCGAAACCGCCGGCCCCCAGCAGCACGCCATCGGCTTCCGCCGTCCAGCCCGTCAGGCCGCCGCCGGTGGCGCGCCAGTCCGGCACCACGTCCATGTATTTCTGGCCGTCCCACAGCTCGATGGCGCCCAGGTCGGCCGGCTGAAACGGACGAAACTCAACCATGCGTCACCAGCTCACGGATCAGCAGCGTGCAGGTGAAGGGCAGCGGGTCGTCGCCCTCGATCGAGATCACGCCCTCGTCATCGAAGCCGCCCTCGGGGCTGACCGGGACGAAGCCGCTGAACAGCGGCGGCGCCTGGTCCATCGGGTCGCCGGCGCGGCGATACGGGATTTCCTGTTCCCCGCCCACGTAGCCGCAGCGCGAGCCCAGGCTTTCCAGCAGGCGCAAGCGCACCTTGTGCACCCGCTTGGCCTGGCCCTGCGCGCTGCCCTTCGCCGCACCCGCCTCGGCCGGCATCGTCCGCATGCGGTGCGTGTACGGCAGCCCGACGCGCACGGTCTCGGCCGCCGGGCCGCTGATCGCCACGGCGCCGGCCGCCACCACCTGCGGCACCCGCACGCTGCCGTCAGCGAGGATTTTCACAGTCTGGCCTTCCAGGTGCCCCAGCCCGGAGACGGTGGCCGTTGCCGCGCCCTCGTACAGCAGGCCGGCATCGACATGGTGGCCGCTGTCCTGCGCCTCGATGAATTCGATGTGCCGGCGGGTGACGCCGCCGATGGTGCGCCGCGCGATCAGCCACAGTTCGTCGGCCGTGCCGTCCGGGTTCGGGATGGCGGCGATGCTTTCCACCACCGCACCGCCGACGCTATGCCGCGCCCAGGCCCGCACCCGCTGGTCGGGTTCGAAGGTCAGGCTCAGCAGGGCGCCGTCGCCGCGCACGCCGTACAGCAGCCCGTCCGGCTCCTCGCACCAGGCCAGCGCGGTGACGCCGCCGGCCGTGATGTGCTCCGACAGGATCGTCGCGTCGGCCGTGGAATAGGCGTCGGCGTCGTAGGCATAGCGCATCTCGCGCAGTTTCCGCCCGGCCTTCTGCATGAACAGCACGGCGCCGCCGGCGCGGATCGCCGGCACGTCGGGCGCGGTGCCCCGGTCGCTCTGCCGCGCGGCCTTCACGTTGTCCCCGGCCAGCGGCTGGTTCGCGCTGGCCTGGCCGACCAGGTATTCGGCGCTGCGCGTGCCGACCAGAAGGCCGCGCGGCGTGCTCGCCATCCAGATGATGTCCTGCACCTCGTCGTCGGCGATCGTCACCGTGATGGCGTGCGTGGCGACGACCTCGCCATCGTCATAGGTGGGCGTGAAGTCGGGGAAGTCGCCGGTGCGGCTCATCCAGATCGTCTGGCCGCGGGCGAAGACGATCCGCTCCTCGTGGAAGGTCACGCACTGCGGCCAACCCGTCGTGTCACTCCAGGCGCCGAGTTGCCATTCGCCGGTGACCGCCGTGCTGGGCAGCCGGTCGATCACGGTGGCGGTGACGTGCGTGCTGTCGGTGAAGCCGGTGATCCGCACCGAAGACCACACCGTCTGACTGCGGCCGAGGAATTTCCAGACGCAGGTGCCATCGGTGATGTAGTCGCCTTCGGATGCGTTCACCAGGATTTGCGCCGAAGTGCCCGCGCCGATGCAGCGGTAGGATCGGACGATGCCGTCGACCTTGGCGACCGTCGTGTCGCCGACCACAAAGGCGGTGGGGCTGCCCGGATAGGCAACCGCCACGCCCTGCCGCAGCCGCACCAGCCGTCCAACGTCGGTCGCGGCAAAGACCGCGCTGCTGGCGGTGATGGTGATGCTGCCGGTGGTCGCGCTTGGCGTCAGCGTCTTGCTGGCGTCCTCGTTCTTTTCATCCCACGGCCCGCCCACCGCATCGAAGGTCGCGATGCTCCATGCCGTGTCGCTGGTGCGGCTGATCTTGCGCGGCTGCCAGGACCGATGCGCGAGAAACAGCACGTCGGCCGACTGCACCGCGCCCAGCGCCGGCAATTGTGCCTCGGTCCATGGCGTGGCGAGTTCCACCGGCGTTCCGGGCGGCGATTCCACCCGCGCGTGGTTGCGCAGCACCCGCACATACTGGTGGCCGAATTCCAGCATGTAGGCTTGCACGGTCGAAAACACGAAGCGCATCAGCCGGGCGCGGCGCGTGCTGTCCTTCGTCTCCGCCACGAAATAGGTGCCGGGCCGTCGCGTGATGCCGCCCTGGGGCAGCACCGTGAAGTTCTCCAGCAGCTGCGCGCCGTTGCCGAATTGCTCGATGTCCGGCCGGCCCAGCAGCCGGGGCGAAAGTTCCCCGCTGGTGAAATTCGTTTGCGGCTGGTTAGCGGCGGGCATCGACGAACATGTCCGCGCTGATCCGGTCGCCCCCGCCTTCCTGCGCGTCGGCCGAGCGTGCGTCGCGCAACCGGTCGGCAAACAGCCGGCGCATCTCTTCCAGCAGGGATTCGCTTTGCGTCAGCGGCCGGCACAGCCGCATCGCGATGCGGGCCGCGATGGCCGCGACCAGCAGCGGGTCCATCTCGCCGGGGTCGTCCAGGCGGGTCACATACTGCACCGAGAGCGGCGCGCCGAGGTCGGTCAGCAGCACGCGCCCCTCGACTTTCCACGGCGTCTCGGCGTCGGCGTCGGGCAGGCGCAGCACGCGCAGGCAGTCGGCCGGCAGCTGGTACTGGTGATCGAAGCCGAAGGCGGGCGCGGCGGCCAGTTCGGGCAGGGCTGCGCGGCTGCTCGCGCTGTTCCACGGATGCAGCCGCAGCACCTCGTCGCGGCAGGCGGGATAGACGAGCTTCGAGAGCGAGGCTTCCTTGGTCAGGTCGTCCAGCGACGTGATCCGCTGGTCGCCAAGGTCGGTGAGCGCCAGGTTGCAGACTTCGGTCCACGACTGCGGCACGGCGCGCTCCGGTCAGGCGGGCGGAGGCCGAAGCCCCCGCCCGACAGGCTCAGTCGATGCTGTAGAGGAACAGCACCACCATGCGGCCCGAGGACGGCAGCGCCGCCGCGGCCACGGTCATGACGATTTGCTCCGCAGCCGCGAGCTCGACGCCCATGGCCGCGTTCAGGCCGACGGACACCCAGCTGTCCGTGGTGGTCAGCGTCGCCGCAGCGCGGTACTTGCCGGTGCTGCCGTTGATGCCGAAGGCCAGGGTCGCCGTGCCGCCGGCCGAAGCCGACAGGTTGAAGCGCGCATCCCACACGCGAGCGCCCTTCGGCAGGATGATCGGCAGCGTGTAGCTGCCGGCGGCATCCGAGGCGAAGGTGAAGGTGCACGCAGCGACGCGCAGGCGGCCGCCGGCCAGCGAGACCGGTGCCTGGTTCGGAGACGTGATCGAGGGTTCGGTGACGGCCATGGCTCAGCTCTCCAGGCACTTGATTTCGATGAGCTTGGTTTCCTCAAGCCGGCTCGCCCCGATGAACATCTTGAAGTAGGCGTACCAGCTGAACCGCTTGTCGGCCCGCTTGGTCACTTGGTTCTCGATGTCCGCGCCGATCGCCAGCCCGATCGCCGACTTGCACCAGGCGGCGACGCGCCGGTACGAGCTGCCGTCCACCGCCAGCCGCTCGGTGCGGATGAAGGTGAAGCCCATGAACTTGTCGATCTTGCCTTCGACCAGGGCCTTGACGTTGTTGTAGTCGCTGCTGGTGGTCTCGGTGGTGGCCAGCAAGTTGCCGATCTGCTTGGCCGAGCAGGCGATGAAGCGCGGTTCGTCAGGATCGACGCCGGCTTCGGCGCCGTCGAGCTTCACCTTGGCCTCGATCAGCTTGCTGATGGTCAGGCCGGCGTTGCCCGAGCCGGTGCCATAGGCCCAGCTGTTGACCGCGATCTGGTTGCCGGCCGGGAAGGTGACGGTCGAGCCGCCCTCCTCGCCGGCGCGCGCATCGGCGAACAGGCACTCGATAATCACGTCGTCGATCGAGCGCCCCATCGCTGCGCCGTGCGCCTGGGTGTAGCTGCTCGACATGTCGTCGAGGATGCGCACCTTGTCGATGTCGTCGATCAGGTCGCCGGTGTCGTAGCCGGCAAGGTCGATCGCGCGACGCGAATGCGGCGTGGAGTTCAGCGGGCTGTCGCCGTGCCGGTTGGTGATCTTCGACGCCGAGACCGAGCCGACATAGTCCATGTAGTGGCGTTTGCCGCGCACGCCCGGCTCGACCGTGACGGCGCCGCGCAGACGGGATGCCTTCTGCTGAGCCAGCAGCCGCACGTTGCTGCCGTAGCTCATCAGGAAGGCTTCGGTAACCTGGAAAGACATTCGGGAAGCCCCCGACCAATGCTGTTTGCACCGATCGACTGAGCTCCCCGGGCAAAGTCCCGGACCCGCGTCTGGCCCTGGTCTCTATCGGGAGCGGGCTGCCCCCCGAGCGCCCGTCCGGACGGTTTCCCGCTCCCCGGCGTCGCTGCCCATCAGGTAGCGCTCAAACACCGTGGCATAGTCAAGCACGATCTGCGGCGTGGTCGTCGGAACACCCTTCGGCACGATCGCCAGCGCGGCCGCGAGCGCCTCGGCGCGGACCTCCTCCGGCGTCACGCGGCGACGCCCGGATAGGCATCGGCCATCAGGCGGCGGCGGCGGTCCTGCGCCTCGGCGTGGCCCGGATGGCTGCCATCCATCAGGCGCTTCATCGTTTCCTCGTCGGCCTCCATCGCGCTCAGCTGCGCCTTGGCGTCGGCCGGCGTCAGGCGGCGGCTGATCTGCGTATCGCCCCCGCCCTTCAGCGCCGGCGCCTCGCTGCTGGCCGCGGCGGCGTGCGCCAGCACCTTGATCAGGCCAGGGTTGTTGCCCAGGCCGGTGCGCTCCAGCATCGCGATCGTCTCTTCGTCCGCGACCTCGCGCAGCACGCGGCGGGCAGCGTGGATCTTGTCATCGAAGGCCGCGCCGAATTCCTTGCGCAGCGCGGCTTCGGCCTCGCGCGCCTGCGCTGCCATCGCCTCGCCGGCCTGCGTCGCCAGCCCGCCCGCCGTCTCGCCATAGAAGGCCAGCACGCCTTCGGCCTGCGCTTTGCTCAGCCCCAGCGCGTGCGCCTTCGCGGCGAAGGCGGTCATGGTCTCCGGCGGCAGCGTTTCCACCGGCGCCTTCAGCCCGTAGCCCTCGGCGTTCTCCGGCCGGCCCAGCGCGTTCCACGCCGCGGCCAGACCTTCGGCATCGTCGGCGCCCTTCGGCATCCGCAGCACCTGCCCCTTGTCCAGCCCGACCATCGCGGCGGCGTGCTTGTAGCTCTTCGCCAGCCCGGCCACGTCGCGGAAATCCTTGAAGGTCGCATCCTCGCGAAACTCGGTCGGCAGCCAGGCGCGCGGATCGTCGGCGCTGCCCTGCACCGGGGCCGGCGCGGGCGCAGCGGGCGCGCCACCCAGAAGCGAGCCGGCCGGGGCGGCGGCGGCGGGAGCGGGATCAGCCATGGAAGACCTCTTCGGTGTCGCCCGTCAGCAGCAGGCGGCGCTGCGCGTCGGGGCTGCGGTTGATCATGTCGAGCAGTTCCAGCACCGCGCGGCGGCGGCCCTCGCGGAAGGCCATCACGGCGGCGTCGGGGCTGAAGGTCGATTGCCCCGCATGGTTGCGGGCCAGCAGGTCGGCCAGCACGCGCTGGCCTGCTTCGGCGGCGAAGACGGTGCGATAGTCCTGCGCCAGCTGCGCCGCAGCGTCGGCCGCCTGTTCCTGCGTCGTCCTGCGCGTCCGGCGAAGCCACTGCACCACGTCACGCCGCCGCCGGCTGCTGCTGCGGCCGGAACTGCGCAGCCGCCGCCGCCGCGTCCTTCGCCACGCCTGCCAGCCCCTGCGCCTGGCCGATTGCGATGCTGTCCTGCTGGGTCTGCTGCTGCTGCTGCTGCGCGGCCGCGACCTCCTGGGCTGGACGCAACAGCTTCTGCGGCGTGCCGAAGCGGTCGGCCAGGTAGCGCAGGCTCTCGGGCACGTCGACCACGCGCGACGATCCGGGCGATAGCTGCTCGGCCTGGGCAGCGGCGGCCCACAGCCGATAGGCTGCCTCGGCCTCGCTGGCCCGCTGCGCCAGCGCGATCGGCGACAGGTATTCGACGCGGAACGCCCCGCCGGACAGTTCCGGCGGCGCCGGCGGGAAAAGCCCGTTCTCAAACATGATGCGGAAGGTGCGGGCCACCATCGGGCCGAGGAATTCCTGCTGAAGGCGAGCCACCATCGGGCCAAGCAGGCGCAGGCGCTCGTCGCGACGTTGCAGCACCTCGGTTGCCGTCATCTCCGGCCCGTCAGGCAGGTTCATCCATTCGACGTAGAACGATGCCTTGATGCTGGCCCGCACGCTCTCGATCAGGTCAAGGCCCAGGTCCGGCCGCACGCCGGTCATGATGGGCTGGATGCGGTCGTGCTCGGGCGTGCCAGCGCGGTAGTAGTTGATCCCGTTCGGCCGCGTGTCGACCGGGTTCAGGAAACCGTCGTCGGGCGCCATCAGCGGCGGCGCGATGCCGAGCTGTGCTGCCCGCAGGTTCACCTCGGCCATGGCGTTGACCATCTTCACGTCGGCCAGCGCGGACAGCCCGGGCCCGGCGCCATAGACCTCGCCCGACCGCTTCGCCCAGCGCGGCGCGACATAGGGGAAATCCTTGAAGCCGCCCTCCTCGATGACGTGCTTGCCATCGAGGTGGAAATAGATGCTGGCGTATGGCATCCGCCCCCGCGCGTCGCGGCCGTTGAAGCGTTCGGCTTCGGCGCGGGGATAGACGGCGTGCACGATCTTCACCAACTGGTCGGGCGTCTTCTCGATCAGCTTGGCAATCTTCTCGCCCACCGCCGCTTCGCCCCAGGCAGTGACGGCGTTCCGCGCGCTCATCTCATAGGCGCGAAAGTTCGTGTCGATCGTGCCGTCGGCGCCCTCTGCCATGAAGCACTCGGCCAGCGGCACCGCACGGAACTGCGGCCCAAGCCGCCCGCGGTCAGCGATGAACTGCACGCCGCCCCCGAAGGCCGCCACGTCGAGATAGGTTTCGTGGCTGTTGGTCGCGAAGCCGGCAATCGGCGAGTTGAAGGCGTCGTACATAGCATCGGTCGCCGCATCGAACCACGCGCGCGCCTCGTCGCTGCCGGCGCCGTCGGCGGAGCGCAGCGCAAACCACCGCACGGCCGGGCTTGTCAGCATGCCGTGCAGCGCGCCGGCCAGCTGTTCGCAGGCCAGGATGGCCGTGGTGTCAAAAATCTTCGTCATGCGCTTTTCGCCGGGACCGCGGCGCTGGGTGAATTCGCGCGATGGAATGATGTAGTCAGCGACCTCCTGCCACAGGCTATCGAATGTGCCGCGGTCGGCGCGCAGGCGATCGTGCCGCGCGATCAGGGCGGCAATGTCGGCCATCAGCCAGCCCCCAAAAGCGTCTTGCGCTTGTCCGGCGCGGCCCCGTCCGACGTGCCCAGGCTGCCGGTCAGGATCGTGCTGTTGCGGCCCTGGGCGGCAGCGGCGCGGCGGCGCTCGGCCTCGGCCGCGTCGGCGGTGCTGTCGCGCGACGGCGGCGGGGTCGGCTGCGGCACCGAGGGTGTCTTTGGAGACAGGAAACTCATGCTGGCAAACCCTTTTCAGCGGGCAGCAGATCGCGCACGTCGACGCCTCGCGCCAGCGCGTAGCCGACGCCGTAATGGTTCGTGATCGCCCCCGGCGGCAGGCGACGCCGCAGGGCCCGGATCACCAGGTGCAGCCGCTTTTCGGCCGAGAGCGCGCCGCCGCCTGGGTCATCCCAATACATCGCGTGCAGCAGCGCGTCGGTGGCGACGATACGCGGGCGTGCCGCCGCCAGCATGGCGAGCACGCGCACCTTATGGGTTCCCCGACGCGGCATCGGTCAGGGGCATGCGCCGGGGCGGCGGTGGCGCGGGATCGTCAGGGCCGGGCCTCACCACCGTCAGCGTGCCGTCCGGGTTGCGCACGACGTGTTCAACCAGCGGCCCCTCGCCGCGATAGAAGCGGGCAATGGCGCGCTGCTGGGCGACCGTTGCCGCCTTGTCGTCGGTGTGCGCGATTGCGCCCAGGCCCATCCACAGGCGGCGCGCCATGGCAAACCAGCCCTGCACGTCCAGGCCGGAGACCGTGGCGCCTTGGTCCGGCTGGCCGCGCAGCACGGCTTCGATGTCGCTCACCGGCAGCCACGTCTTGCCGTTCTGCGCGGCCTTCTGGTTCAGGGCCGCGAGCGCAGTTTCCAGGTCGATCATGCTGCGGCAACCCACGTGCGGATGTCGGACCGCAGCACCGTCACGCCATCGGGCACGGTGTTGAGGCACACGCCTCGGTAGACCTCGCCCGTGAAGCCGGCGGTATCGGTGCTGGCCGTGCGGTAGCCGCCGATAAGGAACTGCACGGCATCCAGCGCGCCCGTGTCGGTCACCGTGCCGGTGGCAATGTCCGTGCCGTCCAGCGTGACGGTGATCGCGTTGGCGGCCTTGATCAGTTCGATGACGTGCCAGGACGTGTCCTGCGTCGCCTGCACCACCGTTCGCGCCGTGCCGACGTTGTAGCCGCAGCCGCGATCGCTGGCGCCGTGCCGATAGGCCATCGAACTGCCGCCGCTGGAATTGTAGCAGCCGAAAAGCCGCTGCACGCCCGCCGCGCTGGTCTTTGCGTAGAAGCAGGCGTAGCCGCTGCCGGTGGTGAAATTCGCCGTATCGAAAAGGTCGATCAGGCCGGAGTTGTTGGCGCCCAAGGTCGCCTTCAGCATCTGCGAACCGTTGAAGGCCAGCGTGCGGTGCGCGCCGCTTGGGCCGCCGGTCGCCTTGATGGTCGGCTCCTGCCCGCCGGTCGCGCCCAGCGTGCGGCCCGCCGTATAGCGATCGGTGACGGTGCCGACGGTGGCGGCGTCCGCACCGGGGACCGTCGTGGTGTCCTTGGGGTCCAGCACAAAGACGCGCTGGCCGCTGCTGATGCTTGCCGGCGTCCAGCCGGCGTCGAGGAAATCGACCGACTGGGTGGTGACATCGCCGGCGCCGTTGGTGCATCTGAAGGCGACTGTCGTCTGCCCGCTGGCAACATTGTTGCCGCCGCTGGAGAGCGTGCGGGTGCCCGGCGTCCAGGTCCACCCAGATGGCAGCGAGGTGACCTCAAGGCCGCCGATGCCGGGGGCGCCATAGGCCAGGTTGCCGCAATCCCAGTATCGGCCACCTGCGCCGTCATCGCGCGGGATCACGTAAGAAAAGGGCGAGCCGACCACCGCGCCGGAGCCGCTGGCGGGTTGCGGGATTTGCAGCGTCGGCGCGACCCGGATCACCACGCGGTGCGCGCGGCAGTGCCCGATGCCGGAGGCCGACGCCGCCAGCAGCCCGACCACCGCGCCGGCGCGCTTGAACGTGCCCAGCGTCAGCGTGACCGTGCGCGCGGACAGGTCCTGCGCAACGCCGGTCGGAAGGCCGCTCGCGGTGCTGCGCGTGGCCGTATATTCGTCGCTGCGGCCCGGCCCGTTCGTATCGATCGGGTGGAACCAGCGCAGGCTCTCGGTCCACGAACCGGCGCCCCATAGCGTGCTGGTGGCCGGCAGGTTGATGACCTTCGATCCGGTCTCGCTCTGCGCCACAGCGGCGACCGTCGCGGCCGACGACGGCAGCGCGATGCTGTTCCCCGAAGGGATCAGGATGCGCATCGAGGTGATTTCCATCCCGATGCTTTTTCCGGCCATGGCCGCGTCATCGAATGGCGCGCTGAAGGGGGTTTGCGTGTTGGCGAAAACGCCCGCCATCAGCTCCCAAAAGTCCAACAGGTTCCCGCTGCCAGTCGCGTCATAGTTCTGGGTATAGGTGCTGCCCTGGGTGACGAAACTGTCGTTCGTGCGGCGCATGGTCAGCTTCGTCGCGTCGGCGTCGATGCTGAAAAAGCACTCGGTGATCTGCGTCGTGCCGTCGCTGATGCCCAGCGTGCCACCCTGGCCGCCAGCGATGCCGCTGGCACGCACGTTGCCTTTGTGATCGCTGGGTATTTCCCAGAAATCGGTTTCGCCGCCTGTCGTCCCGTTGCCTTGCGCCTCGCTGCCGCCCTGGAATTTCAGTGCCCATGCGGCGCCGCTGGGGTTTCGGCCGCTGCCGGCATCCGTGCTGACCACGCTGGTTTGCGGGATGGTGAAGCCGGAGGGGGTAACGCGACTGCGGATTTGCACGATGCACTTGCCGCGATAGAGCCACCCAGGCAGCGACGGATGCGCGGCGACAGCGCGGCGGTTCGTCCATGTCGGGCCGGTCGAGTTGTCGCGCGTGCCCAAGATCGCGATTTCTGGCGCCGAGGCGGTGCGGAACTTCAGGAACAGCGACCCGCCGCTCATGGTCATCAGGTCGGAAAACGACGATGGCGCCACGCCGTCGTTGGCGTCGGCCAGGCCGGTGAAATAGGGGTCTGCCAGCGTGAAGACGCTGGTCGCGCTGGTGCGGCGGCGGTTGCGGTCGGTGCTGAAATCGTGGTTGAGAAACGCGGTCTCCAGGTTGTCCGGCCGCATCAGGGCTTGCGAGAGCGCACCGCTGAACGCGACGATCGCCGCCACCTTCATGCCGGTCGCGGGGTCGGTCTGGCCGATCGCGAGCGCTTCCAGCGGGTCGCTGGCGTCAAGCGGATAGCCGAAGGAATCGGTGGCGCCGCCGCCCCCGCCGTCGGTCACCTTTCCTGGATCACGCTCGACCACGCGCTTGAATTGCCGTTGGCTGGCGGTATCGGGGCCAGCCGGCGGCAGGGCATAGATGCGCGTGCCCCGCTTCGCGTCCCGCTCGGTATCGTTGACGGCCATCAGCCGACCTTGCGGATCGACACACTGGGGCCAGCAGAGGCGGTGGCGATACGCCTTGGTGTTACTGTCAGGCTGCCGGCCGCGGCGGTTGCCACAATCCAGCGCCCACGGTTGCTTGGGCCGCTGATCTCGATCCTGTCGCCGACGCGGAAGATGCCCAGCCCGTTGCCGCTGTCCGCGATCGTCGCGGGGTTGGTGAAGCTGATACCGGTGCCGGTGATCGCCGGCACGCTGCGGGTGTTTGACTGCTGCGGCTGGCGCTCGCCTGCACCGTTGCTGCCGCCGTTGGAAATCCGGGTTGTCACGCTGGCCGACCTCCGCCACTGAGGATCGGCTATTCCGATACCACCGGGTCTCGTGGCGTAGTCAAGAAATTGCTGCGGCGCGGGCCATCGCGTTGCAGGCGGCGCACATCCGATTCCAGCGCGAGCGCGCCGGAAAGGGCCGCCCGCAGCCCAGGCATGGCCGGTCCTCGCGCGCCGTCACCAGCGCCGTTCCGGCGCATACGCGGCCAACGGTCCGCAGCGACACGCCATAGATGACCGCCAAGGCGCCTTGGGTCTCGCCAGCGCGGTACCGCCCCAGCATCTCGGCCCGGCGCGCCGGCGACATCCCTCCCCGAAACCGCGCCATCAGCGGTCGTAGGGGTCCCAGGGCGCCGCGCGGGCGGGGAGCCTCGTCTCGGTCGGCGCCCGTCGTGCATGCCGCAGGCTCATGACGCCGTAGCGCGTGGCGCTCATCAGGTCGTCACGCTTCTTCACCACCTTGCCGTCCTGCCGGTGGTAGAGACGGAACTCGCCGAACCACTCGGTCAGGTGCGCGAAGACCTTGAAGCGGCCGGTCTGCATCCGCTCATTCATCAGCAGCAGCCCGGCCTCGACGCTGGTGCTGCCGTCCTCGAACTGCGCATGCTCCGCCAGCAGCTTGAGCTTGGCCGCTACGTACTGCACGCGCAGCGGTTCGCCGCTTCCCTTCTCGGTATTCAGCCCGTCGGCCGGCCAGGCCCAGGGCAACCACTCGCCCCAGGGCATCAGCGCCGCGGCATGAACGGCGGGAATCACTTTGCTTTCCCGATAGGCGTTGGTGACATAGACGCAATCCGCGTCGCGATCCCAGGCCAGTTTCACCCCGGCGAAGGGATGATCCCAGCCGAAATCCATGGCGCCCAGCTGCACCCAATGCCTCGGTATCTGGATCGGCGGGCACGAAATCGTCTCGTCCGCATATGGGAAGATGCGCCCAGAACCCATGGTCGGGATGCCCTTGGTCCGCGCGTCTTTCTCGTGCTCCGGATAACTCGCGATGATCGCGGCCTTCTGCGCCGGCGTGTAGTGCTCGGCGTCGTCCAGCGTCATGCGGGTGACGTGCCGGTCGGTCATTGGTCTTCGATCGGAAAGCGCATCACCACGTCGGACATGCCCTTCAGCGGCGTGAAGGTCATCCAGGCAATCGCATCGACGACCGCATTCAGCCGCGTCAGCCCCTCGGTGTAGATGTCCAGCGGTGGCTCCTCATCGAACCAAAGCCAATCCTTCTTCGGCCCCTGCCACTTCGTGCGGCCCTGGCTATACGCCTTGAAGCCGACCGTGCTGATGCCGCCCGAGACATGCCGCACCACGGCGTTGTCCAGCAGGTTCGGCGTGCCCATGCCTGGCTTGGTGCTGATCAGCCGGTCGACGGGGATGAAGCCGGTGCCCCAGAGTTCGCGCGTCGCCGGCGGACCGATCAGTTGGGCCTGCACGTTGTCGCGCGTCGTCTCTCCCGTGTCACTGGCAGCCCATCCATGCGTTGGTCGATCAAAGCGGCGCCCGCACCACCAATCGGGATACAGGCCGGTCAGGTGCATGCTCACCTCTGCCGCACCGGCGACGCTTTTGCCCAACTGGTTGCCCGCCATCAGCAGACGCTCGCGGAAGGTCGCGCCGGCTGCATGGAACTCGCGCTGCTTCGCATAGGGCCGGTACTCACTCAGCCTGGTCGGCTTCGTGTCCCGGTCCGCGCTCTCGGTCAGGTCCGCCGCCAGTGCCCTCAACTGCGTCGGCGTGAGCGATGAGAGCTGCGGCGGCAGCGCGCTTCTGATCAGTGGTGAGGCCATCGAATGCGTCGCCCGTATGTTCGACCTGCTGCCGCTCGCGATACCGATCCGGTGCCAGGCCCTTCAAGGTGAAGATCAGCAGCGTGTCGCTGTACCGGCGCTTCTTCCCGACTTCCCTGCCCTCGTGGAAGACCGGCTCATCCCAGCCTTCGACGGCGCGGCGCTGCGCCTCGGTTTCCAGCCGCTCGACCAGCGCGGCCTCGCCGCGGGCCTTGGACTTTGCCCACGCATCGGCGAAAGCGGGATCCTTGCCGCGCAGCAGATAGGCGCAGTTGGCCGAAAAACCACCGGCCTCGCATGCCGCCGTGACGGTGAGCCCGGACGCGAGCGCCTCGAGGAACAAGTCTTTCTGGCCCTGAGAGGTCGCAACACCCTGGTGCATCAGCCACGCCTGCATCGCGCGCACGCCTTGACCTTGCCCGCCGGGATGCCCCCGCGCGCGTCAGTCACGGCACGCCCCGCGCGCGTTTGGAAAGGCTCGTCACGCGAATCTCGCACTCTTGGTCGCCATCGTCGGTCCATCGGCAGTCGCGCGCTTGGAGCGGAACGCCTGTGCGGACGAGCCGATTGAGGTTGTCGAGCACGGCCGGCAGCTCGGCGAGCATGCGTGCGCGAGGGCCGTCCGGGATGCAGGCCATGTCGATGAGGGTGGCAATCGGATATTCCATCACGCGTCCTCCCGTGCCCTGCGGGCGTGTTCCCGCATTACGCGTTGCCCGCGAGGTTGCGCTTGTCCTCCTCGCTGAAGCCCATTGCGGCGCCGGTCTGCGCGTAGGCACCGCGCATGGACGCCAGAGAGACCGTCGCGTTTACCATCTGGCCGGCCGCGAGGTGCGCGGTCGAGAACGACGCGTTGCCGTAGGACGCAGCCTGTTTGGCGTTGTCGAAATTGGCCCCGAGAAAGATCACCTGCCAGTTCTTCGCCCTGCACTTGTCCAGCAGCGCCTTGGCCTGATCGACCGTCAGTTCTCGGCTGGAATTCTCGTGGCCGTCGGTCATGATGACGATCGCCACCTTGTCGTAGTTGCCGGCATCTGCCAGCGCGACGACCTTGCCGGTGGCATCGTTCAGCGGCGTCCCGCCGCGCGGGGCCGCATCCTTCGATGTCACGGCATGCCAAGTGCTGGGGATGATGCGGTCGCGCAGGATATCGAAGGACATCTTGCCGTCATGGCCAGTGTCGAAGCAGGCCAGCGTGACGCCCGTATCGACACCATCCTCAGCCAGCTTCTTCACGTAGGCGTTCACAGACGAAAGCGCCTCGGTCCACAGAGTCTCCATGGAGCCGGAACGGTCGAGCAGAATGAAATCGTGTTGCATCGCAGTTTCCTTTCGTGGGTTCAGTCGGTGAGGGCACGTTCGCGCCGCGCGTGTTCCCGCATGGCGGGCGCGACGGCGAGGGCCAGGGCGACTGAGGCGCGGACCTTGGCGTCCTTGGCCGTGCACTTTGGAATATTTTCTCCCGCCATTTCCGCCATAGATTTTCCGCCATAGCGGCCAGCCGGCGGAGGAGGCGACGGCGGATTTCCGCCATTGGAAAAGCCCCGTAGGGGCTTCAATGGCGGAAACGCCGATCGCCGGGGGTTTTCACTGCCCCCGGCTTCCGCCATTGATCCGCCATAGGCTCCGCCATTAGCCGGGTCGTTTGGTGGCATCAACGCGGACTCCTTTCCTGTTCTTTCCTTCTTCGCGATCGCGGTATTCGACAACCACCAGCAGGCCGTTGCGCTGCCAGACGGCCAGGACGTGCTTGGCCTGCGCCTCGTTGATGTCAAACATGTCGGTCAGCACCGTGCCGGCCCAGCGGTCGCCGCCGCCCTTGCCGCGGCGGTCCAGCGTGTAGAGCGTGCCTTCGCTCGGCCCCTGATCGATCCGGTCCAGCGCGGCGTTCGCCTGGTCCTTGGTGATGTCGTCGAACACGTCGGGCGGGGTCCAGGGTTCGGCGACCTGCACGGAATCGCCGTTGGGATAGCGCTCCGTGCTGTTGCCGAGTTCGACGCTGGCGAGGCGAAACCACGTGGCCTTGTCGGCGCGGGGGGCTAGGTTGGCCTTAGCATCGTCCACCCGCACATAGCGCCAGCGGTCGCGCTCCGGCACGTCGAAGCGCTCGCCGGCAGCATCGTCCATGCGGCTGAGGGTCAGGCCGACGCGGGCGGCGTTGGCGATCGCGCTGCCGCCGCGGGCGTCCTCGATATTGCCGCCCAGCGCGCCCTTGCGCGTGTGGTGCACCAGCACGACGGCGCAGCCGGCCTGTTCGGCGACGCGCGCCCAGGCGGCCATGGCGGCGGCCATGTCGGGGTTGCTGTTTTCGTTCAGCGTGTGGCTGCTGACAAAGGGGTCGACCACGATCATGCGCACCGCGTTGGCCTTCGCCTCGGCGATCAGCGGCGCCTCGTCCGGGTGCACCAGGTGCGTCACGGTGGCGCCATCGTCACCGCGTTCCACCACCGCCTCGGCCATGCACAGCGGGCGGTCGCGGCCGGAGTTCAGGAAGATGGGGTGCGGCATCGCGGCGGGGTCCAGGTCGAAATGCAGGATGGCGGCGGTGACGCGGCGCTCCAGTTCGTCGCGGCCGTCTTCCAGGTTCCAGATCCATACCGGGCCGGCCTGCCAGACGCGCTCAGCCATCAGCGCCCGGCCGGTGGCGACGCTGAGGGCGAGGCCCATGGCATAGGTCGTCTTGCCGAGACCACCGGGGGCGACGATGGCGGTGGCGAAGCCCAGCAGCGCGCGGATGCCGACCAGCCACGGCCGCGGCGCGATTTCCGATGGCGGCCGCCAGACGAAGGGGGCGGCGCCCATGGGCTTAAGCTGCACCACGTTGTCGCCATGCCTGGCCTTCTGACGTAGCGCGTCCTGTTCGCGCGCGATTTTCTCGGCGAAGGGCGTGCCGTTGAAATCGAGGCCGTCATTGTCCACCGCGAGCCTCATTGGCTGGTCGCATCCTCGATTTCCGCCTCTGCGGTCAGGCCGGAGACATCGCGGGCCAGCATCCACAGCGCGACGATGCCGACGCCCTTGACGTGCGGCTTGCCTTCGATCGCCCACGCGGCGGTGGCGTCGGTCCACAGCACGGTGACATTGCCGATTTCGATCCGGGTGCGGCCCTTGCCGGCGGGCGAGACGCCCTGCCAGCCCAGCCACGCCAACGCGCGGGCTTCGCGGGCGCGGAACCATGCGGCGCGTTCCGGGGCGGCGCCCCATCGAGTGTAGCGCGCGAGGTCGGCCCGCCAGCGGTCCAGGCGCGAGGCTTCGGCCCCCGCCTTGGCGTCCAGCGCGGCGGCCAGGCGGACCATGCGGCCATAGGCGCGGTGGGCGTCGAAGATTTCCCGGCGTTCATCCGGCTCGCAGGCTTCCGGCAGGATAGGCCCGCCGTTCAGCCACGCCTCAAGTGCGTCGATGCCGCGCGCGGTCAGCACCAGGCGCTCGCCCCCGCTCACGCCCGCCCCCGCGCGAAAAATGCGGGGCGGCAAAACTTTTCTATTGCACTACCCCTTCCGCTCCTGTAGATTTCTTTTGTCAGCCGGCGATGGGGCCGGGACCGAGAGGAGAGACCGAGATGCTGAAGCTTTTCACCGTGCAGGCCGACGCAGAGACCGGCGAGTGGGTTGCCGCCACGCTGGAGCAGGTCGGCGAAATCGACCGCGCCGCGCATCTCGCGAAGGCGGATACCGATGCGGTGCATTACGACACGTTCGAACGGCCCGAAGGCGACCACACCGAGACCTGCGCGGTTGAGGTCCACTGGATCGCAGCCGCCTGACCCCCGCACACAGGAGAGACCGAGATGACCAAGATCGATGTCGCCTGACGCCGCATTGCTGGTGCAGGTCGGGACGGCGCTGTATGGCCCGTCCTGGCAGGCCCCCGTGGCGGCGGTGCTGGGCCGCACGCCGCAGTCGGTCAGCAACATGGCGGCCGGCCGGCAGGGGATCAGGCCCGAATACTGGGCCGCCCTGCTGGCGCACATCCCCGTGCGGCTGGCCGAGTTGCGCGCCGCGAAGGCCGCGCTGAGGGACGCCGCGTAGCTCACGCCGCCCTCCTCCGCCGCTCGGCGCGCGCTGCGTCGGCGGCGAGGAACGGCAGAAGCCGGCAGCGCAGCGGCACGCCCCAGCCGGCCAGGGCAAACGCCACGTCGTCCAGCGTGCGGGCCACCACGTAATCCCCGCCCGCCGCCAGCAGTGCGTCGCGATAGCCCTGCTGCGCCACGCTCAGCCGGCCCGCGCAGCTTTTCAGTTCCAGCCCGTGCAGCCGCCCGGCGCGCACCAGCACGATGTCAGGGATGCCGGCCACCACCCCGCGGGCCTTGCGGTTGGCGCCGGCGCGGGCGTCGCGCGCGTTGGCGTGGTCGATGCTGTGCCACAGGACGCCCTCGCGGCAGACGCCGGGCGGGCCGATGGCAGCCGCGAGGTAATCCACGGCCGCACGCTGCAAGCTGTGCTCAGGGGCGCGGCGCATCAGTGCGACGTGTCGGCCCAGTCGAACAGGTCGAGACCGCAGGCGCGGGACACCCGCTGAAGGGCGTCGAGTTGTTCCTTCGCGCGGCCGATCTGATCCTTCAGCCGCAGCTGCGCGATCTTCTTCATCGCCTGCACGTCGCGCTTGGAATACTCGGCCCCGTTCGCCTCTGCGCATATTTCCTTCAGGTCGGCCTGCGCTTCCTCGATCGTGCGCAGGCAGGTTTCCATGCGGTTGACGAAATTGCTGGTGAGCGTCTTGCGGTCCAGGTCCAGCGTCTTCGACCAGTCGCGCTTCGGCTGATCACCTTCGGCCTTCTCGCTTTCGAGCATCACTCGACTCCTTCCGTGATGCCGGGCAGCCGGCCCGGCGCGGCTTGGGGGGTCCGCAGCACCGCATCGCGATGGGCGCGCAGCGCCGCAATCAGCCGGGCCGCGGTGCACGACGCTCACGCCCGCACCCTCACGCCGGCGACCGCGTAGCCGGCTTCCCACGGCGTGGCGGTCTCGCCGTTGTGGCGCCCGCACAGGCGATTCCCGGCGTGGGCGCTGAGGAACGTGCAGCCGCACGACAGGCAGGTGCGCGGCTTGCGCTTCGGCGCGGCTTCGGCCTCGCACAGCCGGCGCCAGATCGTCAGCGGGTCCGGCTTGGCCTTGCGGTTCCGCGCCGCCGTCCCGCGCGGCGTCAGCACGCCATCTTTGATGAGATCCTTCACGCGCGAAATGCACGCCTCGTTAGTCCGGGTTGGCACCTCGATGCGCGCGATCGCGACGCCCGCGTGATACTGGCGGCATAGCACGAGGTCCTCGCTCGCGGCCCACGCGCGCAGGGTCTTGTCGCCGCTCATGCCGCCGTCTCCGGGATCAGCAGGTCGGGCTGGCGCGCGGCCTCGGCGATGCGACGGCAGGCGGTGGCGAAGTGCGCGGGGTCCAGTTCGATGCCGACGAACCGGCGGCCGGCGGCCAAGCATGCCGCTGCCGTTGTGCCGCTCCCAGCGAACGGGTCAAGCACGAGCGCAGTGGGTGGCGTGACTTCCAACAGTTGGCGCAAAAGCGAAACCGGCTTTTCCGCTATGTGCTGCTTCTCCTCGCCGCCCACGGGCGCGCACCTGATTACGTTCTGAGGGCTTCCGGCGCCTTCTGCCACCGGCCCCTTTGATCCGTAGACCAGATACTCCGCAGACGACGAAAACCGCCCGCGCTGCATGCGAATGCCGGGCTTCCACCAAGTCACGAGATTGCGCCAAACCCATCCGCCGCACTGAACCGCGTCGGTCATCGTGGGCAACTGCCGCCAATCGCTGAACACCATGCAGGTCGCGCCGGGGGCGGCGACAGCATAGGCGTCGGAAAAGACCATCGAAGCCCATGCAAGGAATGCGCGCTGGTCGCGCGTATCGCCAGCGAAGTCAGCGCGCGAAGTCCATTCCGATGTGGTCTGCACATACTTCGTCGCTACAGGCTGCGCCCTGTCGCCTCGGAACGCCCCGCCCGACGAATACGGCGGGTCTGTCAGCAGGCAGTCGAACGGCTGCAATGTGGGCACGATCTCGCGGCAGTCGCCGAGATACAGCACGGCCCTGCCGCCCGCGATCTCGACGCGCTCGCGCCAGGGGCTGGTCATGCCGCTCACCACGTCAGCCAAGCGGTGGCGCGCTTGGCCCATCGCTCGGCGGCGGCCATCAGCCGGTCCTCGCGCCAGAGGCAGAACCGGCGCGCGAGGCTACCGACGAGGCGGCGGATCGCGCCCCATGCGCAGCCACGTGGCGTCGAGTTCGAGTTGCTTGCGCGCATTCGCGGCCTCGTTGACGGCGCGTGCGGCTTCGGCCCACCCGGCAAGGCGCATCAGCCCGGCCGCAAAAGCGTCGTTCACGCGCATGAGGGAGAGGAGAAATAGCGGG
>ERZ650308.212-NODE-212-length-32375-cov-36.651980_pt1 | contig 32375 bp, 33 predicted proteins | sample MGYA00376244_ERZ650308 | MGnify/ENA primary metagenome ERZ650308 (study PRJEB26733, sample SAMN07839295) | wastewater metagenome | biome: small river; feature: stream; material: water | place: USA: North Carolina | collected 2016-04-26 ... | reverse complement strand
AAAGGCTTCTTTTTTTGTTGTAATTAATTGGGGTGAGATGCTAGGTGCTAAAAATGTTTTCAAATAATCGCAAACTTTTTTATTGTGTCTTTCATGACAACAAACTTTGATTATTAAATAATTAGAACATATTTTTGCTTCAGTTGTTTAGATTTAAAAATCATGAAATGAAATTATTTTTAGTACCATTTGTTTTATTAATCACTTGTATTGGCTCAGCACAAACAACCAATTTTGGTTTGGTATACAAAGTTTACAATACTACTGTATACAACCCTATAGATTCTTCGATTACTTATCAAGTAATGGATTCTACTTTGGTGCGTTTGGCAAAAACAAATCCAACAACTTGTTACGTTCAAAATGCTGGGCCTCATTACTTGAAAGATGAAGCAATCAATATGACGGGTACAGCGATTAATACAGTCGATAGCTCGTTTGTTTTTATTGGCATGTCAAAGATGCATCAATTGAATTTAGCAGATGGTGCAGTTATTTCATCTGTTGATCTGTTCAACCCTTTAGCTACAAATTCCACTCAAAGCTATTTCAATAATTTCATTTTCAATCAATCAGACACATCGATCTACGGTTTAGCAACACGCGACGATAGTTTAGGGATTTACGGGAATTTTTTAGCAAAAGTTAATACATCCACAGGTTTAATAACCGAAATTTCGCCCACATCTGTTGGTGAATCAATATTGATGGCTGGCGCTACTATTGATCCGTATCAAATGATTTATTATTATTCTGATGGAATAAAATTAATTGGTCTTGATTTGTATAATGGTTCAATTTATAGCGCTGATTCTGTTACATATCCAGTAGGATTTAGTGGATTTGGAAATTTCGCTTACAGTTGTTTTGACAACACAATCTACGGATTACTTTCCAAAGAATTTACTTCACTTGTTCCAAATCCATTCGACCCAACTAATTTTATTTATCAATTAGATTCAACGAAACTATACTTGGGCACGATTAATCCTGCAACTGGACAAGTGAGTTGTGTTGGTGTCAATCCAATTCAATGTTCAAATAATTATTTAATGAATTCTGGGGGAGCAATTGACCCTGCAACTTCGACATATTATTTCAACGATGGAGAAAAATACATTGGTGTGTCGTTAGCAACAGGTTTGGTGCAAAGCGCATGTATAGAAACGTATGAAGAAGGTGAACAGTTTATTTTATTCAGAAACAACACCAATTGTGTCGGTGCTTCTTTCATTCGTTTAAATCCTGCATTAAATTCACCATCCAATAGTATTGAAAACTACCAAGTGTTTCCAAATCCAAGTGCGGGAAAAATCACAATTCAATCAACTAACAAGTTGCTTCAAACGTTAGCATTATATACGATTGACGGACAACAAGTGTTTTTTGAATCAAATATTCAGTCTTCAAGCAAGTGCCTTGACAACCTTTCATTGGAAAAAGGAGTTTATTTTTTGATAATTGATCAGACATCAACAATGAAAATTGTTATCAATTAAGATCTGAAAAATATCCATGATATAAAAAAGCATCCCTTTTGCTATTTATACGTTATATTTACTGAATCAAATAATTTAAATTTTAAACATGAAATTAGCTAGTACACTTATTACGTTACTAATTACTGCAACTGTTTTCAGTCAAAACATTAAATCTGAGGACGTTAAATACAATTATGTAAAGTTACCAACTAACCCATTGAATCCAAAACCAGCGAGTTATTTCTCTACAATCAAAGCAACTTACGAAGAGGAGAATAAAAAAATGTTGGCGAAATACGAAGCTGAAAAACAACAAGCTGAAGCAGATTACCAACGTGAAATGAGCGAGTTACCTGCTAAAACGAAAGCAGCTGATGATCAATACGCTAAAGAAATGGAAGCTTGGAATGCAAAATCAACTGCTTCAAAAGTTTTGGAAAAACAATTATTGAATGAAAACAACAAACCGGTGAAACAATATGTTGCTCAACCATACCGTCGTTTTGTGGCTGAACCAAAATTATATACGTCTTATGATGGAGCATCTTTGGCTGCTACTTACTTGAAAATCGATGGTTTCAATCGCGTTGAAGGAAATGGAGGCATTTCTTATGTTGTTGATTTAAAAGGTTTCGAACACACCGATGCGAAAATTGTTTCAGAAGTAAAAAAAGAAACAAAAATTGCGAATGGTACAAGTACTTCTTATGATGTAACGTATTACCACTTGGAATTTAGCTACCGTCACCCAATGACAGTTCGTGTTTCAAATGCAAATAACCAAGAGATTTATTTCAATGCGCCTGCTGAATTGATGGAATTTAAAACATACAAATCTACTGCTTCGAAAACATCTCCTTCAATGGATATTTCTATGTTGACTAAAAACATGGAAGCTCAAATTTTAAAAGACAACCTAACGTTAATTAATCACTTAGTAAATGATTATATCGGTTATGAAGTAACTGAGCGTAAATCTACATTGGATTATGTAAAGTCAAGAGGTGAAGATCACGCTGACTTATTAACGGCTTTCACAGCTGCTGATTTGGGATTAAAAATGTTAGGGAAAACAGATGATCAAGCAAAACAAAAAATCCAAGAAGCTATCACTATTTGGAACGAAGCATTGAAAGAATCTGAAATTGAAAACAAAAAAGCACGTATCGACAAAGGAGTTACAGTATCTATTTATTTTAATTTATTGGAGTGTTATTTCGTTACAAGAAATGTTGTGGAAGCGGATAAAATTCTAGACGAATTGAATAAAATTGATTTGCCAAACCGCGATAAAAGACAACGTGAGGCTTACACAACTTTGTTCATGGATTTGAAAATGCGCATGAATGCAAATGGATTGTAAGTTCAAGTCATTATACTAATTGTAAAAAGCTCTTCTTTCGAAGAGCTTTTTTTATGCCCTATAAAAATTTAATTAGTATTTAGTAACTTAGATATGAAATCAATAAATCACAACGTGGGATGAAAATGTTTTAAAAGTATATTTCGTTCATAATCTTTTATTGCTTTATAATAGCACCAACTACTTAATAAAAGTAATAAATGGCTAAAATCGTTTCGATCAAAATAAGGTGAAATATTAATTTTACATCCTTGTATAAACAAATTCGGTAACAATAAAAAGGTGCTCATGTAAAAGTATTGAAATGATGAAGCTATAATTCTTGAATATTTCCAACCAAGATACCCTAATGTATAAACTAAACCTATTGCTGAACAAATCGATGGTATTATCAAACCTATTGACTGTTTTTGGGATAAATCAAATGAGCATAGAACAACTAGTTCTAATAAACACCCTACTACCAATTTGAGTAAAATAAATTTATATAACATCTGTTTTTTTGATTTATCCGGATGAATTGAAATTAAAGCTTTTTCAATGAAAAAAACAGAAATAATTCCTCCAAACCAAGAAAAAGATTTTCCAAAAACCCCGAAATAATGAAAGAAAAAATGGCCTAATCCACCAAGTAAAAAACTAATTCCAAATAACATAAATGCTATTTTCCAATAATGAAAAAAGAGCGTTTTATTTTCGATTTTTTTTATTTGATAATAATAATACAATGCTTGAATGAATATTAGCGTGTCTCCAATTAAAGCATTTGGTTCAAATAATTGTAAATCAAAAAGACTAACAGCAATTTTTTCAAAATCTTCACCAATTAACATGATCAATTTTCATTTTTAAATTTATGAATATTGAAAGAGATAATGTAATAAACAACTTTCGGAGCAATAGCTTGTAAAAGCAAATTTATTTTCCCTAAACGAGTCATGGTACTTAAAAATTTTCTTTTTTTAGTGTTTCTAAAAATTGTTTTAGCTACTGATGCCATTGATAAAACATTTTTTTCAGATCGCTTCGATAATAATTGAAATGTTCCATCCGAAGCAATCACTTTTTTATCTTGTTCTATTTCCGTTGCACCAACAAGAACCAAACCGACATGAATTTTATTTGCTTTCTCCTCAATGCGAATAGATTCAGCAAAAGCCCGAAGTGCCATTTTTGATGCACTATATGGAGCTAGGTACGGCAAACCACTAATACCGGCTAAACTTGACACAAAAACAATACTTCCAGCTGTTTTTCGAATTTCAGGAATTGCATAAATTGTAGGAAAAACAGTTCCATAAATATTACTTTCCATTATTTGTTTTATGACAGAAGGAGCTGTTTCTGCAACTGTTCCTCTACTGGAGATACCTACATTATTAATTAAAACATCTATTCGACCAAAACTATCAATAGCATAATCAATCAATTGCTTTGCTCCTGCTTCAGTTGACACATCAGAACAACAAAAACAACTTTCTTTTTGTAATGATTTAATTACTAATAATGATTTTTCCAAACGGTCATACGAACGACCGTTAAGTACTATTCGATATCCATTTTTTGCAAATTCTTTTGCAACGGCAAGACCTATACCTCTGTTTGATCCAGTAATAACTGCTACTTTACTTGAATTCATTTCTTTTTATAAATTGCATGTCAGTATTAAAATATAAAGCCGTTAGACTATTTGTCCATGCCATAAAAATGTGTGCAATCACTGCAACCCAAATTGATTGCGTGTAAGCTGTGATAAAGCAAAGAGCTATTCCTAGAAAAAAAGCACCAATTGTTTCATCAAGTCCTTTAGGAATGTGAGACAATGTGTAAAAAGTAACATTAATTGCAACAGCGACTCCAAAACCAAGTGAATGTATTAAAGGAAAAAATAAAAAACCACGAAATAAAAATTCATATCCTAATAAATAAATGGCCCAAAAAAACAGATACAAAAACAATTGCTTTCTTTTCCATTGAACAATTCTAACTTGTGGATAATTTATCCAATTTTTACTTTTTCTAGCTGAAATAAAGGCAAAAACAACTAGAATTGGAGTAAGACAACTCAAATAAAAAATTGTTTTTCCAAAATGTTGATGAGGAAGAATTAGCCCTGAATAATTATCTTGATTTTGAATTCCTAATTGATATAAAATAAACAATGAAATTGGACCGAAAATTATGAAACCGACACTTTTATAAAAGTAAATTGCATTTTCGTTGGTTTCTTTCTTTTTTAGAAAAAAATCATTTATTAGTTTGGAATTAGCTATGAACCAATAGGATACAAACGCTATGGTTGAATAAAGCAAAATTATTATTGTGCTATAATCTTTCGTTGAAAAGTCAATCATTTTTTCCATAATATTATTTTAAAAAACTGTCTTTTAAAAGTCGGGAATCTATTTAAAAAAGCAAGAGATTTACCAAGAAAAGAGTGTGTCATTACAGGAATGTTCCAATTTAACTGAAATAAAATGCGACTAACCGTTTTCTTTCTTGAAGTAACTAGCAGTTTCATTCTTTTATTTATCGGTATAACTTCACCATTATAATCCAATTGTTCTTTAGCAGTTTCATTTTCTGTAAATCCTAGATAAGCAGTTAATATATGAATGTTTTTTGATACCATTTCATTTCTTAAACTTTCTGAGAATGAATTTATTGCACTTTTTGTTAATGAATAAAGGCTGTAATTCGGCAGGCCATTAAATGAAGCTATGCTGGAAACAAATAATATTTTACCTTTAGATTTAATTAGCTGAGGAAGTGCCAAATGAGTTAAATAAATAGCTCCTTTTAAATTAACATCAATCATTTTATCAATAACATTTTTGTTTGTTTGAAAAACTGAGCCAACTGCTGAAATTGATGCGTTATGTATTAAAATATCTATTTTATTTTGAAATGAAAGGGCACATTTTACTAATTGTTCATTTTCCTCATAATTTGAAATGTCTGATTTTATTACATATAATTTATTTGAAATGTTAGATAATTCGTTTTTAAGTGAAGCTATTTTTTGCTCATTACGTCCATTAGTTATTACAAACGCTCCCTTTTCCAACAACTGTTTCACCAATTCTTTTCCAATCCCTTGAGTTCCTCCTGTGACCAATACTACTTTGTTATCAAAACTCATTATATATAATCATTTTGTTTAAACCATTTGATACATTCGTTGATTGCATTTTCAATCGGTGTCTGTGGTAAATCTAATTCATCAATCGCTTTTTGAGCGGAGTAGAATTGTCGTACAGTTGACATTTTTGCCATTGTAAAACTGATTTGAGGAGTTTTTTTGAAAATTAGAGCACTCATGGAATTTACTATGCCAAGTAAATACATTACAAAATTCGGAACTTTGATAATGTTAAATTTCATGTTATTTGTTTCAGCAACTTTTTTTAAAAAATCAGCAAAAGAGAGGTTTTCATTTCCTACAATATAACATTCTCCTAACCTACCTTTCGATAAAGAGTTAACGACGGCTTTTGCAACATCAAGAGAAAAAATAAAATTTTTCCCGCCCGAAGGAAATGCTGGTAATTTGCCTTTGCAAAATTCTAAAATCATTTTTCCTGAAGATGGACCACTATCGAAAGGACCTATCATGTAAGTAGGATTAATGATTAATACAGGTAATTGTTTTTCTTGATGTAACTCCAATAATGCTTTTTGTGCAAGGTATTTACTTGTAATATAATCCACGTTATATTTAGCTGAATCATAGCGAAAAGATTCATTTGCAGGATTTTCTTCAGTTCCATTACCAAAAGAACTCGCTGAACCTATTTGAATAAAACGTTTGATTTGATATTTCAGAACCAATTCAGCAATAAGTAAAGCTCCATTCAGATTAACTTTTGAAACTATTTCCGATTTCCGTGGCCATATATTTGTTAGCGCTGCTACATTTATTATATAATCTACATTAGGAAGAATTGATTCATATGAAGCTGGATCAAGTAAATCACCTTGTATTATTGTCATGTTTAGATTATCTAAAACATTCACATTTCTATTTGGCATTACTAAACCAATAACTTCAAATCCAATTTCAATTAACTCACGACAAATACTAGCCCCCAACATTCCATCTGCACCTGTCACAAAAACAACCTGTGGTGTGATTTTTGTTTTTTTCATTGTGTTTTTATTTACAAATGTTAGGATGAATTGTAAATAAACATAATTGAATTTCAAAAGCCAGTTTGCAGTAGTTGCGAAATACGCAATTAGCTAAAATCTATATCTGCTTCAATTTTATTCCTAAAAATTCGAATTGTTTTTTCAAATTCAAAAAAGAAGTTGTTCCGTTCTTTTTCATTTGTTTTACTTAAAAGACTTGAATTTGCTAGTTGTTTGTCAATAATTTGTTTTGTATCTGAAACATAATTTTTATTTGTAGTATGGAGATAATTCATAACATTATGAGTGATAAAAACACCTGTTGATTCTTTAGACGAATAAAAAATATTTGAATCAGAATTTATAGTTTCGTTTAAATATAGTTGAAAGTCATTTCCTGTGAATGGAGCGTTTGTCCCGTAAATAAACTTTTTGCCAATAATTGCTTGTTCTTTAAGATGCTCAGCAAACATTAAAACGCGGTCACATAAAAACAAAGCGTAACTAGGATCTTCAAACATGTGAGCTTTAAAATAGTAAAGAATCTGCCTTAAAAAACCACGCATTAACTCGGGATCAATAATTTCAAATGATGGGATTGAATTATACATTTGAAGTATTTCTTTACCTAAATCAAATGCACGTGCTGTTGTTTTTTCATGTTTAAAAAGCTCATTTTCATATGTTTTAATTTGAAGATGAGTTTTTGCCCAAAAGTATAAACGAAATCTTACTAGTTGAGGCAAATTTAATAATTGAAAAAAATGAGTGTTATTAACTGATAGAAATAATTGAGGATCCGTGGTTTGTTTTATTTTCTTGAATGAATCAACTATATCTTGTAAGTATGACTCTAAACTAAAATCATATGTATTCAAAGGAGGATACTGAAAAATAACTTCTCCATTTCCAGCATTTATTAGCGAATCAAAAGATATATCGAAATAAGAACATAATTTTTTAGTTTCTTGAATTGTTAAACTCGTCTCTCCCCTGAATCGTCTATAAACTGCATCCAAACTTATGTTTAATATTTCTGAAATCAAATGTCCAAATGTATTATGGCTATTTAGGCGCATTTTTATTGTTTCAAATAAAATTGCTTGAATGTTGGTTTTCATTAGTATGATAGTTTTTGTGTAGCAAGTAAAAATACATATGATTTCATTATCAATTTATTATTATTTCAAAACTTTACCTGAAATAAATAATTAGATGAAGTTTATACTTACATTAGTAATTGAAACGAAATAAATTATGACTCTTAAAAAAATTGGTTTTTTAATATTGTTTTTTTTTGAATTTTCTCAGTTAATTGCACAAAATTCATCAGACACCAATCGTCTTAATTGGTTTGAAGATGCCAAGTTAGGAATCTTTATTCATTGGGGAATTTACGCTGTAGATGGCACTTCCGAAAGTTGGGCTTTTCACAACAAAGGTGTTCCCTATCCTACTTACATGGCGCAACTTTCAGGGTTTACTGCTGCGAATTATCATCCAGAAGAATGGGCACGATTGATCAAGGAAAGTGGTGCTCAATACGCCGTTCTAACAACACAACATCACGATGGTGTAGCTTTGTGGAATACGCGATTTACTACACCTCGTACAAATGAGTTCGACTTGCGGAAAAGTTTACCCAATTGTCAATTTCAGTATTCAAAGCAATTTCTCTGGAACGAAAAAAAACCGCTTTCAGTTGTTTATCAAACACCTGCTCAACGCGATTTAATCCAACCGTTTGTAGCGGAGTTACACAAAGCCGACATTCGATTTGGTGCGTATTATTCCTTGTTAAACTGGTCGCACAACGATTACCCAACGTTTTTAAAAGATTACAACCGCTATCAATTGCCAACAGATACAGTGCGTTGGAACCGTTTCTTACAGTTTATGCATGGTCAAATCAATGAAATTAATACGCAGTTTTCACCCGATCTATTTTGGTTTGATGGTGATTGGGAACACAGTGAATCAGAATGGAATGCAGCAAGAATTGAACAACTCATCCACGCGACGAATAAAAAAGCCTTGTTGAATGGCCGATTAAAATCATTCGGAGATTACGATACTCCCGAACAAAACATGCCCATTATTCATCCAGATAAAAAAACTTGGGAATTGTGTTTGACAAGCAATGATAACTGGGGATATCGCCCAAAAGACAAGAACATGAAAACTGTCAATGAGGTATTACAGATTTTTTCTGAATGCCTTGGAATGGGTGGTAATTTGTTATTAGATATCGGACCAAAAGCTGATGGAACAATTCCAGAGGAACAAGTTCAATTGTTGAAAGCTATCGGTCGTTGGACGAGCAAACACAACGAAGCAATTTACGGAACACGAGCAGGACTTCCATCAGGTCATTTTTATGGACCTAGCACCTTATCAAAAGATTCAACGTGCTTGTATTTATTTGTAACAGGCGTTGGATTAGACACGACATCAAGCGATAAATACATTACAACTAACGAATGGAATGAAATCCAAAAAGAAGTAATTGTTTTAACAGAAGAAGTTTCGCTTTCCTATCAATTAAAAGGCTTGCAATCTGAAATTGAGAGCGTTACAGTATTGGGAACAAACACACCTGTTCCATATAAAATTGTTGGAAAAATAGATTGGAGTTATGTTCCAGGAACCGTTTACTTGAAAATTCCATTTGATAGCTTGGATCCTGAAATAACTGTCATCAAAGTTAAATTAAAAAACAAACTTTCGCTTTACAGAGGGAAAGGAGGATTTCACTAAAAACGTATGAAAGCAATTGTATTCGCCTGTTGTTTGATTTTTGTACACGTAAATGCCCAAGAACATCACCAACAGTATTTCCCGCCTACTGATTCACTTGTTTTACAGCAACTTGATAAATGGCAAGGATTCAAATTTGGATTGATGATGCACTGGGGCACGTATGCGCAATTAGGTGTTGTTGAAAGTTGGAGTATTTGTCCCGAAGACGAAGATTGGTGCGTACGACGAGGTCCCTTTAAAAACAACTATTTCGCTTATGTACAAGCTTATGAAGCTTTGCAACGAACGTTTAATCCTATTCAATTTCAACCAGAAAAATGGGCGAAAGCAGCAAAATATGCAGGTATGAAATACATGGTATTTACCACAAAACACCACGATGGATTTTGCATGTTTGACACAAAAGAAACTGATTACAAAATCACGTCATCTCAAACACCTTTTGCTTCAAGTCCGAAAGCTAACATTACAAAAGTTTTGTTTGATGCTTTTCGGGAAGAAGGTTTTTCTGTTGGTGCATATTTCAGTAAACCAGATTGGCATTGTACTGATTATTGGGATCCTACATTTCCTCCTGTTGACCGCAATCCCAATTATAATTTGAATAAATATCCAGATAAATGGAATGAATACGTTGATTTCACCCACAAACAAATTCTTGAATTAATGCGCGATTACGGGAAAGTAGATTTACTTTGGCTAGATGGTGGTTGGGTGCAACCTATGACTGCTACTTCTCCACGATGGGGTTACAAACCTGTACATCAAGATATTTACATGGACAGTTTGGTGCAACAAGCACGATTATTACAACCCGGATTAATTGTTGTCGATCGTGCCGTTGAAGGACCAAATCAAAACTACTTAACACCTGAACAACAAATTCCAAACGCACCACTTCCCTATCCTTGGGAATCGTGTATGACCATGGCAAATAGCTGGAGTTATGTTCCAAACGACACGTATAAATCGACCAAACAACTGCTTTCAAATTTGTGCATGATTGTTGCTCGTGGTGGGAATTACTTGTTAAATATTGCCCCAAATGCGTTGGGCGAATGGGATTCGATTGCTTATCAACGACTCAATGAAATTGGGGATTGGATGCAAGTAAATAGCCAAGCAATCCATGAAACTCATCCAGTTTTTCCATATGAACAACAAGCTGAATTTGGGACGTGGGTGTTTACTGAAAATAATGAAAAGACTATTTTTGCCATTTTTATCCCAAATGATAAAATTAAAATCGCAAAGCTCAATTTAGATCTTTCTGTTTTTCGTGATCATTCATTTAAACAGATCGAAAAGTTAGGTGGAAATGATCATGAGCATATTAAAATCAATAAAAATCAAATATTGATTGATGTCTATTTTCAGGAATTACCAATTGTTTTGAAGTTAAATTAATTATCATGACTAAAAACCAAGAAAAGAAAATCAAGTCGTTGATTGATAAATACAACGAAATCTTATTGATTTCCATGCGTTTAGCTGTTGCTGAAGACTTCGTGAATTTAATAGTATTGAATCGTGAAGATAGTTCCTTTGAATTATCCAATCTGCTTCAAGACAAGGAACAATTCAATACTTTTGTTTTGAAAGAGTTTCTAAAAAAGAATAGTTCTTCTGTTGTTGAAGAGTTAAAAAACATGGACGAGCCATTTGTTGCTGCAAAACGAAAAAGGTTAAGCAACATTTGATTCAATTGGAATAATTATCTCCAATCGACAACCTTCTCCAGGAGCTGATGTCATTTTAAATGCTCCAGAAAACATTTCCACCCTCCGTTGAATATTAGCCAAACCAATACCTTTGCGAACAGTAGTTACATCAAAACCAATCCCATCATCGGTAATAATTAGAATGAGTTGGTTGTTTCTCTTTTTCATTTCTATTGACAAGGATTTCGCTTGCGCATATTTGTGAATATTACGCAACTGTTCTTGTAAAATGCGGAATAAATTCAATTGCAAATCTTTTTGCAAGGATTGGTAGTTGATATCATTTTCAATCTTTGAGGTAATCGCTATTTCATTACTGAAGTTAAAGTCATTTAATAAGTTGTCAACCAATTCGTTAAATGAGCTTAACTCGTAAAAAACAGGTGCCAAACGATGTGATAAATTGCGTATTTCATTTAATGCTAAATTGATCATATTTTTTGATTGCGAAAAATACTCAAGACCTTGTTTATCAACAAATTCAGACAACATACTTAAACGAATATTTGAAGAAGCTAAAATTTGGCACACGTTGTCGTGTAATTCACTGCCAATTTCAATTCGCTCTTCTTCTTGTGCTTGGATGATGGACTTTGTTAACTTATTATCAAAAAGCACCTTGTCAGTTACATCAATCGCAATCATTAATCCATATTTCTTGCCAGCTAGTTCAATGACACTCGAATAGGTATCAACCAAAAGCAATTCGTTGTTTCCAAGTTGAAAATTGTAACGTCTTGTGGTTGAAATGATTTCATCGTGTATAAAGCGATTAATTTCAGTTTTTAAAAGACCTTGCTCTTCTTTTGAAATCAAATCAAAAATTGACACATCGTGTAATGTTTCTTCAACTAAATCAAAACCTTTTAAAGCTGCATCATTTGCTTGTTTGATTGTGTGCGTTTCCAAGCAGAAAACAAGCATTGGCTCGGGTGAAAGACGAAATAAATTCGCATAACGATTTTCAGACTCTCTTAGTTGACTTATGATCCGTTTTCGTTCAATACTATATATTATACTTTTATAGAGCGAACTCGCTGTAATTTCATCTTTTAATAAATAATCAGAAATGCCAAGAGACAATGAATGTAAGCCAAATTCAAAATTTGTATAACCCGTCAACACAATGATTGGTGTGTTTTTTGCTCGGTTAATAATGCTAATTAATAATTCCTCACCTGTTTTGTCGGGTAACGATAAGTCCAATAAAATCACATCTAATTGAAGAGTGGGATCTTCTAAAGTTGAAAGTGCATCCTGAAAACCTTCTTTGTTAATTAAATTGAGTCGAGATAAATTATCTTCTAAATAATCTTCAATTAATAAGCGGTCTCCTGCATTATCTTCGATTAATAATATTGTATATTCTTTTAAATCAAACGGCATGTTTATTTTTTTAAAAGTTGAAAATAGAAGTTTGTTTTTTCGATTATTGTATGATAAAACATTTCCAGAGATAGCGGTTTCGTTAAAAAAGCTGTAGCTTTTCTTTCAAATGCTTTATTGACATCAATAGACACATTCGAAGTTGAAAGCATAAATACTGGAATTTCATTGATTTCATTATGATTCCTTATATAATTCAACACATCAATACCATTCATTCGGGGCAAATTAATGTCGAGTAAAATTAAATCGGGTACGTGTTTCTCCGACTCATTAAAGCATTTATCAATGTAATTCATTAATTCGTAGCCATCGTTTACGATGATTAACTTATTCACGAATTTTGCCTCTTCTAACAATTCTGTTGTCAGTAGTACATCTCCTTCGTTATCTTCAACTAATACGATAGTAATTGCTTTCATCAATCAATTTCAATTGGGAATTTCACATAAAAAATACTTCCAACGTGTAATTCAGATGTTACATAAATCTCACCTTTCATTAATACGGTTATTTTTTTACAAATTGCTAATCCAATGCCGCTTCCTTGGACTTGATTGTTTTTTAGATCACCACGGTTAAACAATAAGAAAATTTGTTCCATTTTATCAGGGTGAATTCCTATTCCATTATCACTTATTTTAAAAACGTGAAAATTATTTTCTGGTTCATATGCTATTTTAATTATTGAAATGCGTCCCGATGATTTGTATTTTATTGCATTGCTAATTAAGTTGGTAAAAAGTGTTCGTAATAGGATTTTGTATCCAAAAATAACGGGGAATCGATCGATAACGAGTTGACTGTTATTTTCTTGAATCAATTTACGATTCATCCATAATACTTCATCGATTAATTCGTTTACATCGATGTGTTCTTGTTGACTATCATTCATCCCAATTTTTGAAAAAGCAAGGATTTCTAACATGACATTACGCATTTTACTTGCGCCATCCATTGCAAAGTGTATGTATTGCTTACCTCTTTGATCGAGTTGTTCCTTATATTTCTTGTCCAGTTGGGTCAGAAAACTTGTCACCATGCGAAGGGGCTCTTGTAAATCGTGGGATGCAACATAAGTCATGTGTTCTAATTCTTCATTTTTCTCTTGTAAGAGTTGAACTGATTTTTTTAATCTGTTACTTGTTTCAATTTCTTTGTAAATAACATTTTGTAAATTCTGTATCAATTGATTTATAAGGATTGAAATTATAATGTTTAAAAACAGCATGTTTAATGAAATAATTATCCAATTACTTAAATCAATTTTTAGAAGCTGAAACCAAGTCAATTGATCTGTAATAATCAAACAACCGATTAATATACAGGTGACTGCGTTTAGTAGGGATATTATTATTGTCGTTTTTATTGAATACAATAATGAAATACTAATGTTGGCAATTGTCCAATACAAAATACCTAACACAAAAAATTCCTCCCTGAAAAAAAGTTGAAAACCTAAATTATACAGAACAAGAGTGAAAATCATTTTTTTAATTTCAACTGTAATTTTTGAAGGAATTGTTATGAGAAACATGATTATATAAGTCAAGGCGCTAAAAAAAATGACATTGAACTGATGTAATTGAATCGCGTTGATTGTACCTGGAATTAGTACCAATAAACCAAATGGAAATATATACAACAGGCATTTAAAAAAAATGACATTGCGCAAGTGTTCTAAATCAGAGTTTGTTTGATCAACTGGCATTAGTTTTTCCAGCATAAATTTCTCGTAACGATTAATCCAATTCATGAGTAGTAGTTATTGGTAATAATATTTTAAAAGTAGTCCTGACGTTCAATTCAGATTCCACCCAAATCTCTCCATTCAATTTAGTAACAATTCTTTTTGCTAATGCTAATCCAACGCCGACACCATCATGAATAGATGTGTTATTTAGTCGTTGAAAGAGTTGGAAAATGCGCTTGTAATGTTGCTTTTCAATCCCAATCCCATTATCAGAAATTGAAAGCTGCCATTTGTCCTGATTGAAAGGTTGTACACTTAAGCAGATTGCTAATTGATTTTGAGTATTTCTAAATTTAATGCTGTTTTCAATTATTAAATTAATGAGTTTTGTTAGTAAATAAGCATCTGTAAACAATACTTCACATGCAACCTCCAATTTGAATTCAATAGGTAACTTCTTGTTTAAATAGTGATTTATTATTTGAGCAGTTATAAGTTTTAAATCAACCGGATCAAACGTTACAACATAATTGTCGATTTTAGACATCTTATCCATACCAGCAATTAATTTCTCCATTTTTGTCGCACCCTCAGATGCATAGTATAGGTACTTGTCAGCTTTTTCATTTATAGTAGCCGTTAATTGATCATGTAACAAGTATATATTCTTAGTAATATGAATCAATGGTAGTTTAATGTCTTTCACTGACACTAAAGCAATCTGTTCTAATTTTGTGTTTTTTGCTTCAAATAATTGAATGGATTCTTCTGTTTTTAAAGCAGCATTCAAAACAGAGCTTTGTAATTTTTTTTCTTTGTTTAAAACGCGCTCTAATATTTTCAAGAATTCATTTAATATTGAAGAAATGATGATGCTTAAATAAATATTGTGAATGGTAATCAATATCCAGTCATCCAAACTCAAACTGGTTGAAAATGTTGGTGGTAAATCACCAATATAAATCACAAGTGCTATGATTGAAAAGACAACCACATTCACTAAAACAAGATAAATCAAATGAATTTGGTTGAATAAAAGTGAACTGGATATGTTTCCTATTATCCAAAATAATATTCCTGCGCCATCCATCCCCAACTGCATTAATAACTGAAAACCAAGCAGGTAAATAGCTGAGGTAAATATCCATTTACGAATTATCAATTTTATTTTGGTTGGGTAAACAAGAAAAAGTACCAGTATGTAAGTCAAAACATCCCAAAAAACCACCCAATTATTTCGAATATAAAGTCCATAAAAAACGCCTGGAATTAACACTAAAATGGATAATGAATAAACATAAACCAAACATTTGATAAAAATGACATCTTTCAAATAGTTCAAATCTGTCGCATAATCTGAGCGGTTGATTAATGCAAGATTTTTTTTCTCTAAATAATTACTAAAAAATCTCATCTGCAATCAAATTGGTATTGAAAATGAAATAATTAATTGCTTGTTAGAAGTCGATACCCACAACTCTCCATTAAGCTGGTCGATTAACAATTTACTTATGGTCAAATCCAATCCAAAGTCTTCCAAGAAATGAGCTGAGTTGAGAATGCTAAAATCCTCTTTTACTGAACTCTCAAAAACAAATGCACTGTCTTGATATGCAATAACCCAACAACCATTTGATGCAATGCAGGATATAATAATGCTTATTTTCGAAGCTTCTTGGTTATTAATTATAGAATTGTCTATAAAATTTTCAATGATTTTTCTAATTGGTTTTTCATAGGTATACAGTGATTTATTTTCTTCAATTGCTACTGTTGGAACTTGAGCGATATCCTTTTGAATGAATAATTCATGAGTAAGTTTTTCCAACTGAATTACTTCTTTTGTTAGACTTTCAATATTCAATAGTGATAATTCCAACAAATCGTTCACTATACGTTTGATGTTGTTCGCTTTTGAAACGCTTTCAATAATCAATCGTTTATTTCCATCCGTTATTTGCGGTTTGTATTTATCGATTAAACGACCTAAGAAACTTATAATCATACGAATAGGTTCTTGGAAATCATGAGAGATCACATACGCCATTTGTTCTAACTCTTTGTTTTTCACAACGAGTAATTCATTTGATTTTTTAAGTGATTGTACATTTATTTGATATTTCTTTTTTAATTGACGTTGCTTGATTATTATTTGATGTAAATTTTGAACTAGTTCTGTAAATAAGATAGCAATGATTGTACTTAGAAAAATGTTGTTTGCAGCAATCAATAACCAATCGACTAAACTTAAACTTTGAGAGAAAAATGGAGAAGTACTTTTAAAGTAGATAATTACACCGATAACAATTGACATACAGCTGTTTAATCCAAGAATCAATAAATAATTGTTGCGCTTAAAAAATAACGAAGCCATCATGTTTCCAATCGTCCAATATAAAATTCCAGAAGCATCCATTCCCGAATCAAGCATCAATTGAAACCCAAAATTGAATATGCCAATTGTTAAGAATAATTTGCGTTGATAAATGGTTAAACGTGATGGGAGTGAAATGAGAATCAACATGAAATAGGTAAACGATGCCCAAAAAACGATAGGCATACTCCCTATTCGAAAACCATAATTTACTCCTAAAATAACTGGCAGAACTGTATAGGGGTGGATAATTATAAGGCTTTTGACAAAAGTAACATCTCGGTAATATTCCAAATCATTCGAATAGTTCGAACGATGCAAATGAACTTTCGCCATTTTGAAAAAGTACGTCCGGATTGCTTTTTTTAGCATCTGAATACTTTTTTAACCAACTTAAAAAGGCAAGAAAATGGATAAAAAACCGTAATGACTTCTTGAAAAAAGAAGTAAAGCAAACCACCAAATAATTTATTCGTTTCCAAGTTTCTTCGTCTGTAGTGTGCGCCAATGAAAAGGAACAGGCCTTTCATAGCGGTTTAAAGTGTGAAACGAATATACAAAAAAAAACTGCTGAAGAAGCTAGAAAGTGTAATTTAAAGCTTTTTACTTTTGAATAGCTTTTAATTTACTGTAAGATAGTGCACTTGATGTTTTTGAATAATTCAATATTATTGCTTGAAGTGATGTGGAAAATTGATTGAAATTGGAAGTAATCAATTGACAATCTTGTTGAATGGCGTCATCATAACCTAAAATACTTGGAGCGTTTTCTTGCACCATTAGACGGAGAAATCTGTATTCTGAATTTGTTTTATTTTGCATTATACATGCCTCTAAAATGTCCCTGCCTTTATTAAAACGCTCTAATTTTGTAAATGGGCTGACCGCAAACTTGGCTTCCTTCATTACCAACGAAGCATAATAAGCTTTCGCGTCGTAATTGGTTAAATTTGCTCCTATTTTCTTTTTATAAGCGACAATAACTTCTTCATTGGTGCTGCTCAACGCTTTGTAAAACGCACTTTTCTCAGCATCTGTAAACAACAAGAAACTGAATGTCAAGCAACTCAATCCTAGTAAAATGAAATATTTAATTGTTGTCATAAACTAAAAAACAATTGTGCTCGTGCTTTGTTCAAAATCACTCGTTGTAATTCACAGTTAAATGCTTATAAAAATAAGTGCTTTTTGTGTGTTAAATGTACGAATTAAGTATCTTGCAAAGAATCAAAACAAGCTTATGTTTATTGAAATCAATCCAAATAATATTGATCAACGTTTAATTCAACAAGCTGTCGCTGAATTACACGCTGGAGAAATTATTATTATCCCTACAGATACGGTATATGCTGTAGCATGTGATATGAAAAACAAAAAAGGCCTGGCTAATTTGTCAAAATTCAAAAATGTTAAATTAAACAAAGCTAATTTTTCGATTATTTGTGCGGATTTGAGTCAAGTTGCCGATTATGTCAAACAATTGGATCGCGGGATTTTTCGCTTATTAAAACAAAACTTGCCTGGACCCTTTACTTTTGTGCTTGAAGCTACGAATGAAGTATCGAAAATATTTGATGTTTCACGAAAAGAAATTGGAATTCGTATTCCTGACAATAATATTGTAGCTGCACTGGTGAATGAATTAGGAAATCCAATTGCAGTTACTTCTTTGCATGATAATGAAGATGAAATAACGGATTATTTTGTTGATCCCGCTGCAATTTACGAACGGTATGACGATGAAGTGTCTTTTATTATTGATGGCGGAATTGGTCACTTAGAAGCTTCCACTATTGTTGATTGTACGCAAAATCAACCAGAAATTGTGCGACAAGGAATTGGAAAAATTGTGTTATGATAATAGTGATTGATTGTGGTAGTTCTAAAACGCCTTTCATTGAGAGTTGCGTCGATGAATTTGAAGATGTTGAAATAGTTGGTATGTATGATTTTGATTATTCATACGCTAAACACTGTGATGGAATAATTATTTCTGGCGCCCCGATATTAATTACGGAAAAAGATCCTGAACCCTATTTAGCACTATTTTCATGGTTGAAAACAATGGATAAACCGGTACTTGGCATTTGTTTTGGTCACCAAATAATCGGGTTAACTTATGGAGCACTTGCAAGTAGACTTCGTGAAGACCGCGATTGGCAAACTGTTGAAGTAATTGCTGATTGTCCACTATTTGATAAGTTGCCAAGTGAAATTGAATTGATGGAAGATCATTGTGAAGCGGTTTCAATTCCTGCCAATTTTACACATATCGCTGTGTCTGACGCTTGTGTCAATGAAGCCATGATGCACCAATCGAAACCACTATTCGGTGTTCAATTTCATCCCGAAGTCTCTGGTAATCATGGACGTGTAATTATTGAAAACTTTGTTCATATCTGTCAACAAGCAGCTGAAAATAAACACGAATAAATAACGACTTTTGAACCATGGTATTAAATCGCGTTTGGATAGGAATGTTTATTACTGCTATAATTATGGGTTTTTCAAAACTTATATTTTGGCAAGACACCTTCATTTTACAACAAATGTTGGACTCTTTTTTCGAAGCTGCGAAAGCTGCTTTTGAATTAGCACTTTATATGACTGGTATTTTGACTTTGTGGATGGGCTTGATGAAAATTGGCGAAGATAGCGGTGCTGTGAATAGTATGTCACGCATTGTTTATCCTTTGTTCTCAAAACTCTTTCCTGAAATCCCGAAAAATCACCCAGCTATGGGAAGTATCATGTTGAACTTTTCAGCAAACATGCTTGGCTTGGATAATGCAGCGACTCCAGCAGGATTACGTGCTATGCAACACTTACAGGATCTGAATCCGAAAAAAGATACGGCTTCCAATGCACAAATTATGTTCTTGGTATTGAACGCATCTGGATTAACGATCATTCCAGTTTCAATTCTCGCAGCACGTTCAGCAGGTCATTCAGCCAATCCAACAGCAGTCTTCATCCCTATTCTTTTGACAACATATTTCGCTACCTTGGGCGGATTGATCTTTGTCGGAATTCGTCAACGCATCAACCTGTTTCAAAAAACAATCATACTCTATATTGGAACATTGACCTTATTGATTGTTGGTTTGTTGTGGTACTTAAAAACACATCCCGAACAAATAGATACCGTTTCAAGAATATTGAGCTCAACCATCATTTTTGCTTTCATTACCTTCTTTATTTATAAAGCTATTCGTGCAAAAATTCAAGCGTACGAATCATTTATTGAGGGAGCAAAAGGTGGTTTCCAAGTTGCAATCAACATTTTACCATACTTGGTTGCCATGTTGTGTGCTGTTGCACTTTTTCGTTCGTGCGGAGCATTAACCGATTTGATGAATGGTGTGAAATTCTTGTTGTTTCAAATGGGTATTATGACTACGGAATTTATTGATGCCCTACCTGTCATGTTGATGAAACCATTCTCAGGATCAGGTGCACGTGGAATTATGGTTGAAAACATGTCGTTGTTTGGCCCCGATTCATTTGTGAGTAATCTTTCAGCAACCTTCCAAGGAAGTACAGAAACAACGTTTTACGTGTTGTCCGTTTACTTTGGATCTGTTGGTATTTCCAAATCACGGTACGCAGCTTCAGCTGGACTTTTCTGCGATTTAGTTGGTGCAATAGCAGCTATTTTAATTGCCTATTTATTTTTCAAATAAGCGTGAATTGGTTTAAAAAAATATTTGGGAAAGAATCGCTCAACGAAAAAGTGAGCGCTGTTCAACAAATTAATAGTGAATTTGCGCACTTAAATTATCCACCTAAAGTATTGTTAGCGTGGATAAAAGCAATTGAAGGAAACAATGATTTAGCTCTTTTTCTTTATGAAAATGGCTATGAAGAATTATTCCATACCACGCAAGCTCTTTTTTTGAAAGAAGAAGCGCGTAACTGGTTAATGAACAATGGGTATGCACATTTGTTGGCTTTTGTCAATTCATGCGAAGGAAATGCCAATGCTCAACGCTGGTTACAAATGCATGGTTTTGAAACGTTGTTCCATGTTAGCAATGCAGCAGATGGCGAAATGACAAGCTTTGCTTGGTTAAAAACAAATGAAGATGCCATGCTTTTTCTGTTAGCGCGCACAATTAAAAAGTTGAAGGATCAGATTGAATTCAACCACAACGATATGTATTCATTTGGTAAAGATTATTAAAAATGGTTACACGTATTGCTACAATAGCTGATGTGCAACGAATTCGAGAAATTGCAGAAATAACTTGGCCAGTAACTTATTCAAACATCATTACTTCTGAACAAATTGATTTCATGTTGAATTGGATGTACGATACTACAACAATTTCAAATGCGATTAATTCAAGCAATCAAGATTTTATCGTACTGATAAATAAAGGTGAAACAATTGGTTTTAGTGGAATTGAGCATAATTATGAAAATCAATTGATTACACGTATTCACAAGTTGTATGTTTTGCCAGATAAACAAGGACTTGGTTGTGGAAAAGCACTTTTGAATTTTGTGATCAATGAAGCAGAAAAAAATGCGTCAAAGCTATTACATTTGAATGTCAATAAACAAAATCCTGCTGTTCAATTTTATGTTAAGTGCGGATTTGAAATCGAAAAAGAAGTTGTTTTAGATATTGGAAATGGCTTTGTGATGGATGACTACATCATGGTTTTACCACTTTAATTCTACCAATTAGGGTGAAATTCAACAGCAGTTGCCCCCTTTCCATAAGCAGAGAAGTCAGCATCATACACTTCAATTTGATCTTGTTGAGACAAATAAGTTCTGATTTCATTTTTCAATACACCCTCCCCAATTCCATGAATCACAATTAACTTATTGATGTGCTTTTGTTTGGCTTTTTTGAAAGTTGCGCGGAATTCTTTCATCTGCTTTAATAAAATTTCCGTATTCGACATACCACGTGTCGATTCCAACAGTTCTTCTATGTGTAAATCAATTTCCCAAACGGTCGCAGGCTTTTTTTGTCCTGTTTTTTCTTGAAATTCGCGGTAAATGGTTTCTTGTTCTAAATCTGTTTTTTCAATCACAATGTCTTCGTCTTTGTATACTTCTGAATGAATGTATACAAGGGAATTCAACGGCAACCAACGATCAAATCCATGTTCATCTTCTACACGTGCTTGTTGGTCTTTCAGTTCAAGAATTTTTCCGCAACCTGGTTCACGTAAATACGCAACTTTTTGTCCTATTTGAAACTTCATATTACTTTACTGTTGCAACTATTATCAATAAAACAGGACCAACAATAGCAGTAACCCACATAACAAAAGCGGCCAACTTTGCATTAGTACTCATGTCCATTATCATAGGTTGAATCAAGTTGTTTTTAACTTCGCGTGCCATGATTTGCTCAAATTCTTCGTTGTCATCTTCACTTGAAAGTGCTGCGAATTTTTTTATTGTTGGCGAATAATTGAGTACTTCTTCTTTTATGTAAGCGTATTCTTTGTTTGTCAATGCTTCATACGGGACCGTGTAATTTACCTTTTCTAGTTGCAATGCTTTGTGAATCAAGTATCTTTTGTGCATGTTGCGTACTGTCACACCCATAATAAATCCGAAAAGCATTAAAATATATAGCTCAAAAAAGTATCCAATTCCAATGAGAATTAGTGAAGAAACAAACGTGAAAACAATTTGTAATAATTCAAATTTCTCAATGAATAGTGACTTAAACACTCGTCCACCGTCCAATGGTTGCAAGGGTAGCAAATTGGTAACATTCAAAAAAAACGACAAATAAGCCGTTTCGATCATCCATTCATACTTCCAATTTGTTCCTAAGACCCATAAAACAACCCCAATGATTATACCTGGAAGCGGTCCGGAAAATGCTACAAGTAAACTTTCGCGTTGCGAATAATGATTTTTTTCACCTTGAACAAACCCACCCATTAAGGGCACGAATAACATGCGTACGCTTTTGTAGTTGAAGCGTTTCATGGCTATAAAATGACCCAATTCATGAAATAATAATACTGCAAGAAGTTCAATCATGAATCTGTATTCTGTTCCAAAAAACAACAGCAATGAAACAACAAATAACAACAACGAAGCAACCGTTGATTTTCCATTTGTTCGTGGTTCCTCCTTTTTGAGAATTGGTTTTTCACTGTAATATGATTCAGAAAAGTCGTTCATGTTTTTATATAATATTATTTTAAATCCCAAATAATCAATTGTTTATCATCTCCAACTGAAACAAATGATTGATTATTTATTTGCGCAATTTTATTAACCGATTTATTGTGCCCCCCTTCTTTTGTTGTTAGTTTCTGTTGAACTGTCAACTCATCACGGTTCCAAACTTTAATTGATTTGTCAAGTGAACATGAAACAAGTTTGTTTCCAACATTTATCAAATCATAAACAGTTTGATAATGAGCAGGAATTGATTTAACGACCTTGTAATTACCGCAATCAATCAGAGTAATGTGACCATCCGATCCTCCAGAATACAATGTGTTATTCACTTCGTTGAATAACAAGCAATTTACACTTCCATTGTGGCAATTTACACGAGCAATTTCGTTTAGGTTTTCGTTATCAAAAACACGTAATTTACCATCTTGACTTCCAACAAAAACAAAGTTATTAGCTATTGAAATAGCTCGGATTTTTCCGCAAGCTAAGTGAAACGAAATAATTTTTTGACCAAGTTCATTTAACACGAAGAAATTACCTTCGCCATCACCAACATAAAAGTAGTTGTTTGATTGATCAAAAGCTAATGAGAAAATTGCGTGACCAAAAATATTTGATTCCCAAACAATTGTCTTTGATGATAAATTGATGCAAGTTACCGTACCATTTGTACAACCAACAACTAATAAATCACCTTGTAAACAAATGCAATAAGCAGGCTTATCCAGCTTGATACTAAACGCATCTTGTTCTCCTGTGCTTACATTCCAGCGGGCAATAAATTTATCACCTGCAGCTGAATATATCCAAGATTGATCTGCAACAACGGAATAAATTGGTCCTTGGTGTCCTTGTAAAACAAGACGGGATTGAATCATTTTTTAATTATTCATCATCCTCCGGATCATCAGAATCGACTTGTTTCAAACGTTCCGCGTAATCAGCAGGTAAAAAATCGAAGAACGTATCACCACGTAATCCAAGACGTAAACATTCCAATGGAATCACTTCGTTTGGAGCGATGTTTCCTAAATTAACGTTGGCTCCAAATAATTTCACGAACCAAACTTGTTGGTTTTTTTGAGGAGCTTCCCACAAAATATCTTCCGGATTGATTTTAGCGATGATTTTGTTGATCAACATCGTATGAGCTGTTCCATTTGGACGGAAAACACCTACATTGCCAGCTTCTCTTCCCTCAGCGATAACTTTCCAAGATCCTGCTTGTAATTCAGAGCTCATCATTTTGATCCAGCGACTTGGGCTAATTAAAATACCTGAATCTTTCGATCCAACTTCAGAAAGCACCACGCGATTTTGCGCCATTTTTCTGATTAACTCTAATTTTTCGTCGTGATTGATGATAATGGATCCGTCTGAAATTTCAGCTAAGTCCATTTTGTATTTATCTAATAAACGCAAATAATCTTCAAATTTCCCACGCGCATGGAATGCTTCAAATAATGTTCCACCAAAATAGGGTTTCAAATTTGCTTCGCGGTACAAATCCAATTTCTTTTCAAGATCTTTGGCAACAAATGCAGTACCAAATCCGAACTTTACAATATCGGTTAAGTGAGCGTTTCCTTCCACAAAATTAGCTGCTTCCGTTAGGCTAAGCCCTTTGTCCATCATCATGGTAACTCCATGATTTCTTGGTTGTTGTGTTCTTTCTGGAATAAACGGTAAATCAAAATTCATTTTTACAAGCTTCAAATTAAAATTTGGGGTATGTTATTTTCGATTTTTATTGTGTCAAAGATACAAATTCTGGGACATTCATCAACTCAGGATAGCGGACAAAAACATCTTTTGTTTTAATAGGGTCTTTTGCAAAACATTCCACAAGGATGATTTTCGCTTCTTCCATTCGTCCTGCACGGTAATTCATTAATATAACGGGGAGAATTGCAAAAAACAATTTTGTTTTCAATAAGTAATTCTCGACATATGTTCTTGCTTGACCAACACGGTGCTCGAGCAAGAAATCAACGTAATCAAAAAACGCATCTTCATTGGCAGGTTCTATTTCCAGACATGTCAAATAAGCATTTTCTGCAGCATCATAAAGCTCACAATTTTCTAATGCTCCAGCATAAACATGGTAATATCCATCCAAGTTTGGTTCTAATTCAATTGCTCGCTCGATGTAATGCAAACTCTCTTTTGGCTTTCCCTGTAAATCTTTCACGATACCAAGACCAAGCCATGCTTCTCCTAAATTCGGTGCAATGCTTAGACTTTTTTGATAATAATCCCAAGAAACATCAAGTTGATCCAATTGTTCATAAGCTTCACCTAAATAACAATATGTCAATGGATCATCACCATCTATTTCGATGCATTTCAAAAACGATTCAATTGCATCATTGTATTGTTCTAAAGTTAATTGTGCATTCCCCAAATTAAAAAAAGCGGGAGAAAAGCGGTCGTTAATAGCAATACAATATTCATAAGCAACAATGGCATCCGAAAATTTATCTGCTTTTGAATACGTGTTACCAAGATTGTACCATGCGGTAAACGAATAAGGGTTTTCATTAATGAAGTTCGTATAAGAATCAACTGCAAGTTGATAATTACCTAAATGATCTAAGCAATAGGCTAATTCGTATAACGCTCCTTCGTTTTTCGGATTTTGACGCATCGCTTCCTCCAAAACTGCAACGGCACCTTTGTAATCTTTCAATTGTTCTAACTCACTAGCTAAATCTAAATATATCTCATCTTTATCTTCGTCTTCAGCTAAATCAAGTGCTTCTCTAAAATATTTTACTGCTCGTTTTGAATCACGCAATTGACTAAAAATAGATGCTTTAGTCAACATTAACTCCATTGCGATACTTTCCAATTGATTGATTTCTTCTAATAACATCAACCCTTCTTTCAATTTCCCCAAACCAGACATCGCTTGTGCTTTTCTGAGTTTGAATAATGAATGAAATGGAAATTGCTGAATACCAACATCCGCTGCTACTTCACCTTTTGAATAATTGCCTGACATAATATAATGATCGACAATTGCTTCTAAACGATCGCTATCAAAAAACCCGACGGCATCAGCTGCCAATTGAGATTCGAAGCGATCTAAATCCTCATTTAAGTGGCTATCTGGAGCTTCCTCATCCCAATCTAACATAGTATTTGTTTTGAAAATAAAGTTACGTAATAAATTGAAAACTAGAAATACTAGTTCAATAGTTTATCAACATGTTTTGGACAATGTTACCTGTTTATTATCGGTGTTGATCAAATAATAACAAGTTGCCATCTGGATCTTTCACAATGAAATATGCTGGACCGGCTTTATCGCCTGTCAAATCAGTTACAAATGCATTTCCATTGTTCGTCAATAAGTGATGGATTTCACGAATATCATTGAACGATTTAATGTTCTTTGCATTGTCATCCCAACCTGGATTAAACGTTAACATGTTTTCAGTAAACATACCTTGAAACAAACCAATAATTGTGTGTTCGTTTTTCAAAACAACATAATTTTTAGAACGATCACCGCCTAATAATTGAAATCCAAGCGATTCATAAAATGTTATCGACGCTCCTAAATCCTTCACGTTCAAACTCATTGAAAATGCACCCACCTTTAAATGTTTTGAAGATTTTTCAATTGATCGGTGATCCAAATTACCCAAAGCAGTTTTTTGTGATTTTTGATAAAAAGATCCTAGCAAAAACGAGCTCACAATTCCAAAAATTATTAAAATTACTTTTCTCATAATCAATTAATTAACCTGCAATTGAAACACCAATTATACGACCAATTCCAAAAGTAATCGCTGCAGCTATTAAACCAAAAATCACTTGTCGCATACCTGAAAACCATATACTTTTACCAGTAAACAAGGTGATGGCAGCACCAATTCCAAACAAACCAATTGCACTAAAAATTGCGCTAAGTAATATAGATACATAACCTCCAAAAAAGAAAAAAGGAATTACAGGAATAATTGCTCCTATACCAAATAAGACAAAAGAAGTAATTGCAGCTTCCATTGCTGAACCTTTTAAATCTTCTGGATTAATACCCAATTCTTCTTTCACTAACACTTGATGCGCATGATCCTTGTTCGACATAATTTCTTTTGCAATGGATTTCGCTTGTTCCTCAGGAATTCCTTTTGAAATGTATATCAACACGAGTTCTTTTTCTTCTCCTTCTGGATTTGTTTCCAGTTCATCCATTTCGAGTTGCATTTGATTTTCGAAAAGTTCTTGCGAGCTTTTCACAGAAATCCATTCACCCAGTGCCATTGATAATGCACCTGCTAATAATCCAGCTAATCCAGTCAATAATACTTCGTTTTGTCCGCTTGTTGCACCAGCAATACCCATAACCAAACTGAAATTGGAAACCAAACCGTCATTCCCACCCAACACAGCAGCACGCAACGCATTTCCACCAACTGATCGGTGACGTTTCTCGAAACGCGCAAGATTAGTTCCTGAAACATTTTTGTTGTTGTTTAAAATATTTTTTAAAATAGTTACGTGCGCAGAATCAGAAATTGAAGCTGGTGTTTTTGATTTTGATCGTGCTGAAACAACGGCATTTGATATACTTTTCTCGGTATCTAACAAGACACCTAATACATAATCGTATCCAAACAACTTACCAATCAACCGTAACGTTTTTGCTCTTCCCGATGGTTTGGGTAAATCTGCTTCAGCTAAAGCATGTTTTGCAGCAAAAGCAATTGCATGACTCATTTCTATATCACTCATCTGCTGAAATACAGCCGCAACATGATCATCTGATTCGTTTTCAGCGAGCAGTTTGTAAAGAAAACTAGCGTCTACTTCTGTTTGTATGTTTTTTAAATTCATCATAGTCAATTCGTGAAAACTAAAAGTACGAATTAACATGTTAACTTTTTAACTTACTTGGATAATTGCAAAATATAATGGGATTCCAATGGTAATGTTAACAGGAAAAGTAACTGCTAGAGCCATGGGTAAAAACAAGCCAGCATTTGCTTTAGGAACTGCTATTTTCAAAGCAGCTGGAACAGCAATGTAGGAGGCACTTGCTGCTAAAACAGCAAAAATAAAGCGATTTGAAATATCAGGTGTTACATAACTACTAATCAATGCTGTAATACATCCATTAATCAATGGAATGAAAAAAGCGAATAAAAATGGAAACCAGCCAAATGAAAAGAAAGCTTTCATTTTTTTTCCACTACTTATCCCCATATCTAATAAGAAAATTGCTAAAAACCCTTTGAATAAATCATTTGTAAAAGGTTTTATACCCTCAGCTTGTTTCGTATCCGCAATAAAACCAATAAATAAACTTCCTAGAATTAACAATACACTACCATTCGTCAATGAGTGGCGTATGACATTCGATTTACTTACTGAATTATTTACATCTTTATTGAATTTTGAAATCAAAATCAAACCAATAATGATTGCTGGTGATTCCATTAAGGCCATAATAGCGACCATGTGACCGTTTAACTTTAATTGATGAGCTTCTAGATAAGAAACAGCAGTAACAAAAGTAACAGCACTCACCGATCCGTAAGCCGCTGCAATTGCACCAGAATCATAAACGGACAACCTAGATTTTAAAATGTAGAACGTATATAATGGTATTAAAATGGCTAATGTAATACCAAACAACATGGACCATGCAATCTCTGTTGTAAACGATTCATGTGCTAATTCTTGACCACCTTTAAATCCTATTGCGAAAAGCAGGTATAACGAAATGAATTTTGATGAGTTTTCTGGAATCTCAAGATCACTTTTCAAATAGACTGCTACAATTCCTAGTACAAAAAATAATAAAGCAGGATTTGTAATGTTCTCAATTAATACGTTGTAATTCATAACTTGTTTTTTTAGTTTAACTTTTTAATGCCTGTTTTTTTCAAATAACAATCGCTTTCCATTTTGTTCATCAATGAATTCTCCGTTTTGATAAACTATTTTTCCATTAACGATTGTTGTAATTATTTTACTTTTAAAAGTCTCACCTTCAAATGGTGACCATTTACATTTGTAGAGGATATTTTCTTTGGAAACTTGCCAACTACTGTTTATATCGGTTAAAACCAAATCAGCAAAATACCCTTCTCTTATGTACCCACGATCAATAATGCGGTATGCTTCTGCTACGTTGTGGCTTAATAAAGTAGCTATTTTTTCAAGCGTAAATTCGTTGTTGTGGTAATAGTTCAACATAGCAGGAAATAAATGTTGTACCAATGGTCCGCCAGAATGCGCGTTAAAATAATTCCCCTCTTTTTCGGACGCAGTATGAGGCGCATGATCAGTAGCTATGAAATCAATGTGATTAGACTTGACTGCTTCCATTAATTTCTTTTGATTTTCTCTTGACTTTACTGATGGATTCCATTTGATTTTTGCACCTAATCGTTCGTAATCCCGACTATTAAACCAAAGGTGGTGCAAGCAAACTTCAGCTGTAATTAACTTTTCTCGAATGGGTGTTTTGTTATCAAATAAAAGCGCTTCAGAAGCTGTAGAAATGTGAAACAGGTGCAATCGTGCTTTTTGTTTTGCAGCAAGTTCAATAACTTGTTTGGTCGTTTCATAACAAGCAGCTTCACTTCTTATTTCAGCATGAAGTTCCATTGGGATATCAGCGCCATAAATCAATCTAAACTTCTCGGTATTTGATTGTATGATCTGATCGCTTTCGCTGTGAAGTGCAATCAAAGTTGGTGATTTCGAAAATAATTCAGCTAAATAATCTGGATAATTCACTAACATGCCATTGCCTTCATTGAAATACAATCCGTCATCTGAAATGCCACAAACTGTTTCCGTATCAGTTCGTAACGCTTCTTCTAAATTGTATTGATTGATACCCATGAAAAAGGAGTAATTCGCTAAAGACGCATGCGCAGCAAGTTCATATTTTTCCTCCAACAAGGATTGTGTCAATACATTTGGGATTGTATTCGGCATGTCCATATACGATGTCACTCCTCCTGCAACTGCTGCTTTTGATTCTGAATAAATGGTTGCTTTGTGCGTTAATCCGGGTTCTCTGAAATGTACTTGATCATCAATAACTCCTGGAAACAAAAACAAGCCTTCCGCATTGATTTCATGGTAATTTAACAGTTTGTCTAAGCTTATGGATGAACTAATTTTTTCAATTCGATCATTGTGAATAAGGACATCGCCTGTGATAATATTATTTTCATTGACTATTGAAGCGTTTCTTATAATAGTTTTCATCTTTTATTTAATTGCTCGGTTCAATCGGTCATTCAATGTTAATCCTAAATCATACATCGGCATTTCTTCTGCGATTATTATATCTAAATCAAGCTCATCCAATCGATGTAACGCCTTGTAAAAATTTTTTGTAGCTTCTTTGAAATCTCCCGAAAGAGATAAAATTTCACAAGAATTAACCCTATGATTGAAATCTGAATCTTTAAACATTATCAAACCAATTTTTATATCTTTTAAAGCTTGAATGGTTTTAGATATATTGTTGCTCACTATAATTTTAGTAGAAGGAGCATAATGTTTGCTTAACATCCCTGGAGCAGTTGGATTGGAATTTGAAGATGTATTTATCAACACTTTACCAACTATGCCTTCAATTTGTTCAATGCATATTGAACCATGTCTGTACAAGACCGGTTGTTGATTCGAATTGAAACCAATGATTGTTGATTCGACTCCATTTTCACAACTTCCGCCATCAATAATACATTTCAGCTTACCTCCAAAATAATGCTCAACATGTTTGGCGCTTGTAGGACTTATCGCTTTGAATGGATTTGCACTTGGAGCGGCTAACGGATAATCCAAATCCTCTAATAAACTTAGTGTTAGAGGATGATTAGGCACACGGACCGCAACCGTTGGCAACCCAGCAGTAACAATATCAGGAATAGTATTTTGTTTATCTAGTAATAATGTAAGTGGTCCAGGCCAAAATTCAAGGGCAAGTTTATATGCTTTTTCGGGAATGTTTTTTGCAACAGAATCCAATAAATCTTGATTTGGAATATGCACAATTAAAGGATTATAAAAAGGTCTTTTTTTCAACCTGAAAATTCGTTTAATAGCTTTTTCTGAATATACATTTCCAGCTAATCCATATACGGTTTCTGTAGGTATTGCTACAATTTGATCGTTATCCAACAATTCTTTGGCATACTTAATTGATTTATACATTTTTTTTAAGGGTTACAATAATCACAATACATAGGGTCTTCTCTTTTTTTATTGTTCGGATAATAAAAAGCTACCGCATGATGACATGAAGAACAAGAATGTTGATGATACAAAATCGATTGAGTAGGTTTACTACATAATTGACATGGTAAACCGGCAACTGATTTTGTATGACCAAATCCTGGGAAGTCACATTTTGGACATTTGTTTTGCAGCCTATCAGCTAACTTCAGAACAACTTGTTTTATCACTTCATTTCTTGTTGGATTGACGTGCGCACGCATATCTGTTTCTACCCAGACTGTATCTTTTTCTTTTATAAAAGAATCATAAACACGATACAACTTTTTCCATGAAGAAATAACGCTTTCAACACGACTGTAATCCTCTTTTTCTTTTCTTAAAATCAAACCGTGAGAAGGAAACATCGCTTTTTTAGCAAATTGTTTTAATGCTTCAATTGAGTTGATAGAGGCAGCATTACTGTTTGTTTGAAATGAAATTACACGTTCAAAAAACTCACACTTATTTTTTTTATCTACTAGTAAAACAATTTCTTCATTTGCTATTGAAAAAAAAAGGGAAGGATGAGCTCCAAATGAGCCTTCACTCGCTATTGCTAAATCATGACCTGAAATTGCTAATGCATGATTGCATTTATATCGCGCCGTTGATAACGCATCTTCTATACGTTTTATCTCACCTGAAAAAGTTCCAAAAACATCAGAATCAAAATTTTCAACTAATAATGCTTCAACATCTATTACTTGTTCCAAAATAGGTGCAATAATTTTTTCTTTTTGATGTTTCGTTGCTATAATTAGTTTCCGACCTTGAAACATATTTCTTTTTTTGTGCAAATTTCAAAATTATTATTCATAAATTTTTATTTATATTTGTAATGAATCACATAAAAATATTATATGAATTACACATTGAATCAGTTACAAATATTTTTAAAGGTTGTTGAATTTCAAAGTATTACAAAAGCGGCAGTCGAATTAAATCTAACGCAACCTGCTGTTTCAATTCAATTAAAAAATTTCCAAGATCAATTTGATATTCCATTAACTGAAATTTCAGGTAGGAAATTATATGTCACTGATTTTGG
>ERZ650308.211-NODE-211-length-32451-cov-8.142518_pt1 | contig 32451 bp, 33 predicted proteins | sample MGYA00376244_ERZ650308 | MGnify/ENA primary metagenome ERZ650308 (study PRJEB26733, sample SAMN07839295) | wastewater metagenome | biome: small river; feature: stream; material: water | place: USA: North Carolina | collected 2016-04-26 ... | reverse complement strand
AAGGATGGCTTAAATTGGATTCGTTGATACACATGGTGTCTAGTGAACGAACTTCAAAATCTGTTTCTTCTTGTTGCGTCTTCATACTTATAGGCTTAAAATGAATGGTAAAATAAGATTGGCCATGACAAACCCACCAATCATAAAGCAAATAGTTGCCACTAAAGATGGCCATTGTAAGTCGGATAGACCCATAATTGCATGTCCTGAGGTGCATCCGCCCGCATAGCGAGTTCCAAATCCAACCAGAAATCCTCCTCCGACCATCATAAGAAATCCACGTAACGTGAAGATATCATGTAATGCAAATAGTTGCACGGGTACCATACCCGAAAGATCGGTAATTCCATATCCCGCTAGTTCTTGAGCTAAATCTGGGTGAATAATAATCGGGGCTTCGGAACCTAAAAAATGGGCTGCAATAAAGCCACCTATAAAGATTCCACCGATGAAAAACAGATTCCAAGATTCCTTTTTCCAATCGTATTTAAAAAATGGAATATCACTTGGAAAGCATGCGGCACACATGTGACGTAAATTAGCCGATATGCCAAAGTGCTTATTGCCAAGGATCAACAAGGCCGGGACAATAAGTCCGATGATAATTCCTGCCGTGTACCAAGGCCAGGGTTGGGTAATTGTTTCCATTGTAAGGGTATTTAATTGTTAGTAATCAGTAATAAATAAGAGTATAGATAGGAGAGCATAGAGTGAACTAGTTAAATCTCTACTCTATACTCTTTAATCTCCTCTCTTCAATGCTCTAAATCCAGCGATCGTCCCCGTTACAAAATAAGCTAAAACGGCGAAATAAATAATGCTATTCAGGGGCTTACTGGTAATGGGGCAGGTGCCCGTAACACAACCAATTTCTTTCCAGTAGAAATATCCGGCAATTCCGCCCAAAAGTCCACCCAAGATCTGCCAACTCTTATTTTGAAAGAACTTCTTCATAATCAACGTCATCTGAATGAGTGGTTTTAGTGCGAGAGGTAGGTACACCACAACCTTGTGCGCCACAGCCTAGATTGAATAAGGCCATGCCTACAAGTACGGTGCCCATGATGCCAATCAGTACATCTGATGCACGAATAGCTTCAACAAGCGCATATCCACCTATAACTAGGCGGATAATGCGCATGAAACCCCAATTTTGTGTTAGGCTAGCTAGCATATTAGTTTTGGTAAATTAACATATCCTGTAATCCTCCGCCATTATATACTTCAGAAAGACCTGCTTGCTTTAACAAGTTCATCGCCATACCTGAACGATTACCGCTTCTGCAGTAAACGACAATGGGGCCGTTCATTGCTTTGAATTCATCTAATCGTAAGGGAATAATACCCAGAGGAATATTGATCGCGCCTTCATAGTGGCCACCAGCAAATTCACCTGTTTCTCTGACATCAACAACCGTAGTTGCTGGATTTGATAATAAATCTTCCATGATTATAAAAGGGTTGAAGGACATACATAATCAGACACTTGGAACTTACCTGACTCCTTGATCGCCTTGAAGCCACCATTAATATCAATTAAGTTATCGTATCCACGAGCTCTTAGGGTAGAGTTGAAAATCATCGAACGGTAACCACCTGCGCAGTGCACAAAGTAAGTCTTGTTTTTGTCGATTTTCAACATGCTATCATTGATGAAATCTAAGGGAGCATTTTCTACATCAATCACGTGCTCAGATAAATATTCTGAATTCTTACGAACGTCGATGATTTCACCTTCGCCTGCTTGTACACGTTTGAATGCTTCAGCTGGTTCGATAGATTCGATTTGGTCAAACTCCTTACCTGCAGCTTTCCAAGACGCAAATCCACCCTTTAGATAGCCAATCGTGAAGTCATAACCCACACGCGCTAAACGAGTAATTACTTCTTCCTCGCGTCCCTCATCAGTGACTAATAAGATTTCTTGTTTGATGTCTGGAATCATAGCACCTACCCATGGAGCAAAAGATCCATCGATACCGATGTTAATCGAGTTAGGTACGAATCCAGCTGCGAAAGTTTGAGGATCACGTGTATCTAAGATTAACGCGCTCGTTTCGTTAGCTGCCGCTTCAAATCCTTCTGGGCTTAAAGCATGTTGCCCACGCTCTAAGACTTTGTCAATTGAATCATATCCTTGAATATTCATCAAAACGTTCAAAGGGAAATAAGCTGGAGGTGCAACTAAGCCAGTCAAAACTTCTTTTTTGAATGCTTCTCTTGTTAAAGCTGGATTCAATGCATAGTTGGTTTTCTTTTGATTGCCTAACGTATCCGTTGTCTCTTTACTCATGTTTTTACCGCATGCAGAACCCGCACCGTGCGCAGGATAGACGATGATATCATCTGCTAAAGGCATGATTTTGTTACGTAATGAATCGAATAAATGACCCGCTAAGATATCTTCTGTTAAGTCAGCCTTCACTTTTTGTGCCAAATCTGGACGACCTACATCACCGATGAATAAGGTGTCACCAGAGAACAAACTAGTCTCCTTGCCATTTTCATCGATCAAAAGGAAACAAGTGGATTCCATCGTGTGACCAGGTGTGTGAATCACACGGATGGTCGCATTTCCTAATGGGAATTCTTGGCCATCTGTCGCCGTGATACATTCGAATTGACAAGCAGCGTTTGGACCGTAAACGATAGGAGCGCCTGTTTTGGCAGATAAGTCAATGTGACCAGAAACGAAGTCAGCATGGAAGTGAGTTTCGAATACATACTTGATTTTAGCTCCGTTACGCTCTGCTTTCTCGATGTAAGGTTGTACTTCACGAAGTGGATCGATAATCGCTGCTTCTCCGTTGTTCTCGATGTAGTAAGCACCTTGTGCTAAACATCCAGTGTAAATTTGTTCTACTTTCATTTTCGTAATTATTATGCTGTGAATGTGTTTATTTATTTTAGAGGGAAGGCTAATTGTTGGATCAGGATATACATACCCATTACCAGAACAAACCATCCAAAACCTACTTTTAATTTATTTCCGTCTACTTTTTTACTAATGATATCGCCTAAGAAAATACCTACAATAGCAAGACCTGTAACGATTAACAATAAGTTCCAATCGATGACTTGGTGACCTAAATCTCCTGTAAATCCGATTAATGATTTAGCGGCGATGATCAATAGGGAAGTCCCTACTGCTTGTTTCATAGATAATTTAGAAAGCATGACTAAGGCTGGTATGATTAAGAATCCTCCGCCAGCACCTACTAAGCCGGTTAATGTACCTACTACAGCTCCTTCTAATAGGATCATTGGGTAGTTGAACACTTGCTCTTCTTCTACGTAAGTACCTAATTTTTCCTTTTCACACTGTTCGCATTTACCGCGAATCATGGAGATGGAAGCCGCTACCATTAGGATGGCAAATAAAACCATCATTAAAATGGATTTAGTTACCACGAAGTCTCCTAGTGTGAATACCTCTGAGGGGATCAGAGGAACAATGAATTTTCTAGTGGCATAAACGGCTGCGATGGATGGGATACCGAAAATGACAGCCGTTTTTACGTTGATTAAACCTTGCTTGTACTTAGGGAATGCGCCTACTAATGAACTAGCACCTACCACGAAAAGGGAATAAGCGGTTGCTAAAATGGGGTCAACTCCGAAAAGGTAAACTAATACGGGTACTGTTAAAATGGAACCACCACCGCCGATTAAGCCCAGTGAAATTCCGATAAGTAGGGAGGCGAAATAACCTATAATTTCCATGCGTTTACTATTGTTTTTTGTTGATACAAATTTGGAGCCATTTTTAGAGCTAATTCGTGATTTTTATCACAAGCCTAAAAAAAGTTTTCATCAAAAGTGAAAGTTCAAAATCAGGTTATAATTGCTCATATTGACCTTATTGATGATGTATTTTTCATTTTCATAGGTATTACCACGATTTGCTTTATGAACATACAAAGCCTGAATTTCTAAACCTTCCAAGAAATCGGTGAATTCATAGGTGAGATCCAGATTCAATTGCGTGTAGCTAGGCAAGCCATATTTGTTCAACGCATAGTTCTTTACATCTGGTAGTTGAAAATAGCCATAGCTGAGGCTAGCCTTTAGAGGAGCTTTGGCAAAAGCATAATTGACTTTCCCCACATACGCATTTACATCGCCAAAACCTTCATTTCGTTCCCGAGGCATAAAAGTATAAAAAGGATCACGTCCCCATTCACGCGGCATTAAATAACGGCCTTCAGCGGTGATGCGTGTATAATTAAGGGAAGTTTTCCAATTTCCGGTCTCATAACCTACCTTCGTACTAATCACACGTGAATGTTGATCAGGTGAAAAATAGGTTTTAGTAGGGTCTTCGTTTCCACCCTCGTTAACCGCGTGTTGTTGTGTGTATTGGACTCCAGCTACCCAAGCACCCCGTTTCAAATCCCATTGCAACATACTCGTGTTGAATACATTATCCACATACACATTCCAAAGCTTAAGCGAGTTGCCTTGAGGCAATTGGTGTGTGTATCCTAGAAGATAGACCCCATTGGATTCAATATTCCCTTTGTAATTCCCTTTTGTCCCATTTACATTCGTGCCATTTGGGTAAATTCCAATAGACTCCCCTATAGCATACCAATCCACCGTTCCGCGTGGGGAAATTTCATACAAGTATCCTCCCTCTAGTTTATTCTTTTTCCCTGGGAAAATCTCGCCAAACAATCCGCCTACCTCCGTAGGGCGCATTCTTCCATCTTGTAAATTGATGAATGGCGTATTAATGAGCTGTTTTCCTAAAGCAATATGAGATTTTTTAAAGTTGTATTTCAGGTATAATTCTTCTAATCGATCTAAGTCGTGCTTGTTGGCTAAATTTTCCAGGTCGAATAGGGATGTTTCATAACGACTGACCGTTTGAGTGTAAGGGTCAATGTGCGTCATGTCGGATGAACCTACATTGTAGATAAAATAACCACCTACTCCGAATTGAAATCCTCTAAAGGAAGCTGTTTCATAAAAAAGTCCACCACCCATTGCATTTGCATGGGCGTCGGTTAAATGATCTTGATTCTCTGTGGCCATGAAAAAGTAGCGTAGATTACCGTGTACTTTTCCATGTTTAAAAGCGAATAATAAGGAAGTAGAATCCTCCGCGACACTTTTTTTACCTTTCCAAAGATGTGGTGGCGTGTGTATTTCTTGATGCTGAGCTACCAATGTAGCTGAAAATAAGACTAAGAATAGGATGAATAAGGCGTTTTTTTGCATGCTTTTGTATTTAGGCCTGCAAATTGCCGCTAAAATGGGACTTAGTCCGTGATGAAAATCACAGTCCCCTTAAATCCACAATCTCAATCTGGTTTTTATTGATTTTAATGTAGCCTTTCTCGGCTAACTTCTTCATCAAGCGAGAAATGACTTCGCGTGAGGAGTTTAGCTCTTGAGCGATGTCTGTAAATGAAGCCTTTAAAATGTTTGTTTTTAGGCTTTTTTGGTGTTGTTTTAGGTACCAAAGTAAGCGCTCATCTAGATTTCTAAACGCGATTTGATCTAAGGTGTCCAATAATTCTTCAAAGCGAGAACGGTAGGTCTCTAACACAAATTGGTACCAAGACTTGTATTTAGCGGCCCATTCGTCCATTAATTCTACTGGAATGGCGATGACTTCGGTGTCTACGAGGGCTTTGGCCATAATCTGAGACGATAATTGCCTCGCCGCACAAGTCATGGAAATAGCGCAAGCCTCACCCGGATGCAGGTTGTACATAAAAACTTCGTTGCCCTCCTCATCTTCACGGAATACCTTAATGATGCCTTTTGTCACTAAGACAGCTGAACGAATGGATTGTCCTGTTTTCATCAAGTAATCATCCGTTTTGAATTTACGAACGACACCGGCTTGTTGAATCTTTTTACTTAATTCAGGCTCAAACTGATTGAATAATTCCATTTTAATACGAGATAACTGCTTGTTTTTCTAGACTTTCATAGGCGGCATCGATGACACGCATACTGGCGATTCCATCTTCTCCAGGTACTGCTGGTACCGCACCGTAACGCAAAGATTGGAAAACATTTTCATAGAATGCCATATACTCGCCTTTTTCAGAAGCAACGCGCTCTGGACTGTTTCCGTCCACGTGTAATAATCCGTATTCACTTGGAGCATCCACACCCCAATTTTCACCTATTGGAACGTGGCCTTTGTCTAAATCAACTTCTTGACGATCGGAACGGGTTTTGATGAAACTGCCTTTCGTTCCGTGTAATTGGAAGGCTGGAATGGGTTCTTTGAAGTAATAACCACTTTTTAAGCGAACGCGCAAGGCTGGATAATACAAAAGTATCTCAAACAAGTCGATGACCTCTGTTCCAGGTCTTGTCTTGCGTAAATCCGCAAATACATGCGTTGGTTTACCAAATAAGTGCAAAGCTTGATCAATTAAATGGGGACCTAAATCGGTCACAATTCCAGCGCCGGGACCTGCATCTTCTTTATGTCGTTTAGGAGACATGAGTGGGTTGTAGCGATCAAAGTGAAACTCAGCTTCGACGATATCGCCTAATACACCTGATTCGTATACCTTTTTCAGCGTTAGGAAATCGGAATCCCAACGGCGGTTTTGGTAAACAAAAATCTTTTTATTCACTTCTTTCCCTAACGATACGAGTTTTTCTGCCTCAGCTGCGTTGCAAGTAAAGGCTTTCTCCACAACGATGTGCTTTCCGGCTTTCAAGGCGGCGGTAGCATATTCGAAATGCGAATAGATGGGGGTGTTAACGATGACTAACTCGATTGAAGGGTCTGCTAATACAGATTCCATTGAATCGTAGGAGGATGTTCCAGGGTAGGCATTCTCGATATTTTTCTTGGAGCGCTCCCAAGATCCTTGTAAATTGAATCCAGGATGTAACTGAATAAATGGGGCGTGAAAAACGCGGCCAGACATTCCAAAAGACAGTAAAGCGGTTTCGATCGGTTTCATAGAAGTAAAAATAAACAATTCAGACCTTTAAACATAAACGATTTAACATGAAAAAAATACTCGCTTTAAGCCTACTAAGTTTAACTGCACTAGGGCAGTCGAAGCCGTTGGTTTCGCATATGTTCACAGCTGATCCTTCGGCCCACCTATTTCAGGGCCAAATTTACATTTACCCTTCACATGACATCGATGCCGGGGTAAAAGAAGATGATTTAGGAAGTCACTTTGCGATGAATGATTACCATGTGTTATCTCAAAAGACGCCCGCAAGTCCGGTGGTTGACCACGGTGTGGCTTTGAAGCTAGAAGATGTGGCTTGGGCATCCAAGATGCTTTGGGCTCCGGATGCTGCTGAATCGAAAGGAACCTACTATTTGTATTTCCCAGCGAAGGATAAGGAGGGTATTTTCCGTATTGGAGTAGCCTCTTCCTCTAAGCCAGAGGGCCCTTTTAAAGCAGAGAAAGAGTATATGAAAGGTTCGTTCAGTATCGATCCTTGTGTGTTTAAAGATAAAGACGGTACGTCTTATCTGTATTTTGGCGGAATCTGGGGAGGTCAATTACAACGCTGGAAGTCGGGTACTTATGGTGCTACAGATGAGTCGCAACCAGCCAATGGTCAGCCTGCTTTGATGGCCAAAGTAGCTCGTTTAGATGCGAATATGAAGCAGATGGCAGAAGCTCCGCGAAACGTACAGATTTTAGATGCAAACGGGAAAATATTATTATCTGAAGACCATGATCGCCGTTTCTTCGAAGCTGCTTTTGTACATCAATACCAAGGGAAATACTATTTCTCTTATTCTACTGGCGATACGCATAACATCGCTTATGCCACAGGAACTAGTCCTTATGGACCATTTACCTACCAAGGGGTTATCTTAAAGCCGGTGAAAGGCTGGACGAACCACCATTCGATCGTAGAACAAAGTGGCAAATGGTATTTATATTACCACGATGTGGAAATCTCAGGCAAGACCCACCTTAGAAATATCAAAGTGACTGAGTTGAAATACCGACCGGATGGCAGTATTGAGACGATAGATGCGTATAAATAAAAAGAAAGGCCGCTTCGAATAACGAGGCGGCCTTTTTTAGATGCCTATTTTAAGCTAGTATATTCTTAGCATACGCCACGCATTTTTTCACTTCTTCTACTGCCGTAGATCCTGCCGGAACTTCGTATTCTAGTTCAACTGTCGCAGGGAATTTATACTTATTTTTCTTCATTAACGTCAACAACTCTTTCAAAGGAGTGTCGCCATTGCCCCAAGCTAGGTTTCCAGCGCCATGTTCTTTCGATGTACGGTCTTTAATGTGCATGCTGGAGATGCGGTCATGTTTCGCTTCAATAAACGCAATCAAGGAAGCAGTCGTGTGAGGCGCTCCCACGGCGATGTAGTGACCTGCATCTAGGTTAATGGAATTGTATTTGTTTTGGGCCAAAGCCTCATCATACACGGTATCTTTCACCTGTGTATGGGTATGGTAGCCAAAATAGATCTTATGTTTCTCTCCCAAAGCCCCCAAACGTTGTGTCTGCGCAGCAGAGGGTAATTCTAAAGTAACCGATTTGGCACCTAACACTTTAGCAGCGCGTAAAGCTGACTCCACCTCGGCATCCGAGTTTTTCTCGCCAAAGGCATTCGGCTTGTAGGCATACACAGAGATACCCGCGTCATCAAGCATCTTGCGCACTTCCTTGAATTTATCCATGGAAACAGATTCGCGCCAAGCAGCCACCTCTTTTTGGTATTGTGCTAGTGCTGCCTTTTGTTCATCGGTTAAAGTAGGGCGGGGTTGACCAGGTGTCCAACGCATCGGTACCGGATTTGCCGGACGTCCTGCGTAATCTTCCACGGCATCTCCCATTAATTCAATGGCTGAAACGCCTGATTCTACGCAGTATTGGATGATTTGTTTGATGTCTCCCGGCATGCCGCGGAAAGAATACGTTATTGCACCTATTTGAACGCCACCAAAAACAGAGTTTGGTTTCGCGAAACTAAAAGAGGAATTTGATGCCCACAAAAGGCCTAAAGAGGCGAGTGAGCCGGCCGCCAAAAACTGACGACGCGATGTGTTGTTGTTATTTTTCATAGGTAAGAATAGGTTTCTGAGTTCATTTTACGAATATATCCCGAAATTTATATCCTGCGGGTCAAATTTTGCGACGAAATCCCACCTATTTCCGTTGTGGGATCTTGATTTCGTTTTGGGGTTCAAATGAATTGACCACGGAAACTTGTTCGCCTTTTAACGTAATCGTCCAATGGTGCGGACTTTCATAATACAATAAGGTGATCTCCAGCGTCTCCGCATCAATCCATCGATACGATCCAGCGTAATCAAATGGGGCTTTTTTGGCTAAGTCAACTCTGGCAGCTCTCAACATGTAAGGGCCCACTAGGTTTGACTTTCCTGTAGCCCAAGAACCTTGAGCCAGTTTAAATTCGTGCTGTGTGGAATCTTTAGTTGTGATGGTTAACGTCCCTTTTGAATCGACCTTGAATTGGCGGAAATCCAGTGGGTTAGTTCCTAATAAATAGCTTTTCGTAGGCAAAGCCGCTTGTAGGCTAGAAACCGGTGCTTTAATTTGTCTGCTAGCATTAAATGCGGCTAGCGCTTTTAACCCGGAAGGATTAGAAGGAAGGGCTTTCGCTTGAAACGCTGGCAATAAGTTTTTCCAAACCTGGTTCAAATCATCAGGCAAATCCTGGGATTCTGACGTGATAATAAGCACAGCATCTTGCGCTGGCATCATCAAAATATACTGACCATAGGCTCCGTCGCCTCTAAATGCCCCGTTTCTAGAACGCCAAAATTGGTAGCCATAGCCCTGCAACCAATCCGCATATTGTCCATTAGCCTTTTTATCTTCGCTCGCATCCGGTTCTTGGTCGATGTGTTTGCTTGTGGCTTCTTCCACCCAGGCTGCTGGCAAAACCTGCTTGCCTTCGAATTTACCTTTGTTTAGATACAATAAACCGAGTTTGGCCATATCTTCTGTCTTCACACGAATGCCCCAGCCGCCCACATTGATGCCTTTTTGGTCTGATTCCCAGTCGATGCCGCTGATGTGCAATGGGTCTAATAATCGTGGTTTTAAATAGTCCAAAGTCGTCATGCCCGTCACTTTTTGGATAATCGCAGACAACATATAGGTGGCTAACGTATTGTATAAAAACTTAGTACCGGGTTTGTGCGCGATAGGGTAGTCCAAAAATCCGCGAACCCAGTCTGGTGAAAAGACGATCACACTGCGTAGAGGCTCTTTTTCGTGACCAGCAGACATCGTTAAGAGGTCCTGAATGCGTAGGTCGGCTAAAAAGGGTTTGTCTTTCAGGTCTGCATGCTCTGGAAAAAAAGAAAGGACTTTATCTTGTACCGTCAGACGCTTTTCAGCCACGGCGAAGCCGATGGCGGTGGAGGTCCAGCTTTTGGAAACACTATACATCGTATGTTTTTTATCGGCTGCATAGGGCTTCCACCATGCCTCAGAAATCACTTTTCCGTGGCGAATCAGCATATAGGAGTGTAATTCGTGTTTGTCCGAGGAATAGCCCTCGATGAATTTGATGATAGCTTCGGAAGACACGCCTTCTGCTTCTGGCGTACTGTGTGGTAGAGATTGGGCAAGGATAGTAAAACTACACAGGAACAAGAGTCCGGAGAGGAATGAGGCTTTTTTCATCGAATAGGTTTATTTTTGTTAAAAATAGGAAATATTCTTGGATAATTGCCTCGCTAAAATTTCGGACGTTTCGGTCTCCCTTGGAGCTAAACCCGTCGTCTCATCGATCTCTTTTCAGATTTTATCTGGCCAAAAAACGGCCATCGTAGGACCGATGGGATCAGGGAAGACCTCTTTGGCAAAAGCCTTAGCCGGACGATTGTTTAGAACGGGCGAGGTCTTTTTTTCTTCTCGAAATCCGGAAAAAAGAGCCTATGTCATGCTCGTAGAGCAACAGCATCAATTTAAGAATCGCAGTAACCTCTCTGAATTTTATTTACAACAGCGTTTTAATTCTTCGGATTGCGAGGATGCCTATACGGTGGAGGAGGAATTAGCTGGATTGGCATTAGGGGATTGGGTCTCGGTTTTTGAATTAGAAAGCCTATTGAAGCGCCCCTTAATTCAATTGTCCAATGGCGAGAACAAGCGATTGCAAATTGTTAAATCGCTTGCTTACCAGCCTGATTGGTTGATTTTAGATAATCCCTATGTGGGTTTGGATGTAAAAGGCCGGGATATACTCACAAAAGGATTACTATCTCTAGACTCGAAAGGTATACAATTCATCCTCGTTTCTTCGCCTGGCGATGTGCCTGATTTCATTAATCAGGTGATTGAATTGCCATTGTCACAAGAATCTGCCATGAAACCAGAGCCTTTGCTGCGACCATTAGATTCATTCGAAACAGCCGTTAAGATGGAAAAGGTGCAGATAAAATACGGAACGAAGACGATCTTACGTGATTTCAGCTGGAAAGTAAATAGGGGAGAGCGTTGGGCCATCAAAGGTCCGAACGGGGCTGGGAAGTCTACGTTGATTAGTTTAATTACGGCAGATAATCCGCAGGCTTATTCACAGAATATCATCTTGTTTGACCGAAAGCGTGGATCAGGAGAAAGTATTTGGGATATTAAACGCAAAATTGGGTATTTGAGTCCGGAGTTGCATTTGTATTTTAAGGAGGGCGGTTCTTGCTTTTCGGTGGTGGCCTCCGGTTTGTTTGATACACTTGGGTTGTTTAAGCGCTTAACCGAGGAGCAATCGGATCAAGTGAATCATTGGATGCAAGTAATGGGCATCGCTCATTTGAAAGAGAGATCATTCTTGAAGATTTCGGGTGGGGAGCAGCGTATGGTGTTGATTACGCGTGCTTTGGTTAAGAATCCAGAACTCTTGATACTCGACGAGCCAAGTCAAGGACTAGACCGAGTTCAAACAGAGCACCTAAAGTCGGTGCTTGATTATTTAGCAGAAAAATCAGACATGACCTTATTATACGTCAGTCATTATGAGCGTGATATTCCGTCTTGTGTGAATCAGGTGTTGGAATTAAAACGGCTCTGAGATCGATTTGCTTGGATTTGAAAACCATTTAGGGCCATCTGCCGTCATATAGGCACAATCCTCTAAACGTACGCCAAATTCCCCGGGAATCGCAATCGTCGGTTCAATACTAAAGCACATGCCTATTTCTAGTGGCGCCTTGTTTCCTTTTACCATATTACCCCATTCGTGTCCACTCATTCCGATCCCGTGACCGGTACGATGCGGAAGACCCGGTAATTTATAATCTGGGCCAAAACCTGCGTCAATCAATACTTTACGCGCAGCAAAATCTACGTTTTCAGCCGGTGCTCCTAATTTAGCCGCCTCAAAACCCGCTTGCTGTGCTTTTTTCTCTAAATCCCAGATCTGTTTTTGCTTTGCACTAGGCTCCCCAAAAACAACGGTCCTCGTAATATCTGATTCATATCCTCCCACGCTGCAACCGCAATCTAACATCACGACATCGCCTGATTTCAAAATCTGTTTTCTCGAACTTCCATGTGGAAACGAAGTCGCCACCCCAAAAGTAACCGATGCAAAACCGTGCATCGCACCTTGCTCTGCGTGAGCTTGGGCAATCTTCTGTGAGATTTGACGAGGTGTACACCCGATCGATAAAGCTGCAATTCCGGCCTTAATCGCCTTAACCGTCGCATCATTCGCTTTTTGCATCAAGACAATTTCAGCGGCTGATTTAATGATACGGCAAGGAATCGTGATTGGATCTGCGCTCACGAATTGAAAGCTAGCGTCTGATTTGCGTAATCCATCGAAGATGAAGAAACGACAGAATTCGTCGATACCTATTTGGCCCTTCTCTATACCTATACCTTTTAAGACACAAGTGGTCAATGCAAAAGGATTCTCATCTTCCTCCCAGATGGAAACCTTAGTTCCGGCTGGAGCCATCTCTAGAAACCGATCTTCCTCGAAAGCAGGGCAAATAAAATTAATTTCACCTTTCACCGGAATGACCGCTAACATCGATCGCTCCGATGGATGCCAGCTGATGCCCGTGAAATAATTCATATTAATCCCTGCATCTAAAATAATAGCCTGGATTTGCTTTTCCGCCATCAATTTTTGGGCCTTAGCTACACGCATCTTGCGTTCTTCCGCACTGATGGGAGTAAATTCGATAGGCGTTAAAGCCGATGAGGAGGATTGTAAAGAGAGGGTAGAAGCCAAAAGGCCCCCTTTGATGAAGTTTCTACGTTGCATAGCTAAATTTAAAATAAAACATTTAGAATAGAAATTCTCCCGGGATGAATTAACTTTAAATTCAGAATTTACCTATGCGGCTACTTTTTATTCGTTTCTCGGCCATTGGCGACATCGTTTTAGCTTCTCCAGCCTTGCGTTGTGCGAAGCAGCAGATACCAGGCGTTGAGATTCATTTCTTGACAAAGAAGTCGATGAAAGCCGTTTCGGAGGCGAATCCTTACGTGGACCAGTTCCATTATTTTGACAAAGATCTTGCTTCCACCATCCAAGAATTAAAAGCCTACAAATTCGATTACATTATCGATTTGCACAAGAATCTGCGCAGTTTGCGGATTCGCTTAGCCTTGGGTGTTCCCTATTTATCGTATAATAAGCTAAGTGTGGAGAAGTTTTTGTTAACCAAATTCCACGTGAATAATATGGCCGATCGCCACATTTCCTTGCGTAGTGTGGATGCTCTAGCGCCATTAGGGGTTGTCTACGATGGAAAAGGTTTGGACTATTTTGTGCCATCTGAAGTCAAAGAACCCACTTTTTTCCCCGAAGGTTATGTGGCTTTAGTCATTGGTGCTTCGTATGCTACCAAGAAATTGCCTTTGGATTCATTACAGACATTGTGTGCACAAATCCCGCATCCGATTGTATTAGTAGGCGGCAAGGAGGAGAAGGAAGATGGTGATACCTTAGCTTTAGGGGACCCATCGCGTATTGTAAATACTTGTGGCACTTATTCCTTGCATGAATCTGCTTTGATGGTTGCCAAAGCCCGTGTCGTCATCTCGCACGACACCGGAATGTTGTACATTGCTTGTGCCTTTGAAAAGAATGTAATCGCTATCTGGGGTGCCACATCGCCAGCTTTGCAGGTGGAGCCTTTGATGCCGGTAGAAACGAAAGCGCAGGTTTTTCAATCCATCGTCCCAGATTTAAGTTGTCAGCCTTGTTCGAATTTTGGTACGAAGACTTGTCCTAAAGGACATTTTGCGTGTATGAAAAAACAGGATTTGCCGGAGATTGTAAGGCAAGTGGAGAAAATGTGGAGGGATTAAGACAGGAAACATTTGTCGGTTTCTTGGCATTCTTGACGTAGATCTTGTATTAATTGATCCTTAACTGCACTTTTTAATAAATCTCTTTTTTCTAAGGAAAGTTTTCGGATGATTTTTCCTTTGCAATAACGGCGTAATTGATTGTCTGTTTCCAGTCGTAGCCCAGGTACGGCCGTGAGATTTCCTTCTGAATCTTTCGCTGCCATTGTAAAATAACAGGAGTTAGTGTGGCGAACAATACCCTCGGTGGGCTTAAAGGATTCAACTCGCATTCCCACAATCATGGTAGTTTTACCTACAAAAATAACAGAGGCTTTGATTGTTACTAGTTCGCCCACTTCGACTGCCTGCTTAAATTCTACTCCTTCAACAGCTACTGTCACGCAGTATTGTCCACTGTGCTTCGAGGCGCAAATAAAGGCGACTTTATCCATTAAGGACAGCAGAATGCCGCCATGGATTTTACCGCCAAAATTAGCGTAACTAGGAATCATTAATTCCGTATACTCTGTTTCGGAATCAAGTGCACTTTTTTGTAAGGTTTGCATTATTTAAGTGGTTATGTATTGATTTTCAATAAGTTGTTTGATTTTTTCTGGGTGAAGAGCAACCACTTCACCAATTAAAATAATAGCAGGATTGCTTATTGTAGCGGCTTCGCATCGGAAGACAATATCTTTAACTGTCCCAAATACCTTTTTTTCATCAGGTCTAGTTCCATTTTGAATAATGGCTACAGGCGTATCTTGTTTCCCGTTTTGGCAGAATAAATCCATAATGGTTTCTAGCTTACTCATTGCCATCAAAATAACGACTGTCGCGGATGATCGAGCAGCCCATTGGATGTCCTCTGAAATTTCTCCGTTTGCTTTTGTTCCAGTTGTAACCCAAAAGCTTTCATTAATACCTCTGCAGGTCAATGGGATGCGATTAGTTGCTGCAACAGCTAAGGCACTCGAGATACCTGGTATAATCTCGATGTTCATTCCAACAGATTCCGCCGCTTCAATTTCTTCTTGCGCTCTTCCAAATACAAAAGGATCTCCTCCTTTTAATCGAACAACCCGTTTGTGTAAGTATCCAAGCTCAACAATTCGATCATTGATTTCCTGTTGCGATAAATAGTGGCACCCAAATCGTTTGCCTACAAATTCTAAGTGGCATCCTGGTTTAGCATAATTTAATAGATCTACATTCGCTAGCGCATCATACAAAATAGCGTCTGCTTGCTCAAGTGCGCGGATTGCTTTTAGTGTGATCATTTCTGGATCTCCTGGTCCTGCTCCCACGAGGTATAAGCATGATTTTTTCATGTGGGTCCGATTAGGTTTTCTTAGTATTATTCAATTTTTAATCAGCCTATTTTTGGCTAGCTTCTGTAAATCTATACATCTAGGTTTAGATTTTATAGTAAATTCTGATTTTTTTTGAAAAACTAATTTTTTTAGGTTGAAAAATTACAAAGAATTAGATTAAAATTTGAAAATTTCGCAAAAATAGGTTTGAAATTTAACCAAATAAATTTGTTTTTAAAATTTTAGAATTTAATATTTGTTCCATAATCAAGCAATAGAATGCATTTTTAAAAGTAAAATAAGATTTCATCTGTTCGAATTGGAACTGTATTTAGCTTAATTTTATTTTTCTGATTTTAATTTATATTGGAAAAATGCAATTTTTTAACATAATCAAGCAATATGAAAATTATCATCGTAGGTAATGGTATGGTGGGCTACAAGTTTTGTGAAAAATTAGTGGCCAAATCAGAGGTACATTTAGATCTTACTGTTTTTGGTGAAGAAATTCGACCTGCTTATGACAGAGTTCATCTAAGTGAGTTTTTTAGCGGCAAATCGGCTGAAGATCTTCAACTCGCACCTACTTCTTGGTACACAGAACAGGGTATCGTATTAATTGTGGGAGATCCTATTTTAGCCATTAACCGAAAGGAAAAAACGGTAAGTTCACACAGTGGTCTTACCATGGCCTACGATTACCTTGTATTAGCTACGGGTTCTTCTGCCTTTGTTCCTCCCATTCCGGGTGTCGAAAAAGAGGGTGTTTTTATTTATCGTACGATTGAGGACCTTGAAATGATGCAAGCGTGGGCACCTAAGGCGAAAACAGGTGCTGTCATTGGTGGTGGTTTGCTAGGATTAGAAGCAGCGAAAGCGATGATTGACCTAGGCGTGACAAATACACATGTGATTGAATTTGCGCCACGACTCATGCCTCGGCAAATTGATGATGCAGGTTCATCTGTTTTAAAATCAAAGTTAGAAACACTTGGGCTTTCCATTCATACTTCTAAAAATACAACTGAAATCGTAGGTGAATCAGCGATTTCGGGTATGCGCTTTCAAGATGAAAGTACATTGAACGTGGATATGTTAGTTATTTCGGCTGGAATTAAACCTCGAGATGAATTAGCAATTGCGGCTCAACTTAACGTAGGACCTAGGGGAGGAATTGTCGTAAATCAACAAATGTTTACTTCCGATCCGGCCATTTTAGCTATCGGTGAGTGTGCCTTATTTGAAGGAATGATTTTTGGCTTAGTAGCACCAGGATATGAAATGGCCGAAGTTGCTGTTGCTTCGATTTTAGGTACCGAAAAAGTGTTTTTAGGCTTTGATATGAGTACTAAATTGAAGCTAATTGGCGTAGATGTGGCAAGTTTTGGTGATCCATTTATTGCGGGATCAGAGGCGCGCTCTATTGTTTTTGAAGATAAAAATAAGGGTATCTACAAACGAATTAATATCAGTAAGGATGGCAAGGAGTTGTTAGGAGGTATTTTGATTGGAGATGCTGAACAATATAATTTGTTGTTACAAACCTGTAAAAATAAAGTAGTGTTGCCGCCTAATCCAGAGGATGTGATTTTAGGATCTCGCGGAGGAGAATCTGATGGAGGAGCTGGTGTGACAAGTTTGCCAGATGAAGCTGTTATATGCAGCTGTGAAGCCGTAACAAAAGGAGAAATTTGTGGTCATGTGATTGATGGAGCCGTTTCTATTGAAGAGATTAAGAAATGTACTAAGGCGGGGACGGGTTGTGGAGGTTGTGTTCCTATGGTCAAAGATTTAGTCAATTATACCCTCAAATCGCAGGGGATTTATGTGCGTAATGTCATTTGTGAACACTTTGCGTACAGCAGACAAGAATTATTAGATTTAGTGCGTTTGCAGGATCTCCGTTCCTATGATGCGGTGTTGACCGCGCACGGAAATGGGGATGGATGTGAAACTTGTAAGCCATTGGTCTCTTCCATTTTAGCGAGTCTTTGGAATGAATTAATTTTAGACAAAGGGAATGACACTGCACAGGATAGTAATGATAGGTTCTTAGCGAACATCCAAAAAGGGGGGACTTATTCTGTAGTCCCTCGTATTCCCGGCGGAGAAATTACGCCTGATAAATTGATTGTTATCGGTCAGGTCGCCAAAGAATTTAATTTATACACTAAAATCACGGGTGGTCAACGAATTGATTTGTTCGGAGCGCATTTATCTGATTTGCCAATAATCTGGGAGCAGTTAATTGCTGCAGGTTTTGAAAGTGGTCATGCCTATGGAAAAGCGTTAAGGACTGTAAAAAGTTGTGTTGGAAGTACCTGGTGCCGCTTTGGACTACATGATTCAGTTTCTTTTGCAATACAAATAGAAGAACGCTACCGCGGAATTCGAGCACCCCATAAAATTAAAGGGGGTGTTTCTGGCTGTATACGCGAATGTGCTGAGGCTCAGAGCAAAGACTTTGGTATTATTGCAACTGAGAAAGGCTGGAACCTTCATGTTTGTGGTAATGGGGGGTCTAAACCACAACATGCATTATTATTAGCGAGTGACCTTGATAGCGAAACGTGCATTCGGTTCATTGATCGCTTTTTGATGTTTTACATCAAAACGGCGGATCCACTTACGCGAACTGCCACTTGGTTAAATAAATTGGATGGCGGCATGGATTATCTCCGGAACGTGGTGGTGAACGATAGTCTCGGAATCGGGTCAGAGCTTGAGTCAGAGATGCAAAGTCTCGTAGATAATTATGTCTGTGAATGGAAGGCAGCCGTAGAAAATCCGGAGTTTAGAAAGCGCTTTAGCCATTTTGTTAATGCGCCGGAAGAAAAAGACCCCACTGTACAATTTGATGAATTACGTTATCAAAAAAAGGCGCAAGCCTGGAAATAATAAGCCATGGTAGAAACAACAAAACAACATTGGATACTCGCGTGTCCCACACATGATGTACCTGAGAATGGTGGCGTATGTGTAAAAGTAGGAGACCAACAAATTGCTATCTTTAATTTTACCCGTAGAGGCGAGTGGTACGCCACCCAAAATGAATGTCCCCACCGTCATCAAATGGCCTTAAGTAGAGGGATGATCGGATCAGCAGGAGAAGAGCCCAAAGTGGCCTGTCCCTTTCACAAGAAAACTTTTTCCCTCAAATCAGGGGAATGCCTCAGCGGAGACGAATGCTCCATTGCGACTTATCCTGTCGAAGTTCGGGAAGGTAATGTATTTCTCTTAATTGATTCTCATGAACTATAAATACCTATCACTTATTTTATTGTTCGCAAGCCAGGCTTTCGGACAATTAACGTGGTCAGGCCAAATACGCACTCGCTCGGAATACCGAGACGGAGCCGGAATTCTTCGTCTCAATACGTATGACCCAGCCCTTTTTATTTCGCAACGAACTCGTTTGACGAGTGCCTATAAAAGTAGTCGAGTGCAATTTCAAACTTCCATACAAGATGTACGCGTTTGGGGTCAGGATGCATCAACTATTTCAGCGGCGGATGGTGTTCGTTTAGGTGTTCATGAAGCCTGGACTGAAATCAGTTTAGTAAATAAAAAGGATACAATTTTGCCAGGTTTTGTGGAGTACTTAGGTATTAAGTTAGGAAGGCAAGAATTGATGTATGATGATTCACGTATTTTGGGGAATCTGGATTGGTTGCAGCAAGGCCGTCGACATGATGCACTGGTTTTGAAACTGATTAATAAAGGCTGGAGAGTGGATTTGGGAATGGCATATAATCAAAATACGGATGCTTTTCAAACAGACGGAAGCTATTATGTGCCTGGTAATGTTCTTCCGTATGTGAAAGATAGCAAGGGGAATTTAGTAGCCGTTCCCGCAGGAATTATTCCTTTGGTAGGAGTTACTGGTTTATCAGCGAAGAACGGTGTCGCTAGTCTGGTAAATCCTCCGTCGACGAATGCTTTGGGCCAAAATTACAAATCGATGCAATTTTTGTACCTCTCAAAAAACGTAGGTAAAGCGAAATGGTCTGGAGTCATTTTGAGTGATCAATTTGGAGCTTATAGTCTAGATTCCACTCGGAATATAGCGGGTAAAGATACGGCTTATGTATTTGGACGTCGCTACCATTCTACGGTGTTGAATGCGCGTTGGACAATAGGATCGAACTTCTCTGCACCTTTGGCAAAAGCTTGGAATTTTAATGGAGCCATTTATTACCAAACAGGCAAGGATAAAGACGGCCTTCTTTTAGATGCCTTTACTTCTTCTTTAGCCATTACCTATCAACCTAGGAATATAGCCTATACGTTTGGTTGGGATGTTGTTTCTGGAAATGATGCCTTTTCGAGTTCAAAAACCAACCATCGATTTGATCCCTTGTATGGGACGCCACATAAGTTTTGGGGATTGATGGATTACTTCTATGCAGGAACGGGTTCCCCGGCAGGAGGGTTGTCTGATTTGTATCTAAAATCAAAGTATGTTGCTAAAAATAAACGATTCAGTTCAGGGATGGATCTGCATTATTTTGCGTTGGAGGCGGATCAAAAGGCCCAAGATGGTCAAAAAATTAACCCCTTCTTAGGTATCGAACTAGACTGGGTTAGCACCTATGTGCTGAACAAGTTTAGTATGCTTGAAATGGGTTTTTCTGTGATGCAAGCAAGCGATTCGATGGAATCGGCTAAGGGATTTAGTCCCGGCACCACTCAAAAACAAGCTTCATGGGCTTACCTACAACTCAATATTCTATTATAATCCACTTAAATAAAATCTAATGAAGAACAATCTGCCGCTCGAAAAATTAAACATTTTCTCCTTCCGTGGGGTACAAATGCGTACGTTTCATATTACTTGGATGACCTTTTTTGTTTGTTTCTTTGGTTGGTTTGGACTAGCGCCATTGATGCCTACAATTAAAGAAACTTTGCATTTGACTAAACCACAAATTGGGAATATTATTATTGCTTCCGTTTCAGGAACCATTATTGCTCGGTTATTGATTGGTCGCTTGTGCGATACTTGGGGACCTCGGAAGACCTATACGGCTTTACTAATAGTGGGGGCGATTCCTGTAATGTGCGTTGGACTCGCTGAAAGTTACAGTAGTTTCCTTTTGTTTCGCCTAGCAATCAGTATCGTGGGAGCTTCTTTTGTGATCACTCAATTTCATACGTCAATGATGTTCTCGCCTTCCATCAAAGGTACAGCGAATGCTGTTGCCGGTGGATGGGGTAATTTAGGTGGAGGAATCACGAATATGTTAATGCCCGTTGTATTTACGGCAATTGTTGGTTTTGGTTATGTCAAAGCTGACGCTTGGCGTTATGCGATGATTCTTCCCGGCGTGATGATGCTACTAATGGCCTTTGTATATTTCAAATTTACGAAAGATACACCTGCTGGCAATTATGATGAAATTGATCGTGATGTACAATTGAAGTCAAAAACGGATTTTACGGTATTGAAAGATTGGCGTGTTTGGGCCTTGGCTTTGGCATATGCTGTTTGTTTTGGTATGGAAATTACGTTTGATAATGTGGCAGCCTTACATTTTGTGCAAGAATACAACTTAACCCAAAGCAGCGCTGGCTTTTGGGCTGGAGCATTTGGTTTTATGAACATCTTTGCGCGTGCCTTGGGAGGTATTTTTGCCGATCGAGTAGGTCGCTCCTATGGTATGCGTGGCAAGGGTTTGCTATTATCTTCGGTTTTATTGTTAGAGGGTGTCGGCCTATTACTTTTTGCCAATGCAGGTAATTTACCTTTAGCAATCCTATCGATGATCACTTTTGCATTATTTTTAAAAATGGCAAACGGGGCAACTTATGCCATTACTCCGTTTGTCAATACGAAAAATGTTGGTTTTGTGAGCGGAGTGGTAGGTGCAGGTGGAAATGTGGGTGGTATGTTATTTGGATTCTTATTTAAGAGCGAAAGTATTACCTATATGCAAGCCTTCGGTTATATTGGTATGATAGTAATTGCCGTATCCGCCATCATTTTTGTTACTCGATTTAGCGAAGCAAAAAAAGCGCTTGAATTAACGGTTGCCTAATATTCAACATGGAAAAATCCCTCAAACCTGGTTGTACTGAACACAAAAGTACCTGTTGTTACTGCGGGGTCGGCTGTGGTGTATCTGTTAAAAAGGATGCGCTTGGTCGCCTGCTTGTTGAGGGGGAAATGGGGCATCCTGTAAATGACGGCCAATTGTGTAGTAAAGGTATGAATTTGCACTATACGGTAAATGATGTATCAGACCGTTTACATTATCCATTGATGCGCTATGCTAAAAATCAGCCGCGCATTCGGGTAAGCTGGGAATCGGCTATGCAGCGAACAGCGGCTGTCTTTAAGTCCTTAATTGCTCAATATGGACCAGATTCTGTCGCATTTTATGCCTCTGGTCAATGTTTAACTGAGGAATACTATGTAATCAATAAGTTGATCAAAGGATTTATCGGCAGTAACAACATTGACACAAATTCCCGTTTGTGTATGAGTTCTGCCGTGGTGGGTTATAAAATGAGTTTAGGAGAGGATTCGGTGCCCGTTTCCTATGCTGATATTGAATTAGCGGATGTTATTTTTGTAGCAGGTGCAAATCCTGCTTGGTGTCATCCCATACTTTGGCGAAGGGTGGAGGCTGCCAAAGCCCGCAATCCAGATTTGAAAATTATTGTGAGTGATCCCCGCAAGACGCAGACCTGTGCTATAGCGGATATTCACTTGCAGGTCAATCCTGGAACTGATGTTGTTTTGCATCATGTTATTGGGCGCCTGTTAATTGAAATGGACGCGGTAGATCATACCTTTATTCGTGACCATGCAGAGGGGTATGAGGCGTACCGAACATCTGTTTTTTTAAAGTCGGTGGAGGAATCAGCGTTGATTTGTGGCGTTTCGTTAGCGAAAATTACGCAAGCAGCTAGCTACATTGCAGGTGCGAAAAGCTACATGAGTATGTGGACTATGGGCTTGAATCAAAGTGCGGTGGGTGTAAATAAAAATCTCTCGCTGATTAATTTGAATCTCATTACAGGCCAAATAGGTCGCCCAGGTGCCGGCCCACTTTCTTTAACGGGTCAGCCTAATGCCATGGGCGGCCGGGAAGTAGGAGGACTCTCTAATCTACTGCCAGCCCACCGTGATTTATTAAATCCAGCACATCGGGCTGAAGTGGAGCAATTCTGGGGTGTTCCTGCTGGAAGTATCGCTGCCAAGCCTGGTTTAAGTGCTACAGAAATGTTCCAAGCACTAGATGACGGTACCTTAAAGGCGGTGTGGATAATTTGTACGAATCCATTGACTAGTATGCCGAATGTTCGTCAGGTAGAGGCGGGTTTGAAAAAGGCTAAATTTGTTGTAGTTCAAGAAATTTCCAACAAGGCAGAAACTTTAGAGTATGCTGATGTTGTTTTTCCAGCTGCGGCTTGGGCCGAAAAAGAAGGAACAATGACAAACGCTGAACGGCGCATTTCTCACTTACCTAAAATTGTCAATGCTCCAGGAGAGGCGTTGCCAGATGCGGAAATTATCTGTCGATTCGCCCAGGAAATGGGTTACCAAGGTTTTGATTTTGAAAATGCCTCAGCCATTTATTCGGAACATACACAATTAACAGCAGGTACGCACATAGATGTTAGTGGACTAAATTATGCGACTTTAACGAAAAATCGGACAGTTCAATGGCCTTACCCCGCCGGATCAACGGGTGCTGGTACCTCGCGTCTATTTACAAATCGTGTATTTTATACTCCCTCTGGGAAAGCCCAAATTCAGTCGGTATCAGATGAAAATACTTCGGAAAAATGCAGTGAAGAATTTCCCTTTATTTTGAATACTGGTCGTATTCGAGATCAATGGCACACTATGTCCAAGACCGGGAAAGTCAATAAATTAAAGCAGCACATGGGTGAATCCTTTGTAGAGGTTCACCCAGATGACGCGGCTTTCTTACGCATTCAGGAAGGTTCGCTCGTCGAGGTCAAGAATCAACGTGGATGCGTTCGCGTAAAGGCGAAGTTAAGTGATGATCTGAAACGTGGTTGCGTTTTTATGCCGATGCATTGGGGGAAAATCGCAGGTCGTGATGATAATCGAGTAAATAACCTTACTTCGAGTCTCGTAGATCCGAAAAGTAAGGAACCCGATTTCAAATTTGCTGCCGTTTCTGTTCAGGCCTTTGTTAAGCAGAAACAAAAAATAGTTGTTGTAGGTGCTGGAGCTGGTGCTTGTGGCTTTGTTAAATCGTACCGACAAAACAATTCCGTAGATGAAATTGTAGTATTTAGTAAAGAAGATTTACCTTTTTACAATCGTGTTTTGTTGCCAGATTATATTAGTGGGGCTTTGCCTTGGGTGAATTTGGTAAAAATGTCGGAGGCAGAAGAGGAAGAACATTCCATCTCGTTGTACCGTGGACTCGGCATTGATTCGATTGATCGCGGAGCAAAGACAGTGACCGACTCGAAAGGACAAGTGCATTCCTACGATGTGTTAATTTTAGCAACAGGTAGTAGACCAGCTATGTTGCGTGATTTGCCACCTTTGGAGGGGATATTTACGATGCGAAGTCGGCCTGATGCAGATCGCTTCAAGGCTCATGTGGATCCTGCCAATGGTCCCGTGGTCATTGTAGGTGGCGGGTTGCTCGGAATTGAGCTTGCCGCATCCTTAGAGGAAATGCAGATTCCCGTTTCTTTGGTTCATCGCAACTCCCGCTTCATGGATCGCCAATTGGATCCATTAGGCAGTCAGCTTTTGCATGAAGAATTAGTGGATAGGGGGATCTCTATACATTATAATGATGAAATAGAGCGCTTGTTAGGCGATTATGCGGTAGAAGGTGTCCGATTGAAAAGTGGACTTACTTTACCTTGTCAAGCTATTGTCATTGCCATTGGTACAATCCCAAACATCGAATTAGCTAAACAAGCTGATTTACTCACGCAGCGCGGTGTGGTAGTAGACGCCTACTTACAAACAAGTGATCCTTCCATTTTCGCGATAGGAGAAATAGCGGAATGCAATGGGGTTTTGTATGGCATTACTGCAGCGGCTGAACAGCAAGCTGAGGTCTTAGCTCGCTACCTCAATGGCGATATCTCCCGTCAATATAGTGGATCTTTGTTGATGAATATATTAAAGATGCCCGGTACGGATCTCTGTTCTATGGGAGTAGTGGAATGTCCTAAAGATCCAGCCTTTGAGGAGGTGATTTTTATGGACAAAGCCAAACGATTTTATAAAAAATGCATTATTCACAATGACCGCCTAATAGGCGCCATTTTGATTGGAGATAAGCGGGAATTTTTAGAATTCCGAAATTTGATTGAGCAAAAATTAGAGCTAAGTGAGAAACGATTGCTTTTATTACGATCAGGCAAAGCGCCTGAGCCGATACTTGGGAAGGTGGTCTGTTCTTGTAATGGGGTAGGGGAAGGAAATGTAATTCAAAAAATCGAAGCAGGCTGTAGCGATCACTTACAATTATGCCAATTATCTGGTGCGGGTATGGGCTGCGGCAGCTGCCGGCCAGAAGTGAAAGCTTTGTTAGATAGAACGTTGAAACAAAAAATAATTTCATGAAAATATTAGCCCCTTCGATCTTTTTAGGTCACGCAAATATTGAGTATTTTGTCTTCGAGGAAGATTTTATGGAAGCGAACATGCGTTGTATTCCGATGGCTGTTCGATTTAAATTAGACGCGGTACAGATAAAATTGAGCTTAGCCGCTTGGGCGAAATTCGGTTCAGATGAGAAGTTAGCCTTGGCAATGAATTCGTGTGAATCAGTTACAGAAAAGGCTATGTACTCTCAATTTTTGGCCCAATTAATTGAAAATTATACCGGTCAACCCCCGGCACAATTGTCTGAATCAAAAATTTTAGTGGGATGGCAAGCTGGAAAAAATGTGCCCCAAAGTATTTGTTCTAAGGCTTTGGAATTTGGTTGGGAGGTTACACTCAATAGCTGGAATGCATTAAGTGATTTGCAGCGATACAGCCTTCTTAAATTGACGAATCCTAGTCATGAAAACAAGAATTTTCCTATTGCTATGCGTGAATTTGGACTAGTATGAGTTACATAAAAATTAATTTTCTGGGAGGTATTATTTCTCCAGGTGATTTACTTGAGATTCTGAATGTTCTAGATACGCTGAAGTTACGGCAGGTGCGTTTTGGGTTGCGTCAACAATTGTTGATTCCGTTGGAAGCTACTTCTCTAGAGGATTTAGTCCATTCACTGGATGAAGCAGGTATCGTCTTCGAGGTGGATCAAGAAATTTACCCGAATATTGTTAGCTCCTATCCCGCGGAGGAGGTGTTTATACAAGGTACATGGCTGAATGAAGGAGTTTACCGAGATATTTTAGATGGAATCAATTACCAACCTACTTTAAAAATAAATATATCCGATAGTAATCAAAGTTTTACTCCTTTATTGACGGGGAATATCAATTGGGTTGCATCCGCTACAGAGCCACATTTTTGGCATTTATTTGTCCGTTTTCCGAAAACTAATGTGATTTATGAGTGGACAGAATTAGTGTATACTCAAGATGTGGCAGCTTTTTCAAAACAGCTAGAAAGCTTAATTTTATCCGATAAGCAATCATTTTATGGGCAGGAAGCGGCGAGTGGAGAGCTTTTACTTTCTCGTTTGGAGGTTAAAAGTTATATAATTCGTAAGGCTCAGTCGACAGCTGAATTACCACCATTCAATTTGCCTTATTACGAAGGCTTGAATCGGTATAACAACCGGTATTGGTTAGGTATTTATCGGCGTAAAGAATTATTTAGCTGTGATTTTTTACGCGAAGTATGCTTGTTGTGTTTAGATACCAAAGTGGGTCAAATTGGTTCTACTCCTTGGAAATCATTAATGATAAAGGGAATCGAGGAAAAGGACAAGTGCGCTTGGAATTTGCTGTTAGAAAAGCATCAAATAAATATGCGTCATGCCGCGAACGAATTGAATTTTCAATTAGAAGATCATAGTCCGAAAGGTTTAGCCTTAAAGCAATTTTTGGTCCGGCATTTAAATAGAGAAGATACCCGTTCGTTTGGATTAAGTATTGGGATTAAAACAAGGCCGAAAAGTGAAGTTTTTGGTGGAATCGTGGTACGCTCGCGATCTGTTTTGTGGGGTTTATTTTACGTATATGATATTTTATGCGCGCATGATTTTAATCCTAATCAGCGGACAGGCTATCTATTTTGTTCAAGTGTACCTAAATTTGTGTTGGGTGAGCAATTGCGTCGAGCCATTTTGTCATTTTATAAATATAGGGCCACCCAGGTGCGCCAAACCATTCGATCAGAAGTCCGCACTGAGGAAAGCTTGGAAGAAAATCGTTATTTCTGTGTTGCGTGTTTAACACGTTATGACCCAGCCTACGGTGACCTCTCTCAAGGTATTGAACCCGGAACGCCGTTTATGAATCTGGAAGATGATTATTGCTGTGAATTGTGCAATGCGCCTAAAGTGACTTTCCGTATATTGGGAAATTGACATTCTCGAAATTATCCATTTCTTCCGGAAGGATTGGTAAATAGGCTGTTGGGAATTGATCCAAAAGTGCCGTTAGGCTGAATTTTTGTGGAGGTGCGGATAAGATTTGAGCTAAAATCCGCGCTGAATAAATCGCACAAAGTGGTTCTGGCCCTTTATGACTTCTGTATACCCAAATCCCCCGTTTAGGATTTTGTTCCCGAAATACGAGTAGTCGCTCGATCTGAGCAAATGACAAATAAGGAAGATCTGTTGCCAAAGCAAAAAGATCCTCTTTGGGAAATTGCTGATGCACACTTAATATACCAAGTAAAGGGCCTTTTACTGGGATTTTAGAATTGTCAATCACTAACGATTTAATTGAAAAATGGGCTTGGTACGTATCTAATTGACTAGAATTGAGGCTGACGAAACAGGATAAATTCCCTTTTTCAAGTAATTCAAATGTTTTTTTGGCCCATAATTTTCCAGCCTTATCTAGCAACAAACCTTTATCGGTTCCCATCCGAGTGCTAGCCCCACCTGCCATGAGTAGACCGATCATTTGTCGCTGTGTCCTAATATTTTTTCAGGACAGATTTCGTCTCGAACGAGTTGCTTAATCACCTTTATTTCCTCAAATCCTCCGTTTAACTTTCTGTCAAACAAAGGTTTATCATCTATAGAAATGGAGAATTCTCCTGCAATTTGGCTAGGCTTTAACATGACACCCCCAGCTTCTAGTTCGAATGTACTGAGGAGTTCTTGGGCCACATAGGCTGCTCGCAGTAACCAGTTGCATTTCGGGCAGTATCTGATGAGAAGAATCGGTTTAGACATAATATTGCAATTTACTAGATTTTCAGTCGTTTCAACCGTCCCTGGTAACTTTGATAATAGTTTTTCTGAGCACTTTCTTCTAGAAAGGAGCGTCGAATCAACATTTCAATCTCAGTCGAATTCGCCTGCATTTGTTCGAGAATTCGTTCTACCATTTTTTCAGGGATATTCGCCATTTTTCCCAAGTGTATAAACTGATGGATTAATTTTCCCTGGTATTGCGCCTTCGGATATAAGCCACCTAGTAAGGCAAAATCGCTATCTGCGATATGTAATTGAGAATTCAATAAATCATAGGCCGGGCTCAGAATGTAATCGCCATCCACTGTTTCTAGTAAGGAGAAATTCTTTAAATGGGCATCTCCATTCGAAAACAGGTAATTAAACAAGATGATTTTAAATAGTTTAGGGGCCTCGGTGGCATAGGCAGGCACATATTGCTGCATGATTTGGAACAATTCGAGGTAATTTCCTTCGTATTTGTAATTCGCCCCGTGTGTTTGTGGTGTTCTGTTTGCCAAAACTGCAAAGTCCTCTTTCCCTCGTTTCAGTCCAGCTTCATCTCGGTCAAATCGTTTCGTCAAATAGGCCATTTCCCCATTTTGGAAAAAAACAATCCCATTCTCTGCCGTATCTATTTGAAAAACCTGTTTAGCTATCTGCATCGTCAAATGCTCGTTTGCAGGCATCAGATGCTTGTTCTTGCCCAGAGTAGGAATTGGCTTTAGTAAATAATGACCACTTTCCCCCGGCTGTGCTAATCGAAGCTTATTCTTCTCTAGTAGGAGTGAAAACTTCTCCTGTACTCCAGAAATAGACATAATCGTTCTATTCTCAAAGAAAATACCAGAAACCTCGTCTGAACTCGCCGGTGAATCATAGGGCAGCACGTGATGCACCTTGTGATTCGAGAATAGTCGCTGAATCGCAGATCGGCAGTAACTGGAATGACCTTCAGCTAGTGTACTTGGGCAGTAGGAAAGCAGTGGTATATTCACTTATCAGTCTATTTGTTCAATCGTTATCGCACCTATCGTATCGAATTGAGCGGTATGTAATAGTATGCCAAAATGATCCGACGGATCAATCTTCTTGAACTTGCAAACCGCTTGCTTATTTGCTCCCTCTGGTAACAAGTGAAAGAAAACTGGAAATAGGTGAGGGGACTTAAATTCCTTTTTTGACTTAGGCATGGTTAAGCTGATGGCCGGTTTCTTTTTATCTTCTATCCATGTCTCCAAATAGTGAAAATGAAAACTGCCATTATTCAGTTGACTCAAAATTCCTGCAGGTTCAGTCTTATACAGTATCGTCGCTGTCCTCATTTTCTGTTGCTATTTTTTTAATGGCTAATTGCATTTCAAGTCCTAGTACATCGGCTAGTTTTTGAATCGTCTCCAAGGTAGGATTTCCTTTTCCGCTTTCAAATTGTTTGACCGTTCGTAGACCTACACCTGACAGCATAGCAAGGGTCTCTTGGTTCACTTGGAGCGTAATACGTCGCTTTTTTAGTGTTTCTATGATGTCTTGTTGGTGCATTATAATGCTCTTTTGTTTGTAATTAATGATTACTGTAGGCTGATTTAGGCAGATTTGTGCAATATAGTGCACTTTCAGTTGTAATTGTGGATTTGTAAGAAAATAATCAGTTTTTAGAGGAAATTATCAGGGGGCAGGGCAACAAAAAAGCCCGACATTGCTGTCGAGCTTCTCAGAACCCCCTATGAGGATTGAATGAAGTCAAGCATCAATAAGTATAAAATCCCTTGCCCACTTACTTTCCCCATTCTCCTTTGTTGAACTTCTCCACGATAGTTGGAGATGGTTTATCATCTTCATTTCCTGATGCTTGGTATTTTTCCATTCCAACATGATAAGCTAAGTCGATGCCTGTTAAGTCGAGCAACTGAAATGGGCCCATCGGATAGCCGAGACCTTTTATAACAGCCTGGTCAATATCTTCCACGGAGGCAATTCCCAAATCTAATAAATTCAGGGCTTCTTTACGGGTTGCTTGCAGCATACGGTTTACAACGAATCCGAAAGAGTTCAACGAAATCGTATTGAGTTATTTTTCAAGTAAATAAAAAAAGGGGCTATTAATTAAGCCCCTTTTTTATTTAATTCTTCGTTACTTTCAAGTCTTTAAAGTAGCCAATTGTCCCTACTTCTACCCACAAACCAATGCTTCCTCGCGTTGATTTGCCCAACATTTTGTTGACAATAAAATTTGGTGACTTTTGGTTGTTAATAAACAAAGTGACCTTCTCTCCTTGATATTCTAATCGGACATCAATCCATTCGTTTAATCCGATATCCGCATAGGTTTCATATAAGCCATTAGCTTCTTTTCGCAAGCGGCTGAAAGTATAACCAGGATAGGCAAAATACTGAACAGTATGGTTTCTGCGCAGTTGGTCATCAGCTCGACCATTACTTGGTCGCAAATAAATATTCTCAAATTGGGTATTCGCCTCATCGATGCGATAGGCCAAACCGATGAATCCTCTTGCTTGTGGGAACGGTGAATCTACTTGAATCTTACTTAACATCTTCACTTCGATGATACCATTTTCGATGTCAGTATTTGCCAACTTAACAAAGGTCGGTCCATCCACAGAGTTCTCAATATTATTGATATCAAAGGGAGATTTGACTAAGTCTCTAGTAACTTCTAAAACTTTTGCTCCGTCTAATTCAACTACTTTAGCAATTGAATTAATGGCGGAAAACGTTTGCTTTTCCCAAGTGAATTGCTGACCATACATGGGTGCGGCCAACAATATCATTACGGCTATAAAACCCTTATTTCTCATTTGATGATTTATAAAATAACCCCGCCCCATAAGAAGTTCCTAAAGTTCCAGGTTTTATTTGTAAATAATAACGACTTGTTTGGTCTTCCTCGATAGATAAACCGCCTGTTTTTTGAAGAACAAAATCAGAACCATACATCAATTTCTTTGGATCGGCTGGTGTACCAAAATCTTGTGGGCCTCCACCTTGATTCACTAATTGATTATAGCCAATAACCATAGAATTCTGAATCTGGTAAGCATTTTTTGCTTCTTTCTCCAATACCCACAAGACGTTGATTCCACTTATGACATTGTTATAAAATTTGAAGTCAGGTGTTGTTGACCAAGTCCAAACAGCTGCACCGTAACTATTCAAAATCAAATTATGATGCATGCTAGATTGTTCCGCAGGTGCATTCCACATCACTACAGCATCTTTTACCCCATAAAAGACACAATGATCGACTTCTAACTGCTTTCCATTGGATAATATGCCCAAGTGGTTAGGTAATGCGAATTGATTCCCTAGAAACAGGCATTGTGTAACGCGCAAATCACTCAAGTTTTTACCTTCCCATACGATTGGATAATTTCGAACGAGTACACCCGCTTTGGGTTTTTCATGCACAGGCTCACCTAATATACGAAGTCCTTGAATGGTAGCGTGACTGCTTTCGATTAAAATACCATAATTTGAACCGCCCGTGATTACTTTCTTATCATCACGTTCAAGTTTAAATGGCATTGTCGAAACAATTATGGGCATTTTATTAGGTTCCCAAGCTGAACTATCTGGTAAAATCTCCGCGCGAATTTCGAGGCGATCTTGTTTTGAAAATACCCATTGTGTGGGATTGAATGTAGCGGTTTCAGCAAGTCCATATGTACCTTCTGACAAGAAAACTTGTATACTTCCTTTGCCAGCTAATTTATTCACACGCTTAGCAGCCTCAAACAACGATTTTAATGGCGTCATTTGAGAACCAGCTGCGTCATCATTACCTGAATTTGCATTCACATAAATCATTTCCTTTTGCTGTGCTAGAACATGATAAGATGCCATCAAATAGCATAGTCCTAAAATCAATACTTTTTTCATATATAATTATTTTTTTCAAAACTACGGAATAATGGTATACATTTGTAACCAGAAATCAATTAGTAGTAACCTCTAAGTAACCGGTATATGCGTTTTATCGATAATCCATTCCAATGTCCCGTAACCCGAACTATGTCAATTATTGGTGGTAAATGGAAACCTATTATTTTGAATTGTATTGGGGATAAGACGATCCGTTTTGGCAAATTAAATCAATTGATGCCAGCCATTTCAAACAAGGTCCTTTCTAAAGAGTTGAAAGATTTAGAGTTACTAGGGTTAATTAATCGATTAGAATCAGATGAACTGCCTCAAAGAGTTGAATATAATTTAACCGACTCAGGGATTAGTCTTATGCCAGTTTTGATAGAAGTTGCAAACTGGGGTAATTCCCATTTTGCAAAGCAGATAGAGTCGAAATTATAGAAAAAAATCCAAAAATATTTCTCTGCCGTAATTGAGGCCCTTGATTTGTGCAAGAATATTACCGGTAATAAAATCGGATACGGTGGAGTGGAGAATGGAGGAAGGGGAGATAAGTTTTTGGTACAAATCTGGTACAAATGAAAAAGCAGCTATAACTTTCGTTATAACTGCCTTATTTTCAGAGCCTCCTATCGGGATCGAACCAATGACCTACTGATTACAAATCAGTTGCTCTA
>ERZ650308.210-NODE-210-length-32546-cov-7.826229_pt1 | contig 32546 bp, 25 predicted proteins | sample MGYA00376244_ERZ650308 | MGnify/ENA primary metagenome ERZ650308 (study PRJEB26733, sample SAMN07839295) | wastewater metagenome | biome: small river; feature: stream; material: water | place: USA: North Carolina | collected 2016-04-26 ... | reverse complement strand
TGAATCATATTACGTGGACCAACCACGTTCTTTAGCTCTTGTGGATAATTGCGGTGAGCTGGATCTTCCATGGCATCAAGGTGATAGAGATAGCCAAAGAATTCATCGAAACCGTCAATCTCAACAATTTTAAATTTTGGAAATCTTGCAAGGTTTTCAACCTTTGGCGAAATTGTCGTGCCTTTTCTTATGCACCAATATATGCCATGTGGAAAGTAATGGTCGAAACGAAGCAATGTATTAAAGGTGTCCATAATTGAACGGTCATTTCCTGAATAGCCCATTACAATAAACCCAAATTCAGATGCGTATTGCTTAAATTTATCTTGTGTGTTTTGCTCTAATGTTTCTAATTCTCGAATTGTGTTCTTAATATTATCAAATAAGAAGTCACCATGTAGTTTTACAATCTTAGGTCTGCTTGATGTAATTCGAATTGAACTTATACTTGAATCATGAGCACAAACAATTGGTCTTACTTCACTTGAAAATTGATAACATGCTTCATTCAGTAAATCGTCAAAGTTGGTCGTAAAAACAGTGTTGAATGTTTTTTTTCTCAGAAGGTTGACCAAATAAATATAGCCCCATGATGGACTCGCGTCTTTAATGCAAGATTCAATAAATTCTCTTCTCTGACTTGGTTCATCATATAATTTTTCAAAGAGGATTGAATATTCTTCAGCTGAGTTAGACCAATGAAATCTTTTGAAATGGTCTTCAATTGTTTCAGAGTCCTTTTTATGCATCTGATAGTGACTGTTTCTCCACTCCTTGATTAATTCTCCAGCTAATTTTACTCCGCTGCTTTTACTAGTTCCTGCACCTAGAAATAATACGAAGTTTGGGTGATGGTCAGTTGTCGACTTAATAATATTTATCAGATGTGATTGAGGCTTTGTTTCTATCATGTCATTTTATGTTGTATGTCTTTAAAGTTACTGCCAACATCCAAATATATGCATTGCCTCAATCTACGATTAAAAACATGCGTAAATCAATTTAGTTATAAGATTGGCATTAAAGTATAATTAGTTAATTATTAATATATTACGGTATTAATTTCTACAAATAGTATTAATTTGACGCAAATTTTTTAAGCACTCACAAAAATCGTTTTATATATAATATAAATTTTACGGTTTTTCAAGCTAAGTTTTACGGTTTAATTCTTTAAGACAGTAATGTGTCAAAATAAGTGACAGCTATAAATATATAAGTTACCATATTGATAATCATGGTTTAAGTTGAATTATTTTAAACAAGGGAAGACTACATGCCTCCCCTTGTTTGTAATTATAAATGTTATGATTGAGCGCTTCTTTTAGTCATAGTTAAGTTCATTGTAAACTTATCTTTAAGTATTTTCATGTCATCACTTACTTTTCTGTCTAAGACCTTGGCATAGTGCTGGGTGGTGCGTAGGTTTTTGTGTCCTAGCATTTTGCTCACGCTTTCTATGGGTACGCCGTTAGTAAGGGTTACCGTTGTGGCAAAGGTGTGTCTAGCAATGTGAAAGGTGAGTTCTTTGTTGATCTCGCATACAGCTGCTATTTCTTTTAAATAAGCGTTCATCTTTTGGTTGGATAGAATAGGGAGGAGCTTGTCCTCGTTGTTGCTCTGTGGGTGGTTGTCGTATTTGTCGATAATCATTTGCGTTACTGGGAGTATGGGAATTTTAGAAGCACTTTCTGTTTTTTGGCGGTGGGTAAATATCCACTGCTCTCCGTCAATAGCGTGGCTTATGTGCGACTTTGTTAGGTTTTTGACATCAATGTAGGCTAAACCGGTAAAGCAGCTAAAAAGGAAGATATCGCGTACTAGCGAGAGTCTTTCAGTATTGAAGTCTTTGTTGATGAGGGTTTGTATTTCGTCTTCGGTTAAATATACTCTTTCTACTTCTTTGACTTTGGCTTTGTAATTGGCAAAAGGATTCTTGTCCAGCCAGTTATTGGCCAAACATAGCTTGATGATTTTATTGAAGTTCTTGATGTATTTTACGGCAGTATTGTTGCTGCAGTTTCTCACGCTACGGAGCCAGAACTCGTAGTCGGTTACAAAAGCGTGGTCAATCTTAGTAATGTCGATATCAGACCTATTGTATTTCCACTGCATGAACTCAATGGTGTGTTTCAAAGAGGTGGTGTAGCGTTCTAACGTGCCTGGTGCGTATTCTTTTCCAATGAGCTCTTTTATCTTGTTGTTGTGGTCTTGGAATATAGGCACGAGCATGCGCTTGCGATTCAGTTTGTGATGCAGCGCATTTTTTAGATTTTCAATTGTGATCTCCAGCTCACTGGCAATTAATTTCTTTTCGGCTGTAAATATTTTTACTTTCAAATTATCCAGATGTGCATTTAGTAAACGCGCTTCTTCTGAATTACCTCTCATTCTGGAGGTATCTGGGTTCCATTTGTCGGGATCGATGTACTTGCCAGTACTGTTGTCTAATCGCTTACTGTTAATGGTTATTCTCTGAAAAATGGGTGTTAGTCCCTGGTTGTTGGTTTTTACTCTTTTGAGGTAAAAAAGAATTGAGATGTTTGCATTCATAATTGGTGACCTTTAGGTTAATAGAAATTTAGATTTTCCATCAACACAAATCAAGATGTTCAATTGCTGAACCCTATATAATTCAAGGGTTGGCAAGGGTAGGGGCACCTGTTTTTATAAATTATACATGTGCCCCTAATAGTACCCCTTTCAATTGAGTAATTCTGTTTATTTTGGATAGGAGTACAAATAAAAAACCCTCTAAATCATAGGATTTAGAGGGTTTTAGTTGGGTTTTTGAAAAAACCAGCGGAGAAAGAGGTTCTTTCTTAGATCGCTTCAAGCCAATGTTATCAATACTTAATAGAGCTATATTTTACGAGGGTACCAGATAGGGCACCAACTGATTACAAACTTTTAATTTACTTCTTAAACAAAGATATTCATAATTTGAATTAGTTTCTAAATTTCTTTTAAAATTTAAACATAGCTTAATTTAAATTAGGAATTATCATTTGAAATAATCACCGCAATTATTCTTTATTTGTTTTTATAATTTAATAATGTAAGGATATGTCTTTCAATCGCTTATTAGTTAACTTTAAGGCTAAACATAGTTAGATTGAACTAATTTCTTTTAAATTTTTGAAGATTTCAAACCATTCATTATTGGTAAGACCTCGTGCCACAGGATGTGGAATTACAAAAAAGTGAGTTTGATCCTTTCTACTATAATAAAGGTTATTGATTTTTGTTAGTTCAATATCTACAATCTCTTGCCATTTTTTTAAATAACCAATGGAATAACAAACTACTATTTTTGGATTATTTTTTTTTATTAAATTTTTAAATAATTCAATTCTAATAGGCATTATTTTGTCAAGATATTTTTTTCTAGTCTCGAGATAATCGATATTAAATTGATTGTAAAACCAATCTTCTTTTCTGATGGAACGACAGGGAAGAGGCATAAGTTCCAAACAAGAATGGGTACTGTTCAGCCTCCCAAATTCTTTTCTTTGAAATTCTTTGATTTGGTCAATAGTGATTGGTTCATTAGACTGTAGAGTTAATAAAATTTGAATGAGTTTCCCCCATGTGTTTTGAACCTTTGAATTTGGTGAAAACCATTTTATGTGATCCTGAACGTGAGCCATATCATTTTGTAAATCTATTACTGATTTTGATTCTGCATTATTAAATCTAATTTTTAAATCAGATAAATTTCCATCAAATCCCTCTTCCATGCCAATAAACCAAATATCTGATTCAATATTTCCATATCCAAAAAAATGGTTAATTCTATTTTCTATTAATTCTTTTGTAATCATGATATTGAATATTTAATTTAAAAATATAACGAATATAAACTTTATTTTTTTAGTTATTGTTTTTTTAGTAAATGAAAAACTTTTAACACTTTTATTAATGATAATAAATAAATAACTAAATTGCTGATTAAATTTTATTTGATTTTTAATTAATAGTAATTAAAAACTATAAACAGAGATACACAAATACACATATAGATTTCAGATTATTGTTGTTAAATTCAATATGATAAAAGAAATGGATTCTAAAGTTATCTGGGTGTTAGAATTAAATTAAAACCAATAATTTAATAAATTATAATTTAAATAGTAGAATATGAAATGTAAATATTGTGGAAAAGAGATGGTAATGGGACAATCTTGTTTTAATAGCCCATCAAAAAAATGTGTTGGAATACCTGATAGTACTAATTGTGTGTATTGTAATCAAAGATTTGTAGCTAATGGACATTGTTTTAATAGTCCATCAACAAAACATCAACTGTCATCTTAAGGAATTAAATCAAATTCAATCAAATAAATTTTCGATTTAGTTTGAAGATATACATTTTTATTTAGAATTTTTATGACAAATTTAAATAAATGTCATCTAATTTTTCTTGTCTTATACCCAAGTATCTTTTTGTAATCGCTGGCGAAAAATGATAAAACAAATCCATTAAGTAAATTGTAATCACATAATCGGGATTTCAATATTTCAACACTTTATCGCTTTATTAAAATCACATAAATACTATTTAAAAATCAACATTCATTTTTTTTAACAGACTAAATTTTAAATCTCGTGTAGTCAGAGTAGATAATTGTAAGTTTTTTTTCTATATTTGATACTTTATTTTTACACTTTATGTTTGTTACAATTGATGGATTTCACGGCACGAGTTTAAAATCAGCTAAAGAAATTTTAAACTCTAATTTTGAACTCTCAACTGGTGATTTGGAATGGTTAGGTAATGGTGTTTATTTTTTTATTTCGGGTATAAGTTCCAAACCAGAAGAGCAGGCAGAAAGATGGTCAATTGCACAATCTTGGGATAAAAAATCACAAAGCTATAGATACAATAATTATTGTGTTATAAAATGTAAAATAAATATAAATGAAGATAAATTACTAGATTTAACTCATGAAAGTGGTTTAGAAATCTTAGAGTATTTATTAAATAAGTTTGAAACAAAGATTCAAACTTTGGGAAAAAAACTCGAATATTTAGATGGTTTTCTCATTAATTTAGCAAGAGGAGAAGGTATTTTTGAAATTGATGTTGTTAAAGGGAATTTTTATATTAAATTTGCAGAAGAAAGAATTAAGGGAATTAGATTAAGGACTAGCAATAGTACAATTTGTACTGTGTATAAGCCAAATGAGAATCTTGCCGAAACTACTGTTTTAAAAACTGGAAAAATTAAAAATGAAACTTTCTAAAGAAATAAAAGAAAAAATTGATATTTATTTTGATAATATTTCAGCAAGCGAACTTTTTGAGATTGCTACAAAGAAGTATGGTTTTTCAGAATCTCATATCGAATTGGAGAATCAAAGTTTTAGTACAATAAAAAAATCTTATTATGGTGCTACGAATTCTTCATTTAAATCATCAGAAGATAATGATGAGAATTCCTTTCCATTTGCAGCTTAATTATGAAAATACAATTAAATAATTGGAAAATAACAGATTTAAATTTTACATTTTTAGATAAGAATAAAAGAGATGAAAATTCTTTTGGATTAAAATCAAGTAATTTTTTTCCTGAAAATGAAAAAAAATCTTTTGGAGTAATTTTTAATTTAGAGATAAAGGATGTAGATTTTGATTTAAATGTTGAATCAATGTTTACGTTTAGCGTGGATGATGATATTTCTGAAGAATTTAAGTTATCTAATTTTCCTAAAATAAATGCTCCAGCTATTGCATTTCCCTACCTTAGGGCATTTGTTTCAAACTTAACACTTCAATCGGGATTTGAACCAGTAATGCTTCCATCAATAAATTTTGTCAAATTAGCAGAAGAGAACGAATAGTAATAATTTTTAAGAAAATGTATTGATTTAAATTAATTTCGTACTATTTCCAATTATACAAGATTTATATATTTTAAACCTAAATATAGGTTAAGTCTATTTATTAGAGATTCATATAAATATCATCTAGCTCTTCCTGTCTAATACCTAAGTATCGTTTTGTTATCGCTGGTGACGAGTGATTGAATAGCTCACTAAGATATAACAATGCCTTGTCGGTCTCATTGTTATTTGACCATACTTGACGACCAAAAGTCTTCCGAAGGCTATGTGTTGATACTGCCAGTGATTTAGAACCAAAGACCTCTTTTAGTTTACGGTTAACGTATTGTTTAGATAGCACCGTGTTTTGATTTGATGTAAATACATAACCTTCAATATTTGGGTTTCTCTCTTTAAGTAATTTAAAAGCCGTCTTAACGTTGTCATTTAATTTGATATTACGTTTTTTATTCGTCTTAGATTCCACCAACAATATTGAATCACTATTTAGGTCTTCTACTTTTAGTTTCAAAATGTCGGAGATTCTTAAACCTGTGTTGATACCAAACACAACTAAGAACCCCAGTTTATAGTTGCTGTCGGTTTTAATTATTTTTATTGCTTTATTAAGCGTTGCGTCAAAATTCAAGTAGTCGCTGGTTGTTACGGAATTTTTTAAGCTCATGACGAATTTTTTTTGATCTGAAGTAAAGATAGTAATTAAAAATTTCACAAACAAACTAAAATTAATATAAGTGAAACTTTTATTTAATATCAAATAATCAAAATATTGTAAGTCATTTGTTTTCAATAGTTTAGGTAAAGTAAAAAGTTTCACTATTATTATAAGTGAAACTTTATGGTTGTTAAAAAAATGATATAAAATAACTCTGTCGAATTTTGAAGATTAATTATTCTTTTAATTCTAGTAGATGTTTTTTGGATTAAAAACGGGGGGGGTAGGGTAAAATGAACCCCCAGTTAGGGTGCCATTTTTCAAGATGGTAACGGGTGTTAACATATAAAATTAATTTTTGCAAGTAACTTAAAATATATCTTTTTTACTATATATTATATATGTTATGCTAGAAGTTTAAATTTCTAGTTGGTCATTCATCAATATATAGCCTTAATCTACATAGAGCCGGACATTCTAATTCATAATTTGTTTAAGTTATTTTTTTATAGTAATTCTGCCAATTCAATATTTAATCATTTTCATTTTGATGGATCCGGAGAATTTATTTTTCATTAATGACAAAGGCAAAAGGATTGACAGTAATTCTTCATACAAAGTAATCCTTAAAGAAATTCACTGGCTGGGCATAAACACTTCCAATATCACAATTAATGAGTTGCTAGATGAGTTGGATTTAAAATTGGCTATCAAGCACAATCTGATAGTTCAGGACAAAACTTATTTAGAACAACTTAGAGAATATAGTCAATTTCACAACCAAATTAGGGTTTTGTACAAACACATAATTGCTGATGCGTTTAATCTGTATTCTTATGATGAAGACAAAATGCCAAATGAAATCAAGCGTACATTTACTAGTAAATACATTTAGGTATAAATTTGATTTGTTATAGATTGGACACATGATCAGCTTTATTCTATTTTTATTTTTTTCTTGCTATTAACCCCTATAAACTCTCTAGGTGTCATTCCAGTATTTTCCTTGAATATTGTATAAAAATTAGATCGTGTTTTGAAACCAGATTGCTCCCCAATTGCTTCAATTGTTAAGCGCTCTTTTGCATCTGTATTTAATAAGTCTATTGCATGTTTCACTCGTAATTCAGCTCTCATTTTATAGAATGTAGTTTTAAATATTGTATTAAAACAATATGAAACATGACTTTCAGGCACTTGTAGCGAATTAGAAATCGAAGTAATTGAAAAATCTGGATCTAGATAGGGTTTTTCCTTTTCTATAAAGATTTTTATTTTTTCTGATAACTCATCTAATGGGTCTGGGTTAAAATCTGATTCACTACTATCTATTTCTATTTCCTTCCTTTTTTTTGTTTTCAATTCTTTTAAATAAATTTTTCGAGGAATTCCATAAAGTATATTGGGAAATAATAATAATGAAAATGTTAATATAAAGAATGTAATAGAACCAATTAAGTGCAGATTATAACTGTTACTATATACGTCTTTTGGTGATTTATTGATAAAGATTATGGTTATTAACAGAAAGTAAATCGCTATAACCAATGAACAAATCAATACGATACTAAGCCATCTTAACTGAATAGAAAAGTTTTCCTTGATTGATGTGTTTTCCTCTTTCTTTTGAAAAACAGCTTTAAAAACTAAATAGCCGCAGTATGAAGTATATATAATAAACGCACCGATTCGGATAAAAAAGCGTTGTTCTAAATTGAAAAAAATGTTTGCATTTTCATTAGCTACAGTTCCAACATTAGCTATTAATAGCTCAGCATTTTTTAACTTAAGTTCAAAGGGAAGTAAAACAAAAGGTATTATACCAATAGCATGAATAACAGCTGGTATAAAGTGCCAAATATCTTTTTTTTCTAATCGGGAGTTATTATGTATTACCCCTCTAGTGTAAAATAAAAGCAGAGGACCCAGCAATAAGTATAATGGTGTAAAATGATTGTAAATAATTGCTAACCAAAATTTATCTTGACCAAACAACACCAAATGATGTGTTGTATAATACAAAGAAAAAAGTATTAAAAATAGTGAAAGGTAAATAGATGTTTTATTGGTTTTATAATTATTAAAATATAAAACCAACGCTAGTAAAAAAATAGAAATAGAGATGTATAACAGCATTTTTTGTTTTTTTGCTTCGCAAAACTATAAAAACCAAGCAAATTTGGACTTTTCTGTAGTTGATAATATGTCCTATTGCGCCTATATAGGACAAAAGTAGTCCTAATTAGCGATTTTAGGCTAGTACAAAGCGATAATTTTGTGAGTTAAGTTTACCAACATCATTTGGGAAACGATTAATTACCCCACAAATTAGTAGCTATGATATTGAAAAAATCTTTTTTCTCAAAACCAGTATTGCAAATTACTTTCACTTTTTTATTGTTGTTTAGTTGTCATTTTGCAAGTGCACAATTTCTTATAGTAGATTATCCTTTTAGTGGTATTATGACATACAGATTAGGCGTAAATAGTAATTCCTATTTAGGATCTACTTTAGCCACATTAAATCCTACAGGTTTATTTACTGATTGCTTATCTAATGAAATTCTAGACGAATTGCATCCAGTTACTATAACAACTTCAGATATTTTCTCTTTTTGATTCAAAATTTACCTCCCTAAACATTTAATATGAAATTCAATAAAATATTTTCGACACAATTAATTAGCTCCATAATTTTAAAAAATCTATTCTGCTTTACTGCTGTACTTTCATTTTTCTTTTCAGTGAATTTTGCTGCTAACGCTAATAACATTCAAATTAATACTGTTTATTTATCTGATAAGAATACAACTTTAGATACTCAGACTGTCAATTTTAATTTGAGTTGGGAAAATAGCTGGCGTACTACTACTGGACCAAGTAATTGGGATGCTGCTTGGATATTTGTCAAATATCGAAAAAACGGTGGAGTTTGGGAGCATGCTAAACTAAAGACGGGGTTAAATCAAACAGCTCCCTCTGGTGCTACTATTGATATACCTTCAGATGCTATGGGTGCATTTATTTACCGATCTGTTCCTGGTTCTGGGAATTTTTCTTTAAATAATGTTAAACTTATATGGAATTATGGTTTGAATAGTATAGCTGATGCTGATGTTGTGGAAATTAAAGTTTTTGCAGTTGAAATGGTTTATGTACCACAAGGAAGCTTTTCTTTAGGAAACTTAATCAATGAAGCAAATAGTTTTAGAGATGGCTCTTGGGTAAGTGGTTCAACAACTCCTTTTCAAATTTTGTCAGAAGCAGCATTAACTATAGGGAAACAAGCTGGTAATCTTTCTTGGGGAGATGAAACAGTTTCATCTTCATTATCTGCATCCTATCCAAAAGGATATTCTGCTTTTTATTGTATGAAGTATGAAATTACTCAAGGTCAATATAGGGATTTTTTGAATCTTCTCACAAGACAACAACAAGTTAGTAGGATTAATACATCAATAACTGTGTCTGCAACTTCTGTTACCAATAGGTATGTATTGTGTAATTCTACTGCTCCAAGATCTAATGATCGAAATGGAATTAAATCACCGGCTAACTTTGAAGCTAATAATCCTATCACTTTTTATTGTGATTTAGATGTTGATGATATTCCTAATGAAAGTGTAGATGGAGAATGGATTGCATGTAATTATTTGAACTGGCTTGATGGTCTTGCTTATTTGGATTGGTCTGGTTTAAGACCTATGACTGAAATGGAATTTGAAAAGGCCTGTAGAGGCAATCAAAACCCCGTAATTGGAGAATATGCTTGGGGATCAATTGTACTTACTGACGGAAGTTCAAACATTATTAATCCTGGAGCTAACAATGAAACAACAAGTATAACAGGTGCTAATGCAGTATATTGGGATACTACCTTAAGCGGACCTATTCGTGTAGGTGCTTTTGCTCGTGGGGCTACTACCCGTCAAGAAGCTGGCGCTACTTACTATGGTATTATGGAAATGAGTGGTAATCTAGTTGAACAAGTTGTAACTGTAGGCAACACAACGGGTCAGAGCTTTACAGGTATAAATGGAGATGGAGTTTTGTCTGCAACGGGTTCTAGTAATCAAACATCCTGGCCTACAAATACAATTGGAGGAGGTAGTAGAGGAGGTAGTTCGTTTTCGAGAAATTCGCATTTAAGAGTGTCTGATCGTAATAGTGCTACGACGGTTTATTCACCTAGGTATTCCTCTTATGGATTTCGAGGTATTCGAAGGCTATAAGTTATTTTGTTACATCAATTGTTTTTATAAAAATTACAACTATTACATCACTAAAAATTATGGTTAAAATAAATTCATTGTTCAATTTTAAAGTTCGAACAAATTTTAAATTAGCATTTTTCTTATTTATTTATTTTATATGTTCTTTTAATTCTAATGCTCAATATCTAGGAGGTAGTGGAAGTGGTTATACAATGGCTAATGAAGGTTTACCTCCAGGTAATGTAACAGTTGTTTCTTCGGGAGGAGATAGCCAGGGTTCTACTACATGGAATTACAATAATGGCTTGATTACAATAAATGGAAATATTGTAACAATTAATGCTTCAGATATATTAGCATTTGTTAATTCTGCTCCTTTAACAATCTCTGCTAATTCAATAAATTTTAATGCAAGTTTTTCTAGTACTTCAACAAATGCTATTTCTTTAATTGCTATCGGAAATATTATTTTAAATAATCCAATAAGTACTTCTGGACCCCTAGAAATTTCGGGTACTACAATTGCAATAAATAACACATTATCTGCTACAAATTCTAGCATTACTTTATCGGCTAGTACAGGTGTTACTCAAACCAATCCATTAGTAGCAAATGATTTAATTTTGCAGAGTTCAGGTACATTTACATTAGATAATATAGATAATAATGTAGTTAGTTTGAGTGGTGGTACTAGTGCTAGATTAGGAAGTCTAAGATTTGTTGATGCAGCAGGAGGTTTAATTATACATGAATTAAATTTAGGGTCGACGGGTTCAAATGGAACGCTTCGAATTGAATCGTTAAATGGTAATATTACTATTGGTCAAAATATTACAACTACATCTACTGCATCAGAAGCTATTTTAATTAATGCAGCTAAAAACGATTCAATTGGAATAGCAACCGGAGGTAACATATTGATCACAGGTAGTCCTATTATTACTGCAGGATCAGGAGGAATAGTAAAATTTTTTAGTGGAGATGAATCACTTAGTACTGGCTTAACAGCTCTTGTTGGAGGTATTTCAAATACTCGTGCTAATGTAGACGAAACATCATCATCAATAGTTCCTTCATTAATTTCGGGTAAAAGTTATGCTCTTTATAGAACTAACACTGCACCATTAGAACCAACTAACTTAATTGGTACACCAGGTAATACCCTGGTTTCTATCGCATTTACTTCTGGATCTAATGGTGGTTCTGCAATTACACGATATGAATATTCGCTTAATAATGGTACTTGGACATCTGCAAGTCAAATAAGCTCTCCTATAACTATAACAGGATTAACCAATGGAACAGCTTATTCTATTAAATTAAGGGCTGTAAATAATATTGGAAATGGAGCTGTTAGTGACGCTATTTCAGTGACACCCGTTACAACACCATCTGCTCCAACTAACTTAATTGCTAGTCCAGGTAATACCTTAGTTTCAATTTCATTTACTTCTGGATCTACTGGTGGTTCTGCAATTACACGATATGAATATTCACTTAATAATGGTACCTGGACAACAGCTACTCAAACAAGCTCTCCTATAACTATTACTGGACTAACTAATGGAACTACTCTTAATATTAAACTAAGAGCTGTAAATTCTGTTGGAAATGGTGCGGAAAGTATTGCTGTTACAACAATGGCTGTAAATCCAACACTAACAGTAAGTAATACTACACTTTCGACCATTACAAATTGTTTGGCCCCAAGGATAATTCCGAACCACTCATCGGGTATAGCTGATTTCCCAATTACTTCTTCGGATATTATCAATTTAAGGGTCGCTGATCCATTTGCATCGGTACTTTCTTATACGCCTTATTTAGTGTATCAAAATGCTTCAGATGGTAAATATTATCTTTCTAATTTATATCCTGATAATGGCACTCTAATTGGTCATACTACTGCGGGTAACTTGAACCAGTTATTGGCTGCTAATCCAGGACTGGAAGTTCGTGGTGGTAATTTCCCTGGAGCTAATTTTGAAACTAACTTTAACAAAGCTACAGGAATAGCATCACAAGCCAATTCTCGTTTAACCTATTATGAGACCTTTACAGTATCAGGACAGTCTTTAACATCTAATGTTACTATTACACCACCAACTAATTTTCAGTTGTCAGTTAATCAAACCTCTTGGATAGGTGCTTCTTCGGTTATTACTTTAACGCCATCTTCTGGAACACTGGCCTCTACTACTGTATACGTTCGTCCTATACCAAACATTACTCCTGGTACTTACTCAGAAAATATAAGTATTGTATCTGGTGCTTTATCAAGCTCGAAGGCAGTTACCGCTACTATTAATGCTCCGATTGTCATTACAAGTCAACCTGCTCCTTTAGTTTTTGCTTGTCAAAACTCAACACAAACACTGACTGCATCAGTAACAGGAACGGGATTAACTTATCAGTGGTTTTCAAATACAACTAATTCAACAACTGGCGGGACCAGTTTAGGGAGTGCTAATGGTGCACAAACAGCTTCTTTAACCATTAGTACTACTACAGTAGGTACAAAATACTATTATCTTATTATTTCAGGAACGTGTGGATCTGTAATTAGTACAGTAACTACTTTAACTGTAACGGCTCCTTCGGTGGGAGGAAACGCAACCGCAACTACTACTACTACTGTATGTCCTAACACTACTACAAGCTTAAATGTTTCAGGTTATACTGCGAATTCTATTCAATGGCAACAATCGGCTAATGGAACTTCAGGATGGGCTAATGTAAGCGGAGGTTCTGGAGCTACAACATTTAACTATACAACTACTGAATTAACTAGCCCTACTTACTACAGAGCGGTAGTAGCCAATGGCTCTTGTAATTCTGCTGTTAGTACTACTGTAGCAATAGCTATCCATGCCCCTTCGACAGGAGGTACTGCATCTGTTCCAAATAGTCTTTTAGCTGCAGGAGCAAGTACTACAATTAGTTTAACAGGTCATACAGGAGCGATTCAATGGCAACAATCTACAGATGGGAATGTTTGGACCTCTGTCGCCTCTGGTACAGGCGCTACAACCGCATCATATACCACTTCTTCTTTATTAAATTCGACTTACTTCCGTGCTGAAGTAAACAACGCTTCTTGTAATCTGGTATACAGCAACGCTGTGTTGTTGAACATTCCATATAATATCAATTTGAGTTCATTAGCAATAGGTACAGGAACTTTAACTCCAACTTTTAATTCAAGCACATTGGATTATGCTGTTGTTTTAAATGCAGGAGCGACTAGTTTTAGTTTTACGCCCACTTTAAATGATAGTAATGGAACTATTACAATAAATGGAGTTACACACACTAATGCTAGTTCATTTTCGGATGCTATCAATGGTCAATCAAAATCATTTTTAATCAGAGCGACATCTGCAGACGGAATGAGTTCTAAAGAATATCGATTGAATATATTGGTACCAACAGTAAGCAATTCATTTTCTGTATCACCCACTTCAGTAAAAGAAGGAGATGCTTATATCAATTTTATTGTGACGGGAACACCTGGTGCAAAGGTGTCTTTTGAATTAGCGGCAATTACAGCCAGGGGGAAAGGGATCGATTATGGGGCGCTATCCTCTGTAACTACTGTTGGACAATCAGATTTAGAGACCTCTATTGATATGGGAGTTACATGGACGCGATTCAATAATTTTATTGCAATACCATCCAATACACTTTTATGGGTTCGTACTCCAATAATTGATGATGAAATTATTGAACCTGACGAACTTTTAAAATTAATAGTATATCCTCTTACTGAAACTTTTGATGGTAAAGAGATAATAGATGTTAATAATGAACGATTTAATGTAGACTTTACAACTCTTGTATCAGGAACGGCAAAACGAGTTGGTGCAATATATAGAACGGCATTGTTTACAGTTAATGGGGTTCAATTACACGCACGAGCTAGGGTTACTGCAATTAGTAATGTAGTCTCTAGCCCATGGGGGGATTATTTAATTGATAAAGCTGGCACAGGTTTTACACCCGTTTTAAATTCGGATAGTAGTAGCGGAAGTTATATGAACTTTGAGATAAAGTTTTACAAAGGCAATACTACTGTAGAAGTTGCATTAAAGGATTTTACCGTAACTATAAATGGTTTGTACTCAAAAAGTTCACTACAGTTAAATAAATTTACAAGTTATCGTTTAGGTAACACCTCTACTATTAGTGTAACACCGACACTTGATGGTGCAGTATTTAATGGCTCAGGAAGTTCAAAAATAGGATTTAACGAACAAAATTCTATAATTGTAAACTATAGTAATCCAGTCAATTCGATACAGCTTTCGTCAAAGGTTAATGGAAGTACTAAAAAGTTAAGTTATTCTGGTTACAATACTGTAGAATTTGAAATGTTATTTGGAGATTATTCGAATGATTTTAGTATTCAGAATCCTAAAGGGACGTTTACATCTGCATCCGCAGATGCTACAATTGTAGATAACGAACCAATACAACTTAAAATTTCGAATCCAGTACTTACTAAAGCTAAGTCATATTCGGGTACTACTACTGCAGCAGTTGTTAAAGGTGTTGTGATTGGAATAAAACCAGGAGATGATGTAACTGTGACGGCTGTAGCTACTTATGAAAATGCTTCAGTGGGAGTTGCCAAAAAAATCACAGTAGTTTATAGTATTTCTGGAGTTAATAGTGCTAATTATATTGCTCCATTACCCTTTGAAGTAACAGATGGTGTAATTAATCCTTTAGACTTAGTAATTACTCCAACGGCTGGTTTGACTAAAGTTTATGGTACTCCAGATCCAATTTTAACTTATACTACATCAGGAGCTTTAGCGGGAGAAACTCCGTTGATTAATGGTGTATTGGTTCGAGCTGTAGGGAATAGTGTCGGTAATTATGCTATCTCAATTGGGTCGCTGATGATGAATGATAACGGTACATTTAAAGCAACAAATTACAACCTGATTCTATCGCCTAATAGTAACTTTAGTATTACTAAAGCTCCGTTAACGGTTCAAGTTTTAGATGATAGTAAGTTTGTTACTAAGCCAGATGTAATTGGCTATGCAGGTGTTAGCTATATAGGATTTGTATTTGGTGAAACGAAAGCGGTTTTGGATGAGAGCAATTTAACTATTTCAAGAAGTAATGTTGGCGAGGAGATTGCGGGAGAGTATGTTGGTGTATTAAATGCAACAGGTGTAGCTGCTTCTAATTATGAGTTGAATTATCAGTCAGGGAATTATACTATTATTGCTGCAGATCAATTACGAGTACAACTTCAAAACGCAGAAGCGGCTTATGGTGCTGTAGCCAGCTACCAAGTGGTGTCTGCTCAATATTTATCCTCTTCTAATTCAACTGTGGTTGACTTAACACAGAATGCAACAATTTCTAACAACAAGGTAACTGTTACCGATGGTTCAGGTGGTTCTGCAATTTTTGATATTATTCCTTTACAGCCTGCATATAGCAGTACGAGTAGGCTTAAGGTAGGAAACTATGAACTAGATGCAACCAATATAATTATTGCTAGTTCTAACTTTAATAATTCCATTGTGTTGCAAGGAAACTTAAGAGTTACAGCCCGAAATCTGACAATAGCTATCACAAACGGTCTAACTAAAATTTATGATGGGAATACGTTAATGAATAATGTAACACTTTCTACAACTGATGCTTTTTTTGGTGATAAAGTAGCACCTACAGGTTCAGGTGTTTATTCAAGTAAGAATGCGGGTTCTCCATCTTATGTTGTTAGTAATATTGTGCTTTCAGGAGTTGATAGCGAAAATTACTATGTTAATGGAGGAGCTTCAGCAACTATTAATGGAAATAATGGTCTCATTACTACTCGAACTTTATTTATTATTCCAAACAATAACCAAAGTAAGATATTTGGGGATTTAAATCCTATTTTATCTTATAATTATAGTGGTCATTTAGGTAATGAAACGCCTAATTTTTCTGGAGCTTTAAGTAGAATTAGCGGTGAAAATGTAGGGGTTTATCCGATTACAATAGGAACTTTAGCAACTGCTGATCAATCCAGTTTTTTAGCGACTAATTATACTTTGGAATTTACATCAGGAATTGCATTTACAATTACTAAAAAACAATTTTCTATATCAGATTTAACTATTAGTTCCCCTCAATCGGTAATTTATAGTGGTCAGCTCCATACACCAGAACCACAGGTAAGTTATAATTCAATTGTTTTAGTGAAAGGAACTGATTTTACCTATTCGTATTCTAATAACAAAGCTGCGGGTATTGCAACTGTTTCTATAACTGGAACGGGGAATTATTCAGGTATGGCAACCATTACCTTTGAGATTCAACCTAAATTACTTAGTATTACAGCTACATCAAGTAGTTCAAAAGTATACGGTGATCAAGATCCTGTTTTTTCTTATTCATTTTCAGGAACAATAGCTGGTGAAGTACCGCTATTTACCGGTGCCTTAAGTAGAGAGTTTGGCGAGAATGTTGGAGTTTATGATTATAATCTTGGAGATTTAACTATAGGAAATACCTCGACATTTAATGCATTAAACTATTATTTAGCCCTTTCTAATAATGAAACCTTAACAATAACTAAGGCGCCTTTAACCATTACTGTTAATGACAATAGTAAGTTTGTAACGCAAAATGATGCTGTAGGCTATGCTGGGATTTCAATAACTGGACTGCAATTTGGAGAAACTAGAGCCGTTTTAAATGATACCAATTTGGTTATTACAAGAACCAACTCCGGTGTGCAAAGTGCTGGAGTATATAGCAATGTATTAGTAGCCAGCGGCTTAACATCTGACAATTATTCATTTACTTATGTGCCAGCGGATTTTACGATACTAGCCGCAGATCAATTAGTTGTTAAAGTAGCTGATGTTCAGACTGTTTATGGTGGTATTGCCAATTATACCTTAGTATCTGCTAAATACATGATTGCAGGCAATACTATAGTAGATTTAACATCGAGTACCACTATTAGTAATGGAGTAGTTACGGTTCAAGATGGATCATCTGGATCAGCAATATTTACTATTGCAGTTGTGAATCCAATTTTAAGTACTTCATCAAAATTAGCAGTTGGTTCTTATGCCTTAGGTGCTTCCAACAGTATTGAAACTACAACAAATTTCAATAACACAATTGAAATACAAGGAATTCATACGGTAGTTCCAAAAGAGTTATTGGTTACTGTTACTAGTTCAAAAATAAAAGTATATGACGGGAATGATCTCATGCCACCAGTGGTTTTATCGGTTGTCAACAAATACCCTTTAGATTTGGTAAGTGCAACAGGATCTGGTCAATTTGATGGTGCTTCTGTTGGAGATAAAACCTATACCATATCTAATATAATTGTTTCAGGCGCTGATGCAAGAAATTATTATATCAACGGTGGAGCATCGACAATACTAGTAGCTACAGATGGTAAAATTACTAAACGCTCGCTTGAGATTGTACCTAAAACTGGTCAATCTAAGGTTTTTGGACAATTAGACCCTCAATTTGAATATAATTACTCAGGAAATGTAAATGGAGAAACACCAATGTTTTCAGGTGGTTTGGCTAGAGTAACGGGTGAAGCTCCAGGTACTTATTTAATTAATGTGGGTAACTTACAATTATCATCACAAGGATCTTTAGAACCATCTAATTATAATTTATCTTTTTTTAATAATGTTAGTTTTACAATTGGAAGAAAACATATTTCATCTGGAAGTATTATAATTAATCCAATTCAAGATTTAACCTATAGTGGTCAGGCTCAACTGCCCTTGCCTGTAATTAAAGACAGTATAATTGATTTAGTAAGTGGTGTAGATTACACACTTACTTATTCTAACCATATTAATGTAGGAACAGCAACTATAACTATTGTAGGTATCGGTTCCTATACTGGAACCAAAACAGTTACATTTAGAATTAAGGAGAAACAATTAATAATAAGTCCAACTACTGGATTGACTAAAGTATATGGTGACTTAGATCCTATTTTGACCTACGGATTTTCAGGTGCTATTTCAGGAGAAATGCCATTATTTACTGGTACTCTTTCTAGGAATATTGGAGAAAATGTAGGGTCTTATACACTAGTACGAGGTACTTTAGGGTTGGCTGACAATGGAAGTTTTAAGGCTAGTAATTATTTAGTTACTTTGGTTGAAAATGTTAGTTTATCTATTACGAAAGCAAACTTAATAGTAAAGGTAAATAACGATAGTAAATTTGTTACTAGACCTGACACAAGTGGTTATGCAGGAATTAGTTTTCTTGGTTTTAAGTTTGGAGAAAATTCCAATGTGATTGATCAAACAGGATTAATCATTACCCGAACCAATGCAGGAGCATCAGGAGTTGAATTGGCACAATTCTATCCGGGGGTTCTATCTGCTTCAGGTCTTGCTTCAGGTAATTATAATTTTATTTATCAGTCTGGAGACTATACAATTGTTGGCGCTGATCAATTATTAGTTAAAGTAACCAATCTTCAAACTACATACGGTACAACTAGCAACTATGAAATTGCCTCTGCACAATATGTTAGTACTGGAAACACAATAGTAGATTTAACTTCTAGCACAACAGTAGTTAATGGAACAGTAACAGTTCAAGACGGATCATCTGGTGGTGCAGTTTTTGATATTTCTGTTGTAAATACAATTTATAGTACATCAGGAAAATTAAAAGTAGGTACCTATATTTTACAAGCTAATAATATTGTTGAAACCAGTGCTAATTTTAACAACACTATTATTGTTCAAGGGATTCAAACTGTTATACCTAAAGCTCTAACACCAAGTATTACTAGTGCTAAAACAAAAGTATATGATGGAAACCGCCAAATGCCTAGTTTAACATTAGCATTGGCACCAATCCAAGCTCAGGATATTGTTACTGCAACAGGAACTGCTTTATTTGATAGTCCTAATGGTGGAACGCAGTCTTATAAAATTACCGATATTATCTTATCAGGAACAGATTCTAATAACTATTTTGTAACTGGGGGGACTAGTGCTATAATTTCTGGAACCGATGGATTGATTTCTAAACGCGCACTTACAGTCACAGTTGATAATAAAAATAAATTTAGAGACACATCAGATCCTTTATTTACAGTGGTTGTTACAGGCTTAATTAGTGGTGAAACATTGTCAAATCTTTCGGGTAGTTTAACCACATCTAGAGCTCCTGGAGAAGCTTTGGGCACATATGCTATATCCTCTGCAGGTTTAATATCAGATAATTATTCATTTACATATGTTCCAGGAATATTGACAATAGAGACATCAAATGTTAGCCCAACAGATATTACAATTAGTTCCAATATAATTATAGAAAATAATTCAATTGGATCTATACTTGGCGCATTAAGTACAACAGACGCTAACTTAGATGATACACATGCGTATACTTTAGTTAGTGGTGTAGGAGCTACGGATAACACTTTTTTTACTATAGTAGGTAATCAATTAAGATCAAATGAAGTTTTTGATTTTGAGACGAAAAACAATTACAGTGTGCGAATAAGAACTACTGATTCTGAGGGATTATTTTTCGATAAGGTTATTACAATTACCGTTAATGATAGTAACGAATCACCAACAAACATTGGGTTAACTAGTAGTTCCATAAATGAGAATGTTACTTTAAATACAATTGTTGGAGTATTGAGTACTACCGATGTAGATTCAAACAATACCCATGCATACACACTTGTTAGTGGTATTGGAGATTCAGATAACAATGTGTTTACTATAGTTGGTTCTGATTTAAAAATTACGGCTAGCCCTGATTATGAGACAAAATCGTCTTATAGTATTCGTGTACGTTCGACTGATCAAGGTGGATTATTTTTTGATAAGGTTATTACAATTACTGTTAATGATATCCAAGAGAATGTAGCGCCAATTAATATCAGTTTAAGTGCAAGTGCTATAGACGAGAATAATGCTTTAGGAGCTGTAATTGGTACATTAAGCAGTACGGATTCAGATAACGGTGATTCACACACTTTTACATTAGTTACAGGAGCAGGGAGTGATGATAATGCTAGTTTTAGTATTGTAAGCAATCAACTTAAAGCGGCAGTTATATTTGATTATGAAATAAAAAGCAGCTACACGTTAAGAATTAAAACTACCGATACTGGAGGTTTAAATTATGAGAAATCATTTACTATTACAATTGGTAATGTAAACGAAACGCCTGTTTTAAGTCTATCACAAAATAATTTTACAGGAGTAATTGGTAGTCCATTAGCAACTATTAGTTTGACCACTTCTGGAGGAGTTGTTAGTTCGTTTTCGATTGTTCCAAGCTTACCGGCTGGATTGCAATTTAATACTACTAATGGTTCAATTAGTGGCACACCTACAGTTACTAGTACAAGTCAAACATACACAATTTCTGCGACTAATTCAGACGGTACCGGTACAGCAAGTTTTACATTATTTATTGATAGTGATTTGGATGGTGATGGTATAGGAGACACTACGGATCCAGATATTGATGGAGACGGAGTGCCTAATACTGAAGAAATACAAGAAGGGACCAGCCCAACTGATCCAACAGATTATAAGGATACTGACGGAGACAGTGTTCCAGATTATGTAGAGGTACAACAAGGAACGAATCCTAATGTTCCAGGTGACGCAAGAGACACAGATGGGGATGGCGTTCCAGATTATATAGAGATTTTACAAGGAACAAACCCAAATACTCCAGGTGATTCATTAATTGATACTGATGGGGATGGTGTGCCAGACTATGTTGAAGTACAACAAGGTTCAGATCCAAACAACCCGAATGATTCTATAGATACAGATGGTGATGGTATCCCAGATTATGTTGAGAATTTACAAGGCACAAACCCCAATATACCTGGTGATGCTATCGATACAGATGGCGATGGTGTTCCTGATTATATTGAAGTACAACAAGGAACAAATCCTAATTTGCCAGGTGATGGTAGAGATACCGATGGTGATGGGATTTCTGATTATGTTGAGAACTTACAAGGAACAAACCCAAATACTCCAGGTGATTCATTAATTGATACTGATGGAGATGGTGTACCAGATTATGTTGAGAATGTACAAGGAACAAACCCCAATATACCTGGTGATGCTATTGATACAGATGGTGATGGTGTTCCAGATTATGTTGAAGTACAACAAGGAACTAATCCAAATCTTCCAAACAACCCTGTATTGGATACCGATGGCGACGGTATTATTGATTCTATTGATACGGATGATGACGGCGATACTATTTTAGACATCAACGATGCCTTCCCATTAGATAAAAATGAATGGAAAGATACCGATGGCGATGGAATAGGAGATAATGCCGATACTGACGATGATAATGATGGTATACTAGACGTTTGCGATGTGGATGTCAATGGCGATGGTATTCCAGATAATGGAACGGATAGGGATGGTGATGGCATTATTGATAGTTGTGATTCAGACCGCGATGGCGATGGAGTGAATAATACCTCAGATAATTGTCCAGACACACCTAACAGAGATCAAGCCGATAGAGATCGCGATGGAAAAGGAGATGTTTGTGACACTATTGAATTGAATGTTGCAGCAGCAATCACTCCAAACGGAGACGGGATTAACGATACTTGGGTTATCTACAATATAGAAAACCATCCAGGTTCAATTGTACGTGTGTTTAATACGAATGGTAAACAAGTATTTTACTCAGCTAATTATAAAAATGATTGGAATGGAAACTACCAAGGTAGCAGCGAAATGCTTCCTGTTGGGTCGTATATGTTCCAAATTGATTTAGACGGTGATGGTACAATTGATTCACAAGGTTGGTTATACATCACAAAATAAAATAGATATATATGAAAAAGATTCAAAATATGCTTGCCATAATACTACTTTTAGTAAGTAGTGCTGTCCTGGCACAACAAGAAACTGTTTACACATTTTACCGTCAACACATGAACTTAGTGAATCCAGCTTATGCAGGAGTGGATAGTATAACAGTAGTGTCAAGCACATTGAGAAAGCAGTGGACTGGAATTGCCAACGCTCCAGAAACACAAGCAATATCCTTTGGAACGAGCTTAGGAAAGAAAGTAGGATTTGGTATGACTGTAATTAACGATCAAACCTTCATTGAGAAACAAACCTTTGTGAGTTTGGATTTTTCATACAAACTAAAAATGAGTGAAACCGCCGATGTCTATTTTGGAATAAAAGCAGGAGGCAGTTCGTATAATGTGAATACCTCAGGACTGGAAACCTATAACGTACAAGCAGATCCTGCTTTAGCTTCTATTAGCACCTTCAACCCAAATATTGGAGTAGGAGCAGTGTACAAAGAAGGACCTATGTACATTTCCTTATCTATCCCAAGATTATTAAACACGAAGAAAGCTACTAACGATGCTGGCTATGCCAGCGTAGCTACCGATAGTCCACACATTTATTTAAGTGGAGGGTATGATGTTCCCTTACAAGGAGAATTCTCAAGCCTTATCTTAAAACCCTCTGCCATGTTACGTTATGTAAGTGGCGCCCCAGTATCCTTGGATTTGACAGCAATGCTTCAGATAGACAAGATATTCGAGTTGGGTGGGATGTATAGAACTGATAAAGCGTATGCAGCCATGGCAACAGTAGTCATTAGCAAACGACTAGTTTTTGGATTTGCTTATGAGATGAGCGCACGTCCAGAACTAGCCAGAGCGAGAAACACCAATGAAATGCTATTACAGTTTCGATTTTAAAAAGTCAATAATTTTAAAATTAATCCCCTTTTAAAACTAACGGTTATTTAGCCTGTAAACAATTTAAATGTTATTGCATTTGTAGAAAATACTGTACGTGGATTTGATTCAATATTAATAGGTTTTATAATTTCTATATATTTAAACTTACCAATTTTCACTCTTAATATCAGCTTCAATTCCTAAAATTTCATAAAGTCTTTTTTGTATAAATGCTTTTACTTTTATTTCGTATTCTTTAGGGACAACTATGCTATCATGTATAGTAGCCATAAACATTTCAGGATAAATCTTAGATAATTCTTTAGTTACAACATCTAAAATTATATATGCTTCCAATTGTTGTAAGAACTTAGCAAACAACTTTTTGGACTTAACAATTTTATCACGTTGTATTTTTGTTCTTTTCTTATCGCCTTGTCTTTTAGGAATATTTAATTCTTCACAAAATTTAAAGTTATATATAAACTTATTTACAGCGTCTGGATATATACGTTTCATCTCTTTAAGACGTTTTGAGCTGGTTTCAATAGCACAATACATATACTCTAATACCAGAACTTTACAATAGCTTCTGAGGTCTTTATAATAGGTTGTGGTTTTTCGCATTAATGATGCGTTATATTCTTTATCTTCGTAACCACCTTCAGGAGAGATAATGGATGAGATAAAAGAGTCAGATAAATTTGCACCAATGTAACTGTAAATATCATTACAACAAACCAAATTCTTGTAAGCTTCAAAGTCAGTAATAGTAAGGGAATCGAGAGATATAGTATTCATAACAGTATCAAACTTATCCTTAACATCCGTCGCTCTTATACCCTGTTTTAATCTTTCTATCTTTTCCCACTCTTTTCCAATAATTAGGTTGAACAGTCCCGCTAGGAGATAAGGTTGTGATGTTTTAATATCAAGTGATACCAATGATTGACCTTTATGGGACAAAAACCGTCTTAATATTGATGGAAAATTTGTTAAGTTAGAATGTAACCTATTATCATTACTACTTCTTGAATACTGCCATTGATTAAACCTAATTCGGTTTAAACTATGAGAATATTGTTCTTTTTGTTCTATGCTTAAAGATTTGTTGTTATCTATAAACTTAAATGCGGAAAGCCAATCAACTTGTATATTTTCTTCATTAATCCATTTAGTTAAATGCTTGGTATTTCTATCTGCCGCCAGCTTTTTTTGCTGAATTTGTGCATTCTTTTCAGCAGATTTTATTAATGTCTGTTCGTAACTTTTGCTAAGAAATTCATAAACGATATACTCTCTTTTTTCTTTATCCGATTTGTTTGAATCATAATTTAAACAGACCTTATAGCCATAAGATTGGGATAACTTATCGCTATAAGGTAAAACTTTAATATAGTTATGATCTTTTAAAAACTCTTTATATTTTTTAAGTTCTTTTTGTAAATAAACATTAAGAATATCAGAAGGGATTCTTATAAATCCATTTTCTGTAATATCATCTTTTCTGTAACTTTTTTGGTAATTGATAAAGTCCAATAAAAAAACAGCCTTATCCATCTTGATTTTATTAATTTCATCATCGTAATAATGCAAATTGTGTTTAGTTACAGTTTGCTCTAAATTGTTGAATAAATCTTTTTGTATAGCAATAAAATATTGCTTTTTGTTTTGGTTATATACCATGTTTTGTACTTATAAAAAAAAAAGACAAAACGATAAATATTTATCGCCATGCCTATTGTTAAAAAATTATGTTTTGAAAGGGTATTTTGTCCTTAAAAATTATTCGATTTTAACCGTAATTTATTTTGGTTTCTTTCATTGAAAAACTCATTATATTCCATGCAATCAATTTGAAATAATAGCTCTCCAAGTCGGTTTAGTCTATTTTTTATCTTAGGATTATTTGGTAATTTTTGATATGAAGATGTGTTAACCCTAAAATTAAGTTTACTATTATGTGGATTTACTTCAACTATATTTAGTTTTACTAATTTTAAAAGAAAATGTCTCCATTCAGGAATAAAATCATCCAATATTTCTTCATTTGGATAAAACCAATCAAGACCTTTATTTTGCTTAATTTGCCAAGCTTTTAATAGTGCTAATAATTCTAAACAATTTAACTTATAATCTTTCCAATCTATACCTTCATTATTTATTAACTGCTTTTTTAATTGGCACTTTGGAATTATTATTATAAGATTCCAGTGATTTAAATATTTGTATGGTTTTCGTTTTTGTTTTGTATTAATGTATTGCATATTTTCTTTTTTGATTAATTCCATAGCGATGCCAGAGCAATGAAAAATATCACTTTGTACCTGTCGATATGTTATATTGATTTTGGCTACTACAGCCCTGATTTTAAAGCTCCCTAAAGTTTATTTTAAGCACTTTTAAAGTTTATGTAATAAATCTAATACATCAGATTTTCTATAATAAACTCGTCTTCCGATTTTATGATTTTCTAATATTTTGTTATTATCCCAATTAAATAAAGTGGTGTTGCTTACTTTTAGTAATGTACTTACTTGTTCTCTGGTGAGAATTTCTTCAATATTTTCATTATTATTTGAAGAAGTGCTCAATACTATTACTTTCTGTAATTCTGTCGCTACAATATCTCTGATTGTATCTGTTAAAACTTCTAGCGGTACATTAACTAGATTTAAATTTTTAATTTCCATTTTTCACTTTTTTATAAGGTACAGTAATGCCATAGCAATGCCACAGCAATGCAAAGCATCACTTATACCTTTTCTGTTATTTTGATTTTGATTTTTGGCTACTATAGCCGTTTTAAGAGTGTGTTAGTTTTTGAAATATTCAAAATTTCCACTCTTATTTAGGAGCATTTTTATTTCATTTACAGGATAAAAGTAGATGTCTCCAATTTTTGTGTAGGGGAGAATATTATAATCTCTGTAATTGATTATAGTATTATCACTAAACCCAAATATTCTTTTTAAATCTTTGTTCCTATAATACTTTAGATTAGGAACATTTTCTACTAATGATTTTACTTCATTAAGTAGTTTAATAACTGTTGCATTCTCATCGTTTTGTTTAACCATACATATATTGTTTTAAATTATAATGCAAAGCTAAATCTATAAGATGTAAATGCTTTTTCATTGTTAACAATTGTTAACTTTTAAATTCATACTCCATAATAAATTGAATTTTATCTTTTAATAAATCTAATCTTTTATTATATCTCTTAACGTTAGACTTATCTACACTTTTAACATTAGAATACTCTACATTAATTCCTGTTAATTCTTTTACAATATTTTCATTTTCATCTGAAGCATTTTCTGTGTTTCTATATTCGGTATAATTAAAGTTTTGTTCAATAAATCTATTTCTTTGAGAGGTGCTTTCAAATTTTAAAAGATTAAATTTTTCAAGCATATATAAAAATATTATTGAGTCTGTTCTACTAAGATTAAAAGTTGCTTTGTTGATTGAATTAGTACTGTCTTTCATATCTTTTTTTTCATGGGGGTTTGATTTTTCTAAAATATTATGAGTGTCTTTAGTATTTGTGCTGTTTATTGTTAAATTTTTATTGTTCTTATATGTGAAAAATTCAATTTCATGCTCCAATAGTTTTATTATTTTCTTTATTTTATCAGTTTGTTGTTCGTGAATTTTATTAAAAAAATAGTATTTCTTTTTTTCTTCGTCTGTAAAATTTTGGCTTTGAAATGCATTACTGTTTAATTTAAAGTTATGCTTCGATAATTCAAATTCAAAAATTGTTTTGGCACTATTATTAAATTTTTCTAATAGTTTAATATCACAATTATTCTCTAATTGTAGATATATTAAACTCTCAAATTCAGTATATATACTGGAGTAAAATTTTTCGATTGATATTTCTTTAAAGTGTTTCTCAAATATTTCAATTTTTACGGAAGTATCTCTTATATCTTCACTGTATAATTTGATTTTGCCAACTTCATTTATAATATTAAATATTTTTGTTATATTGTCTTCTCTCATAGATTTAAAATTTATTCCCTAAAATATCAAATAATATTTTATTATATTAAATTTATTCAAATTTATTACTCAATATTTTCATTTGATGTTTTACTGATTCATTTTGAATTTTTGCATAATGTTGGGTTTGGGTGATTCGTTTATGTCCCATAACGTTGGAAATTATTTCTAATGGTACATTGTTGGCTAAGGTTATTGTGGTTGCAAAAGTATGTCTAGCTACATACCATGTTAAGTTTTTATTTATACCACAGATATCTGCAATCTCTTTTAGATACAAATTCATATTAGAATTACTTCTATCTGGAATAAGTCTATTTAGTTTAACACATTCAAAATCATCTTTGTATTTTTCTAGAATTCGTTTTAATTGCGGTAGGACAAAAACATCCGAATTAGTATTTGTCTTTTGTCTTTTTGTTTTAATCCACCAATCATTTTCATTTTCTTTAATTAGATTATCGGTAGTTAATTTCATTGCATCACATGGAGCATAACTTGTATAGCAGCTAAATAAGAAAATGTCTTTAGCAACATCTAATCTTCGATTTTCAAATTTTTTTTCTTCAATTTTTTTAAGTTCATCCATGGTTAGAAAAATTGTATCCACATCAGTTAATTTTTCGTTATACATATTGAAAGGATTGTGGTTTATTTCTCCAGTTTTAATAAAATAGTTTAACATACTGTTTATATTACGGATGTACTTAACTGCTGTATTATTACCTAATCCTTTTTTACCATTATGCTCTCTAATATAACGTAGGTAATTATCGAGGCTATAGACAAACTTTCTATCTACTTCTTCATAATTTATGTTTTTTTTATTTTGAATTTTTTCAAGGAAATCAGACACAACATCAACCATACGAGAATATTTTTCTAATGAGCCAACTGAGCGTTCCCCTTTGTCAACTCTTTGGCTAAAATAGTTATTGTGTTCTCTTAACAAGTATAATAATGTAATTTTAGATTCTATCTTGATGTTAAAACATAGTTTTTTTAAATCTGATGCAGTTAATGTTTGAACAGAGTTTTCTTTTAAAAATTCATTATATTTTCTTTCAATATTAGTTGAGAAGGAGTAGATATAAGTGCTCAGGGAATTTTCATTTTCTATTCTTGAAGGTTTTCTTAGATAGTCGGTTTTAATCCATCTTTCTGGAGATAAATATCTTCCTGTAGAAAATGAACATTGTGAATTACCTAGTTTAATTCTTCCGTAAATAGCTATTAATCCATCTCGGTTTTTATCTCCCTTTTGGAAGAATGATACTTTTAATTTTTTCATAAACTTTTTTATTAATTTTAAGTTGCAAAATTACTTTCAAAAGTTGCTAAGCACCAGTAATTGTTAACAATTGTCATCTTTTTGGTACCCTTAAAAGTATTTAATAATACAGGGTACCAAATAGGGTACTTGTTAAATCAGATAGAATGTGTTTAATGAAATAATAAATCATTAATCATCTTATCTGAAGACAATTGTCAGGTACTGTAAAATATAGGATTTTATGAAATAAGGAAAGAATTGAAATGAAAAAAGCACCTCGTTGAGGTGCTTTCAGCGGAGAAAGAGGGATTTGTCTGCTACAAAAGTCACCAATAAAATCAACACTTCACAAAGCATATTATTTAAGTGACACCTCGACTGACACCTCTTTTATAAGGTTACTATTATTCTAAATTCAAAGTAGTCAAATATAAGGATAATTATTTGAATATTAAAGTATCAAGACTAAAAATTGAACTAGTTACTTAAGTATTTATAGGTACTTTTCTCGATTAAAATTCGTTTTAGCATTTCTTCTATTTTAACCAAAAATCAAGTGAGTTACTTGTTCATATTTTATGCCGCTATATGTACAGAACTCTTCAATCGTTAGGAACTCATTTTCGAGCTTGTTGAGGTCTTTTTTTATCTTTTGCATCAATCTAGTACTTTGACGATAACTCTTGCCTGTTATTCGTTGTATGTCCTTCGGATAGATGCATACCCTCTGATTATTCAATTTCATACTTTATCTATACCTTTGATATAGCTATGCTATACTTCTGACGTGCAGAAAATCTTTTGCAATTTAGTTATAATTTTTGATACTTATTTATTGGCTTTTTATGTTCATTTAAGACACTTGTGTCGATTTTAGACATATGGTACACTTGTGGCTTTTTCTTTAGTGAAATGCTTTGTAAACTTTGTTTTAATCATTCAAAATGTGGTTGCAACTGATGGATAGAATGAAGGAGATTTTAGATGAATGTTTAACTAAATTTTGAAGTTATGGCTAGACAGAAAGGCATAATTAAACTAAAAGGTACTATCGGAGATATTACTTTTTACAAAACGCAAGATGGACACTTGGCAAGAGAAAAAGGCGGAATTGACGCTAGTAGAATTGCAAGTGATCCTGCGTTTCAAAGAACTCGTGAGAATGGTTCCGAGTTTGGTAGAGCTGGTAAAGCAGGAAAGATTTTGAGAACGGCTTTACGTCCGCTTTTAATCAATTCTGCCGATGGTAGAATGGTTAGTCGCTTAACGCAAGCGATGGTTAAAGTTATCCAAGCGGATACAGTAAGTGAACGTGGTTTGCGTAACGTGATTGATGGTGAAGCTGAATTATTATTTGGTTTTGAATTCAATATTCGTGGTAAGCTTGGTACAACTTTGTTTGCTCCGTTTGTGGCAACTATTGACCGTGTGGCTGGTGAAATTACTGTGGATTTGGCATCATTTATTCCTGCGAATATGATTGCTGCTCCAAGTGGAACTACTCACTACAAAATCATTTCTGGAGGAGCTGAGATTGATTTTGAAGCTGAAACGTATGTGGTTGCTACTTCTGAAACGGCAATTTTGCCTTGGGATGGAACTGCTACTGCTCCAATTAACCAAGTGAATGCAGTTACTGCTAACTCAACTAAGCCATTGTTTTTGGCTTTAGGTGTTGAGTTCTATCAAGAGATTAATGGGCAAATGTATCCATTGAAAAATGGTGCTTTTAACCCATTGTCTGTAGCGAAAGTTGATAGCGGTGTGTAATGGTTATTTGGTTAACTAGAACTTATTTCCCTGAAGGAACGAATGGTAAACTCGAATGCGAAGGCAAATTGATTTGCAATACAATCGAATTGCCGTGGAAGATGAACGAAACGAAGGTTTCCTGTGTTCCGGAAGGGAAATATTTTATTAGAAAGCGATACAGTGCAAAATACAAATGGCATTTGGAATTGGTGAATGTGCCGAATAGAAAGTTTATTCTTTTTCATCCTGCTAATAATGCTCAAAAAGAATTGCACGGCTGTATTGCTCCTGTTACTAAACTTTCTGGACCTGGTTTAGGTTTGATGTCGAGAAAAGCTTTTACGAAGCTAAAAGCGTTTGTTTACAAAGCTTTGGACAATAAAGAAAGTGTTGAATTAATTATCCAATAGATCCTTTACAGGATGACAAAAAACGTAATTATGAAAAAAATCATTAATAGAGCAAAAGCTCCCACGCCAAAATTTTTCAAAGTGCTTCGAACTGTTGGGTTGGCATTAGCTGCCGTTGGTGGAACTATTTTAGCAGCTCCAATCGCGTTACCTGCCATTATAACTACCATTGGTGGTTATGTTGCAGTAGCCGGAGGAGTTTTGTCAGCTGCAAGTCAGCTTACTACAACTGATGACAGCAAATAACCCCACATTGATGGGAACTGCTGGAGGCACATTTTTAAGTATTGTACCTAATCTTTCCTCTGATGATATTGCCAAAACGGTTATCTTAGCTACTGTTGGAGCTGTGGTCAGTTTTACGATTTCGTTACTGCTTAAAAGCATAAATAAGAAGCACAAAAAATAAGTTTAGCCCTAGTTGTGGTGACCTTTGGGTTAAACAAAATGAAAGCCAAGTCGCAAGACCTGGCTTTTTTGATTTTAAACTTCTCCAAATTGATTGAGAACGACCTCAACCACTACAACTTCTGAATTATACCAATACAAATCGTTGTATTTTGCATAATCTAATGCTTTTGTTCTGCTATCAAAAGCTCCAAAGAAAACTCTTGATGCTTTTGACTTCCAACTATCCGTTTGAAATAATAAAAATACACTCATAGAATTGATTTTAAAGATTAAAAAATAAATTATCTATTACTGTAACGATGCACGATAACTCTACGCATATCGTTGATTAAATTGATGTTTTCGTGGAATTGTTTTTCTTTTAGTTCAAGAAGTTTTAAAGCTGCAACATGCTTCAAATGTTCTTCGTGTTCATCCATCATGAGCTGAGATTTTGGAAAAAACTCTCTTTTGAAATCAGGAAGACGCAAAAACGAAATCACAGAACCTACTAAATGCTGGTGCCAAAATTTAGATTTCCACAAGCTATAAGCAATCCAGAAAATATTTTCGCAATCAGTTTCACTATCAAATATGATTACGAAACTGTTTGTGAATGGCTCATTTTGTGGCTTTCCGCTATTCATTCCTTTGTTTAAAACAAAAAAGTGGGGTTTGTTGTAAATGGTGTCTTTCTTGTGGGTTTTAACGATAAAATTCATCATGGCATCGGATTTAAAAATTAGGGTGTTTTCTAATTTCCTGTGGTGTTTCTGATGAATGCAGGTATGCCTCGCTACGCTCCGCATACATAAATTTTTCAAAAGAAAAAAAAGAAAAAAAGAAAGCCATTCGTCCAAGTGGAAGGTTTCAAAAAAGCAAGTTTTTCAGAAAAAATACTACCCGATACGTGATTGAAAACGGAAGCGTTTAATCAAAAGAGAAATGTGTTTTGAAACTGTTTGGGTGGAGATTTTTTCTGAAACCCGCAGGGCTTGAACTTGCTTTTTTGAATACCTGGAACTTATCTTTGCTCTCTTTTTTTTATTTTTTGTTTTGATTTCAAATTCTAAACGACATCGTATAATCGGATTTTATTTGAAGGAATGAGTTTTGATTTGAAAAATAGACGTCTTCGGAAAGGGTATCAAATTCTTTGGATGGATGAATTAACCAAGTCATAAAATAAAAAAGCTATTCATCCGGCCAAAGAATTTGATACTCTTTCTTTTGGTTTTGATTTTTGAGGATGCCT
>ERZ650308.208-NODE-208-length-32962-cov-44.985231_pt1 | contig 32962 bp, 23 predicted proteins | sample MGYA00376244_ERZ650308 | MGnify/ENA primary metagenome ERZ650308 (study PRJEB26733, sample SAMN07839295) | wastewater metagenome | biome: small river; feature: stream; material: water | place: USA: North Carolina | collected 2016-04-26 ... | reverse complement strand
CGTGTATATCTGTTATTGTTACAAACACTTCTGTTTGACCTAAATTAGAACAATCAAACGCATATTGTGATAAAACGATTGAAGCAATTCCACAATTGTCAAATGATCCATTATCAACATCTGCAACAGTAATTGCAACTGGTCCATTTGGAGATAAAGTAATTGTATAGTCATTTAAAACAGCAGTTGGTTTAATGGAATCATAAACTGAAACTAATTGAGTTGCTGTCGAAACATTTCCACTACCATCAACAATTGTCCATGTTACTGTTGTCGTACCGTAATTGAAAATAGCTGGTGCATTGTTAGTTATACTAGCAATTGAACAGTTATCTGAAGTTACAGGTGTTCCTAATACAAGATTATCAACTTGGCAATTCGCATTTGAATACGTAATAATATCAGTTGGAGAAAATATCACAGGTGCAATGTTATCAACTACAGTTACTATTTGAGTTGCACTAGCATTGTTCCCCGCAGCATCAGTTATTATCCATGTCACAGTTGTATTTCCAAGAGGGAAAATGTTCGGAGCATCATTTGAAATTGAGGCAATTGAACAGTTATCAAATGTAACAGGTAATCCTAAAGCAACATTATATGCTGAACAACCATTATTGGTATTCACAGTCAATGCGATCGGTGCTGTAATTGTTGGATTCGTATTATCAATTACAGTAACTGTTTGTGTTGCTGTTTTCACATTTCCACTTCCGTCTGTAACTGTCCATGTTATTGTTGTTGTTCCCAATGCAAATGTTGCAGGAGCATTATTTGTTACCGAAGCAACAGAACAGTTGTCTGCAGTAACTGGTGTACCTAATGCAACTCCAGTAGCAGCACAAGAAGCATTTGCATTTACTGTAATGTTTGCTGGTGCTGTAATTGTTGGCAAGGTAACGTCTGTTACAGTAACTAATTGAGTAGCCGTTTTCACATTTCCACTTCCATCCGTTACTGTCCATGTTACTGTTGTGTTACCCAATGGGAATGCAACAGGAGCATTGTTTGTTACCGTAGCTACTGAACAGTTATCTGATGTTATAGGATTCCCTAATACTACTCCTGTAGCAGTACATCCCGTATTGGTTGTGATTGCAAGATTTGCAGGTGCAATTATTACTGGTAATGTAACATCGTTAACTGTAACAGTTTGAGTTGCTGTAGCTGTGTGTCCTGCTCCATCTTTAACAGTCCAAGTTACAGTGGTAGTTCCTAATGGGAACACAGTTGGTGCGTTATTAGTAATTTGAGCGATCGAACAGTTGTCCGCTGTAACTGGCGTACCTAAAGCAACATTGAAAGCTGCACAAGCGCTGTTTGCATTTACAGTTACGTTAGCCGGAGCTGTAATCGTTGGATTCGTATTATCAATTACAGTAACTGTTTGTGTTGCTGTTTTCACATTTCCACTTCCGTCTGTAACTGTCCATGTTATTGTTGTTGTTCCCAATGCAAATGTTGCAGGAGCATTATTTGTTACCGAAGCAACAGAACAGTTGTCTGCAGTAACTGGTGTACCTAATGCAACTCCAGTAGCAGCACAAGAAGCATTTGCATTTACTGTAATGTTTGCTGGTGCTGTAATTGTTGGCAAGGTAACGTCTGTTACAGTAACTAATTGAGTAGCCGTTTTCACATTTCCACTTCCATCCGTTACTGTCCATGTTACTGTTGTTGTTCCAAGTGGGAATGTTGCAGGTGCATTATTTGTAACTGAAGCTACAGAACAATTGTCTAATGTAACTGGAGTGCCTAAAACCACTCCAGAAGCAACACAAGAAGCATTTGCATTTAAGGTAATACTTGCAGGAGCTACAATTGTAGGTAATGTAACATCAGAAACTGTAACAGTTTGAGTTGCTGTTGCTGTATTTCCACTTCCATCTTTTACAGTCCATGTAACGGTTGTTGTTCCTAGAGGGAAAACAGTAGGTGCATTATTGGTAATTTGAGCAACTGAGCAGTTATCTGCAGTTACAGGAGTGCCTAAAACAACATTGAATGCCGCACACGCATTGTTTGCATTAACTGTTACGTTAGCAGGAGCTGTAATTGTTGGAGTTGTTACATCAGTAACAGTTACTAATTGAGTTGCAGTTGACGTATTTCCACTTCCATCTATCACAGTCCAAATAACTGTTGTAGTTCCAAGTGTAAATGATGCAGGTGCATTATTTGTAACTGAAACAACAGAACAGTTATCTGCCGTTACTGGCGTGCCAAGCACTACTCCAGTTGCAACACAAGCTGCATTTGCAGTTACCGTTTTATTAGCTGGAGCTATGATTGATGGATTAATTAAATCAACAACTGTAACATTTTGAGTAGCAGTTGCGCTATTTCCACTATTATCAATCACAGTCCAAGTTACAACTGTAGTTCCTAATGGATAAGTCGCTGGAGCATTATTGGTAACTGTGTCAATTGAACAATTATCAAATGCAACAGGAGTTCCTAAATTTACAGCTGATATAGAACAACCATTTGTGATACTAACAGTTACATCTGTTGGTGGTACTATAGTAGGATTAACAATTTCATGAACAATTACATTTGTAGAACATGAAACTGAATTATTAGATGCATCAGTTATTGTATAGGTTAATACATTTGTTCCAGCATAGAAACTAAATCCACTTACATCGTTAATTCCTGTAGTAATACCTCCAGATGAATTGGTTACAGACCAAGTAATATTATAAGGACAATTACCTGCAGCCATTACTGGACTTAGACTATTTGCAGAAGAAATCCAATCACATCCAGACGGAATTGTTGTGTTGTTAGTAATATTTGCTGGACAAACAATTACTGGATTACTTGAATTAACAACAGTAATTACAAAAGAGCAAGAAGCTGAATTATTTGAAGCATCTAATGCTTGATAAGTTACTGTATATGTTCCAGGAGATAAGTTAGTCCCTGGAGCTGGTCCAGCCGTTTGTGTAACTGTTGGAGTAGAACAATTATCATTTGCTGTTGGAACAGTCCATGTTGGACCATTTCCACAATTAGAATAAACACCTACACTAATATTTGATGGACAACTATTAAAAGTTGGTGCTTGATTATCCACAACATGAATTGCAACAGTACAACTTGAAACATTACCAGAAGCATCTGTTGCTGTCCAAACAACATTTGTTGTGCCTACTGGGAAAACACATCCTGCAAGGCTTGTATTTGAAGCGCTTGCTTGATAATTATGTGTTAAAGAAACAAGTGTACAATTATCAGTTGCTGAAATGTTAAATTCGTTTCCAATTGCTGTATATTGACAAGTTCCAACTGTATTATTTCTATTAATTGGATTTGCAGGGCAATTGATCACTGGACCTTGGTTATCAAAAACTGTTACAGTTTGTGTAGCTGTCTTAATATTTCCACTTCCATCAGTTACTGTCCAAGTTACTGTTGTTGTTCCGATTGGGAAAGTTGCTGGAGCATTATTAGTAACAGATGCTACAGAACAATTATCAGAAGTAATTGGGGTTCCAAGCGAAATTCCTGTTGCTTGACATGTACTATTTGAAGGGGTTGAAATGTTTGCTGGTGCTGTAATTGTTGGCAAGGTATTATCAACAACAGTAACTTGAGAAGCACAAGTTGCTGTCACATTGATATTATCAGTTACAGTGTAGTGAATTGTACTCGTTCCTTTTTGGAAATTATATCCAGCAATGTTATTTGAACCAGTATTAATTGATCCTCCTGGATTAGTAATTGACCACGTTAATGATATACAATTACCCATTGCTTGAATTGGATTTACTTGAGTTCCAGAAGTCCAAACACAGTTATTTGCATTAGTCGATTGATTTGTAATGTTATTTGGACAAACTACAACAGGAGCAGTTGAATTAATCACATTAATAATAAACGAACACGTTGAAGAATTTCCTGCAGCATCTAAAGCAGTATAAACAACTGTATATGATCCGACAGCCAAAATAGCAGTTGGAGAAGGTCCACTTGTTTGAGTCAATGAAACAACACCACAATTATCTGTTGCTTGAGGAGCAGTCCAATTTGGATTTGATCCACAAGAATATTGACCAATTGTTAATGTTAAACCAGAAGCACAATTCTGCATTGTGGGCGGCTGATTATCAACTACATGAATTGTCTCTGTACAAGTAGAAGTATTTCCAGCCAAATCAGTAGCAGTCCACGTGATAACCGTTGTTCCGACTGGCAATGTTGCTCCAGCTAAACTATGACTATTACCCCATGAGGTATAATTATGAGTTAATGAAGATTGATTACAATTATCTGATGTAGTAGGGTTGAATTCTGTCCCTTGAACAACATATCCACAAACACCAGGTGTGTTGTTTTTATTTATAACAGCAGCAGGACAAGAAATCGTAGGTGCAGTCACATCATTTACAACAACATTTTGAATTGCTGTCGTTACATTTCCAGCTGCATCAATTACAGTCCAAGTTACAGGTGTTGTACCAACAGAATAACTAGAAGGAGCATTATTTACAACAGAAACTACTTGACAGTTATCTGAGGTAATTGGTATTCCTAAATTTACATTTGTTGCAGTACAAGATGCATTAGCATTTACTGTAACTGTAGGAGGAGTTGTGATTGTTGGCGCTGTATTGTCAACAACTCGAACAGATTGATTTGCTGTAATAGTGTTACCACTATTGTCTGTTATAGTCCATATAATAGAAGAATAACCTAATGGAAAAGTAGCAGGCCCATTATTTACAACAGATGCAATAGTACAATTATCAGTTGCTATTAAACCAAAATTAATACTTGAATTTAATGCTCCACAGTTTGCATTAGCATTTACAGTTACTAATGGAGGCAAAGAAACAGTTGGATTAGTATTATCAACAACTGTAACTGATTGAGTTGCAGTTCTAGTATTACCATTTACATCTGTTACAGTCCAAGTTACAACTGTAGTTCCTAAAGGGAATGAAGAAGGGGCATTATTTGTAACAGTAGCTACAGAACAATTATCTGCAGTTATAGGTGTGCCCAACTGAACGCCTGTAGCTACACATGAACCATTTGCATTTACTGTTTTGTTAGCTGGGGCAGTTATTGTAGGTTTAATTGTGTCAATAACTGTGACTACACAAGAGTTGAAAACGACATTGTTTCCTGGGTCAACTGCAAAAACTAATACAGTATTTTGACCAACGTTGGCACAATTAAATGTACTAGGAATTGTAAATAACGTGTAACTACAGTTATCACTTGACCCACCATCAATCATTGGTGGAGTAATACTAGCAACTCCATTTGCATTTAAATGAACAGAAATATCCTGAGTAACTACTACTGGATTAATTAAATCTTGAACTAAAACTGTTGCTGTTGCTGTGCTAACATTACCATTTACATCAATTACAGTTAAAGTAACAGTGTTACTTCCAACATGTGAACAATCAAAATTGTATTGATCCAAATACATAGTATCGATACCACAAGCATCTGTAGTTCCATTATTAATCATTGAAGGAGTTATCGATCCTACCCCATTTGTATTCAATGCTAAGAAAATGTTCTGAACGGAAATATTTGGAGGGGTTACATCTTTTACCGTTACAACAGCATTTCCAGTTGACACATTTCCAGCATTATCTGTAACAGTCAAGACAACATTATTTGGACCTACATTTGTACAATTAAACAAACTAGGTGAAACTGTCATTGAAGAAATCGTACAATTATCTGTTGTTCCGTTATCAACAACCGAAGGTAATAAAGTGTAAGTTCCTGCTGCATTTAAATTGACAATGACATTGTGTGTAACCACAGTTGGTGGCGTAATATCTACATGCCACATTGCAATTGTATTCCATGAAGTTGTATTACAACCACTTGTTGTACAACTATTTCGTCTTGCTTGGATTTGAATCCTATTATTTCCTGAAACAGATGAACTCAAACCTGAAGGCACTGTTGTATAAGGAGCGGACCATGTGTTTCCACCATCAATTGTATGTCGGTATTCAATTGTACAACCTTGGTTCACACCCCCTGTTGCTGCACTAATACTAACTTGTTGATTAATACATACTTGATTAGTATTTGGAGACTTCACGGTAGTTGTTGGAGCTGTTGGTTGTTCTACTACACTAACGTATAGATATGTCCATCCACTACTACATGGCCCATTTTGAGATTTCACGCGAATGTAACCATTAGCATTTCCAACATTAGGCCAAGTAAAGTTTATAGTATTTGACCCAGTGTATGTAATTGGTGCATATGAAGCACCATTATCTGTTGAATATTCCCATGCATAATCTTTTGCATATGTCGCTTGTGACACAGAATAACTTACAGTTGATCCGCTACATACAACTGTCTGTCCTGAAATTGCACTTGTTGCCGCAGGCTGAACTGGTCGGTAAGTTAATGTAGCTGATTGATAATTAAAATAATACCTCCAATCATTATTAGTAATACGATTGGTTCCAATATTGTAGGTTCCTGTGTAAGGCGCAGTCATCAAAACTGAATTCCCATTGGATGAACCGTTGATACAAACACCACCTCCCCAATATACAGCTGCAGCTGACCAATTTGAATTTGGTAGATAAGCTGATGATAAGTTAAAAGAATAAGTTACACCTTGAGTTAAACTCATTTGTTCGTATTGACCACAACCTAAATCTCGGTAATAGTCTCCACATCCATTTGGAGTTGCAAAAGCTGAATTAGTAGTCCCAACATTACATTGAGAATAGGAATTTTGTGTAAACGAAAAAAGGATTAGAAGCGAAGTTACTATTGAAGCAACACTAACTTTTATTTTGCCTAATTTGTTCAAATCACTTTTGGTGAATGAATTGTCGTACATGTGTTAGTTTATTTGTTATTTGGTTCTACAAAATTAAGTTATAATTTTTGACCAAATAACATGTAAAACCATTTTTTTAAACATTTAGGGGCGTAATTTATTTAAAATATAAAGTTTTATCACTTTTCAATAGCACAATCAATTAACATTTGTTTGAAATTTTTGTTTTCTGGAAATAACCTACTTGCTTTTGTTGCGAAATATCGTGTCAATTCCATATCCTTGTTTAACAGGCATATATAAGCTACTAATTCATGAATCTGAACATTATTCGGGGCTATCTCTAAATATTTTTCACCATAATAAACAGTTTCATTTTTCATTTTTAAATCAAATGCCGTCTTAACGAGTTCTTCAAGAGCTAAAATGTTTTTAGGGACAATTTGATGCGCTTTTTTAAAAGAAATGTATGCTTTTTTAAAATTTTGAGCTAAAACATAGCAGCGCCCAAGATCAAAATAATAGTTGTATGAATATGGATAAATTTTACATGCTCGTTCTAAATGATTAATCGCACTCCAATTGTATTCTTTTTTTTCCTCAAAACTTAACAGCTGATTTTCGGTAACTTCCTTCATCATTGCAAGAGCATACATATTATTTAATTGTGCTGAATTAGGTTCATTTTTTACATCATGAGCGAATAAGGTTACGGCATCTTTCCAATTACTATTTCTTTTTATAGTAATCACAGATAATGAAATTAATACTAGGTAAACAAGAATTTCCTTTTTTTTAGGTTGAAATAAATCAAGTCTAGGATAAAAATAAAATAAACTAGCTGAAATTGCCAAAACAAAACCTACTGAAGCTGTAAATGCAAGTCGCTCTGCAACCATTCCAGCAACAAGTTCAGCCCAGTTACTAAATAAAAAGATACTTAACGTAAACCAAAAAAGACCAAAAGTGACTATTTGATCTTTTTTTAAAAAATAGATCCCTGCAATAATTAAGCAGGTATAAAATAAGATTGACAACCATACCCAAATCGAATGAAAATCCATTGTTTGAACACTAGCAAAACCATAATAACTCGATTGTTTAAATGGAAATAATAATAACTGCCCATATTTACCCAAAGTATAGAAACCAGTTGCAATTGTTTGTGATTGATTGTGGGGTGCAGTTAAGGTGTTTTCTACGTAACCTAACTGGCGTCCCTCTTTCATATTAAGTTGACGTTTCTCATCCAATTGATTGCGATCACTATTTTTCATAGAAAGTGTCACTTTTGAGGTTTCCAATTGAACAAAAAAACTATAAAAATAAGTTGTATCTATACGAATTAAGCTAAAAACAATTAAAACAGTTGTAGTAATTAAGCTATTTTTTAAACGTGCTAATTTTGCATGATTAACTACAAAATAAATCAATGTAAATCCAATTAATAAATAATGGATTAATCCTAACTTGTAAACAAAAAAGGCAATGCTTGTCGAAAACACAACATAGAACATTCCAATGAGCCATTTTTTGAAAATTAATATGAAAAACAAAATAGATGTAATGAATACAAGTACTATATTCCAATTAAAATCGAGAAACGTTGAGGAATTTGCACAAATAATTATTGGTGAAAACCACATAGCGTATTTCCAGTTTTTTTGACTATTCAAATAGACAAAATATCCAATTGATAGGAAAATAGTAACTTCTTTTAAATCAGGAATATCGTAAACAAACGAAGTGATCACAAGTTGAATAATATTTTGTGTTATAACTAGGAATAGCGATTTTTTAACTGATAGTAATGTGATGATAATTGAAATCATCAACAAAACATATTGGTGGAAATATAGAAATAAAGTAAAAAAAATAATGGACAGAGACGCTGAAAAAACAACAATAAAACGAGTACTATTCAGTAGCTTTTCCTTATTTTTTATTAGATAATTAATAAGCAATAATATTCCACTAAAAACAAAAACCAATAAATATAGCTTAGTCGATTTTAACACATCAAAATCAGATGCAAAAACGACCAATGGTAACGCAACTAATAATTGAAAAATTAAGATTAGTTTTATTTTCTGATGCTGAATGAAAAAGAGAATAAAAGGAATAATAAAAATCAATGGGAAAATACTTTTCTTTGATAAAATAGCCATTGAAAAAAAGATGACACTGAATACTAATTGAACAAAACTCGATCTTTTAATAAATTTCAATCCAGCTAATGCTCCTAATAATGAGAACAATAAAGCCAATAATTCATCTCTGTTTTTTATACTTGCTACAACCTCAGTATGAATTGGATGAATTGCAAACAATACCGCAGTAAAAAAGAAAAGTTGCAGGCGATCTGTTCCAAAATAACTCAATAGAAATCGAAATAATAATACTACTACACCAACATAAATTAACATATTTATAAAGTGACTAACTTTTGCAGATTCATCAAACAATTGATTTTCTATCGCGAATGACAAAGTTACAAATGGTCGATATCCATAGGAATATCCCATGTCGTCCTTATAATAAGGTTCCGTGAAAATTGATAATAATGAACTATCACTTTCTCTTGATGTTAATCGGTGATTTTGAGTCACCAAATTATCATCCATATTGTACCCATTTGAAAGTGTATTTGCAAAAACAAGGAAAACAATTATCCCTAATGCTATGTAATATTTTTTTAAAGAACTTGGCATAATACTATTTTTTAAAAATGCTCACAAAAGATTTAAGGCGTGATTTAAAATCGGTTTTTTGGGACAAATACTTCGTCATTTTATCTTTTGTAATAATCATGTTTTCTTCAAAAGGAATTTTATTTACAATATTTAAATCATCCGGGATTTCACCAGAAAACAACATTTTTGCTTTTTCATTATAAAAATCCTTATCTGTCTGACAAATAAACACTTGATCCTCATGTTTAATGTAATGAATTGGAATTGCTCCCGATGAAATTAAACTAAAGCTTGCCGCGGGTCTGTAATTTGAACTATAATTAGGTTTAGATCCATGAAAAACACTGTGATTAAAAACTACAGCATCTCCTCTTCTTAATGGAACAGCAGTTAATCGATCAGCTACTAGATTAAAATCAAGAAAAAAAGAAGGCATATTAAATGATCGCACAGAATTGAACCACTTGTGGCTTCCCGCAACAATTTGAATACATCCATTACTTTCATCTACATCTATTAAAGGAACCCAAATTGTTAGAGAAGTAAACCTTCTTTCATCTACAACATTAAAATCTTGATGCAATGATGAAACACTTTCTTCCCCACTACCTTTCATTATAAAAACCCCTCCTCCTAATTGATATTCTTCAAAAAATTCGGGGATTTTAGATTCAAATTTTGATTTTAAAAAATCACTAATCAAGTAATTTTGCTCATTAGAACATGACTTAATATTGGTGTTTAATTCCGGACTTTTTTTGAATTGAAAAGACGCATAAAAATCAGCAATTTCAAGTACTGTTTGATTATCAAAAAAATTATTGATTACAAAAAAACCGTTTTCTTCAAAACCTATTGCTGATTGACTATTTTTAATTTTCATTTGAATTTTCTTTTAAATAACATTACAATTGTCCATTTAATGAAATACCAATAATTTAATACTTTATGAGCATTTATTTTATTTGGTTTAAAGACAAAATTCGGAGAATACGTTGATAAGCTTTTCAGATACAATAAGTTTAAACTATTTAATGGGTGTAATTTATTACCAAATTTTTTCATGGTCAGTTCAGCAAAATGAATAAAAACAATTTGCTCCTTATTATTTATTACCGTTTCATTATTAGTAGTCTCAAAAATTAATCCACTATCATTCCATCCAGCAAGGTTACAGCCTCTATGTTGTAATATTTTTAAATCTGGAACTTTAACTGGTGCCAAATCTAAGTACTTTTGATCATCAAATAATCCCCGCCAATACGATTTTTTAACTGTATACAAACAACAATTCGCCCACCAAGTTAAAAAATCAATTGCACGATGGTTAACTCCAATGAAACCTGCATTAAATAATCCAACTCTAAAGTTAGCCTCTAACCAATTTTGTTTTTCGAAAGGGGAATCAGGATAAAAATGGGGGGTTAAGACAATCGAATGTTGTTCCAAATAATTTACTATAAATTGAGGGTTGGAATAAAAGAAAATATCATTGTCTACATAAATAACACGTTCAAACTTTGTTAATAAATTGATTAAAAAAACCGGTTTTAACGACCAACGTAAACGATCACCTTTGTATTTTTCTTCCATTTGATTCGTAAATGGATTGGTAAAATCATTCAACTTATAAAACTTAATATTAGATGGGTATTCCTGTGGGAAAGTATCCTTATCAACTACCAAAACATGAAGCGTAATATCATAGCTTTTTAGACTTTCTGCTAAAGCAAAAGTTTTAAAAAAATGAGACTTTGTTGTAATAGTAGCAAACTGATTCATCTTTTCAATTGATTAAATGACCATTTAAGAAAGCTAACTAAAAAATAAATTGGATTAAGAAAAAGCAAAATCATTGGAATAAAAACGTGAGGTATTATAATGTCCATTACAACAAAAATACCAATATGCATTGATAATAATAAAAGACCATAAAGAGTACGCGTTTTTTTATTAAACAAAGCTATAAAAACAGTAAACTCTATTATTAAAGCACTTAAAAATAAAAAACGAAAGAATGTGCCGTGTTGATCAATATATTGAACAAATTGATTACCATCCAAAATGAAATTTAAATTAGTTGAATCGTAAAAATTATAATAAATTGATTTCTGAATCTGAAGTACAGCATATTGACTATCACTTACCCAATTAATTCCTGATGTAACAAGTTTCGAAATAGCAGAAAGCATATAAGTAGCAACCACCAATTGAATGCTAAACTGTATCCTATTAGCAATTAATTTATTTGACTGCTTGTGATACAAAAGATATGCTATCCATTGTGCAATAAATACCATGGAAATTAAACTTGCCCTGTTCATAATTCCATTTGATTCTTCTAGTGAAAAAACGATTACACTTATTATGGAAAGAAACCCCAACGTCGCTTTCATTCTGTATTCAAAAATATAAGTCACTGAAAACAACATAAGAATAATTAGAACAAAAATCTTTATGGGGTATATTAATATCCAATCACAGCAACCAAAAGTACACAATGCAACTGGAAATGTTATCGTAGAATAGCCTAATAATATTCTTGAAGATAACAACAAGAAAAATAATATTAAAGGGACCTTTATACAAAGCCACTCCAAATTATTATAGCTAATCGACTTACTATTATTGAATATTTCCCTCATAAATTAACACATCCTTTTTTATGATTTTATTGTTTTCTTTGTGTAAGAAAACACGATGTAATTTCACCTTTTTTGGTGTTGATAATTTAACTTGTAATGCAACTTGTTTTGCAATAGTTTCTCCTAAAATATATAATGACTCTTTTGATTCTATTCCATTGCCATAATCTATTCCAATTGATTCACATGCAGTGTAGAAGATATGTGATAAATGTCCCGTATTTGTATGCAATTGCTTAGTGGGAATTATTTTGTCATTTTCATCTGAAAAATAAAACACATATGACCAATTTGGGAAAGAATTATACATCGGAAATTGAGAAAAGGGATGAAACTCGCCAATGATTAAACTAAAAAAAAGGTATACAAGCCCCAAAGTAAAAAACCTTTTTTTAGCTTTTAACAATTTATACACTTTAGCTACTTTATTTGTCATTTGCTGCTGTTAAATATGCTGTTGACACATGTCTCCACAAATCCCAGGTTTCATCTCCAAAACGATGATAAATATGAATCAATGCAACATCAAATGAACGAATTGATGAACCATCATTAAACTTTCCTTTTCCTTCAAATGACATGTGTTCATTATTAGCATCAGCAAGAAAATTCCATTTCTTAGATAACAATGGCTGATTTTCTAAACCCATCTGCCAAACAGTTGCGATTAATGTTCCTTGATCTCTCGTTTTCCAATTAGGTAAATTGAATGCTTGAAGTGTTAGCGAATGCCAAGTTGATAAGAACATTTCACTAGCATCGTTAAAAAGAAACAATCCGCCATTCCAATGTTGCCAATTTGTATTTTTCACTTGAATTTGAAAGTCCAATTCAATTGCTTTCGCAAGATGATTGCACGATGATTTCCACAAATCTTCCCCAGTTGATTTGCGCCACCTTTGTCTCAACCAACTGTATTTCAAACCAGTTTCCGATGATATTTGCTTATACGGAGTTTCATATAATATAACTTCTCCTGTTTTGAGTTGCCAAGTTCGGTCTTTTTTATTGAAAAAAAAATCTTCACTGTATTTAAAAATCGGCCAACTCAGGATATAGCGAAGTGCTTTTAAAATATGGGTTCTCTTGTTTGTTTTTACTTGTTCAAAACTCGTTTTTAAACGTCTGCTATGATTCAATAAATCTTGATCTGTAATCAATTTGTTTTTATCGTGTTTCGAAAATGATGATTGGTATGCATCCCAATCTTTTTTCCAATCCGTCAAACAATCACAATTAACAGCATATGCACTAAATTTATCCATTGTACAATGGTCAGCAGCAAAACGAATTGGTGCAATGAATTCTTCAAATACAGCGTCGCAATCAGCGGATAAAGCTAAAACATCTGTATCTAAATAACAGTAATTGGTTCCTTTTGGTAAGAATTGGTTAATTCCTGTTTTTAAAAAAATACTTGCTTGGTGATTATTATACTTTTCGGGAGTTTTGATATCAATAATGGAATCGTGAATTACAGGCGTTTCATTGCGTGATGAATCAGTTAAAACAATTATTTTGTTCGAAGAGAAATGTTTCAAAAAACGCAGGGAATAATGAAGCGTGTCAATGTGCTCTTTGTCTCCACAAACAACATACACAAAACAATTATTTTTCATAAGCACCCGTTTTGAACCAATCTACCATTTCTTTCACTCCAACTTCTATTGAAACCGAAGGTTTATAGCCCGTATAAAGTTCCAAACTTGTTGAATCACTATATGTTGCTTGTAATTCATTTTTCGGTAATGGAAAATCATTGATCACAGGTTCCTTATTCAGTTCTTGTGCAATTAGTTGTATGTATTTTTTTACTGTTACTGGTGAACTATTACCAATATTAAATATACGATGAAAACCAAGTGGTTCAGAAGCGATTTTCGTAAGTAATAATTCAATAGAATGAACAACATCACTTACATGCGTAAAATCACGTAAAACTTCTCCTTGATTGTATTGTTTTATCGGAGTTCCGTATTGAATTCCTTTCATAAATTTATATCCCGCCATATCTGGTCGTGTATACGATCCATATACGGTAAAAAAACGAAGACCAATAGCAGTCATTCCAAACTGTTTGCAATAGTTTGAAACCATTTGCTCCATCATTTTTTTTGTTGTGCCATAAAATGATAATTGAAACTCAGTTGGAGAAGTTTCTGTCATTATTTGTTGATTTGGCTCATAAACAGAGGAACTACTAGCATATATAAAATACTTCACCCCCATTTTACGCGCTTGCTCCAATACATTGAATGTTGCGTCTATATTCGTTTTTATATATTTATAGGGATAGATTTCTGAATCAGAAACTCCAGTTTCAGCTGCTAAATGAATGATGATGTCTGGTTGAAAAACTAAAGTGGATGAAAAATCATCTGAACAATCTAATCGATAAACTGAGTGCATAAAAGATGCGCGATGAATAGATGCTGTTTTTTCACTACACAGACTGTCTATGCATTTCACTTCGTGTTTGCTTTTCAATTGTTGTTGCAAATGAAAACCTATAAATCCAGCTCCCCCAGTAATTAAAATCTTACTCATTCAGTTTACAAAGTTACATAATTATCAAAGAAATACACCAATCAATGTGTATTCACCACCCAATTTGTGAACCAATTTTCCATTACTAATAGCTTCCATAATTTCCAAGAATACTGCTCTTTTAACAAATCATCAATGTATTCTCGATTAACAATATTGTGTGCCACCAAATTGCTTTTCGCAAATTGTTTTCGGTAAAACTCAAGCTTCATGTAATAAGCATCTGGCCCAACAAAACCTTGTTTTTTGCGTTGTAAGATGAGCGCTGGTAATTTATGTTTTATATGTTCATACAAGAGCTTTTTCGTTTGTTTTCGCGAAAAATATGCCTGTTCGTTCAATGCAAAAACGGACTCAAATAGCGTATGATCTAAAAAAGGAACACGCACTTCTAATGAATTAGCCATACTTGCTCTATCAACTTTTGTGAGTACCAATTCCCCCATAAAACATTTCATGTCTAAATATTGAATTGCTTTTAATGGGGATAAATCCTTTTTGAAATGTTTCCTGTAGAACCAATTCTCATCTGCAGGAATAAATTGATGCAAAGACGGGTGTAACATTTTTCGAAGTTCAACTTGATCAAAACGTCCCATTGCCATTGCTTTCGCATAAAACGAAACCGTGTCCATTGGTGGCCGAGCAATTTTTTTTAACCTGCCCAAAAACGTAGTTGGGTAGGACAATTCATAAAATTCTTTTTGCCAAGTATATCCAGCAAAAATTTCGTCAGCTCCTTCCCCACTCAGTACCGCTTTCACCTTCGTTCGCGCAAGTTGGCTTACCATAAAAGTGGGAATGATGGAGATGTCTGCAATGGGCTCGTCGTAAACTGTAGGCATGAGAGAAAGCAAAGAAAGATCAGATTCGTCTGCAATGATTGCTGTATTTTGTACCGATAAATGTTCTGAAACGATTGTTGCAAATTGATCTTCACTATTTGACCAATTTTTGAATCCGATAGAAAATGTTTTTGGTGATTCTCCGTTTTCTTTTAACTGCGCGACAAGTGCACTACTGTCATAACCACCACTAAGAAAAGCTCCAATTGCGACATCTGAACGCGTGTGCTCTTTAACTGATTCAATTAACAAATGGTTTGTTTGTTTGATGATATCTGTTGTTTTCAATGTTAAATCACTTGACTTTAGCGTCCAATATTCTATTCGTTCAGTTTGAAATGTCGCTAGACAAAAAGAAACATAATGTGCGGGTGGAACCTTTTTTATATCGCTCCAAATTGTTTTAGGAGAAGGAATATATCGGTAAACAAAATAGTCGATGAATGATGTAACATCCATTTCTTTTTTTGAAATCCCCGACTGAATAATCGCTTTTAGTTCCGACGCAAAAACAATATCAGTTTCTGTGTTTAAATAATACAAAGGTTTGATGCCAAATCGATCACGAATAAGAAAAAGTTTGTTCAATTTTCGATCATGAAGACCTATCGCAAACATGCCTTTTAAATGGTCAATAAATGAAATTCCCCAGAACAGATAAGCTGCGGCAATTACTTCTGTATCGGTATTCGTTTGAAAAGGATATTGTTCGTTGAGTTGTTCCTTTAATTCTAAGTAATTATATATTTCGCCATTAAATGTAATCGTTATTGAACCATCACTTGAATGAAACGGCTGACGACCAGCTTCTGATAAATCTAAAAATGAAAGTCGCCGATGACCAAAAGCAATTTTGTTCTCATTCGAATAAAACACGTCTCCATCATCTGGCCCTCTATGATTTAATGTTGAAAGCATTTCACTAAAGACAACTTTATCGACCTGTTTATTATTTGTTACCCATCCTACAATTCCACACATAGTTCTGCTAGACTTAAAAATTCAATGAATTATTTAACTAATTAGTTGTTTCACACTTGTAAATATTCTTTTTCTATCTAAACTTATTCATAAAAAACAACTGTTATTTTTTCTTTTCATACAACGGTTTTTTCTTTAAATCACGACCAAAAACTAAAAACAGATAATACAATCCTACATTGACATACAATTTGAAAAAATCAAAATAGATGATTTTTATTAATCGACTAGTTAACTCAATAAAATAAGGATGGAATATTAGTAGTAAGAAAACGAATTGTTCACTTTTAACAAAATAGCCTATTAGTAACCACGTGCTTAAAAAAACACATACGCGTTCTAGCTGTTTGTGCTTTTTGTATTGTTGAATGAAAATTGCAGTTAACAGACTGGTGAATATGAGGGAATATACATTAAATTGGATATACAAAACGTAATAAACTAAAAATAGCAAGAGATAATTTGTAACTAAAACAACTTGTTTTATTAGTTTTTGCGCCTTCTCGCCTTGTTCAGTTGCAAATGTTTTAACTCCTGCTTTTAAGTCATTTTGTTTGTCTTCTAATTGATGAATTAATATATCTCTAATTCCAATAAACAAATTCAAAATAAGGAAACAAAATTTAAAGAATAGTGGTAGTTGACCAAAATCTGAAAGTACGACTAATAACATTAAAACAGGTACAACGTGACCGTAAAGTGAATCAACCAATAAGCCTACGATTCCCTTTTCTTTCAAACGAATCGTTGGGTGCGAATAAGCAATTATCAATAAAAATTGAAGGATTAACACATAAGAAGCAACTAAACTTATTTGAAAAATGAAAAAAAGTCCAAAACCCCAAAATAGCAGTAACAGTAAATAAAATTGATTGGCAGATAAGGTAGTTGTTATATTTAATTTGCCTGCTTTTTCATCGCTTGATTGATCATACCAATCATTGAATAAATAACCGCCAACACCTATTAATAAATAAGCACTAAATAATATGACAATTGTCAAAAAAGGAAGTGACAACTTAAAAAGTGCACAAATGACCAAACAAAAATGTGCATACAACAGTAAGTTGTAGCGCGAAAAAGAATGTAAGCGTTTCATCCAAATCTGAAATTCCATCTTTACCAATCTTTGGTTGCTTCTAAAAACCAAGCGGATGAAAGCACCGATGACCCAGCATAAAAATTACGGTCTTTTGAAGTGAAATAAGGATAATTTTTTGTTATTTTCTCTTCTATATTTTCACTTTCCAAAATCAATCGTTTGATTTTTAATTGCAATTCAATAGAAACATTTAAATGAACCAACGTTAGATATGCCAAAATTAACGACATTGGTTCATATATTAAGTAATTCATTGCAATCAATTCGTTTATTTGAGGTTTCAATTGTTCAAACGCTACGACACCATTTGCATATGCTCGCGCAACATGAAACGCGTCAATTAATTGGTTATCATAAAACTGACCCGTTGATTGTTTAAATTGCCAAGAATCAATACAAAATCGCGCTATTTTTTGGGCGTTATTTGTATTACCTAAATAAAGGCACACATTTGCCATCACGGATATTTCAGTATCATTTTTAGCTATCATTCCTGCTTTTAATGTTGGTTTAATCAAATGTAAGGTTACTAAAGATCGAAGAAAAACACGAAAATTGGTTCGTGCTAAACGGACTGAGGGAAAAAGCCAGGTTAACATGCGCCCATCTTTTTTTATTAGCATTGTTAAAATGGATTTGTTATGTATGGTCTCACCTAACTTTTCCAAAACATGTGAACAAATGGCAGTATCATCCATATCAATCGGAACGTTGTTCTGTGCTTGTTTCAATTCCCAAAAACGCCATAAATCACCAACTTCTTTCATTGATAATAAATATGATTTTGCTTTTTCCATTAGTGTCGCATCCAACTCTGCTGCATTTAATAGAGATAGACAAACGTTTGCATGAATAAAAGGAGAAGGAATGGTGTAAATCCAGCGATTAGGATCTATAGCAGGATATAATTCAAATGTAGGAAAATGTCCAAATTCATTAAATTTAGAAGCAATTTCATTACGTGCAATTGTTCGATAATGTTCTAATTTTCCTGTGGGAAATTGCTTTAGCACTAATGGCATTGATATAATTCCTCGAATATGACTTGAATGTCTATAAACAGGTTGAAAATTAGTTGGTAAAGTAACTTTCGGATAACGTGAAATTAATTCCGTCAACACAATTTCAGCTTCTTGTTTAGATAAATGTGCTCCCAAACAATAATGTGGACCAAAACCAAAAGAAACAATTTTACCTGATGAGCGATAAATATTAAATTCATTTGGATTCTCGAAAATTTCCGGGTCGCGATTTGCTGCACCAATTGCAAGAGTTACGGTTGCATTTTTAGGAATTTTGACACCTGCAATTACTATTTCTTCTGTGGTAATTCTTTTGATTAATTGAGTTGGTGACTCCAAACGAAGTGTTTCATTAATAACTGAAGAAATCAATGAATTATCGCACTTAACTGCATCAAAAACATCTGGATGTTCTACCAACTTGAGGAAAGCTGAAGCAATTAAATTCGGTGTCGTTTCATTTCCACCTAATAAAAGTACTCGAGTAAAATTAATGATTTCATCGTATTCAAAAGTTCTCCCTCCTTCAAAAAAAACAATTTCGGCTAAACCTGATCTGTGTGGAGATGCTAACGTTTCGTTAATCCATTGCGCTACTTTAGGAAGTATCAATTCCCAAATTTCTGTAGCATAATCATTGTTTTCAATTGCTTTTGTAAGAACCGCATCAGTTGACCAATTTCGTAGTGCTACCAAATCATCTGTTTGAATCCCTAATATTTTTAAAATAACCAATGAAGAAAAAGGCAATGATATATCACGCAATAAATCAATACTTTCAACATCACCAAAATTATTGAATAACTCATCACAAATAGCCTTGTTTTCAAGCTCCAATTGATTGACCCTACTTAGTGAAAAAGGAGCGTTTTTTCCATTAAAAACTTTGCGATTAAATGAATGTTCTGGAGGGTCACAATTCAATAATATAGGATCAAAAACATTGTTCCCGCCTGAAGAAAAAACTGATGTATCTGTCAAAATAGCAACAATTTCTTGATAACCTGTTACAAAATAAGTATTGTTCTTCGGAATAAAATGAACAGAACCAAAAGCACGTAAAGTGTCATAAAACCGATACGGATTTTGAGAAAATTCCCAAGAGGTAAAATCGAAATCATTGATGCTCATAAGGCATGTAATATTTGTAAAAATAGTGTGAAAACAATAAGCATAAATCTCAGTAAATGCTATATGTAATCTGCTATTTTGTTTTCAGTTTTATTAAAGAAATACAATCCAAAAATAAAAAACACAATCATCCCAATAAGTGAATACAACCAATTCAATTGAAAAATTATCGAATCGAAAAATGTCCATCTCCAACAATTAATGATTGAATTCATGGGGTTGAAATCTAAAATAAATCGCCATTTAAAAGGCAAAATTGTAGGACTAAAGAATACAGGTGTTAACCAAATTCCGTAATTTATTATGAATGGAATGACATGTAAAACATCTCTTTTTTTATGTGAAAATATGGTTAACCAAAAAACCATTGATAAACCACAAATTGCAGTTAACAATATTATAAAAGGAACAAAAATCATTTTCCACGAAATGGAAAGGTCATAATAAATAAAAAGTGATATTAGTAAAATTAATCCAATGAATAAATCGACTAATCCAATGATGACTTTTGAGAATGGTAAAATGATTTTTGGGAAATAAATTTTCTTCATCAAATTACCTGAATTAAAAATGCTTACAGTTCCTGTATTTACAATGTAAGCAAAGAAATTCCATCCCAAAAGACCTGTTAATACATATATTGGAAATGGTATGTTGTCCGATTTCCAATTTAATAACAACCCAAAAAAAATGGTGTATATGACCAATGCAACTAGTGGTTGCAACAACGCCCATAAATATCCTAAACTAGTTTGTGAATATTTTACACTGATGTCTCTTTTAGCAAAAACCAATATCAAATGGAAATTCTGCAATATTTTATTTAAAAAAATCACAAAACTATCCGATTCAGGATGGTATTTATTTTGAACTAATGACTTATTTTTCATTGAAAAACGATTGAATGAAAGTCGCAATAAGTTTGATTTCTTTTTCTGTTATTAAATCGTGAAAAGGTAAACGCAAAAGTGTTCCAGCTATTTTTTCTGTCATTGGTAAATGAATCGCGCCTGTTAGTTCCTTTACTTTTTTAGATAAATGCAATGGAATATAATGAAAAAAAGCTTCTATTCCATTAGAAAACAAATATTCCCTTAAAGCTTCTTGTTGTGCTTGCGTTGTCAAAACGATATAAAAACCGTGAATATTGTTGGACACAAATCGATTGTCCATTAGTTGTAAATAACCTGCCTCTTGAAGTGGTAACAATGCTTCATAATAATGTTGCGAACATTTTTTTCTTTGTGCAAAAAGTTTGTCTTGCACTTGTAGTTGACTCCATAAAAAAGCCGCATTTAACTCGTTCATTTGATATTTTGAGCCTATATCTACCCATTCATAATAAGATACGTTTCCATCCTCAAAATCATCTCTGTTTGTTCCATTATGATACAAATATGATGCTCTTTTGCTGAAATGTTTGTTGTTAACTAACAACAAACCACCTTGTATTGCTGAAATGTGTTTTGTTACATCAAAACTTACAACAGCAAAGTCGCCCACCGAACCCAAAGGCCACTCATCTTCAAAACATCCATATCCCATTGCAGCGTCTTCAATGAAAAAAATATTATTTTCTGAACAAAATGTTTTTATGGCAACCGTGTTCATTGAATGACCAAAATAATGAACCAAAACTACTGCTTTTGTCTTTGGTGTAACTGCTACTTGGATTGTTTGCAAATTTATTGTCAATGTTACTGGATCTATATCAACAAAAACAGGTATTGCACCTCTGGAAACAAATGCATTTGCTGTTGCAACAAATGTGAAGGACGGGAGTATTATTTCATCTCCAGGTTTTATTTCAATTAAATCCGCAATCATTTCCAAAGCACCTGTTGCTGAGTGTGTTAAAAATAAATTGCTTGATGAATATGTTGAAGATAACGCTTTTAAACAATGATTGGAAAAATGTTTTTGACGCAATAAATCATAATCAGACTGCAACAATTCAATGTAGTCAGTAAAATGAGTAGATTTACAGCTGTTATTGAATTTAATTTTTTCCATTTGTGAAAATTGCGCATATCATAAACCCTGTAAAAGTAGCTAAAAATAATGAGTTGGCATTGGTGCAACCCATCACTTTTAAGAGCATTCAACAGGCAAAAGCAAATTTTAAAAAAGGTGAAATAACGATTTTTACCACGCAATATCCAGAAGATCACGAAATCATTCCGAATGACTTTGTGAAATTACCCGATTTAGAACGTTCAATTCAAGATATTCATCCTGAATTAGGCAACCGAAAACTTCCATTAATTGGCGATATAATTGATAAATTAAAGGAAAATGAAACTGCTGACTACTTTATTTATACCAATATTGACATTGCGCTTATGCCTTTTTTTTATGACTATGTAGTGAGTTATTTACAAAAAGGACACGACGCATTAATTATCAATCGCCGAAGAATTTCAAAAAAACATTTTAACAGCAATGACTTAACGCTCATGTACGCTGATATTGGGAAATCTCATCCCGGTTTCGATTGCTTTGTTTTTCACAAAGATATTTTACCCTTGTTGCGTTTTGATGAAATTTGTGTTGGAATTCCTTTTATTGAAACAAGTTTCATTCATAACCTTGTTGCACACGCTAAAAAACCTTGTTTTATTACGAAAGAACATCTAACGTTTCATATTGGGCTAGATGTATTGAACTTTAAAAGTAATAAACTTTATCAGCACAATAAATCAATCTTTTTCAAGAAAATTCAACCAAAATTGAAAAGTAGATACACATTGAAACAATTTCCCTATAGTGAACTTTCATTTCCAAAAAAATCGCTAAAATGGATCTTAAACCCGTCACTATTTACTAAAAACTTAATAGAATTAGAAAGCAAGTCAGTTGCACATAAATTAAAAGTAATAATTGATGAATTGCGTTGGCGTATTTTGGAAAAATAGCCCTAAATAAGTTGCTTTAATTTTTTTGATGCTTTCTCAAAACCTTTTCTTGTCAACTCCCACACTGAAAAAACAGGTCCTTCTTCTGTACATTCGAAACCCAAGAATTGATTGTATGAAACTGCTGATTTATGGTCGTTTTTAATTTTTGCAAACACTTTTTCTAATTTCAATTCTTCAAAAGAAAATTGAAAAATTAACATGGAAACTTTAAATGAAATTCCAGTTCCAATAAATGATTTTTCTCCAATAAAGACACCAACATGGGCTGAGTTATTGTGATAATTTATTTTATTTAAATGAACCAATCCAATTGCTTGTTTTTGAATTTTTATCATAAAATAAAAGTCGCCTGATTGAGAAATTGTATTATACCAAGAAATTTGTTGTTCAGTTGTAATTATTTCTTGAAACTCCATATTGTTTCGAATAAAGTCTTGATTGCGCCAATTGCGAACAAGTTCGATATCTGAATAATCTAGCTGTTTTAATTCAATTCCATAATTGCTTCTTATCCTCACTCTTCAATCTGTATTATTTTATCAAGATTATTTTGTGCAATCCAAATTTTACGGATATACTCCCCGATAATTCCAAGGGACATGAGCATCATTCCTGTAGAAAAGAAAATAGCTACAATTAACGAAGTGTATCCTAATTGCACATCATTCACCACTTTGTTATAAATGAAAAAGCAACCACTAATAAAAAAGAAAACTGCCATTATTAATCCAAATCGAATAATAAATTTTAATGGTAATGACGTGTGGAAAATGATAATATTCAAAGCAAACTTGAATAATTTCCAATTGGAATAATTCGATTTTCCATCAAAACGTTGGTGATGGCTTACTTCACATGAAGCTCTATTTGTTGCACCTTTTAATAAAAATTCCTCTATGAATAAAATAGGAGTAGATACATTTTTAAAAACTTGAGCAACAGATTTTTTCATAAGGCGGAAAGAAGTGACGTTTGCATAGTCAAAACCTTCCATCATAAATATTTTTTTTAGAAAAAAACTCCCTAAATTACGTATGTACGAGTGTTTTTTTATATCAAATGTTCCAACTACTAAATCTGCATCAACATCATTCATTTTAACAAAAAGCTTGCTGATTTCTGAAGGGTCATGTTGCAAATCGTCATCTATCGTAGCTATATAAGGTGCAGTAGCATGACTTAATCCGACTGCTGTAGCTGTATGCTGCCCATAATTTTTAGCAAGACGAATACATATTGATGGGAAATTCTTTTGAGCTGACTTTATTACTCGAATAGATTCGTCAATGCTACCGTCATCAACAAAAAGCACACGAAATTTTATGTCAACTCGTTCTTGCCATTGATTCAATCTTTGGATCAATTCACCAATGATTTTACTTGAATTATAAACTGGGATTACAATATCTAATTCATTCATAACTTATCTATTTTGAAGGATAAATTATTGGTTTATGACAAACTTCTGGATTAAAATAAATCAAACATGAAGCTACAGAAAAACCAACACCAAAACCTGATAATACAACCCAATTTGATTTTTTAGTTCCATTCTCCCATGATTCATTTATTGTAACAGGTATACTTGCAGATGCTGTATTACCAAAATTATAAAGTGTGCTTGGTGCTTTATCTGCTGGGACACTTATTTTTTTAACTATTGAATCATTGATCAATTTGTTAGCTTGATGTAAAAAATAAAAGTCAGGAAAATCAATTGGCTTTTTCGCAAAATCTAGTAGTGTTTTAATATTTTTTGGAACCATCGAAACAGAATAATTAAACACATCAATACCATTGAGCGTCATATAAAACTTTCCATCATTATGTAACTTCATAGCTATGGCATTTTGACCAGCACCTGCTGTTTGAAGGTGAAAATAGCCGGTTGTTTCTGTTGAATTATTATCTACTTCTAAAGCAATAGCCGAAACAGCATCAGAAAAAATAGGTAAAACAGTTAAATCATCTGATCGTGTAATAATAGATGAAAGATCGCCACAACATAAAATCGCACGTTTAATTGGTTTGTCAATTGTCGATAATAAACTATTTACAGTATGCATACCGTATACAAAACCCGAACACCCTGAATTAATATCGTAGCAGAGAGTATCTGTTGACATTGCTAATTCACCATGTAATTGACATGAAATTGAAGGTATTGATACTTGAGGTGTTTGTGTAACACAAATAAAAACATCAATAGTTGAAAGGTCCCAATTAAGTTTTTCCAGTAAAACACTAACTGCATGAGAAAAGTATTTTTTCGTTAGCTCATTTTCCCCACTATTTCTCCGAAAACGAATTCCAGTATGTTGCACTAAAGCTTCTCGTGAATTCTCAGGAATTAACTCGGTTTTTAAATTATCCGAAATGATAGGAGCTACAACTGAAACAATCCCTGCAATTTTTGAACCGACAACTTTAGCTAATGCCATTTTTTTGTATTAAAAGAAATGAATATAATTCAGCTATTGTATTGATTCTTGATAAATCAACGGAAGAGATTATCACATCAAGTTCTTCGTTAATTCTTGAAATTAAAACCAAGGCATTTAATGAACTCCATGTGCGGATTTGACGCAGTTCTGTCCTCATGCTAATTTCATCTAACGTGACCAGTAGTTCAGTAGAAATAAACGTTAAAAAAGATCTTTCGTTTCCTATCAATGGTGTGATTTTATATTTTAAACAAAATTAAAAAAATAGTTGGTAATTCGTGTGATGGAGTTCTGTTAAGTTTGAAGAAAATACGCAAAATTTATTTTGTAGAAACTTCATTGAATTAGATTGATTAATTTTAAATACAAATCACATTTATATGAATATTTTCAACAACGAGGAAGCAAAATTCTTAAAAGGCCCACAATCGCGTTTACAAGAATTAAAATACACATTGGGAATTGTTGCACAATTTATCCGAGGATTTCGAACATTGCATTTTGTTGGTCCATGTGTTACTGTTTTCGGATCTGCACGATTCAACGAAGACCATCCGTATTACCAATTGGCAAGAGAAGTTTCCAAAAACATTGCTGAATTAGGTTTTACAATCATGACAGGTGGAGGACCAGGAATCATGGAAGCTGCAAACAGAGGGGCAAAAGATGTTGGAGGTAAGTCGATCGGATGTAACATTGTATTGCCACATGAACAACATTCCAATCCTTATTTAGACAACTACGTAAACATCGAATATTTCTTTGTGCGCAAAGAGTTATTACGCAAATACTCCAATGCCTTTGTGGTTTTGCCTGGTGGTTTTGGAACATTAGATGAATTTTTTGAAACAATCACCTTGATTCAAACTAAAAAAACGGAGCCATTCCCCGTAATAATAATGGGCAAAGAATACCACCAAAACTTAATGAAGCATATCGATGAAATGGCTCGTATTGGCACAATTAGCCCTGAAGACCTATCATTATTGTTAGTGACTGATGATGTTATTGAAGCTACTAATCACATAAAAAAATATGTTGATGAAAAGGTTCAAGAAGCAACATTAAACCAGCGAAAACCGCGTTGGATATTTGGTGAGAAAAAGACAAGCAACTAAACACTTGTCATTTATTTTTTTCTTTGGGTTGCACTAATAAACTGCGTCTCTTTCGTTGTTAACCCATATTCCACTTATTTTAATGTGAGTTTTCGTTTGAATAAATAAACTCATTATATCTTGAATTCAAAACCAAATACGAACACAATTATGATAATTGAGATTCATCAACAAATTTGTAAAAGCTCTGTCAACTGTCAATACTTAAAAAAGGAGTAATAAAAAAGCCGTAACAGAACTGCTACGGCTTTTCAAAATATAACTATTTTATTATTTGATAACTCTTCTTGTTGTCAAATTATTACCTGAAGAAAGCGTTACAAAATAGATTCCTTTCGTCCATGAAGTAGCATCAAGTGCTAACGATGAATTGCTTGTAAACTCTTTTTCAGCAACCACTTTACCTGAAGCATCTGTAACAACAACAACAACTCCAGTTTGAGGTGTTTTGAAATCAATCGTTAATTCATTAGCAATTGGATTTACTATTGAAACCATTAAATCGTTGTTTTCTGCAATTGCCAATGAAGATAAGTTCATGTATTGATTCACAATGATCGTTTTTACGTTTGTTGATTTTTGTGAGCAGTACAAAACAAACATGAAATTATAAACACCTAACGTTGAATTTGACGTGACATACATCACTGGATAAGTCGCAATTACTGTTCCTGTTGTATCCCAAACTGTCCAAGTAACGATAACAGAGTCAATTGTAGAAGGATTGCTTGAAAACGAAGTAATCCCTGTCATAGCAACCGAATCAACAGCGTTGAAATTCAACAAACAATCTTCCAAAGTTGATGTCAACGTACCTAATACAGGCGTGTTAGGAAATGGATTAACATTTGTTATTATTAACGAATCAGAAATAGTTGGAACAATGCCAACACCAACAACAGCAACAGAACTATCTGCACAACCATTTGCATCCATGACCATTACGCCGTATGATCCAGCGCATAAATTTGTTGGATTTCCACCTGAAACAGTACTATTAGTCCAATAATAAGTATACGGAGCAGAACCACCTGTTACACTAATTGCTATTGCTCCATTACATGCAAGAGCAGCTGTAGTATTTGTAACGGTACTTGATACTTGATAATTTGCACACGGATTTGTTGTTCCGGTTCCAATTACAAATGAAACAAAATTAGAATCCAATCCTGTTGAACTTTGGTAAGCGTAATAACACAAATATGTTCCAGGACATAAATTAGAAATTGACATAACTCCAGTAGTAACCGCGCCATTACCTTGCCAATAAATAGTACTGAGGATTGCAGAAGAATCAATTAAATAAGCTGATCCATTACACATGTTTGGTCCAGACGCATTTTGAACAATAACAGGACTTTGTGCAGCAACTTTGTTATTTGATAAAATCAAGAAAACCAACGATAATAAAAGCATTGGTTGAATAAGTAGTTTTTTAATCATAATTGTTTTTGTTTGTAGACGTACAAAAATAACAAATGGTTGGCTCACAGCTAAATAAAATGCAAAAAAAAAGCTCAGTGAAAACTGAGCTTAAAATATCTGGCGGAGAGTGAGGGATTACGCTGCGCGTGAACCCTTTCGGGTGTAGCTTCAAAACATTGAAAATCTTCCATTACACGGATTGTCTTTTTTTTACTACAATCCTTCAAAAGCAAGCTTTTAACGCTTTTAAAACAAAAAAGCCAGTCTTTCGACTAGCTTTTCAATGTTTTGGCGGAGAGTGAGGATAATGAACAACAATCCTACACCCCTTATATTTACTAGATTTCTCTCAATTTTTTATCTAATGGGTAACTAGTTAGACATATAGTGCTAAAGACGGGAGCTTTAACTCTAGACTACTACAGTAACCAATTAGCGTTTCAAATATATATAAATAATGCGGAGATTTTAAGAGCGAACAGTATTTTTTTTGACTCATTTTCAAGTAACTATACCACAAAATATCCGGTTGATTTTCCTTGCCCTTCTTTTGTAATCATTCCCTTTATGACTAAATCTGCTAGTGACTTTTTCACAGTTGGTAAAGCTATGTCCAATTTTTTAGAGATCTCTCCAGATCCACAACCAGCATGATTTTGAATGAAAAACAAAATGCGTTTTTCGCGTTGTGAAATTGGCTTCTCTGTTTTATTTTCATCCAACTTAACCATTAGTTGCTCTTGAATGTTGATCAAACAGCTAATGAAAAATGTTAGCCATTCAGTCACGTTCTCTCCAGGTCTATTGCGTTGTGTATGCATTAGAACTTTGTAATACTCAGATTTTCTACTTTCAATTTCATGCTCAAAACTGACATATTGAATCCAGGAATATCCATTTTTTAACAGCAACAAACTGCCAAGTAACCTGCTTAATCTACCATTTCCATCCTGAAATGGATGGATGCTCAGGAATTCATAAACAAACAAGGCTGCCTTTACCAATGGAATCGTTTCCTTATCGGATTCATACCATTCGAACAATTGTATCATGGCATCTTGTGTTTCTAATCCAGGCTCCGCTGTTCTAAAAACAATCTGCTTGGTTCCATCTACCAAATTGGCCTCAACTGCATTACTTACTTGCTTGTAGTTTCCTCGATGCCAGGCATCCTTTTCACCGTACTGCATGAGTATTTTATGCAGGTTCTTTATTTGACTTTCGGAAATGCCTATTGAATCAAAATGTTCTGCAATGGTATCCAATGCTTCAAAATATCCAATCACTTCTTGTTGATCTCTTTCTTCTAATTTTGAAATGGACAATTTCTCAATCAGTACTGCCACTTCATCATCTGTCATTTTAGAGCCTTCAATCCTTGTAGAAGCACCAACACTCCTTACCGTTGCAATGGATTTTAATTGCTTTAACGAAGCTCCTTCTCGCTTCTCTATGGAAGCCCATGAAGCATCAAAACGATCTATTTTGCTAAGCTCAGTCATGAGTTTCATGTCCAAGTCGAGCATCAAAGTATGTATTTTTAAACTCATAAAATATCCGTATTTATACGCAAATATACGAAAACATATTTGATTCAAGAAAAACAGATATCCGTATATATCCGCATTTATACGAATCGGTATTCGAAACTGGATAAAATGAATCCGAGTTTACTTTCAGAAGCCGATTTTTTTGTGCAATTGCTGCACTGATCTAAAATCATATCTATTTAGGCAATTGGCAATGGGTATATATATACCATTGCCATATTGCCATGAATGATTTTACCGAAAACACTGCCCTACTGACGAAAGATTTTAACGAGTTTTTTCGTTTATTAATTAAAATTATTTTCTAACTAAATCGGAATTTGATGATGATTAAACTATTAACTGAAACGCTTACACAACTAAAGGTTGTAAAAGTGCAAGTGCACTCTTTTTCGATAAGAAAGCAAGTCAATCTTTTTGACAGCGAAACAACGGTAGATCTTAGCTTTAATGGCTATAAACACACCGCTGACTATCATAAATACCTTGATAAATTGTATGATAGGTGCAAAAGCAATTTAGAAGAACAGTTAAAAGAAATTCCAAGTGATTCTGTTGAATTAAAAAGAGCGCTTGATCTTTTTAGGTTTGAGGTGCGTGAATTTAAAAACAGAAATTTCCCTAAAGACAATGAGCAAGTACTTTTCAACCGTGTTGAATTTATAAAAACCAGTCAAAGGGGAAATTTTGAGGATCTTGGATTGAAAAAAAAATTCTAAGCTTTTTCCGGATTCAATTTCAGTTTATTGAGATGTTGGATCAGCTTTTTTTGCATCGAATTCAACATTTAGATAAGTACTTCTACCCACAAAAATTAGTACATATACCTAATAACGTAGAGTATTCCCACCCTACTCCTAAGGAACTATCAGCCTATCACAGCGGTCAATTAAGTTTATTTCCAAAAGAAAGCGGCTCGACAAATCTTAAATGGAATCGAGACAAAGTAGCATTTGTGGAACTTTTTATTTCCGTTCATGAGAGCAAGGCAATTTTAGGGCATAATAATCTACCTGTTTCAAAAAAGGATTTCTTGGAACTCTTAATGTGGTTTTTTAACATCAGAATATCCCAATGGTCAAGATTACTCAATTCGGCCATGGAAAGGAAAATCAAACGTGAAAGCGAGTATTTATTGGAGCTTAGTAAGATTTACAATGAAATGGCTAGTAAGCGATTCTCATAAAATCTTATGTAAGTTACATGTAAGTTACACAAGGAAGAATTCAAACCTTTCTAGCATTGCATCCAAAATCAAAAGGATGTACTATGAGTGTTTTTACCGTTGACAAAGAAAGAATAAGTTTTGAAAATTTGATTGAGCGGATCAATCAGCTCGAAACTGACATTACCAGACTGAAGGCCAAAATTCTAACTGAATCTCAGGCTGACAAGTATTTAGATCTCAATTGCGCAAGTACCTTTTTAGGTATGAGTCAACGCTCTTTTTATCGCATACTTGAACGCGGTGAAATTGGATTTACCAGAATTGGTAAAAACAGAAAAGTACTCATAAGCGATCTTAAAGCATATCTCGATAAGCGAGCTATTGCTGCTCAGGAAAGTATTCTTTAATCTGAAAAATCATTCAATTATGTCTTTAAACAAAGATTCAATTCTTAATGCCACAAACCGAGGTCTCAATGTATTTAAGCACTTTATGGGGAGTCGATTCAGTAAAGTAGGCAAATCATTTAAAAGCCCTTTTTATCAAGATAATAAGGCCGCATGTTATGTCTACCTCGATAAAAAATCCAATATCTATAAATTCAAAGATTTTGGAGATTCAGAGTACAGTGGTGACTGTTTTTTCTTTGTAGGTAAAATCTTTAGCATCTCATGCGAAGACCGATCAGACTTTATTCGAATCTTGGAAATAATTGATATTGAACTTGGCCTATGCCTGGAAGATAAACGCCAAAAAATTGACCATGTCATCCGAGACAATAAAGGTGAAGTTACAATCGCGAGTAAAATACCTTCCATTCATGATGGATTTGAAACCGCTAAAAACAAACTACCTATTCAATACAAGGATTTCAATGATCACGAATTGACATTTTGGCGGCAATATGGCATCAGTCTCGAGGTTTTAAAACGCTATAATGTTTGTTCGATTGAATCTTATTTTGGTGTATCAAAAGAGAATAAGGAATTCAATTTAATTAGCACTATTGAGCAACCAATTTTTGGTTATCAAGGAAGGAGATACACTAAGCTTTATAGACCGAATTCAACGTTTCGATTTCTCTATTCTGGAGAAATGACTGAGAACTACATTTTTGGATTGGAGCAACTACCAGTTCGAGGCGATATTGTATTCATCACAGGTGGAGAAAAGGATGTATTGAGTTTAGCAGCACATGGATTTCACGCAATATGTCTGAATAGTGAAACCGCGCATATTCCAAAGAATTTATTGAGAGGATTGAGTTATCGTTTCAAGCACATCACCATTTTGTATGATGCTGATGAAACCGGTAAGAATTCAATGGAGAAAATAACCAAAGAGTATAAGAACTTTCAATTGAAATCATTGCTACTTCCCCTACCCGGAACCAAAAAGTCAAAGGATATTTCAGACTTTTTCAAGTTGGGTCATTCAAATGATGATCTTATGATGCTTTTTCTGGAAATGTTAGATAACCTCTATGAAGAGACCCTTTCTGTCATGAAAAGCTGTGAGATAGATTTTGATAACCCACCAAAAGCTCCTGAACCAGTTGTTACCATTAATGATGTTACTATTGGCACGCCAGGAAACCTTGTTTGCGTAGCTGGTGCTGAAGGTAGTGGTAAAACAAATTACCTGGGAGGTTTGCTTTCCGGCGCCATAAAACCGGAAGGAACAGAAATTGACACCCTGGGAACATACGTCAAACAAAACGAGTCTAACAAAGCTGTCCTGCTTTATGATACCGAGCAATCAGAATATCAACTTTACAAGAACTTTTCATACATCATCAAACGTTCCACTCGAAACAGTCCTCCATCATGGTTTAAAACCTTCGGATTAGTTGGTATATCACGAAATGAACGCATGAATTTGATCCTAGAATCCATGGATCGCTTGTATTACGAACACGGTGGTATTCACATGGTGGTCATTGATGGTATTGCGGATCTACTTAACGGCGTAAATGATGAGGAAAGCTCGGTGAAATTAATAGAAGAACTATTCAGAATGGCTGCCATCTACAATACCTGTATTATTTGCGTGGTTCACATGGCGCCATCAGGAATGAAACTTCGTGGACACCTAGGATCAGAGGTTCAACGCAAGGCTGCTGGGATATTACTCATTGAAAAAGAAACCAATGTTAATTGCAGCGTGGTCAAAGCACTGAAAGTTCGCGATGGATCACCGCTAGATGTTCCATTAGTACAATTTGGCTGGAGTAAAACAGAAGGACGACATGTATTTCTTGGAGAAAAAAGCAAAGAAGCATCAGAAACACGCAAGCATTCCGAACTTACCGAGGTTGCAAAGCTTATATTCTCTAAGAAACCATCTGTTTCACCTGGAGAATTAGTGAAATTGGTCATGGAAGAACTAGATGTCAAAGAAAGAATGGCAAGAAACTACATCAAATTCATGAAGGATAAACAAATCATTGAGAAAAACCACTTGAATTCCTTGGAATACAGTCAAGTTTCCATGGATTTCTGATAAAATTCCCACAGAATCACATAGGATTCCTGTAGAATTACCAGTTTAAACCCCCATTTCTGGTAAAAGTCCCACGGTTTTCCTGTGGGA
>ERZ650308.207-NODE-207-length-33169-cov-13.698375_pt1 | contig 33169 bp, 46 predicted proteins | sample MGYA00376244_ERZ650308 | MGnify/ENA primary metagenome ERZ650308 (study PRJEB26733, sample SAMN07839295) | wastewater metagenome | biome: small river; feature: stream; material: water | place: USA: North Carolina | collected 2016-04-26 ... | reverse complement strand
GTGGTATGAACATTTGAGCCTTAAATGCCCCAACTTCATAAACACCCGATACGTTATAGCATATTAAAACGATGCTATAACAGCAAATATATGTAATAAAAAATTACTGCCCACGCACACCAAACCCAAGTCTTTTCATCCAATTACAACAATCATCTTTTGTTGGTTGTCCTGCAATATCTATTTTCATTTCAGTATCTAATGGATGGAATCCACTCCATTTACCATTGTGTTCTTTAACATCAACATCAGAGCCACCTTCTTCAACCCAAGCCCAAAGTTGCTCTAATTCTTCCTTTGAATAATGTTGGTTAAAGAACCATTCATTTCTAAAATCTTTCATAATAAAAGTAATTTTTTACAGCCTATAACATACGTTATACAAAAATCATTGATTCCATTTATGGCTCTTTGACTTGCAATATCCAACACATTGGTAGTACTTACCTTTTTTCAGCATTGTATGACTGCCAACATTTACGATTGAAGTACGTTGGCATGATGCCATAATGATAAGGCAAAGTATAACGCTAATTAATCTTGATACTCGCATAATATTTGTCTGATTTAATGTTACTGCCTAAACGATAGCCGACTACTTTTAAAACTACACTTGTTCCACTCAGCACATTTACTTTTATATTCATCTCTGTTGACGTATCAACTCCGCAACCATCACACCGGATAAACTCCCACTCGTAAGTATAATACGTTTCAAATCCACCGGTAGGCATTGGATTAATAGCATTAAGGCAATAAGTACCGTCTTTACAATATTGAACGTCAATTTTTGGCGGTGTATCAAAGAAGTTCTGATCAATGTAATCACGGGTTTCAATTTTGCCAGGTGTTTTAATCGGTTCTAAGATAGCCTCTTTTGTACATGACGCTAAAATTAACGCTAAAATAATAAATTTGTTCATGATCGTAAAATTTAATTGTGATTAAAAATTACGGTTTTTGGTTATTTTTCAAGTTAATAATAATTCAAAGATATAAATTTATATTAACTTTGTCAAGTATTTAAGCAATTATTTTTAAAAAAAAGTAAATCAAAGCACTTTATCGCCCAAAATTCTCAAATTCTTTACATGAAACTCATTATTTTCGCCTTCAACTCTCATGAATCCGTGATTCCATTTATTTACAGGTAGATACTCCGGCGAAAGCCCACAAAGACACCCGATTGACCACGTTGTTATCATTCGCCCCCTCATTGTGGGTTGTGTATGTTCTGAAGTTTGATGGTGATGCGCCCCTACTACACACTCCCCCCCTCTTAAAAATAAACCTCTCGCTATGTTTACAGGTGAAAATACCGATTGCCCGAACTCATGTCCGTGAACAATTGACAATCCGCAAAAGTCCATTATTTGCATAGATGCCACAAACTCAATATCAATATTCGGGCATCTTTTGCGAACTATTTTTTCTAAGTCTATTTCTTTTATTTCCTGCAAGTCTGCTAACTGGCTAATCTCTGGTAATTTCTGCCAAATATAATGTTCTAATCTGGCATCGTGATTCCCTATTTTGAAAACAATCTTACACTTCAAAGCGTCTGCAAGAATATTAAGCATTTGACAACCTATTTCTATTTCTTGAGCCATGTCCATTTTGCGAGGGTCTTTCATGAACCTTGATCCACCATAAAAATCAAACCAATCCCCATTTATCAAAAGTGTATCAATCGGGTTTTTTAGAAAGTAATTTATCATCGTTGTCAATGCCTGGACTGAATGAAATGGGCAATGAACGTCTGAAATTATACCTAAATTACCATCTCTCAATAAAAACGGCTCATAAGGTATCAAATCTGATTCAGGCAGACTAAATGGATTTTTTGCCCGTTCTTCGTCAATACAGAACTCCGTATCTTGAACATGTTTTTTATTCTTCTTGCCAACCTTACCCTCTATGTAACGAAGCGCCCAACGCGCATCCTCATAATCTTTAAATGCCAAAGGGTATTTGTCGTAGATGATTCTTGCCAGTTGGCGTGTAGGCATAGATTTACCGTACTTGAGCCTAAACTCACGAGCAATGTCTGATTTAGTCATGATAATTTTTTAGGAGTTGAAAAGATCCGTTTCTTTAATTCTTCGGTTCTTGAGTTCGGGTTGTTTTATCCACTTGATAAACTCTTTTGAAGCGCCTAAATAGTCGCTTTTGTTCAATTTTTTTAGAAGTGTACTATTTTTAAATGCCTTAATCCCTACGTTGTAAGTGAACGACACCAAAGCATTAAATTGATTTTGTGTCAAAGGTACACTAACAAGCAAATTTATTGCATTCTCAAATTTAGATACGTGGAATCGTAGCAATTGTTCTGCCCGATCTAAGGTTATCATATCGCCTTTCTTGACCGGCACATAATTTTCATAAAAGGTTGCGCCATATCCAATTGTCCAAACACCTACTGTATCTTTATAAGCGATAAGGCGCACACCCTCACACTCTTTCAAGTGTTCAATTCCTTTACGGTCAAGATTCATTAACCCTTTTTAAAGATTCCAGTAATCTTGCCCCATGTAATCGCACGTAAAACAATACCGATAGCAGACAATACGGGAACTGTTGGAGAAGTCCAATCAAGGGCTTTCAATGAATCAATTGCATCTTGTGGCAATAACTCAAAATACCCCAATAGCCACGCAATGAACGCAACCGCAAACAAAATCACAGTTTTGGATTCAAAAAATGCCTTGCCTGGCTCTCCTGCAAAATCAGGTATTGCAGTAATTTTGTAATTTTTTTCAACTTCGTTACTCATTAGAATTCATTTTTTTTGTGATATAATCTTTTGTCATGTCCAGAATGTGCGTCCATAAAACTGCTGAAACTGCCACGCCTGAAATTGCTAAATCATTACTGATATTCGTGTATTCAGTGATAACATTAAAAACAGAAAATCCGATAATTATTGCGCCTATCAATTCAGTCACCCATCTACGCCAGGACAATTTTCCCGACCTTAGAACCTTTAAAACTCCACCCAAAATAGATGCACCCACCACACTTAAAAAATCTGTTTTCTCCATTCTCTTTCATTTTTTTCGGCTTTGGTTATACAAAGATAAGACTATTTAAAAATAAATATCAGATTGTCATCATCGTAAGCATCGACAGGAGTAATTACACCCGTTGTTGCTAACGTGTATTTCGTTACAGGTTGCAAAATGCCATTTCTGTAAACAGACATATTAAGCGGATAATGACACGGATAAGACAACTCTAATCCTTCATTTGTGATCTTTCCGTCAAGGTCATAAGTTGCGCCAGTTACGGCAGTTATCTCATAAACATACGTATTAAGGCTTACCCAAATGCTCCCAACTTTGACCTGCTCCACCCCGCACAAATTGCGGTTAAAGTCCTCCTTAACTATATCAATAGTGCTTAATAATATGTCGTCTCTATTTATCATGTTAATAGTAATTTCTTTTCGCAATTTGTCATTTAGTTAGGATTGTAATTATCACTTAAAGCAAAAATGTTAAAATAACCGTTGTTTACTGTAGCCGTTCCTGTGCCGTCGGACTTCATTTGTAATTTAATTTTGTCACCCTGTGATAGGTTAATAATTTTCATTACACTAAGCCCGTAAAATTGTGTCGTACTTGTATTGTTGCCAGAGTCAATGCCTATTTGCCCATAGGCACCGCCAAACGGCTTTAGCTGCAAATATAATGAATTAGCTGAATTAATCAAACTGTATTTATACGAAACATGGCCACTAATCACAAACATTTTAGGAATAGTACCTGTGTAGGTTATTTCTCCAGTTGTAGCGTTGTAGCTAAAACATAAATATAGGCCCGTGTATGGTAATTTAATATCAGCCGCCGTGCCAGCCGTTAATGAGTAGGTACTACTCGTAGACTGTGATACGTCTATAAAAGCATTGTAATTTACATATTTCTTTTGCGTCTTACTATTCTTTGCTAAACTGGAATCCTTGTACGCTATCATGTCCATGGTATCTAAATAATTATAGGTAGCCATACCAGTATAATTTAGCCCTATGGTAGCCGTATCTTTAGGCGTGTTCATTGTGGCCAGCAAACCGCGCCCACTATCCGTAGTAGCCGCCTTAACGTGTTTTACGTCGCTTAGAGCCGCTCCAGTTATTGTTACCGTGTTACCAACAATGGACGACGTTAAGCCGCCCGTAACGCTTATTACCTGTGTATTTGAGCCAGCCGTGTTACTACTTATTTGCGTAATATTAGCGCCACCGCTTGACATTGTTAGTAAGCCCTCATTTGCCTGTGAACTGTCTGGCAAATTTACAAAGGTAGACGCTCCAGAGTAATTGGTTAATTTTAGCGTGCCAGCCAGCGGACGGCTTAGCGCTTGGCTTAATACCGTTACCTGTGACGACGCCGTTAAACGCCCCTTAGAATCTACTGTATAGACTGGTATAGAATTTGACGCGCCGTAGGTACCAGCTGCGACGGCTGTAGTAGATAAATCTATAGTAGTGTTTCCAATTACGCCCGTTCCATTCGTTACCGTTATGTCTCCAGATGCGGCGCTAATTGACCTGTTAGCATACGTATTTGTACCGGTCCTAACTACAAACCCGCTATTACTCATAGCCTCTAAACCCGCTAAATCGTCGCTTAATGAAAATACAAATGTGCCAGCCCCAGTAATAGGCGAACCCGAAATAGAAAACCCAGCCGCTGGAGCTGTCGCCGCAACGCTGGTAACCGTTCCTTTTGTCACCGTTGCCCATGAAGGAATCGTTCCATTTGTTGTTAAATATTTTCCATTGTTACCTGTTTGTGGTGGTAACTCAATTTCGTTTGTTGCACTTGAATCCATGAGTTGAACAAAGTTTGACGCACCGGTTAACTGTGTTAGTTTAAGCGTACCACCACCGGATAATAAAGAAAGTGTTTGATTGTCCGTATTTGTAGCACCGCCACCACCACCGCTCAATAATGTAGATTTTTTAGTTGCAAACCAAAACGGTTTACCTGTCACAGTATCGGCACACATCACAAAAATAGAATCCGCACCAATATCCCTCGTCCAACGTATCTGATTCGGTTTAATGTTTGATCCCGTCATCGGGATGCCCTGATATTGCCCGAACGATGGCAAAGATAAACACAAGGCAATAAATAAATAAAAGCATCTCATTTGTAAATTTTAGAATAAATTAAGTGAAAACCTGCTGAACGAGATAGCGACATAGCTAAAATATCAATACCATATTCCCACCATTTACGCTTTTCTCCTATTGTGATAATACACGTTGCGCCGATTAATGAAGTATTTGAAATTACAGAAGATAAATGATAAGCATCTGTTGTCCATGCAAGAAATGTAGTTGAGCCGAAATAGGCTTCACGTTTGCCATACCTATCAAAGTCTTCATATTTGTTTAGCCAACTAATTTCTGGATTCCAATATTGGTCATTTGCGTTTGGATGCACTTTCTTAAATTGCGGATAATGGTTCAAAATTGTTTCATGATAACCATTTGCGACACCACCCAAAAACGCAACACCACAACCTAATAGCGTTCGTTTGTAGTTCCAATTTTTGGCAGTATTCAAACCCATGCCTTGAGGCGGGTAGTTTTCATACAGATATACATGAATAGCAGAATCAGAAGATTTTTTCTTTTTCTTTTTCTTTAATTCAGTATGAAACGAATCGCAATTTGTTGGCATTTTTGAAATCTTAATATAATCAAGCGAATCAACAATATTTATTTCAGTTGAATCATAAATAATGTTAGTACCTTGAAGATAATAAGTAGTGTCAATTTGGATTCTGTAATTTTGACCAAAAGCAACCAAAGGCAACATAGCAAAAATAAATAATAACTTTTTCATAATTTGTTTTTTTATGCAAGTTAATATAAGTTTATATTAAATGCAAATTATTTATACAAATCTCTCGCCGTTTTTATTTCTTTTTTTCTCGCTCTAATTATTGTAAGTTGCTTCAAAAGTAACGCTTCATCTGAATTTAACTGTTTTAAAATAGCGGTTAATCTATTAACTGCTTCACGTTTGCCAGTTACTTGCGTTTGCACAAAAGTAACATCGTCTTGAAATTGCTTGATCGTATAGACATTGTTTGTCTTACTGATTTCAAATCTGTTTTGAAGTTTTACCGTACTTGACGTATCAATCGCAACGTCAACAGAATCCTGAAATTGCCCAAAAAGTGAACAAGCAAAAAGCAAAAATATAAAAGTTAATGTTTTCATGTATTTAGTTTTAAAGATTAATAGTGATTTTTCCATGCTGAACCGTTCCATGTTTGGCTAACTCCAGTACTTGTATCGGTTGCGGTGCAATCAGTACAATAAATTATCATCCCGGCATCACCTGCCACCCAACTAACTGCATCCCTTTGAGCGGTAGTAAGTCGTGGCAATAACAATCCTTTACTTGTAGATGTAATATTTAAAATTGCTCTCGGTTTATCTTCTTGTGATGATGTAGATTTGTCATAAACTTGGAGCGTATTATTTGCGTAACCGTTAATTATAGCGTCTGTGCTATTTGAACCAATTATATAAGTACTTGCCCATCCTGTTGTAGCTCTACCTGAAACATTAAATAATCCTTCTGATGTAATTGATAATTTACTTGTTCCATTTAATTGTAAATCTATTAACCGCCCCGTGAACCCACTTTCAGCATTAACCCCTAACTTTGTACCCGAAGTACTCCAACCTGTACTTGTGGTTCCTGTTGGTTCGATTAAAAAAGTTGGCTTTGTCGTTGTTGATGTTCCACCCGAATAGCCTGACCCGCTAATTAAAGCACTTGGCGTACTTGCAGTTGTATTAATTGCGTTATGGAAACCTGCCAATGGGGTTGCAATATTTAAACCAAATAGACCAGCTGCGGTTATCTTCGCTCTCGTTGTACGTGCAATTGAAGACCCTTCAACACCTGATCCAGAAGTCTGGAATTGGAACCCATCTGAAAATTCAAGCATAGACACAACATCATTAACTTTTCTTACAAGTGCATTTGAACTATTTACATAGTAATTAGACCCCACCATCCCATAAGCTCCATTTACATTACCTAAGCTTGAATATGCCCCCGACAATATTGAACCTACTGTTTCAAATTGCCCTGCTTTTGGCGCAGAAGGAGAAGTTATTGCGCCTGATGAAATTAACCCATCATTACCAATTTTAAACAATTCCGTTCCCGAACTATTCCGAACCCTCAACGCATTTGTCGCACTTGTAGCCCCACTTCCTTGAATGTCAAGTCTTGCAGTAGGTGTTGGTACTCCTATTCCCACCCTGTCAGGATTAGCCGACACCGTGAATGAATCTAAAGCACCAAATGAACCAGCGTTGTTATACTGAACTTGCATCGAACTACCTGCTGGACTTGTAGGTGTTACCGTAAAATTAGGATATGTTCCCGTTGCCCCGCTTATTGTGACCGTTTGGTCAGGTGCAGAATTACTCAAAGTTGTTCCAGACATACTTAACCCCGTTCCCAAACTAATCGCCTGTGGTACACCTGTAGAAGCCGAACCACGCCCCAATAAAACGCTTTGTGCCAATGTAGGTAAGTCCGCTAAATCTATACTGTCAGGTGTCCATTGTGTTCCGTTGTACGTTAACACTTCTCTGTTTTGCGGTGTCTTATTTTCAACCGTTACCCCGTTAATTTTACGTACAAAAGTCGAGTTTAAACCACCAATGACATCTCCCGAAAGTGTCGTATCTGCGACACCACCACCACTGCCACCTAAAGTAACCAAGTACCATCCAGGCTCGCCCGTTGCTGTGTCCGCTCGTATAATGTAAACAGAATCCAAAGTTGCGTCCGTTGGCGACCATCTTAATTGGTTCGGTCTTAGCTTTGTTTGTGCATTCGTTACGCCTTGACTTTGAGCGTTACCAAAAAATGAAACAAATAAGCCTAAAACTATTAATAAATATCTCATATTATCTTTGTTAATTTTACGATTAAATTATCATGGTTTGTTGTTACGGTAAACGTTATCAATCCAGTTGCTGTGTTGAAAGTGTAATCCTCTTCACTCATTTTGCTACCATTTAGATAAATCTCTAAATAGTAGGCATCTGCTGAATACGGATAATTCAATACCGTTCCATCTATTTCAACACCTTGTAAACTTAGCGTTGTGCTTGTCAAGTCTTCAACAAAATATTCTAATATCATAGGATTATCTTCGTTTTCAGCCGTGTAATTATTACACGACACAAAGTTAAGTAAAAATGTGTAAACACCACCGATAGCGACCGCATCACCACTTGAATCCTTAATAGTCATGGACACCGTTGCATCTTCATTAAATGCTGTTGGATTCGTGAACTTACTCCCAGACGTCACAATCTGGTTGTACGTCAATTTTCTGTTTAAATATCTAAACGTTAATGTGTAGTTACCCGTTTCAGGTGCGACAAGGTCAATTTCAGCACCAGTACAATTGCAAACGTCTATTTTTGTATAACAACTCATTCGACAAATCCGATTAAAGTGAATAAAATAAATATAGGTAGGTAAGTCCAATCACCAACGAATAACCAAAAATTTACAACGGACACCGGAATAAGCAACCGTGTACCAAAACAGACAGGACAAAGGATATATGATGCCGTTACGCTTGAATGTTCCCTAAATACACGATCAACTAAGTTAACACGTTCATCTATATCGCAAGTCGCTGCCTTTGCATATTCACGCTTAAAATTATCCTTATCTTTGACTGAATTTAAAACAATACTATACCTTATTGAATGGAATATTTTCCCGTAATCCATAGCCATGTCAAGCCATTTAGCCAACTTGCGAACAACGTAACCTGTAACTGAAGCAACAATTATTAACTGCAAGAATAACATAGGCTATCAACTGATTTAATTGTCTGATAATTAATTACTACTTTCGTGTATTCAAGTATGTTTTCGGTTATTCCTAACTCCCGACTAACCGCCTCATGGTCTTCATTCACTTCAGTAACATTGTAGGCATTCATTATACGCTCTAAATTGCAAGTCTGATAAAAGTAAAGCGTAATTTCGGTTGATAGCGTGTAAAACTCTACATTTCTAACAGTTGCGTATTTCTTTGACGGCTTATAAATAACATGGTTAGCGGTTGAATCGCTAAACTCATATTTGCCGTTGTATTCCGTTACAACATAATCGCTTAAAAAGTCTTTTATCTCTTGAATAATTGATTCAAACATTGTCTGTATATTTTCCCGAACTCTTCTCTGCAATATTGCTTTTCATCTTCGGAAGGTTTCCATATTTGTCCGTAATGGTCTGTGTGTTTTTGTGCTATTTCGTATTGTTCAGCCGAATCAAACCCTGCAAAAAATCTGTTACCATCCTGGCCTACTTGAAAACTATCACTAAGATTTTTATATAATTGTAAATCTATATATCCAACTTGTCTGCCTTTTCTTTTCCTATAAGCTACATACTTTTCACCAGGCAGATAATCAGGATAAGAATTTTCAGGCAAAACAAAGTTTTTATTATAATCGCCAATCTGTGAACCGTCTGTTTTTTTGCCTTCTTGATGAATACGTCTTTTCATATCTGCTACCAATGAGTTAAGAGCCGAAATACTCGCCTCTTTAATACATTGCTCAAAGCTATCTTTTAACGTATTCTTTGCCATTTATTATAATTGTGCCGTCCTTTTGAATTACGGTCTTTGGTTTTTCTTGCTGTTTCTTTTGCTCACATTTTGAACAATTCATATCATACAAATTTTACGTATCGCATACCCGATGCGATGACCTCGTTATTGATTTTAAAATCAATCCCTTTTACTAAGTTTCTAAGTGCGCTCCAATATTCGCCCGGCTCTGTCATGCTTGTATTGGACCAATTACCTATGTTTTCCCTTGCCTGCCCCTTTGAACTTTCAACTAAATAATTAACTCTATCCGTGTTCAATATCTCCCACATCAATTTTATTCCAAACTGCCATAAAAACGGATATTCGAGCAAACTTGAATACGTGCAAATAAGTTCATCCGTATCAACTTTCATAAATGAGTTAAAACCCACATTATATGTGAAGTTAGTGTTTTGGCATTCAGAAACGCAATGCGTTGACGGTCCAGATTCCCATCCGGTAGAAGTAAACTCTATTGAGCCTGTTTGAGAACTAAAAGTATGGTCTATAACCAATGTATTAAAGCCTTTAGTAATATTGAAACTTTGCGTTGTAATATCGCTACCATCTGTAATTGTTATTTGAATGTCTGTGTTAATGTTGAATTTTACTATTAAACTTTTAACGTGCAATTTTGTGAACGGCTCTAAACTAATGTCTTCAAATCGTACATAAGCCGTTTCGCTACCTACAACCGGAGTACCGTAAACTTTCCGTGCGGTGTGGTCATAGCCTTGAAGTATTCTTTTCGTTTTCGCTAATTCTGTTATAAAGTCATTCTTTACCGTAATTTCTGCTGAACGGCACAGCTTATTAAAAAGGTCGATAGCGTTCAAGTAATCACTATCTGCTGTGTTTGCAAGTTTCTTAATCGAAACGCCAGGTAAGTCGTTAACAAAGTATTGAGCATCGGAATTTATATCTCCGCAACTATGTCTTAACCCTAATTCTAAACAACTCATATTTTTTATTTAAAGAGGGGCGCACATAAGTACGCCCCGGTTCAACCAACAAACGGAAATATTAATTTAATCTCGTGATCGCTGCGAATCTGGGCAGCGTTACCGCAGACCCGGTCTGCGATACTGTAAATCTTACATAGCGCCCAGGATAAGAACCTTTAAGGCAGTTTATTAAACTATTAGTAGCTGTTGTACCAACGGTAGTAGTCGCTATGTGTGTCCATCTTGCAGATTCTTTGTTAAAATTCTGAGTGTAAACTCGTACAGTAACCGTACCAGTACCTGACACCCTCGTTAATCCCAAGTGACCAATAACGTCAATTGATGCCGAATTACGAGCATCTACAACATAAGACGTTGAATCTGTATTTGTCAACGTGTCAAGCGTTGTGCCGTATAGCGGAAACACTTGCGCATCTGCTTTTACAGAGAACAAGAAACCAACCGCCAAAATAAATAAAATCTTTTTCATGTGTATCAAAATTTTTAAAGGTTTAATTAAAATGAAGTACAGTTAAGTCCGGCACAAGTCAACTCCCATGCTAAGATTCCAGGATCCCAACAAGTGTCGTACATAGCTTCGGTTACGTGGAACAAGCCGTATGGCTTAGAGATTGTGAATTTCCAAGTCTTGTCACAAGTGTACACGATGTCACAATCAAACTCAAATCCACCGTACATAATCTTGTTTGCCTTATGTGTCTCAAGATTCAAAGCATTGTACTTCTCATTTTTGAACCACTCAACAAGTCTAACCGTTCCCGGCATCCAAGTAATCATGTTTTCAATAGAGTTGCCAAGTGTAGTGTCAAGCACATAATCTGTGAACAAATCAACTGGGAGACCTGGATTGTAAGGCGATGTAAATTGTCCAGTACCCTGATACATCGCTGCCATTCTTGCAGTTTCAAGTTTAGAACCACCAACCGCAATTGGTTTACCTGCAAACCCGTTCTTTCTGTATTCAGTAATCACCTGAGAAAGAGCCAAAGGCTGATAAGCACCTGCGCTTGAAATAATTGAGACACCTTTTGGTGAACTTGCAGAATCACCACCTGAAGGGTAATCCCCGGCTTGTGCATAAATAAGCGTCACTAAACTATTGTTAATCTGTGTTAAAATATTTTGACACGCTTGAGCCGTTTTAAGGGCAATCATTTCATTTGGAGTGTAGTCCAAATTTGCAAAGGTTGAATGATCAATTGTGAACTCTCTCCATGCTTCCTGATCGACAGTTACATTTGTGTAAACAAAAGGGTCACTTGCTCCCGTTTCAGCGGTACAAATATTCTTTGACCCCGTATTTGTGTAAGTGCAATCAGGTGCAACGCTTCTTACTTGTACGTAAGGTTTACCTGAAGTGTTTTGCGGTTTGTCTTTACCGTTAAGTACTTCAAATTGAAGTGCTGCTAATCCTTGTGTATTTGCAGGTGAAGTTACCGCCTCGAGAACGCCCACTTGTGGCATAAGTTGTTCAGGTGCGGACGCCTGAAGTGCCAAGTTGTTAAGTGAGATTTGTAAATTTTGGAACGCTTTATTGTCCGTCCCTGATGCCATTGCCATATCTTTGGTATTTTAGTGTTAAATAATCTTTATCCGGACGGATATTTTAGAACTGATTATTAACGTGTTTCAGAAACACAATGCAAAGATACGAAATTTATTTTATAAAATAAAAAACCCGACATAAGCCGGGTTCTTGACAAGTATCGTAATACGAGATAAATGAATGCCTTATTTTAAAAGAAGACCCGCAAGCTGTTCTAATGGGAAGCAATACGGGTACAGTTATTGCAAAGATACACTTTTATTTTTAATTACCAAACACCACCACATTTTCTTTTCTATTCTGTTGGCGTACCTCGTATATCCGCAAATCTTTATCCGCAATCATTTAACAAATTTACATAAACTTATATTAATATGCAAATAAAAAAGGGGTTAATTTCTTAACCCCTCAAAAAAACAGAACTATGAAATTACTCTCCTGGCACGTATGCCAATTGTTTTGCCATCCATGCAGGTATATTTTGCCCCTCGTTTGGTTTTTTAATATTAGGGTTCGCTTCACCACCCCCAGGATTAGATTGAGCGACCAAATCAGAACTGAAATGATTCCAAGCATCATCAATGCTTTTCCATACATTCTTGCCATCTGGTGCAAGTGCCTTACTCCCATCTTTAGCAAGTAAAGACCCGTCAGGCTTAATGTCGTAATTCGCTTCGATCTCTTGAAGAACTAACTTAGTAAACTTGTCGGCACTTTCTTTTTTAAACCAATTAGTCTCAGCACTTTTTCTCTTAGCAATCAACTCAATTTCCTTGCGTGTCAATTTGCTTTCGTAGTCGAGCTTTACTTTCTCAACCTCTGTTTTTAGCAGTTCTTCCTTTTCGTGAATCTGCCCGGACAACTCCGCAACCTTAGTTTTTAGTTCATTGACTTGCTTCTTTGTTTCTTCATCTGTAATCTTAGAACCTTCGTCAATCTTAGCCTTTACAGTTTCTTCAGCTTTGGTGACAAGTTCATCCCAATCCAACGCTTCAGCTTGTGAGTTACTTAATCCCATTTGAGCAACCCTGCTAATCTTTCGCTTTGCTTGTTTTTCAAAGATTTCATGTTGCGCTTTGATGCCATTAAGGTCAAGTTCTTTTTCAATTTTCACCCGTATCAGTTCCTCGTTTTTTTCGAGTTCTTTTTGCAGTTGATTCTCCTGATCTTCCGTCAGTTCCAATCCCATCTTCTTCAATAATTCTTTCATTTGTTTCCGTTGTTTTAGGTTTAAAAATAAGGTTAAAATCTTCGACGCTCATGAAGTCGCCACCGTTGGCAACGTTGTTATGAGTTAGTCTAATGTTCGCAGTTGCCTCGTTACATTCAATTTCCCGTACATCTGTTGGCACGATGCCATGAATCGGGTCATTGACGTACTTTAGTTTTAAAATTTTCATTCCGTTTCGTTTTCGTTGTTAAAAATAGTATCTTTATGAAATCCGCAGACAATTAGAATACCGTTAAATGCTTGCATTACGGTATCGTAATCTGAATCTTCTGGTATTTCAACCTCAATTACTTTGTCGTAATGTTTTACTTTTATTATCATTGTTTCTGTTTTTTAGCTTTTAAATATGAAGGCATAGACGCGATTGTAGCCGTATGCCTGCAATTATGACCACCACGAACCACAGGGAAACTCTCCATTGTCAATTCCATTCCAGACCCGTATCCGCTTTGATTCTTATATTTAGGTATGTCTTCCCTTAATTCTTCAAATGTAATAAATCCTTTTCTGTCATTAACCCAGTGTACGCATTGAATACGTGACGTTTCAATTATCGATCCTGTATAGAAATATCCATCGTATTCGTATTGCGTGGATAGTTGCTGTTGAACCATGCCGTCATACATTCCAAGCGTATTACGTGCAATTACTTTGGACCATTGAGCAACGCCTTGATCTTTGCTTATAAAACTCGTTAATGCTTCAAGTGTATCTTTACGGTTCGCTTGACCTATCACATTTTTAAATAGTAATTGTTGAATACCTGGACGGATTGCCATGTCAACCGCCTTATCGAGTGCCAATTGGTCAGCTACCAAATCAGTCATTATCTTTTTTGCAAATCCTATCTCTAAATTAGAAACAGTAACGCCCATAGCGGACTGAATGCCTAAGTTAAGTTCTGAAATATCATCAAACTTTTTTATATAAGCCGTGAAGTTGATATTGTAATCGGATTCAAGAATCTTTAGCAGTTCTTTTCTTAACCCTATCAGTTTTTTGCGGTTAAATTCAGAGTTAACCAACTTGCCATTTTTATATTCAAATTGATCTAAGTACTCTTTAAGTTTGCCTTTATTATCCGGGAGTAAATCTTGAATGGATTTAAAAAAGTCATCATCCGATTGACTGATTAAGTCCGTTTTTTTCGCTATAAGATCTTCTAATTTGCTCATTTGATCTGTTTTTCATAGTTTCTGCATTATCATCGTAATTTTCTAACAACGTCTGTACAATTACATCCGCTTTGTATAGGTCGAACCCTGAATAAATACCAGCAGTCATCCTTGCGTCAATCTCTGTTTGATTAAGCATTAAAATAGGCGATTCCTGCAAAGCTACTTTGTAAACTTCAATCATCATATCGTCACCGTTATACTTATCACTCAAGTATTTCAAGTAACTGTAATACCTATCTGCCAAAGGTGCTTCGATTGCTTCGGTCTGTAAAGTTAAAGTGTCCTTAATTTGTAGTGATTTTGGCACAAAAACCGTTGGTATTTGCCTTGATTCCTTTACAATTACAAGATAACACTCATAGTAATATAAGATTTGTTCAGCGAACATCTTAAAACTACTCGCTAACCTGAGCAATTTGTCTTGCTTCTCTTCTAATCGCATTGACTTAGCAACTCCACTTTCTGCACTTGTCGAATCCAATACGTGCAAACCTGCTTCTTCTTGCCCTTTCTTCAACAAGTCCATTGCCCTATTATAGCTTGAATCTATTGAACTTTGTGGAGGTGCAACAAACACAACTGGTTCACGTTTATTACCGCTCTCCATCATGCTCTCAGGTGCGACCAAAGTATGGTAAGGTGAATCACCTGTAACTATACCACGTCCACCGCACTCACTACATTTACTTACCTTGCCTTCGCTATCAGTTACATGACCATTACGACATCCATCCGCTTTGCACGGTATTTCCGTCATTATCTTAATCGGATAATCATGTTGAACTGAAACCGCCTGACTATCTGAAAATCTATTAATTGCCTCATCCCAGTATTCAAATGAACCACTCAAAAATGATTCGTTAATCATTAACTCATCATCAAACACGGTAGTTATGCCCATTGCGGATACTATCGGAATATCTCCAATATTATGATTATAGATAAATATTTCTTCTACTTCAATTTTACCACCACTTGCAAACCTATCACGGTAAACTATTATATCGGTTGCAGAAATTATCCAATGTTCGTGTAAATTTTTACCTAAGTCTTTAACGAGGTAAACGCCACCATCATAAGTTCCGACAATATCTTCACATTCAAAAAACTTGACCTGTGGCATTGCCATTTCCAAAGTATTTGCCCAGTCTGTTTTCTTCGGATAAATGACGAACAATCCGTTCGGGTCTAAAACCGACAACCGCAAAGCAACTTCAAGCATCCAATTTTCAAAGCTAAGCTCTTTGCGATTTGACTTAAAAGGATATGCTTCTAAATATTGAGTTAACCGATCTGATTTATTCTTTACAATGATACCTGAGTTATTGAAAATTCGTGATACCATCGAAAACCATGATTCGGTTGAAGACCTTGTGATTCGCCTTTGATTCGCTATCCGATATTCCTTAATACTTTCTGGCTCAGTCGGTCTTTGGATTTCTAAAAGGCGCTTTAACCCATCGCGTGTGCAATGGGTTTCAGCCTGTTCGTAAATGCGGATCATCTCCGCCTTTAACTCCTTATTTATTAATTGCGCACCTTTAAAAATCATCCGTTATTTTTAAGATATGACTGCCTGAACTCCTGGCAATTCAACAAAATGCAACACCTCGATAGGTCTAATTTCAAACTGGCATACCCACTTAGCTTTTCCAGCTTCACCCGCAACAACTGAAGGTATCTTTGTTATTGAAAACTCATATCCAATTGATTCGCCTGAAATAGTCGCTGGGCTTCCGGCTGCTATCTCTGTTGCCCATGCTTTTGGTACGTAAAAATATCCATTCTTGTCAATCCAATTTAATCTTAAAGTGTTTGCGTTTTCAAAAATGGTGTTCCAATAAACACAAGAATCGGTAGGGTCAGCGCCAAACTGATAAGTTTCATAATCAATAGTGTAGGTTACCCCACCGACTGACTTTCTGCCCTCACCATCAACTTCAAATGTGGTTTGCGAAGGTTCGTTTACGGTAATTTTACCAGGTGGCATCAGGTGTGTTGTTCCGGCTGTTACTCTGTCCGTCCACTCATCAGCATCCAATACGTCTGTAAATGAGGAATCGCAAGTATGCAGAATCATTTTTGCACTTCCGAACTCTAAGAATGCGTCAACACATTCAAAGTAAGAAGCCGGAACGTCTGCTATTGTTCCGCAATTTGTATTACAAAGAAGGCTCATCTAAGTTTTGTTTTAAAGGTTCAATAATTTTTTCCATTATTTCCGTTGGTGTTGGTTGAACCTTTTCTTTGAGTAAGTAATACCCTTCTTTAGTTATAGCGTCCTTGTTTTTCTCATAGAGTTCTGCGCTATATTCTTTTACTCGGTATCTCATACCCGTAAACTTATGCAAAAATACAACTTTTTTTGCAATTAATTTTTTCTTTGCCATATCGTATTATCTTCTTTAATCATTTTGTAAATTTCCTCGGCTGAAGTTGGAGAATAAAAAGTAAGATCTTCGCTAATTATTATTTTAGAATATTTATTCCCGTCTTCATCGATAACAGTTGTAACAGCCCAAATATCAGTGAATAATGCTTTCTCTACATCTAAATCAGAAAGTGAAACTTTTACATCAACTTCATTCAGCGCTATGCTTTGTGCTGTATCAATATACACATCTACCAATATAATCATATTAACACGTTTTATTCATTTCGCATTCTTGCCATACTTCAACCTGAACCTTAAACATATTTAAAAACGGCTCAGCTTGCACGGATTCTAATAAATATTCTTTATCGTCAATCAACAACTTTTCACCTGCTAACAATTGACCGTATAGAGTATTTTTAACATAAGCCGGAACTGGGTTTCTAAATGTTAGCGTCCATATCTTACGTGTTGTTACTGACTTGGCACGGTCAATGAACAATTCTTTTTTAATCGAATATCCAGAATCCCTTAAAAACCCGTCAAACTTTAATGTGTTATTGTAAATCAACTTAGTGCCAACGTAGCCCGGATAAGGTTGCCCGTACCAATTGCCAAAACAATCATAATTAGTATAAACACCTTGCACCTTTACAACGCTATCACATTTTGATGCACCAAATTGTTCTGTGCAAATCTCTTGACTTACAACATCTAATCCTTCAGCCTTTTTATAAGACGTAACAGTTAACGACCAACACTTGCAACGTGCGAATAAAGCCGTATCAACCTCAAGAATCTGATACGAATAGTTGCCATCCCATCCAACCATACCAGTCGCGAAGTCTGATAGTGTCGTGAAGTCGTCACCAACTGAACAATTAAGAGTAGCCTTAATAAATGCACCCCATCCATCAACCGGATTAGTGGGGTCATCGTTGTATTCATCTACAAATCTGAACTGAAACTGTATCTTATCTCCTGCTTCGTACACCATTGTGAAAGCCGGATCATACGATTTTTTTGATTCGCACCAAACACGGTCACAATCATTTAATATCCAATCCTTTTGCGTTGGTTCACAATCTTCCTTAATCGGCAAAGTTACAGAACGATTAAAGTCCTGCAAATCCGTACATTCGTAACTTGAATAAACTGTTGTGTACCTTGCCATTTAATCTAAAGTTATTGTTTTCGTTTCTGTTAATTTCGTAGAATATACGTTGTTCATATTGAATTTATCAGTAATGTAACACCCTTGCGTTGTTAACACCGTAATAAAGCCCTGAATGTCAACAATTGCTGTACCTGTTAACTTGATATATTTGTTGTTAGGGTAGTAAACAAACTCAAAAGTGTCTGAATCCGATTCGCTTGTGAACTCCCATTTTTGCGTACCCAACCACTTTGAACCTACAGCGTTTAATTCAACCCAAACCTTAGCAACCGAACCCGAAAATGAACCGTAAGCGAGCGACATATTAAGACTGTTTGCCCCCGCATCTTCAATTGCTAAAGTCACGTCTAAAGTTTCTGCTCCACAACTGCCAGCTATTGAATTAACATTTATGCCAATCAAATCTAAAGTGTAAGCTTTACCTATGTCAAGTAACTTAGTGTCAATTTTAATATCCACCAAATCACTTCCGTCAAATGTCTGAGGCAAAACCGTTATAGGTGTTGAATTTAGTTTAACAAATGCACTATTCAAATAGACGTTTTCTTCGTTCTCTAAATAAGCGATCAGATTGTAAGTGTTTGGCGTTAAGTTCTTGAAACGTGCGACAACAACTTCATTATCTTCAGCGCAAATCCTCGTTATCTCGTTGTTATCCAAATCAAACAACCCAATAAATTCTATGTCCGTATCATCCACCCGTGCATCAACACTAAATGATTGTTGATAATACGTCACATCGGTAGATTTTAACCCGTTATCAAGTTGAATATTAAAAGTCCATTCGTGCGTTAAGAATAAAGTTTTGCCAGTCCATTCTGGTCGAATCCTTAACGTTGTAACACCACCGTGTTCTATTGCGGTATCAATCAACCCCCAATCTCCTACACTCTCGGCGTTCAAATAATTCAAAGGTAATCCGTCTTGAACTTTTTGCTCTGTAATAAATATTCGGTAATTGCTAAGGTTGTCGTCAAATGTACCGTTACTCCCATTAATTATAATATTATCATTATAACTTGTCTTGTCAAACAAAACTGCAAACCTTAAACGCTCATTAATAGCAACACCAGACACGCAATTCAAATATATTTGTGTCGTGTCAGTGTAGTGTTCAATTTCATCTGTAATATTTCCGGAAGTAGGCGGTATATAGTCAGTAACCCGTATTGAATCAGTAATAAAGCTATTTGAAAACTCATTAGTCTTTACCGGAACAAATACTACCCGATAAACATTGCCTTTAGTGATGTAGTCTTTATCAATTACAATATCAACATATTTTACGTTACCAGATATTGTGGTAAGTGCCGAACTTGAACTAATTGCAGCACTATCAATTGTGTCAACTGCTGTGCCTGACCCCGACCCACTGAAGAACTTCCCGTTTAACTCTATGTCAGTCCAATAGTTTGTTCCGTTACCTTGTCCAAACTCTCGGAAAATATAAACCCACCACCCCCCAACAGCGTGTGTACTCCCTGTATTAATTTGCAGCCTAATAGTTGTATCCGTATGTGTCGAAAATCCATCTATTTGTGTTCCATTTTGGAACAACTTATAATCAAAATCCGACCATTCAGAATCTACGTTGTACAACCCTTTTTCATACCAACGAGCGGTAAAATCAATATCACATACGCCTTGTTGCTCGACGTTATAATCTCCATCCGTAACCACAACGTAAAATCGCATCACCCTATCCTCGTTAAATACGGAAGGCGTAACGTTATCCAACTTCTTAGGATTTAACCTGTGATTTTTTAAACATCTGTCTGCAGAATCAAGTTGAAATTGTGAAGGCGCTTTCCCAACGTCCATCGTTGTAAGCCCATACGGTGTGATTGTAAATTGTGTAGTTGACGAACGGGTAAATGATAATCTAATATTCTCGTGACAAAAATCATAATCATGGCTAAGTTTAGTCATGTCAGCCGTACCGTTTGAACCTGGATAAGTGTGAGTATAACCGTACTTAGGGTAACTTGAATTTAGCAAAGATTGTACGTCTGTTGACCGTACAAAAAACATCGGCACAACAAATATTTCTTTACCTGCCAACGATGTTGTCGAAGTGCAAGTAAAGGCAATTTCACTCCCAAATGGACGTAAAACGCTATGTATGTTCTGAGCCGTTACAGTGCTAAAGGACAACGCCATCTTACCGAGTTTACTTTTACAATTCCATTTTCAAAATCTACTTCTATGCCGTCCGGCACCCCCACCCCCATGCTTGACTTTACCCCTAATCTTAACCCTTTCTTGTCTAACATTTCCACAAAGATACAAAAATTTTCAGGTATAAATTCAAATCCTGAACTATCAAGGTAAATATACGTGCGTGGGTCTTCAATCGCATAAAAGTTGTTGTACAGTTCATCCACATTTTTCTCATTGAAATATAGGTCATAATCGTATAGATATTTTTTTGTGCCTGGTATCTGTTTACGTTTAGACGCCATTCTTATCTTACCCTCAAATGAACCATCTATGTCACCCATTATTAACTTCATTGAAGAACTTAGACCATTTGATAAAACCATGTCACGGGTTGAACCACCTGCCAACCCGGTCAATTCATAACGCAATCCATCTACAAAGTCACTTGACCCCAACGCCCTCATATATGTTGCAGGTGAAAAATCTCTTAGCTGAATATCTAAACTACCCTTTTGCCATTCAGAAGGTGGGGAGTTCCATTCTACAATGTCGTTGTAAAGGTTCGACAAGTCGCCACCCTCTTGATCTAATGAATCGACATTATACGCAAAACGCCCGTAAGCGTAACCGCTATCTTTTGAATATTCATAAGTAATGTCACCCTTGACAGGTTGCGTATCTAAATCCAAAATAACATCTTGCACTTTTTCAAAAGCATCTTTGCGCTCAAAGTAAAGTACATTGTCCTCTATCCAATATTTTGCATTAAAAACGGGTTTGAATACTTCAAGTAATTGAAGTAAGGTGTAACTTGGTGCATTGTCTGGATCAAAGTTTACAAACCCATCACTTTTAGCAAAGCCTTTGCCTGAATCGCAAGGCACAAAAAGTATGTCCTTATATTTTGAAGTTTGTAATATCGAACTACTAAAGGTTAACCCTAATTTATTGCAATGAAATTCAAATACTTCACGTGGCGAATATGCCACATGGAAATAACCACAACCGTGTATCTTTTTTTCAAGTTCGTCAAGCCCTAAGTCATCGCTATCAAGTAACCAATCAGGCAAAGCTTTAATTAAAAAGACAATTGGGCGTAAAGCAATCCAATAAAGTAACATCAAAACAACATTCATAAACCCGAATCCTGAACAATACGGCACGTTGTAATTTTGGTTTTCGTCTTTAAACCCGTTCTGGTACCAAATAGTCTTTTTAAGTTCGTCGTATTTACTCGACACTTTGCTAATCGGTGTAAAATCAATATAGCAGTTACCCAACGTAACCCCCCGATAATCTAACTTTAATTCATGTTCAAAGTCGCAACAACTTGAAGTCATTTTAACTGGTAATACTTTATCTAATGATTTATTCTCAAAGTAAATTGAGTAAAGATAATCGTAACAGTCACCCGTTGCTCGTACCTTATCGACATACTTTACCGTATCAACACCGTCTGTTGTGCTATCGTATTTAAGCCTGTACTTAAACTCACAAGACTTGCTAAAATCAATATTGTCTATTTTGATTGTACTCATGCCTTCAGTTTATTGAGTTTAGTCTGCTTTTCTTCCATTGAAGTTATCATGCCGTAAATGCCTTCATTTGAAATACCCATGTGGATTTCAAGCCTTTCAAGTTTCTTTCGCATCATTTTGTTTTCTCTTACAAGTTCGTTAAAGTTCTCAGTATAGTCCTTCCCTTGACCAGGTACTTCAATCTTAACATCACTTACCGACTTGCCTAACTTTGCGTACTCTACTAAATCCTTATTGGTAATTATGCCCATTGACCGCAAGTCTTTATTCTGATAAGCGTTAACTACCCTTTCACCTTTTGATAAACGAGCCGTTATAGAATCGCTTGTTTCAGTGCCTGGACCTTGCACGTAGTCTGTACCCTCTTTGAATGCAGGTACACTCGCGAATGCTGAATTAATACCGATTACAGTTGAACCAATTAATGCTAAAATACTAGCAACCCTAACCGCAGTTAAAAGACCGCCCGTTGGGTCTGTTGAAGCGGATTCAAGTACAACCTTAATAGCTTCACTTGCAGATAAAGCGTTATTGATAGCAATCTGAACTGCTGCTAATTTCTTTTGGTTCTGAACGGCTTGTTCTCTTTTCGCTTGCAATCTGTCAAGCCTATCTTCTTCAAGTTGTAATGATTCGGCACTACCAAACTCGGCAAGTTCTTTGAGCCTATTTATTTTACCCTCTTGAATTGCTATTTCTGAATCAACTCTGTCAACCGTTGCCTGTAATATTTGATCCTGAATATTTAATGAACTGTTAAGCAAGTCTTTGCCCTCTTTGTCTAAATCTTCTTTTGCCTGTGCCTTCGCTTTCTTTTCTGCTTTCTTATCTTTTTGTAGTTGACCGTTAAATTTTTTAGCGTTGGCTAATGCTTTATCAAATGAGTCCTTATCATTTCTCTGGAATATAAGCGCATCAAATGAAAGTTCTTTTATTTCTTTTTTACGTGCTAACTTAAACGCTTCAAGTTGCTCTAAATATTTATCACCTGCATTTTTTAATTCATTTCGTGTATTCTCATCAATTAGTGCAAAGGCTTTCTTTTTGTCAGCATCAGATATTTCAAGTTTAGCAATAGCTTCTTTTTTCTCTCTACCATTATTTACAATAATAAGTAACTCCTTATCTAATCCATCTTCTAAAACGTCCGCCTCCAATTCACGAACCGTTTTTAAGAAAACAAGGTTATCTTCTTCTTTCTTTTTCGCTAACTTGTCGGCTTCCTCTCGTGCTTTCTCAGCCGCTTGCCTCTGCTTTTCTATTTGTGTATTTCGCTTTGTTATTGCTCTCTCCTCCGATACTGCCGAACGGTTTAATGCTGCTGCCCGATCCAATGCCAACTTTTCATAAGCGTCTGTATCAATAATAAACCCTTTATCTTCAATCTCTTTCGCTAATGCCAACCCTTGTGCCGTAAACGACTTTAATGTCTGTATTTGTTCAGCGGTTAACTTTACGTTTTTATTTTGATTAATTGCAGCATTCACAAAGTTCTCTTCAGCACGTTTATCCAATTGCGCTCTCTTATCTTGTAGATAGTTTTCAAGTTCAATAATTCGGTTATTGATTTCCTCTTTTTGTTTTGCTGACTTTGAAAGGTCTTTATATTGAGCATTTAAAATATTAATCTGATTCCTTACAGTTGCTTCATCTACGTTAAAAATAGCCTTGTCGTCTTGAATATCTTGAAATTCTTTTTTCAACCGTGCCGCCTGATTCGCAGCGTTACTGATTTCTGAACCTATTCCAGTAAATGAGTTTTTTATATCTTCAAGCGCGCCCTTAAAATCACCTGAAAATATTTTACCTAATCCACCTCCGAAAGTTGCGACACGTTGCCCAAGTACTAAGAATCCGGCACTAACTCCGGCAGTTATTTGTTCTATCTTATCCATTACAGGCGCTAACTTTGAAAGGTAACCGACTAAAGCTGTTACACCCGTTACCACCACCGCAATAACACCCCCGCCCAATAATTTTAAAGCATTACCTATGCTAAATAAACCTTTCGCACCGCTTTCCCCCGCTGACTTCAATCCACTAAATGCACTTGACGCTCTGTTAATTGCCCCCTCTGCTTCAGGGAATGCTTGTACTATTTTGTTTCTGATCTTATCTGATGCTGAACTAATACCAGCACCCATGTCAATAAATCTGCCCTTAGTTTCACCTGACTTCTTATTTAAAGATTCAAGCTTACCAGACAACGTATCAATCGCTTGTTGGTTCTCAACCTTTAAATCAATTACTATTTCATCTTTGGAAATTACAGCCATGTTGTCAAATTTAGCACAAAGATACAAAAAAAAAGGCAGTCATTTACTGACCGCCCTTGAACAATATTAACTAACCTTAATACAATGCTATGGAGTTAACGAATTTAATAATTCGTTGAATACGTCACGTCTTTTCAATTAAAATATCTCTTACTAAAGCACAATACTCAAATAACTGCCTATCTTCCAACTCCTTCAAATAATGTTTCAAATCTGAAACAGTCCATGTTCTAAAATAATCTCTTATCTCTGAATCAGTCCATGTAAGAAAGAAGAAGTACGGGTCAATTAAAATACTCATCATCTACATCTAATATCATTTTGATGCAATACGCAATCGCACAACTTGCAATAAAGATAGCTAAAAATATCATATTCTCTTATTTAAAACGCCCATAACCAATGCACACAACTCAAACATTTCATGTTGCTCAAGTATGCATAACAAATTAATCAATTCAGTATTATCACCCGTTCCGCACCACTCTACAAATTCAGCATCCGACCATCCTTTAAAAAAAAGTTCAGGGGCTATTAGTTCATAAAACCTATCTATATCCTTGTTCATCCCTTATATCAGCAATTATGCAAGTGAACAAAAGAAAACAGCAATATACAAGTGCAAGCTTACATAGTCCTATAATCATTTATCAAAGTTACTCATTTTTTTATTAATAATCAAGTATTCAAGAAATTCAACAAACGGCATATCCATAATTTTTTCAACACTCAACCCAATCACTTTACTACTGCTGAATATCCACATATTTAAGTCTTCCTGATATCCTTCGACTGCTTGTTTGAGATCGAATCTTGAAAAGCTAATTCTATCTCCTTTACTTCCTGATTCTGGAAATAATCCCCTACTTCTGTATCGCTCAATGATTGACTGAAACCTTTGGCTAAATGAATTGCTTGTTGCAAAAAAAAACCCTTAACTACTTCGTCTTTTAATAGTTCATCTTTCAAGCTATCGTAATAAGTTGAAGGCTCTTTTTCATCATCTACCATTATAACCGCTTTCGCCAGGTCAATGAACCCACGCTCAAAAGACTTTAATTGTAATCGAACTCCCAACATTTTATTAAGGTACAAAGCCTGTTGCAAATTGCCACGCTTCAATAATTCCTCTTGTTCTTGCTGAAATGATTCTAAGTCTTCACGGGCAATGTTAACCGCTAACTGATTCAAAGCTAAAGTAAACTTTAATGCTCTTGCGGTCGATAGCCTTTTAGGTGACGTTTGCCCGACATCTGGATCACAAACATAAAATTTATGCCCTTTGTGTTTAAAGTCTGCTTTTCTGAACTTGAACCAATCAGATATTTTCATATTTCAAAGTTAATACTTTTTTAATTAATCCGCAAACTTTTTCTGTCAATGTCGGCAATGCCTTTTGGGAATATCGCATTAATCCCGTATCGCATAGCATCGAAGCAATCTAACTTATACGTCTGCCTATCTTTTACCAATTTTTCATTTTCGTCAACCTTCGCGTTCTTTATGTCCTGGATAGTCTGCACCATTGAACGATCAAAGTAAACATTTATATTCTTGAAAGCATAATTGACTAATCTTCTTGAATAGTCTAATTGCTTATTCGCTTTCTTATAATGCTTGAAAGAAAAGTCATTAAGTCCTAATTCACGCTTAATGATTGAGTAATCAGTCACTAAACTGAAGTTATCCAACCCTGCGGACGTTGAACCACTATTTCCCGACCTGTCACCCGTTACAAAAATAGCATTCTCATGGTTCATAAAAGTCTTCAAGTGTTGGCATAAAAATTCAGTACCGCCCTTAATCTGTACCTCTTGAACAAAGTAAACACCGTCCGGTAACTCTTGAAATAACAGACAAGTACACGGGTCAATATTAAAGTCAAATGTAAGCCAAAGCGGATAGTTAGGATTTATCTTAAAATCACCCACCTGACGGCTTTCGTCAAACTCGGTAATGAAAGGCGTATCATTTTGCACGTAATCCCAATCACCGTACAAAAGCCTTTGACGGTCTGTCAACGGTAACCGCTCTAAAGTCTTTTTGTATCGCTCTGCCCGTTCTATGTCAGGGTTGTCTTCAATTGTTGCCCTGATATACTTCATGTGACTATCTAAAATAACTTCTTTACCTTGTTGGTCTTTAACCCATGTCCATTTTAGCCAATTACTTACCGGATTAGAGCAAAGTAATTGAGCCGGCTTATCATGAATTAATTTGTGCCTTGTTCTCGAAAATATCATATCAACCGCCCGTTGCGAACTTTCCCCAGCTTCGTCAATAAAGCTATCTGTTAACTCATAAGAACCCAAACGTGTGTATTCAGGGTCGGAGGGTGAATAAGCCGTATCCATTAAAAATATTATCGAACCATTGTTAAACTCAATTAAGTTCTTTTGTCCATCATATTTGACCGACCCAAACTTTGGTTCGTAAATTTGTGAATATAATCTTTGAAATGTCAATAGGGTAGTTTTTTTTAAGTCTATCAGAGTCTTACGCCCTATAAGTCCGACCGTTTCGGGGTATTTTAATCGTCTGTCAATCTGCCAAAGGCAACCAGTCCAGGTCTTCCCGCCAAATGCTGCACCGCCCCAAAGCAACCGCTCAACCTTTGACGCTTCTAAATACTGAATTGCTAACCATTGCTTTTTTGAAAATCTCACTAATCTTCAGCCGGAGGTTTGACTTCGTTTAAAAATCCATCGTATTCAACCTTGACACTTGATTCTACATGGGTCATTGATAATCGCTTCCTTTCATCGTCTGTACAAATTATTTTCATCAATGCCATTTGTAAGGTAGCGTTTTCAGAATCGTACCATTTTTTTCTCATCGAAGACTTTACCTCAATACGATTATTGTCCAACATCTCCTTTAACTCGTTAAATTCGTTAGAGTCAACTTTGAAATAATCGTAAAATGTAGGCTTACTAATTGGCAAAAATGCGACTATATCCTCAATAAAAAACAATTTGTTTTTATTTATTGCGTCCTTCGCTTGTTCAAAAATTTTTTGTTTGTCGTATTGCATTATTCAAAGCTTTTACTTCCCATTCCATAATTTACAAAGTTACGTATTTTTTTAATAAAAAAGGAGTAGCGAACTACCCAACATTTCAAAACTTATTTGAATTTAGTTTTACTGATTCAATGCCATCAAAACATATTTCAATAATACCATTATTTCTGAACCTGTAATTTTTATCTTCCTTGACCGTATTTTTTACTTCATCCATTGTGTTTCCGCTTACAAAGCCTAATGTTTTGTAATCAGATTTATCTTTTGTGACTACCGCCACATTTTCAAACAAGTATGTTTCTTCTTTTAAAGAAACTTGTTCAGTATATAACCATTCGATTATTTCGTCTTGTATATCGTACTCAATACAATCAAACAATATTTTATACCCTTCCTCTAAGTCTTCTGTCGACTTCCACTCATCAATTGCTCTCATATCAGTAGTGGTGGCATAAAACTTATGATAATCTCCAGTAGCTTCAGATTGAAGTTCTACTTCTACTTTGTAATGTCCATATCCTGAAAAAGTTGCTGAAGCGTAGTTGATTGAGTAATCTAAATTTTTCATTTTCTATTTTTTTTAAGTGTTAATTAATATGATATAAAGATACACTTATCTCAAATAAAAAGCAAATAAATTTATAAAAAAATATAAAGTATAGAAAAATATTATGGTAACAAGTTTTTTTATAGATTTTATCTATTCTTTTCGCTTTCTCATAAATACAAAATTACGACTTTTCTTTTAAATATGAAAATATGTGCGCCACAGCGTAAAGCCGTGAACTGTAAGCAAGCTGCTACATTTCGTTCCCAAAGAGAGTTTGTCTTTCATATTTTTTATTAAAATCCCCCACAGCACAATTAAGGATATGCAATCCAACAGCAGGTGTTACGCAGTTTCTCAAAAGTTTGCGTTTGTCTTTTGTCTTTTCAGGCAAAACAATTCCGTGATGCTCCGAAAGGACTTCTTTTGTGGCTCTGCTTACGTCATAATTTCTTTCAACCTTTAACGGTGTTATCTGAAAGTTTGACCAAAATAAATGTCTGTCAATTTCAATGGTTGGCTTCACTAAAGATTCATAGTATGGTATCACATTTTCAACCACAAACTTTCCTTTAAAAAAGTGTTTCAAGAATAATATTTCCTCGTATAGTTTCATATCTGGATACCTAAATACTCCCCAACCACTCAAAGAAGTGCTTGTCCTGCTGTGGCTTGGACAAGGTGGCGAACTCCAAATGAAATCAAACTTTTGAAAGTTATCTATTAAATATTGGTGTGCGTCTGAAATTATCACTTCATCGTTTGGATTAAGTTCTTTGTAAGCATCCGCAATATATTGTTCAAATTCAATAGCTGTTACTTCGTGTTCTTCACTCCAAAGTTTTCTATTTCCCCCAACTCCTGCATATAAGTTTAATATTTTCATATTTAATCAGGTATCTCATCGTTTAGGTTGCAGCATCTACGCCCTTGTAATAATTCAGCAGAAGAATAATCTATATATATTTTTGTGTGTGGATCGTGATTTTTGAACAAAAATCTTATTGCAGGTGCAGTTGCTTTTTTAAAATCATCATCTATAAAATCGGTTAAACTGTTTTCCATTTCGTCTAACAATAAATCAAATTCCTTAATACATTCGTCAAAAGGTTTAACATTCCCCCTTGTTGATACATAATTGTATCGTTGGCTTGTAATTAACTCTTGTCTTAGTGTTCTTAATCTTTTAAGGTAGTTTTCCATTTTAATAAAATTTGTTAATATTATAAAAGTTATCAATATAAGCACGTTTGTTTATTAAAATACTATCTTTATTCATCTAAAAAGTATTTTCGCAAGTTTAGGCTCCGAATAATTCGAGCCCTTTAATATTTTACCATCCGCCCGGTAAATAGGTTGCCCGTTTTCATCTAACTTTGACATATTCGATCTATGCACTTCATCGAACAACTCTTCAAGTCTATCAGAAAAGCCAAACTTTTGAGCCGTGCCGACCAGAATGTAAAGGCAATCTACAACGGCATCCGCAACCGCTACTATATCACCTATCTCACCGGCTTCTTTTAATTCGTCAACCTCTTCCTGGAGTATTCTTTGACGCAATGCAAATTCTTCAGGTTCAGGGATTGATAAAGTGTCTGGGTACGTGTAATTAAATGCCGCGTGGAACTCTGATAATTGTTGGTGTTGCTTTTTCATATGATTTGTAGTATTATTTCTTCAACTGAAACAAATGGTGACTTCCATTGTGCCGTTCTTACTGCTATTGTTGTATGTTGTGCTTTTTTTAGCAAGCGGTCGGCTTCATCTGATAAATCAAGTATCTTAGCTGAAATCATTGGAACGTCAATGACGCATTTGCCAAATACCATATTTTTGTTCGTAGAAAGTGTATTCACTATCTTTTCAGATACAATCTCATTGATAGGCTTTTTTAGTGCCTTTTTTTGTTCAAGTAGTTGTTCCCATGTTTCAGGTGTGAATCTAATTTGTTTTTTCATAATTCTTTATTATTCGTTTTTTAATTTCATTTACGTCGTTCGGGTGATGAACACCGGAAGCTAATAACTTGCACTTTGGCGTTAATATAGCTAACATTGCTCTGTTTTCATCGACTATCGAAATATGATAACTTTCAGGCAACCCAGCAAGTTTTTTGAAAAGTGATATTGAGTGTAAAAGTTGATCTTCGGTTGTGATCGTAAAGTCACAACTTAATAAAATTTGCTCTTCAAACAAATCTATATCCACTAAGTACCAACAGTTTTGCGCAGGGGTTACTTCAATTATCATGATCTTGGTGTTTTGGATAAAAACGGATTAAAGCTTTTCTTTTTGTTATGCAATACAAATTTATCGCTTAGTTGAAAATAAAATTTTTGATCCACAATAGACTTTCTGACAATAGCCCCATTAATAGAACCACTTTTTATTTTGTATTTATCAGACAAATATCTTATCGTGCCTTTGTCAATTTGAACACCGCAAAAATCAAACATGAATACACATTTTATCATTTGTTTCTTACTTTTTCTCCGAACACGTTATACAATTTCCTTTTCTCAACTAAACTATTTCGATTACCCTTTTTATCATGATACCAGGCATGACATTCAGAACAAACAAATATTAAATTCCTATGGTTATGCTTTTCTTCATGTCTCGGTATTTCTGAACGCCAAATAATATGATGGCATTCTAAATTCTTTTGGGATACTCCGCACCGGTAACAAAAATACTTTTCAGCTTCTATTAACTTGATGCGGAGTTTTTCCCGTTGTGCTAAGTAGGTTTTTTCATCTTTCGATAATTGCCGTTTCTCGTGTTGTTGTACCCTCTGAATGGGTTTTGGTTTGACCATCTCAAATTGCTTCCGGCACTCATAGGAACAAAAAGCATCTGTTGTTCTGTAGGGTGAAAACTTAGTTTTGCAAATTCTACAACTTTTCTGATAAGGTCGTTTTTCATGGTGGCTGTTTCGCGTCATTTTAGAACGGGCTTGAATCGTTCTCTTTTTTGTACGTGTCAACGGTAAAATTAATCCTACCGTCTTTTGATTTTAGAATGTTTAGTTTTAACTGCTTTGATTTAACACCTTCTTTTGACGTGTATTCAGAGATAAAATCCGGGTTCTCTTTCACGAATGCAAAAAATTCGTTCGGGTCAATAATAAGTGTTCCCAACACAAACTCAGGGGCGTTGTCACGTCTTGAGAATGTTCTAAATCCTTTAGGGTAGATTGTTTCTGCCATTTTTATTTAATGTTTAAATTTTATTTATTATTTTGTTCCAATAGTCGCAATAACAAAAACATCTCCAATGCCTTTAGTGTTTTTTGTAAAAAAAATGTCATATTTGTTTCTCGTGGCTGCACAAACCTATCATTATCAGAAATAGACACAAAAGCAATTGGCAAATGTTGTGGCATTGATGATAATACCCTTATCATGTCACTAACATAAAATGCTTCTTTGCCTTGTAAAATTTGTATTTCATCTCTTTTGTATGAATATTCACTATTAATTTCTTTTAGTTCTGTTTTCATTTTTTATAAGTTGTTTAAAATTTCTAAATATTCCCTTACCTTCACTGGATTATACGGTTGATATTTATCAACGAGATAAATAACCGAAGCGTGGTTTTTATGTATTAAATTCCCAATCTTTACAAACGTAAGACCTTTTTCTCTTAGCGTCTTGCAAACTGCATACCTTACATCGGTTACATTATTGCGCCTTACATCTGAATAAAAAACACGTTTTGAAAACCCAATCTTTGACAAAAAAACGTCAATGTCAGGGATTTCTCTGTCAACCTTGCCAGTTAGAAACTCAATTACCTCAATCGGGTAGTAAACGTAATTTCCAATTATCTTACGCTCTTTGATTAAAGTTGATTTCATTTCTTGCTCTGTCATGATACAAAGTTAATAATTATTAATTACAATAGCAAATTTATTTTTCAAAAAACATCATTTTTTTTCAGATTTATCAAAAATTCAACATCTCTAATCAAATCTTTCACGTTTAGAGCTGTGTATCTCAGTACCTTGTATCCATTCAATTGAGCTAAGTTGTATTTCTCACAATCTTTTGTAAATCCCGTTACGCTCGTGTGTCGTGCCTTTGCAGATATTATACCTTCGTACTCAATACCTGTGCAAAAGTCAGGCAAGTAAAAGTCAAATCTAAATTTGCGATCAGATAAAAATTTGAACTCTGTTGAATAATTTAATCCTGTACTAATTAGGTAAAATTCAATATCTTTTTTTGTCATTGTCTTGTTTGATAAAAGTTCGTATATAACATTGTTAGCGGCAACTGCTACTTGACTATCCTATAAAAAGTTTCGCCTTCGTTTACATTGTTTTTTAATCCTGATTTTTTACCTTGTAACATATCTTTTTCATTTTCGATTAAGTATTTATTTGAAAAATTTGATTTTAAAACATCATTCAATGGGTAAACTCTACTACCAATATTTAAAACGAATCTGCAATCTTTTTTTAATGCGTTCATTGTTTTCTGAATCATTGGTAAATAAAATAAATCACACCATTGCTCAAAATTTTTATATCTATTATGCGAGTTAGTTTCTTCATTTCCATATTTTTCTGTGTCATAATAGGGGGGGCTTGTAAAAGCAAAGTCAAAATAACTATCTTTCAAAGTTGAATCTTCAAATGGCATATTTTGAATACTAAAATTAAAATTATTGTTTCTTTTCTTTATCCATTTGCCTAATTTATTTAACCCATCGTATGTTTTTGTATAAGGCTCGAAACCATAATATTCTGAAACTACTGTACTAAAACCAATCATCCTTCCACCCCAACCAGCACAAGGGTCTAAAACTTTTGAATTTAATCCGTTGCAATATTTTAATGCTAAATCTCTCGAAATAATAGGGTGAATTTCATTCACATACTGAACGCCATTTATATTAAACGCCAATATTTGATATAACAATTCGCCATATCTACTTTTATAATTATCGCCTTTTTGTTTCCTTTCGTGCAAAATCATTCTCGATAAACCATTCAAAAAATTATAATCTTTCAACGCTTCAAAACAGCTTAATTTACTTTTACCTGCTTTTGTATCTAACCTATGTGGGTTAAACAAAAGACTTGTTTTTTGGCAACTACTTAATCCAAAGCACAATTGATGATATTCTAATGTTTCATAAAAATCATTTGTTATATAGTTTACCAACTGTTCAATAGTCAAACTTTCATTAAATATTAATGAAAGTTCTTTCTGCAAACTTTCCCTTTCGGGCTTATATTGCTCTTGTTTTTTTTCACCGAAAAGGTTTTCTATTTCTAAAATCATTTCCTTTAATTTGACCGCAGCAGCCGCTAACAAGTGCTATACAATATGGCGGGTGACGTGCTTCTGTTAAAAATTTATTTTAAATTCAACTTTAGTGCTTTGTGTTGGGATTTCTGCTGAAAATCCGCCACATCGTATAGCACCGATACGTTAGCTGTGATGCTGTACGACCACGTTGCTAACATACCATTCGTAAATTGAC
>ERZ650308.206-NODE-206-length-33177-cov-8.552442_pt1 | contig 33177 bp, 47 predicted proteins | sample MGYA00376244_ERZ650308 | MGnify/ENA primary metagenome ERZ650308 (study PRJEB26733, sample SAMN07839295) | wastewater metagenome | biome: small river; feature: stream; material: water | place: USA: North Carolina | collected 2016-04-26 ... | reverse complement strand
CCGATCTCTCGAAAGAATGGTCCGGAGAGTTTCGGAGCGATCGCGAGCCAACGCCGAAACGCCACAAATCAAGGGGTGTGCTATGACGGACGCGCGCGCGCGAGACAGCGTCGCCAACGCGACCGCGCCCGTTGGTAGCGAAGGCCAACGGCTTCTGCGGCTCGTCCCTGGCTCGCTTTCGACCATCGCGGCGTCGGTGGGAACCGACAAGGGCACCGTTTCGTGCTGGCGCAACGGATCGAAGGTTCCGTCGTCGCAGCTCCGCGCTCGCCTTCTTGCGGCGCACGGCATTGACCCGTCGTCGTGGGACCGTCGCCCCGAGGGTTCCGCGTCGGCGGAGTCTCCTGCGCTCCCCGTCGCGCAGGCTGACGATTCGCTGACCGGCCTCGAGATGTGCAAGCGGCAGCTCGTGCGACTGCACCGGCTCGTGGACGACACGGGGTTGACGTCCGCGGAGCTCCTGAAGGTCGAGCACGAGATCGGCGCGGCCATCCGCACGAAGGAGTCGATCGAGGCGAAGGCCGAGATGCTCGAGGTGCGCATCGTTCGAGAGCATCCGACGTGGCGCGCGATGGAAGCGCGCATCACCGAGGCGCTCCGTCCGTTCCCTGATGCCGCACAGGCTGTCGCCGACGCGCTGGCGGAGATGGAGTCAGCGTGACGCTCGCGGTGTCCGAGCTCGGCAAGCGCAAAGTCGGCCGTCCGAAGAAGGATACCTCGACCGGGATGGTGGTCTCGCTCCGGTCCTCGCTGCTCTCGATGCTCTCCGAGGCGCGGTCGGTGCGGTTCCCGTGCGCACGCTACCAGCGGGACCCCGTCGCGTTCTGCCGCGAGATCCTCGGCGTCGAGCCGTGGTCGAAGCAGATCGAGATCCTCGAAGCGATCCGCGACAACCGGCGCGTCGCCGTGAGCTCGGGCCACAAGATCGGCAAGAGCGCGACCGCGGCGATCGTGGCGCTTTGGTTCTTCTGCTCGTTCGAGGACGCGCGCGTGGTGATGACCTCGACGACCTCGCGTCAGGTCGACGAGATCCTGTGGCGCGAGATCCGCATGATCCTCGCGCGCTCGGGTCGCTGCGTCGCGTGCAAGGCGGAGATCGTCCGGCTCGTCGACACCGGCATCCCGCAGCAGATCGCCGAGCAGCGCGTTCCGCTCCCGTGCGCCCACTCCGCGATCATCCCCGAGGCGCCAGCGGACAAGGCGCGCACCGGTCTGCGCAGCCTCGACTTCCGCGAGATCTCGGGCTTCACCGCGAAGGAGGCGGAGGCGGTCGCCGGCATCAGCGGCAAGAACCTCCTCTACCTGCCCGACGAAGCGAGCGGCATCGCGCAGAAGATTTTCGACGCCATCGAGGGCAACCGAGCGGGCGGCGCGCGCCTCGCGATGTTCTCGAACCCCACGAAGAACGACGGCGAGTTCTACGACGCGTTCCACTCGAAGAGCCAGCTCTACACGGGGATCTACGTCTCGAGCGAGGAGACGCCGAACGCCATCAGCGGGGAGTGCCTGATCCCCGGGCTCGCCGAACGATGGTGGATCGAGGAGAAGCGCACCGAGTGGGGCGAGGAGTCGCCGCTCTTCAAGATTCGCGTGCAGGGGCGATTCGCAACGAAGGAGGACGGGAAGATCTTCTCCGTCGACGCGATCGCCAGGTCCGAGGAGCGGTGGCACGACACGCTGCCCGAGGGGCGCCTGTACATCGGACTCGACCCGGCGGGCGCGAGCGGCTCTGGCGACGAGACGGTCTACACGGTGCGTCGCGGGCTTCGGATGATCGAGCAGGTCGCGCACCGCGGGCTGAACGAGGAGGCGCACCTCGTCCACCTGATGACGCTGATCCACAAGCACAAGATCGCGCGCGAGACGCCGGTGGTGGTGCTCGACCGCGAGGGCAAGGTCGGCTCCGAGGTGTGCGGCCTGATGCGGGCGTTCGTGGACGGACGTTCGCCGCCGTTCGAACTCGTCGCGTGCCGCGCGTCCGACCGTGCGCACCGACGCCCCGACCTGTTCGACCGCATGCGCGACGAGCTCGCGTCGAATCTCGAGTCGTGGTTCCGGGATGGCGGCGCAATCCTCGAGGACACGAAGCTCGCGAAGGAGCTCCACACGCTCGAATGGAAGATGCAGCCAAACGGGCGGCTGAAGGTCACGCCGAAGGACGATATCCGGAAGCTGATCGGCCGATCCCCGGACCGCTACGACTCTCTCGCGCTCGCGTGCTGGGAGCCGCTATCGTTGCGCGAGGACGCCCCCGAGTCGGCGCTGCCGAAGCGCGACGACGACGAGGAGCTCGGCAACGGAATCGACCCGTACGCCGGACGCGGAATCGACCCGTACTGAAAGGACCGCATGACCCGAGAGCAGATCGAAGCCGTCCTCCGCACGCTGCGCCACATGCGCGGCGTCGCGGCGCAGCAGTTCGCCCTCGCGTGGACGGACCTCGACCAGCCGCCGCCGCAGGACGCGATGGACTGGTCGGCCGTCGAGGTCGCGCACGAGGCCGCGATCGAGATGTTCGAGGCGATGATCGAGGAGCTCGACGGGGAGTGACGCGAGGCCGCCGCGCCCTGCTCGCCGTGCTCGCCGTGACGCGGACGGAGTTCGTCGCGGCTCGCCTCGGCGTGTCTGAAGCCGCGGTACGGAACTGGACGTCTGGACGTTCGACGCCGGGCAGTCACGCGCGCGCCGAGCTCGAAAGGAACTACCGCATCGCCCGCGATTCGTGGCGTTGGCCGGTTGGCGCGACGGCCAACCGCAGAGCGTGATGGGGTAGCGCGACCATCCCGAGCACGTTCAGTGTGTGGGATGGCGTGAAACGATCCGCGCGCTTCTGGGAATCTCGGCTTACCAGCCCGAGCCCCTCGACGTTCCCGGACTCGACTCGCCCACGATCAAGAACGTCCGCAAGTCGACGGGCGGGCAGATCCAGCCGATCCCTTACTCGCAGACGCGTTGGTATCTGCAGGAGCTCGAGACCGCCGAGCACGAGGCGGACACCGGGCAGCTCGCTCGGATGGCCCGCCTTATGCGCGCGTGCCGCAAGGACGGCGTCGTGTCCGGCGTGCTCGATACGCGCACCGGCGGACTCGTCCGGCTCCCGAAGCGGTTTCGCGGCAGGGCCGACATCGTCGCCGACCTCGAAGTCGGCAGCGACGACATCCGCTCGGTGTTCGACGAGATGGTCCCCGCGGCGGAGCTCGCGCTGCTCGACGCGGACGGCATCCTCGGCGGCGTCGGCGTGGGCGAGCTCGTGCCCGTCGAGGGCCGCGACTACCCGATCTTCGTGCGGCTCGACCCCGAGTTCCTCTACTACGTGTGGTCCGAGAACCGCTGGTACTACCGCTCGATCGGCGGACTGATCCCGATCACGCCCGGCGATGGACGCTGGGTGCTGCACATCCCGGGCGGGCGCATGTCGCCCTGGCAGAACGGGAAGTGGCGCGCGGTCGGACGCGCGTACATCCGCAAGGAGCACGCCCAGCTCCACAAGGACAACTGGGAGTCGAAGCTCGCGAACCCCGCGCGCGTCGCGGTTCATCCGCAGGGCGCCGACGAGAAGCAGAAGATCGGCTGGTTCCAGCGCGTCATGGCGTGGGGGAAGAACACCGTGTTCTCGGTGCCGCCCGGCTACGACGTGAAGCTGCTCGAGTCGAACGGACGCGGATACGAGTCGTTCGAGAAGACGATCGAGGCGCAGAACGAGGAGATCATCATCACGATCACGGGTCAGACCGTGACGACGGATGGTGGCGCCGGCTTCAGCAACGCGAACGTCCACAAGAACATCCGCGCGGACCTCATCCGCGCCGACGCCGACGCGCTCGCCTACACGGTGAACACGCAGATCCTTCCTGCGTGGATCGTGAATCGCTTCGGCGAGGATGCGATCGCGAGCGGTGGCGGATGCGTCGTCGAGTGGGACACGACGCCTCCGAGCGATCGAACCACCGAGGCTGCCGCGCTCGTGCAGGTGTCGACGGCGATCACGTCGCTGTCCGAGGCGCTCGCCGCCCAGGGCATGAAGCTCGACGTCGAGGCGCTCACCACGCGCTTCGGCGTGCCGCTGAAGCGTGAAGACGCCGAGGCGAAGCCGAAGCTGTCGCTCGTGAAGGAGGCCGCGTGACGCGCCTCTTCACGCACTACGGGCAACCCCTCGCGCTCGATCCGCGTGCGTTCGGTCTCGTGATGATGGAGCCCCCGAAGCCTCCCGAGGCTCGCGTGATCGACGGCGTCGCGCTCGTCGAGGTGCAGGGCCCGCTCATGCACCACCCGGACCCGTGCGCCGACTCGTACGACGCGATCAAGTCGCGCGTGCTCGGTGTGCTCGCGGAGCGACCGAGCGCGCTCGTGCTCTCGATCGACTCGCCCGGCGGGCTCGTGTCGGGATGCTTCGACACGTCGGACGAGATTCGCGCGGCGTGTGATGCGGCCGGCGTGCCGCTCATCGCGTACGTCGACGGGCAGGCGACGAGCGCGGCCTACGCGCTCGCGTGCGTCGCCTCGAAGGTCTACGTGCCGCCCACGGGCATCGTCGGTTCGATCGGCGTGCTCGACGCCATCGTCGACGGCACGGTCCAGGACCGCGCGATGGGTCTCGGCTTCACGCTCATCGCGAGCGGCGCGCGCAAGACGGACGGCAACGTCCACGCGCAGACGTCGGACGCCGCCATCGCGGCGGCGCAGGCGCGCGTCGATGGTCTCGCGGCGCTGTTCTTCGACCACGTCTCGCGTCGTCGCGGCCTGCCCGTCGACAAGGTCGCGTCGATGCAAGCGGGTCTCGTCCACGGCGCGCAGGCGGTTCTCGCCGGCCTCGCCGATCAGGTCGCGACGCTCGATCAGGTTCTGGCTCTCGTTCGCGAGGGCGCGGAAGTCACCAACGCGGCGACTGCCGCATCGCAACAGGAGTCCCCCGTGGACGAACACGAGACGGCGTATCGCGCCTCGCTCAAGGCCATCGTCGACGACGAGAAGGCCGAGGCGAAGGCGAAGGCAAAGGCAGCGGCGATCCTCGCCGCGATGGACTGCGAGCCGGACGACGACGAGCCGCCCGCGAAGGAGCCCGACGGGGACGATGAGCCGGCGGCTGCCGCTGCTCCTGCCGCCGCCGCGCAGGCTCCGGCGGCTCCCGCCGCGTCGGCGCTCGCCGCGCGCGTCGACCGCATCGAGCGCACCGCCATCATGGCGACGCGTCCCGACCTCAGCGAAGCGCAGCGCACCGCGCTCGCGAAGATCCCCGTCGAGTCGCTCGAGGTCGCGCTCAGCGCGATCCCGCGCGCCGTCGTTCCGAAGCCCGCCGCCGTCGCGACGGTGACCGGCACGCGCGGCGCGGACGTGGGCGGCGCGGAGGGATCGCGCCTCCCGACCGCCGAGGCGTCGGCGATGCAGATCCGCATGGGCCTCGTGAAGCACGAGGCGTCCGTGCGCAGCGACGGAAACGTTCTCATCCTCGGCGAGATGGTCCCCGCCGGAAAGCCGGTGGCGTGACATGGCCGAACGATCTCAGACCTCCGAGAACTGGGGCTACGCGGCCTTCGTCCTCACCTCTGCCGCCGCCGCCGTGAAGGGCGAAGTGGCGTGCATCGACACCTCGACCGGCAAGGTCACCGTCGGCGGAACGTCGACGACGCTCATGCCGGTCGGCTGGTTCCACGAGTCCAAGACGGGAGACGGGAGCGCGACCGTTCAGGTCCGCCTTTTCCGAGAAGTCGTCGGCGCGTGGTGGAGCAACGACTCCAACCCGAACGCGGTCGATTCCGGCGACATCGGATCGACTTGCTACATCAAGGACGGCTCGACCGTCTCGGCGTCCTCGGCGTCCTCGACACGTTCGGTGGCCGGCCGCGTATGGGCCGTCTCCTCGACGCGCGGCGTGCTCGTCGAGGCTGGCGCGGCGGTGACCGGCCCGACCGGCACGAGCGGCGTCGGTAGCGGCAAGGTCGCGACGCGAGCGGCCCTCACCGCCATCGCGGCGGCGGGTCGCTACGACGGGCAGCTCGTCATGGTGCAGACGGACGGCTCGCTCTGGCGCTTCGTCGCGGCGAGCTCCGTGACGGCCGACGGGGCCGGCGAGCTCGCGCTCGCTCCCGACGTGGGCACGGGCCGGTGGCTGCGCGCCGACAAGGCCTGCGTGCTGAAGCTCGCGATCTCGAAGGACACCGCCGACGCGGCCGCGCTCTGCACGGTCCCGACCGGCATGGTGCTCCGCCTCGCGGGAATGCCGTTCTGGGAGGTCACCACCGGTTTCACCGGCGGGACCAACTCGGCAATCGGCCTCTCGGCCTCGGCCATCGCGACGACGAAGGGCGACCTTCTCGGCGGCGCGAGCGGCCAGCTCACGGCGGTGCTCGGCACGGCGGGTGTGAAGCCGGGAACGATCGGTCCGCTGATCGACACCCTCGCCGAGCAGCAGGCGTTCCTGCTCGTCGCTGCGGACTACCTCCGCTTCGACCGCATCGCGAGCGCGTACACCGCGGGCGCGGGGTTCATCTGCGTGCCCGTCTCCATCATGACCGCCGCGTGATCGCGGAAAGGACGAAACAGCCATGCCCGCCATCACCCCCGAGTTCCTGTTCGACCTCGAATCGAACATGCGGACGATCACCGCGCAGCAGTACCAGCGCCTCTCGAAGAATCTCTGGTGGACGAAGGTCGCCAAGCGGATGCCGAGCGGCGCGAAGAAGGAGCGTATCAACTGGCTCCTGGACACCGCGCAGATCGAGCGCAAGGACGCCGACGGCCAGGTCACCTTCGAAGACATCGTGTCCTCGACGACCGAGTACGAGAGCCTCCCTGCGACCGCCGGCCTGAAGCTGCGCAAGCCGCAGCTCGAGGATCTCGACGGCAACGGCATCGACCTCGCCGCGCACTGGGCGCGCCAGATCGGTGCGTACTCCGCGTATTGGCCGCAGAAGCAGATCGCGAAGGCGATCCGCGACAACGGCACCACGTACGACGGCAAGGCGATGTTCGCGACCGACCACCCGGTCAACCCGTTCAACTCGGGCGCGGGCACGTTCACGAACCGCTTCACCGCGGGCTACGGCCCCGGCGCGGTGCCGATCGACAACAACGTGTCGGTCGAGGTCGCGGTCCAGAACCTCGCGAAGGCGATCGCCTACGTGAGCGCGATCCCGATGCCGAACGGCACCGACCCGCGCTTCCTGCGACTCGCGGGGATCATGGTGCCGCCCGCCCTCGTGGCGCGCGCGCAGCAACTCACGAACGCGAAGTTCATCGCGCAAGCGGCGGGCAGCGCGGCCGGCTCCGGTGACGTCGATGCGGTGATCCGAAACTTCGGTTTCGGCGAGCCGATCGAAGCGCCCGAGCTCGCGGCGGCGTTCGGTGGGTCGGACACGACCTACTACCTGCTCATGGAGGAGATCACGAGCGACGAGCTCGGCGCTCTCGTCTACGTCGACCGCGAGCCGTTCCAGGTCGTCTACCACGGCCCGCAGACGAGCGCCGAGCTGGCGCGAATCCGCGAGTTCCAGTGGACGACCGCCGGACGAAACGTCGTCGGGTACGGACACCCGTACAACCTCTTCCGCTGCGAAGCGACCTGATGACCGCCTATCTGACGGCTTCGGAGTTCGGGCTGCTCTCGCTCGCTCCGCAGAGTCTCCTCGACGAAATCGAGGATGCTTCTGCGGGGTGGATCGACGCGCAGCTCGAGACTCAGAGCCGTTGGATCGACGCTCGTCTCTCGAAGCGATACGCCGCGCCGTTCGAGTCTCCGTATCCGGAGGTCGTGCGCGCGTGGCTCGCCCGTCTCGTCACGTTCCGCTGCTACCTGCGGCGGGGCGTCGACCCGACGGACGCGCAGATGGTCGAGATCAAGGCCGACCGCGAGTCGGCTCTGCTCGAAATCCTCGAGGCCTCGAATCTCGAGACCGGACTGATCGAGCTCCCTCTCCGCGAGGGCGAGGGGTCCGGCATCTCCCGCGGTAACACCCAGGTCTACGCCGAGGCCTCTCCGTACGTCTTCGCCGACGCGCAGGCCGACATCGGTCGCAACGAAGACTCGAACCGCGGAGGGACGTTCACGTGAGCGATGCTCAGAACGCCGCCGGCTTTCGCGCGCTCGACTCGCAGATCGCGATGCTGAAGGTGCTCGTCGACCTACCGGACGAGTGCGTGCCTGGCATCGCTCGAGCGATGGAGCAGGAGACGCACCGCACGATCGCGGCGTCGACCGACCCCGACGGCGTGCCGTGGCCGCCGAAGAAGGACGGCGCCGGCTTCAAGTTCGTGAAGGCGAGCGACATCGCAGTCGGCGCGTTCCAGCGCACGATCATCATGCGGATCAAGTCGCGGCCCGTCGTGCTCCACAACAACGGGTACGCGCGCGGCGACGTCGTGCGCCGCGTCATCCCCGTCGGCCGCATCCCGGCGCGCATGGCCGCGCAGATGAAGCGCGCCGCCGTCGAGGCGTTCAACCGCATCACGTCGGGAGGTGCGCCGTGAGCAGCACCTTCGCGCTCGTGCGTCTCTACGATGCTGTGGTCGCTCGGTTCGCGTTGGAGGGCTCAGGCCCCGAGTCGCCCACCGAGGTCGCGCAGTCGTTCGGCTGGCGCGAGGACCCGAAGCAGAAGACGACCGCCGGCCGCATCGTGTGGCGCCCCGGCGACCGCTCGTTCGGCCTCGGCACGCTCGTCCCCGCGAAGCAGCCGGGCCGCATCGATGCGCGCCCGCTCGCGACGCTGGGCGAGCTCTTCACGTGCACCATCTCGGCGAACGATCCGACCTCGCCGGAAGATGAGACGGCGCAGTACACGGCGACGCGCGCGCTCTTCGACGCCTGGTACCGGGCCGTCTACCTCGCCGCGCGCGGGACGTTCGCGATCATCTCGGCCGAGTGGGTCACCGGCAACCCGGGCGGCTCGATCAACCAGCGTCGCCACGGCGCGGCGATCCGCGTCGTCGTCCAACTCGACGCCGCCATCCTCGACGCGCCTCTCGAGAGCGCTCCCACCGACACCGCCGCCGTCGTCGTCTCGACGATGGACGCCACGAACGACGAAGCCCCCGAAACCATCGAGGCCGCATGACTCAGCCTGCCGTCACCCAGACCGAGCTCGACGGAGCGCTCGGGATCCTCTCGCCGAACGGCCGCTACGCGGTGTTCGTCGGCACGACCACGGCGGGCACCGCCGCAGTTCCGGCCGCCTACGGCAAGGTCCGCGACGTCGTCTCGGCGTTCGGCTACGGGCCGACCGTCGAGGCCGCAGCGCGCGCGATCGAGGTCTACGGCCTGCCCGTCGTCGTCGTGAAGTGCGCGAGCGCGGCGGATGGGGGACTGCTCTCGTCCTCGTTCGTCTACTCCGGCGTGACCGGCACCTCCGTCGTGACGACGGACTCGGGCTTCACCGCGAACGACGACTACGAGATCGTGGTCAAGATCGTCACCGGCGGCACGCGCGGGACGGCGGGCATCACGTACCGATACAGCTACGACGGCGGCCGAACGTGGTCGGCGCTGACGGCGCTCGGCACGGACACGAGCATCACGATCCCGAACGCGGGCGGCGTCATCTTCCAGCTCGCCTCGGGCACGCTCATCGCGGGCGACACGTGGAGCTGCACGACCACGGCGCCGACCATCGACGCGACCGGCGTCGCCGCGGCGCTGACGGCGCTCGGCCTCTGGATCGGCTCGTGGCGGAACGTGATGATCTGCAATAAGATCGACGGCTCGGTCTTCGACGCCGTCGACACGAAGCTCGTCGCGTTCGCCGCCGGCAAGAACCGCGCGTGGATCGGGAACACCCAGCTCCCCGCGTTCGGTCAGTCGGAGGCGGCCTATAAGACCGCGCTCGACACCATCTTCTCGGCGCGCTCGACGAAGCGCGGCTACCTGCACGCCGGGGCGTGCGAGCTCGTGTCGAGCGTGAGCGGGCGCGTCTACCGACGCCCGGTCTCGTTCGCCCTCGGGCCGCTGCAGATGAGCGTGAGCGAGGAAATCAACATCGCCTCGGTGAAGCTCGGCGCGCTGCCCGGCGTGACGGTGACCGACTCGAGCGGCAACCCGAAGCACCACGACGAGTCGACGAACCCCGGGCTCGACGACTCGCGGTTCTCCGTGCTCCGCACCTGGGAAGGCCGGCAGGGCGTCTACGCGAACCGGCCGCGCGTGTTCTCGGCGGAGGGCTCGGACTTCGACATCGCGCCGAAGCGCGAGGTGATGAACATCGCCCGCACCGCGACGCGCGCGTATCTCGAGACTCGGCTGAACGAGCCGATCCAGGTCAACCGCACGACCGGCTACATCCTCGAGAACGAGGCGCAGGAGATCGAAGCCGGCGCGAACGCCGCGCTCGCGGCCGTGCTCGGCGCGCAGCCGAAGGCCTCGGGCTGGTCGTTCGTGCTCTCGCGCACCGACAACGTGCTCTCGACGAAGACGCTCAACGGGCAGACGCGGATCATCCCGCTCGCGTACGCGGAGTTCATCAACGAGGACGTCGGCTTCAAGAACCCCGCGGCGAACGTCGTGCCGGTCGGCTGAAGGAGAACCCATGACGGACGCACTTCGAATCAACGGCAACGCGTACGGATGGGCCTCGTGCCTGTTCAAGTTCGCGAACGAGCGCTACTCGGGCGTGAAGTCGATCACCTACGGCGACAAGCTCGAGACCGCCATGGTCTACGGGTCGAACCGCCACGGCGCGCCGGTCGGCCAGACGGGCGGCAAGTACGTCCCCGACGAGGTCAAGGTCGTCATGCGACGCGACTCGGCGAAGGCGTTCGTCGCGGCGCTCGCGCGGCAGTCGCCCGACGGAAAGTCGGTCGGCCGCGTCGGCTTCGAGGGCGTCGTGCAGTTCGTCGAGGACGAGACGCCACACACGCACCTGCTGCACCGGATGCGCCTCGTCGGTCAGACCGCGTCGCTCGAGGAAGGCAGCGAGGCCGCCTACGACGAGCTGACGTGCACGGTGCAGGGCATCGAGCGCGACGGCATCACCCTCTACGACCAGAGCCGGGGTGCACCGTGAGCCTGACGCCCGCCCAAGAACTGGCCGCGCTGAAGGCCGAGCGTGCCGCGCTCGCGGACGCTCGCGACGCGCGCAAAGCGGACGCGAAGATCGCCGACGAGATCGCCGAGCAGCGTCGTCTTCTCGACCTCGAAACCGCGCTCGTCGAGGCGGAGGAGAAGCACGGCGAGCTGAACCGAAAGGTCGCGGTCGTACACGTGCGCCGAGCGGATGGTTCGATCGCGGGCTCTGTGATCCTGAAGCGCGCGAACCACCAGATCTATCGGAAATATCAGCTCAGCGAGCCGAAAACGGAGCGCGCGAAGGCGGACGAGATCGACAAGCTCATCGCGCACTGTCGCGTGTGGCCCGAGCTCGAGTCCGTCGAGGGGCTGCTCGAGGAGTACCCCGGCGCGGCCGGCGCGATGCTCAACACCATCAACAAGCTCGCGGGGCTGAAGACGGAGGAGACCGCGGGAAAATAAGGGAGCTGCGCGGCAAGGCGCGAGGCGACGACGCAGTCGCGGCCGAATGCCTCCTCGCAGCTCTCGGACGGACGGACGACCTGGACGACCCCGACTACCCGAGCGCCTACGTGGGCGCGCTCCTCCTCGTCGAGGGGCTGCACGACCTCCGGATCACACGGCAAGCGTGGACCGAACCCTCGAAGAAAGCGTGATCGAGCGTGGCTGACGAGAAGGCGACATTCGCGGTGGAGGTGAAGGACGACGCCAGCGGCGCCGCCCTCTCGGCCGCGGACGCTCTCAAGAAGATGAAGTTCTCGATCGACGACGACGTGAAGGCGCTCGGGAACATGCAGCGCGCGATGAAGCAGCTCCAGAGCGCATCGAGCGTGAACGTCGAGGCGTTCCGCGACCTGTCCGCGAAGATCGACGCGCAGAAGAACAAGATCGCCACGACGCAGGCCGAGTATCTGCGTCTCGGTGGCGGATTCGGCGCGGCTCGCAAGGGCGCGAAGGGCGTCGGCGACGAGGTGACGTCGCTGTCGGATCGGCTGAAGAAGGTCCCCGGTCCCGTCGGCGATGTGACGCGGAAGATGGACGACCTGAAGACGTCCCTGAAGGGCATCGGCAAGGGCGCGATCTTCATGGGCATCGCGACGATCGCGGCGGTCGCGCTCATCGGCGGCGCCATCTTCGGCATCGGCAAGCTCTTCTCGGCCGCGGTCACGAACGCGGACGCGCTGCACAGTCACGCGACGCGTGCAGGCGGTCCGGTCGTGTCGCTCGCGCGGCAGATGACCGCGATGAAGCGCGACTTCGGCAAGCTCTTCTCGGGCCTGAACCTCGGGCCGTTCCTTCGCGGCTTCCGGTCGCTGACCACCATGTTCTCGCAGTCGACCGCCAGCGGTCGCGCGCTGAAGACGCTCCTCGAAGTCGCGCTGCAGCCGCTCCTCGACGGCGCGGGTCGTGGTGCTCCGCTCCTGAAGCGGTTCTTCCAGGGCATCATCATCGCCGCGCTCCACGTCGCGATCATCGTCCTGACGCTGCGCAACAAGTTCCGCGAGACGTTCGGCGACGTCGGGCTCTTCCGTGGCCTCGACGCCGGCAAGGTCGCGCTCTACGCCGGCATGGCGGCGGCGGGACTGTTCCTGCTCGTGCTCGCCCCCATCGCCATCACGATCGGCGCGATCGCGCTGTCCGCGTACAGCCTGTACGCCTCGTTCAACGCGGTCGCGAACGGGGCGCGGCGTGCGTACGGGGTCTTGAAGGCCGGCGGCACGCAGCTCGTGAACGACTGGCGCGAGATCGGGCCGCAACTCGTGAACGGGCTCGTGCGCGGCATCTCGTCCGCGGCGAGTTCGGCGCTCGATGCGGTGAAGAACCTCGGCTCGTCGCTCGCCGACGCGCTGAAGGAAGCCCTCGACATCCACTCGCCCTCGCGCGTGTTTGCCCGCATCGGCCTGCAGATCCCCGCGGGCGTCGAGCAGGGCATCGCGCGCGGCACGCCCTCGATGAACCGCACCGTCGCCGAGATGGTGGCGGTCCCCACGCCGACGCAGGCGCAGGCCGCTCCCGCAGCGCGCACGTCGTCGACGTCGGTGTCCATCGGCGACGTCCACGTCCACGTGCCCGAGGGCTCGGGCGATCCCGAGACGATCGGCCGGATCGTCGCCGAGAAGCTCGCCGCGCTCTTCGAGGGCGCAGGGCTCGCGCAGGGGGTGCCGACGTGACGGACCTCGCGACGAACCCGCAGGACTTCGCGGTGATCGGCGGCAAGCGCACGCCGGGGCCGACGTGCGAGCTCGTGGGCGCGGCGCTCGTGCGCTCGTGGGACACGCAGCGTCCGAGCGGGCAGAGCGGCGGGCGGCTCGTCTACAAGGGCCGCGATTTCTCGGAGTTCACGATCCGCCTGCAGCTCCTCGACGCCGATCACTGGGCGGCGTGGACGGAGTTTCAGCCGGTGCTCGAGCAGCAGCCGACGGGCACCGGCGCCGCGCGAACCGTGCGCGGCCTCGACATCTCGCATCCGATCACGGACCTGCTCGGCATCCACTCGATCGTGGTGGTCTCCATCGGCCAGCCCGTGCAGGGCGACACGGGCGAGTGGACGATCGAGATCAAGGTCAAGGAGTACCGCGACCCGGAGCCGTCGCAGGCGCGCGCTCGCGGTAGCCGGAACGCTGAAGCGGACGATCCCGTCGCACGGGAGATCGACCGGCTGACCCATCAGGTGCAGGAACTGGCGGCGCCCACGTGACCGAAGCCGTCCTCGCGCTCGGTGGCGTGCCCGCGGTTCGGTGCCTGCTCACGGTCCCGCCCATCGGCCCGTGGTACGCGGACGTCGACCTCGTCGACGACACCGCCGTCTCCGGGCGCGTGACGCTGCAGGTCGGCGGCCTGTCGCTCTCGGGCACCGTGGACGCCCGGCACGACGGGACGCAGTCCGTGGTCCGCCGCACGCGCGTGGTCGCTGGCGCTGGCTCCTGGGGCCGCGGCGTGCCGGCGAAGCACTACCACAACGACGCAGGCGTTCGTGCCCTCCTGGTGGCGCAGGACGCCGCGCGGGAGGCCGGCGAGACGCTCGGGACGTTCAGCGTCACGGGCGCCGTGGGCGTCGACTACGTGCGCTCGAGCGGGGCCGCGTCGCTGGCGCTCGTCGACGTCATCGGCTCGACCCCGTGGTGGGTCGACTATGACGGGGTGACGCAGGTCGCCGAGCGGGCGACTTCGACGCCGGCCTCCGGCTCGTACGTGCTCGAGGACTACGACCCTCGCTCCCACGTCGCGACCCTGGCGGTCGACGACCTCACGGCGATCGGGATCGGCTCCGTGCTCTCCGAGGGGCTCGACGCCCCGCAGACGGTTCGCGAGCTCGTGATCGACGTGACGCCTGAGGCGACGCGCGTGCGGGCGTGGTGCGGGACGGACACTCGCTACGGCCGCGTCGCCGGGCTCCTGCGCGCGCTCGTCGAGCGCGTCGTCGCCGAGAACCGCGAGGGACCGGCGCTGTACCGCGTCTCCCGGATGAACGCCGAGCGCGTCGAGCTGCAGCTCGTCAACCGACGTACGGGCCTGCCCGACCTCCTGCCGGTCTCGATGTGGCCTGGCGTCGCGGGCGTGCATGCCACGCTCACGCCGGGCGCCGAGGTCCTCGTCGAGTTCATCGACGGGGACCGCACGCGCCCGATCGTGACGCACTTCGCCGGCAAGGACGGCGTAGGGTGGTCGCCGGTCGAGCTCGTGCTCGATGGGACGACCGTGAAGGTCGGCGCCGAGGCGGCCTCGCCGATCGCGCTGAAGTCCGACCTCGTCGCGCTGAAGAGTGCGATCAGCGGCGCGGGCGTCACCGCGGGCGATGGAGGACTCGCGTTCAAGACCGCGCTGCTCTCGTCGCTCTCCACGTGGCCGACGTGCTCGGCGAAGGGGAAGGCATGAACGCCATCCTCACCGCGTCGATCGCCGCTGGGCTCGCCGAGCTGACGAGCGAGGTCGACACGCCCGTCGAGCCGTTCGGCTACGGCTCGGACGTCTCGTGCGCGCTCGACATCGACGCGGGCCGGGAGCTCGACGGCGCGAATCCGCTCGTGCTCGCTCAGGCGCTCGTGCGCCGCCTCGACTGCCCGCGCGGCGCGCTGCCCGACGATCCCTCGTACGGCATCGACATCCGCGGCTTCCTGAACGACGGCCGCCCGGTGCGCGAGATTTCGTCGCTCGAGGACCAGATCAAGACCGAGCTGCGCAAGGACGACCGCGTCGCGCTCGTCGACGCGAAGGTCACCCCGAACGCCACGGGCTCGACGCTGGGCATCGTCATCCGCGTGACGCCGGTCGACCCGGCGACGAAGCCGTTCCGACTGACGCTCGCGCTCACGAGTAGCGCGGTTCTCCTCGAAGCCATGGAGGCCGCGTGACGACGACGCTCGACGAACTGATCACGCCGATGACCGTCGAAGAGGCGAAGACCGCCATCTACGACGCGCTCGCGGCGCGCGGCGTGACGACGACCGGATGGAAACCGGGCGCGGTTGTGCGCACGATCGTCGCTGCGCTTGCGATCATCCTCGCCGCGTTCTCGGAGCTGCAGGCCGCAATCGCGAAGTCGGGCTTCCTCGACCTCGCCGAGGGCGCGTGGCTCACGCTCCTCGCGCGGTACGTCTACACCGTCGAGCGCGACACCGGTTCGTTCGCGAGCGGCGCGGTCACGCTCACGAACAGCACCGGCAACATCTACTCGGGCGACCCAGGCGACCTGATCGTCATCAACACGACGACGGGCAAGACGTACCGGAACACCGAGGCGTACTCGCTCGGCTCGATGGGAACCACGACGGTCGCTGTCGAGGCGATCGAACTCGGCACCGCAAGCAGCGCCGCCGCGACGCAGATCGACGCGCTCGTGACGACGCTGAACGGCGTGACCGTGACGAACGCGAGCGCGCTCGTGGGCGCGGACGAGGAGACGGACGCGCTCCTGCGCGAGCGGTGTCGCACGTTCCTCGGCTCGCTCTCGCCGAACGGCCCGCGCGACGCGTACGCCTACGTCGCCCGCTCGACGAAACTCAACGGCGTCTCGCTCGGTGTGACCAGGTGTTCGGTGATCCCGGACGGCTACGGCACCGTGGACGTGTACCTCGCGACCGCGAGCGGCAACGTGACGGGCACGGTTGGCGACGAGTCGACGGCGCTCGGCGCCATCGACGCCGCGATTCAAACCGACGTGGTGCCGGACGGCGTCACGGCCGACGTCCACTCGGCGACGGCGAAGACGATCGCGGTGACCTACGAGGTGTGGGTACGCGACACGATCGGACTCACCGAGACCGAGATCACGTCCGCCATCTCGAGCGCCCTGACCGAATCCGTCAGCGGCACGCCCATCGGCGGCGAGGTCGCGACGGACGAGGACTCGACGGGCTACGTCTACAAGAACCAGATCGAGGCCACGATCGACGCGGCGCTCCCGGCACGCAGCGTCATCCGCCGCGCGGTCACCGTGCCCGCCGGCGACACGTCGATTGCGACGTTCGAGGCTCCGGTGCTCGGCGCCGTCACCGTGACCGCGGTGCACTTCGTCTCGCGAGGGGGTGCCTGATGGCAAGCGTGTCGTTCGCTCAGACGCTCATCACCCGCTGCCCGCCGTGGCTGCAGCGCACGCTCGGTCGCGCCTTCATGAGCGGGCTCGGCGACCCGCTCGACGTCCTGCGCGACAACACGGCCGAGGCGGTCGACGCGCGCTTTCCTCGCGCTATCCGCCCCGACGCGCTCCCGTACATCGGACGCGACCGGAAGATCGTGCGCGGCTACAACGAGCCGGCCGAGACATACGCCGTCCGCCTGAAGCGCTGGCTGCTCGATCACCGCACGCGCGGCAACGCGTACTCGATGCTGCGCCAGCTCGAGGCGTACTTCGCGACCGCCCCGGTGCAGCTCGAGCTCGTGTTCAACAGCGGCACCCGCTACACGCTCGACCCGACGACGCTCGACGCGGACGGCCTCGGCACGATCACGCGCGACGCGATCACGTGGGGCGGCAACGGCATCCCGGGCAAGTGGGCCGAGCAGTGGCTCTTCATCCGGTACGACCTCGTCGGGACGCTTCCGCTCGTGACGGGCGACCTCGCGAACAGCGTGAAGGCGATCTGCGACGACTGGTCGGCGGCGCACATGCTCCGCACGCACTCGATGATCGTGTGGCCCGACGCGTGCCGCCTCATCGGGTACCCCGAGTGGGAGATCGGCGACGGCACCGTCCTAGGAGGCTCTTCGGGCGATTGCTACATGTTCGACGACTTCGCCGACCCCGTCTTCTTCCTCTTCGAAGACGGCGACTTCCTGCTCACCGAAGCCGGTGACTACGTGGTGGAGGGCTGATGCCGGGCACGATCACAGACGTGAGCACGTTCACCGACCCCGTGCCGACTCCGGCGGATGGGGATGAGGCGAACGCAGCCGCGTTCACGCCGACGAACCAGGCGCTCGGGAACCGCACGCGGTGGCTGAAGGACAACAAGCCGACGAAGCCCGCGAGCACGCTCGACAACGAGCTTCCGCGCTTCGACGGGACCGACGGCAAGACGTTGCAGCAGAGCGGCGTGAAGATCGACGACTCCGCGACGATCGTCTACGCGACGCCTAAGGTTCGCTCGATCATCATCCCAGCCTGCGCGTTCGTGCCGGAAAACAGCACTATCGTGACGGGGCTCGCGACCGACGGCAGCTACCGAAACTGCGGCACCGACTCGGCGCATTTCCTTGCCGATCTCAGCAAGTACCTGAACGACCGATGCACGATCACCACGTACGGCGTGCGGGTGCATCCAGGCGCCGCTCGAGCGGGTGGCAACAAGATGACGATCAAGCTGTACCGCAACCCGTTCCCGTCGAGCGCGGTGCAACTCGGTTCGGGCGATTCGGACGACGGCACCGCAAACGCGCAACTCCTCGACGAGACGCTCGGTGCGCCTCACGCGGTCGATCGCGAAGCGAACGGGTACACGTTCGACGTGAAGTGCGGGAACACCTCCGCGTCGTTCGCTGACTCGATCCTCTACGGATTCATCACGGTCTCGGAAGCGGGACCAGGACTGGGAGGCTGACGTGGGCACAAAGAAGTTCCCATCGCAGGTCACCGCGGACACCGAGCCTACCGTCGACACGTACGTCCTCGGCAGCGGCGGCAAGATCAAGCTCTCCGACCTCATCGGCCAGGGCGTCGGCGTCAACAAAGTCACGATCACCGGCCACGGCCAGTTTATCGAGGCGGACAACGGGTTCGCACGCATCACGTCGGACTGGTACACGGTCCTCGGCGCGCCCTCGGCCCCGTGCGTTCGCTACATCTACGGCGACACGGGCTTCCACCTCGTTCCGATCGACTACGGCGGCGCGGGCCTCGTCACGATCAACGGCGTGGCGGACATCGTCGTGTTCGACATGCCGGGGCTCTACGTCCTGGAGTGCGTCAGCGAGATCGCGTGGAAGGTCTCGCCCGCTGCCGACTACGACGCGATCGACACGGCCATCGCAGCCGCCGTGTCGCCGAAACTCGACGCGGCCACGTTCAACGCGCGCAACCTGACGGCGGGCAACGGCCTCACGGGCGGCGGCCAGCTCTCGGCGGATCGCTCGTTCGCGGTGGGCGCTGGCACGGGCATCACGGTCAACGCGGATGATGTGGCGATCACCACGAACGGCGTCACCGACTCGTTGCTTCGTCAGTCGGCGGCCCTGTCGGTCGTCGGCCGATCGGCGAACAGCACGGGCAACGTCGCCGACATCGCGGCGAGCAGCGACGGCGACGTCCTTCGACGCAGCGGCACGACGCTCGGCTTCGGCACCGTCGCCACGGCTGGGATCGCGAACGGCGCGGTGACCGGCGCGAAGATCGTTCAGTCGGGGACGATCGACGTGGGAGCGGCCGACCTCACGACGACCGGCACGATCACGACCGCGACGCTGAAGGCAGGCTCCGGATCTCCCGAGGGCGTGACGACCGCCGGTGTTGGCGCGATCTACCGCGACACGACGAACGGCAAGCTCTACCAGAAGCGCACGGGTTCCGGGAACACGGGATGGGTCCTGCATGAGCGGTGCGAGGCGAGCACGTACACGCCGACCGGGACCACCATCACGAACCTCGACTCGATCACGCCGCAACTCGCGACGTACACGCGCGTCGGAGACATCGTCACGGTCACCGGCGCGTGCACGATCGACCCGACGGCAAGCGGCAACATCACCGGCGATCTGTCGCTTCCGATCGCCAGCGACTTCGGCGCCGCGTCGGACCTGAGCGGACTCGTGATCGCGGGTCAGTTGTACATCGGGATCATCGTCGGAAACGCCACCAACGATCGCGCGTCGGTGACGATGAGCAACACGATCACGACGTCGTACGCGTTTCGGTACTTCTTCCAATACCGGGTGATCTGATGGCCATCTCGATCGTCGAATCAACCTCCGAGCGCAAGTCGATCGACGTCACCGCCACACCCTCGGCGGCAGGCGTTTCCGTCTCCGGATTCGTGCGGTGGTTCGACACGCTCTACACGATTCCGCCGACCGCGATCCCGTGCGTCTACGTGGACGACGAGTCGTATCGCGTGGTCCTCGCTTCGTCCCCGCCGCGACTCGTTCTCGTCGAGGGCGGCACGACGATCGCGGACGAGGTCTGCTACCTCGCGCGATGGGCGTTCGCTGCTCCGACGGACACGTGCGCGACTGTGGCGATCGAGGTGCCGAAGCGCAATCTCGTCCCGCGCATCGGTGACGACCAGCAGCCGGTCGTGCTCCCGACGCCCACGCCCGTTGCGGTCTCGTCGACTCCCGTGCTTCCGGTCGCAGACCCGGAGCGAACGCGCGGCCGGAAGCGGCGACGTCGGATCAAGGCGCTGACCGAGGAGTGCCGCCTCCTGCGCGAGGCGGGGACGACGTTCGCGAACATGACCGCCGCCGAGAAGGCGAAGGTCAACGAACTGGTCGCGCTACTGGCTGACGTGCCGCTGGCGGTGCCGTGACCCTCGGCGACGTCGGCGGCATCGCGGGGATCACCGCGTTCGTCGGGATGATCCTGTCGTGGGCGTTCCGGTTCTACCGCGAGCGTCATGCGGCGTCGGAGCGCGAGGCGAAGGCAGAGGCCGAGCGCATCGCGGCGCGCGACCGAACGCAGGCCGAGCACGCCGAGTGGTTGCGGCACACCGTCGAGTCGCAGATCGAGGTGGCACGCGCCGACCGCGAGCGCGAGCGGCAGGAGTGCAACGAGCGGATCGACGGCGTGAAGCGCGAGGCCGACGAACTCAGGCGGCACGTAGAGGAACGCGATGGCGTGATCGATGCGTTGCGCGAAGAGATCGGGACGCTTCGGAAACTCGCCGAACGCCTCGCGCACCTCGTCGCGCAGATTGACCCGTACAAGACGCCCACGGCGGAACAGATGGATGCGCTGCGCAAGACGGCGACGGACCTCGGACTTCGGCCGAGCACGCCGAGTCTCGTTCTGGCGCGCGGAGGATCGAAATGAACGTCACCAAGGAACAGGCCGAGCACGCGCTCGCCATCGTCGCGCTCGCGGTGCCCACCGTGATCGCCGTCCTCCATGCCGTCATCGGCGTGGTCCGTCGCCTCCGTGCGTACGCGATCACGACGCCCGAGACGTGGGACGAACGCGCGCTCGATCGCGTGCTCCGCGTCCTCGACTGGATCGAGGTACTCGTCTACGCGGTGGCGAAGGTCATCCCGAGCGCGCCCCGCGAGACGGTCACCACGCCCTCGCTCGAGCGCGCCGAAGCGGACGAGCGCGACCCGACCGGAGGTGCGCGATGATCAACCTCGGCGATACCGTGGCCGTGCGCGTGCACGGAGACCGTGACTGCGAGGCGAGCGTCGTCGCCGTCCACGAAGACGACGTGCTCGACGTCCGCATCGGCGACAAGCGGCCGATCAAGGTCCGTCGCAGCGACACCCCCGCACCGTTCACTTGGAGGCCGGCATGACCCTCTTCGACCGCATCACCGCCGCGTTCTGGCGCTGGCGATTCGCGCGCGAGCAACGTCGCGCCGATGCTCGACTCGCGAAGCAGCATCGACGCCGGGCCGAGGAGAACGGCTGGTTCGTCGGCTGCCTCGCGCTCGTCGCGTGCCTCTCGCTCACCGGCTGTCACGGCGCCGAGCGGGCGACGCGGACCGCGCTCGACGTGACCGCGCATGCCGTCGCCGCCACGGACACGCTCGTCGCGCGGGAGTACGCCGACGCCGCGCAGCGCGAGCTCGCCGCCGCGACCGACCTCGACGACTACCACCACCGGATGCGGCGCTGGGACCGCGCCGAGGCTGCCTTGCGTGCCATCGTCCAGGCGCTCTACGCCGCCGAGGCGGGCGTGGACGCAGCGGACGCTACGTCGACGCGGGGCGTCCTCGCCTGCGTCTACACGGCCGCAGTGGACCTCGTGGGCGCCTTGTCGGCGCTGGACGTCCCGATACCCCAGGCGCTCGCTCGCGCGGTCGACACGCTCGGCGCGTTCGTCGGGGAGTGCAGACCGCCGGAAGCGGCGATGCCGGCGGGAGGTGTGCCGTGAACGCCGATCGTGCATTCGGCGTCGTCGAGCTGCTCGGCAAGCTCATCGCGTTCGTCGCCCGCGCCATCGCGAGCGGCCACCCAGAGCGCGTCGAGCGCATCCTCCCCACCACGCTCCGCACCACGCTCGCTCGTGCCGTCGCCGACGCGGAGGCCGAGGAGCGGTTCGCCCGCCGCGACGAGCCGACCGTGCCCGTCAGGATTCCGGACGGCGGGGAGGCGGAGCCGTGAGCCAGCTTCACCGAGCCGAGCGCGCGTATGTGCGGCGTCCCATGCACGGGCGAGGCATGAACCTATCCGCCCCATTCCCGTATTTCGGCGGCAAGTCCAGGGCGGCCCCGCTTGTCTGGTCTCGCTTCGGCAACGTCGACAACTACGTCGAGCCGTTCTGCGGATCGGCCGCAATGCTACTCGGCGCTCCCAAGAGCAAGCGAGTCGAGACGATCAACGACGCGGACGGCTTCGTCGCGAACTTTTGGCGTGCCGTTTCATTCGACCCCGACGCCGTTGCTCGTCACGCCGACTGGCCCGTGGTTGAAGCGGACCTTGAGGCGCGGCACGCATGGCTCGTCCAGCGGTCAGAGCGGCTTCGATGGCAGCTTGAAGATCCCGACTTCTTCGACGCGAAAATCGCCGGGTGGTGGGTCTGGGGCGCATGCGCGTGGATCGGATCGGGATGGTGCGGCGGGCAAGGGCCGCACATCACGACGGGCGCAAGGATCTTCGATCGCCGCCAACTCCCGCACCTCTCAGCCGGCCAAGGCATCAACCGCCAACTCCCGCACGTTGGCAATGCCGGGCGAGGCATCAACCGCAAACTCCCGCACGCTGGCAATGCCGGGCGAGGCCAGTTCATACGCGAGTGGATGCGCGATCTATCCGAGCGGCTCCGTGACGTGCGAGTCGCGAACGGCGACTGGTCGCGAGTTCTCTCGTCGTCTGTCACGACTCGCCACGGGGTCACCGCTGTATTCCTCGATCCTCCGTACGTGAAGGGCGCGATGGACTACGCGGCGGGCGGCGTCGGGACCGACCTTTCAGCTCAGGTTCGCGAGTGGTGCGCCGCGAACGGCAACGATCCGAAATTTCGGATCGCGCTCTGCGGTCACGCCGACGAACATGAGATCGACGGCTGGACCGCCGAGGTATGGAAGGCGGGCGGTGGTTACGCCAAGAGCGAAGAAGCGACCGCGAACCGCAAGAGCGAAACGATCTGGTTTTCGCCGCACTGCGAGAGGGCAACGAAACCAACCGGAGATCTCGTTCTGGAGGCTGCGGAATGATCAACTTTCTCCTCCTGCTCGCCCTCGGCATCGTCGGCGCGGGGACCGTGTGTCTCGCGCTGTTCCTCGGCTGGGTCGCGCTGTCGTGCGCGCTCGACAGCGTGGAGGCGCGGCGAAGGCGACGCGAGAGGCGGACCGTCGAGGATGCGACTGGGAGGAAGTTGTGACGGTGCTCGACTGGCGCGCGCAGCAACTCCCCGCCGGACCGAAGGGCGACAAGCCCGCCGGCAAGGTCGTGAACGGCCGGCTCGCGATCCGCGAACCGCTCGCGGTCGACGCCATCTGCCTGCACCAGATGGCCGTCACGCTCGGCGCTTCGACGGCGGCGGTCCAGGCGGCGAAGGGCGACAGGGACCTCGCCCGACACCGGCGCGCTCTCGGCGTTCACGCCCACGTCTCGGCGTTCGTGGACGGGACCGTCGTCCTCGCCTACCCGCTCCGCGCCTACGTCTACCACGGCAACGGCGCGAACGCGCGAAGCGTCGGGCTCGAGTGCGAGGGGCTCTACAACGGCCGCGCGGGCGGTCTCGGAGCCGAGCCCCCCGAGTCGCTCATCCGCGCCGCCCAGGAGGCGTGCAGCATCATCGTCGCCGAGGCGGCGAAGGAGGGGTGCACCATCCGGCACGTCGTCGCGCACCGGCAGTACGCGGCATCGCGTCGCGCCGATCCGGGGTGGGCCATCTGGCAGCGCGTCGCCGTCGAGCACTGCGAACGCGTCCTCGGGCTGACGCCGCTGCTCACGCTGACGGACCGCGACGGCAGGCCTATTCCGAGCGTGTGGGATCGGCGATCTTCAACGGGATACTGACAGTCGATGGCGTGCGCAGCGCCGCAAGGGAACACACCATGAGTCTTGGCAACACCACCGAAACCGACCTTCTCGCGCTCATCTTCAACGCCACAGCGTTGTCATGGAACGCGGTCACGAAGCTCGACCTTCACCTGCACACTGCGGACCCCGGCGAGGCGGGCACGTCGAGCACGAGCGAGGCGACCTACGGAGGTTATGCGCTCGTCCAGACCGATCGCGACTCGGGCGACTGGACCGTCTCCGGCAACACCGCGACGAACGCGATCCTGATGCAGTTCGACCAGTGCTCGTCGGGCAGCAACACGATCACGCACGTCTCGATCACGCCGCGCGCATCCACGCAGATCATCGCGTCGGGCGCTCTCTCGTCGAGCATCCCCGTTTCGACCGGCATTCGGCCGCAGTTCGAGGCGGGCTCGCTCACGATGACGATGGACTGATGGCGGGCTTCGGCACAGTCGGCGCATGGGCGGACGCGTACGCAGCGGGGCGCGAGCACTTCTGCTCGTTCCGCAAGGTGCCGTCGCAGGCCACCGTTGCGGGTTGGTGGGCGGACCTCTCGATGACGAGCGGCAACCCCGTGCCGAACTACTACGCAGCCTCGCCACTGGAGGCCGCAGTGCTCGACGGGGAGCGCGGGATCTTCCACGGCGCGGACAAGTCTCCGAGCGTGATGCATCTCGCGAAACTCGGACTCGTGACGCCGACCGCCGGGTTCGTTGGGCGCTACATGCTGCTCGACTACCTGCTTTATTACCCCTTCGTCGACGGCGACGATCTCGACGTGCAGACGATGGTGAACGACGTCGCGCTCCCTCGCTACGAGGACGGCGCGGGCGTGCAGGTCATGGCCGTGTGCGTCGCGCCTTCGACGGGCGGCGGATCGTTCACGTTCACGTACGTCAACCAGGACGGCGTGACGCGCACGTCGCCGACGCAGGTGTGCTCGACGACGGCCTCGGGCATCACGTCGATCGTCACCTCGCAGCAAGCCGTGGCGGGTATGCCTGGCGGACCGTTCCTCGCGCTCGCATCGGGTGACACCGGCGTGCGCTCGATCGTCTCCGTGCAGCACCTCGTGGCGAATGGCGGACTCGTCTCGCTCGTCCTTGTGCGGCCCCTCGCAGACCTCGCCATCCGCGAGATCAACACGATGGCCGAACGTCACTTCCTGATTCAGCACCCCGCGCCGCCGCGCATCTACGACGGCGCTTACCTCGGCTTGATCGTGAACTGCGCCGCGACGATCGCCGCAGCCACGCTCGCCGGATTCTGCACTTTTGTCTGGAGCGAATGACCATGGGATTCACAAGTCTTGATGACCTCGTCACGCAGATATCCGCCAACGGGAAATACCTCCGTCGCGACTCCGCGAAGCTCACGTCGCCGGTGCATACGGCGGGCGGCTGGCATTCGACGATGGGACTCGCAGGCAACCCCGTCGCGTCGACGTTCCCGGGCACGTCGTTGCTCTGGCAGGGTTGCGACGAGAACACCGGCGACGGGACGAATCTGCTCGGGATCAACAACGGCGGCGCTCCAGGCGGCACGGCTACGAAGCACATCCTGAACGTCGGCGCTTCGATCGTCGCGGCGGCCGGTGCGCCGTGGCAACTCAAGCTCGTCGACTTGCAGGGCTACTACCGCCTCGCCACGACCGACGTCACGGGCACGGGTTCGCGCACGCTCATCAACACGAACACGTTCACGGCGTCGTCTTCGTCGGGCCTCCTGCTCACGTTCACGAACGACTTCGCATCGGGCACGAAGGTCCGTTTCACGACGACGACCACGCTACCAACGGGCCTCTCGCTCGCGACCGACTACTGGCTCGTCCGCGTCTCGTCGACCACGGCGCGCGTCGCCACGAGCTACGCGAACTACGTCGCCGGTACCGTCGTCGCGTACACGGACGGCGGCACGGGCACGCACACGCTCACGATCCAAATGCCGCGCTACGCGAACGGTGTCGGGTGCCAGGCCGCATTCGTGGTCGGCACGGCTCCCACGGCGGGCGGACCGAACCTCTCCGCGTCCAGCTACACCAACTCGGCAGGCACGGCGGGCCGCGCGTTCACCGGCTCGCCGACGATGGGCGCGGCTGCCGACGCGTACGCGGGCCGCGTGCTTCACTCGGGCAACGCGGCCGGACGATACGGGCCGTTCCTCCCGCTTGCCGGCGGCGACACGGGCATCGCGTCGGTGCAGTCGTTCACTTGGTCGGGCGGCGTGGCGTACACGGGAAGCGGCGTCGTCGCGCTCTGCATCATGCGTCCACTGCTCGACATTTCCGTGCCCGTCACCGGCATGTGGAGCGAGCGTGACCTCGTAAATCAGCTTCCATCGTTGCCGAAGGTCGAAGACGGCGCGTGCCTCGTCTGGATGCTGTTCGGCACCGGTGCGACGACGACCGCCAGCCCGATCACGTCAGCCATCGACTTCGGCTGGGGCGGCTGATGCTCGTCAACGCGGGCGTGCGCAACGGCGGAGGTCCGCAGCAATTTTTCGGCGGCGTCACTGCGGGGTCCGTCGAGCGCGCGAAGTGGGGCCAACAAGGGGCGATGATCAACCTCCACGCGGGCGAGGCTACGGTCATCGGCGGCGCGTCGATCTCCGATCGCAACGGGCGGCCAGGCGGCTACCTGCACCCCCGATCGTGGTCGATGCCGATCAAGGGCGGCGGGATGGCGTCGCGGTTCTTGATCAACGGCGAGGGCACGCTCTCGCCAGTCGGCCAGGCGGGCTACCCGATGACGGCGCCGCTCGACGGGTCGGGCTCGATCGCGGCTGGGCTCACGGGCGCGTACCTCGCCAGCGTCTCGATCACCGGGACGGGTGCGCTCGTCGTCACGATCACGGCGCTCGCCAACGTCGACGCGGACCTCGTGGGCTCGGGCGACGTCACGTCCACGCTCGCCGCGGCGGCCGGACTCGCGGCATCGATCACGGGAGCGGGCGACCTCTCCGGCTCGGCGTCGGCGTCGGTCGCGATGGTCTCGGCACTAACTGGCACGGGCACGCTCGGCGCCGATGGTGTCGGCGCGGCGATCCTCGTGAGCGCGCTCGCTGGATCGGGCTCCGTGGCGGCCGATGCGATCGGCGCGTTCCTCGCGTCCGCTGGACTCACGGGCGCGGGCACCGTCGCAGTCACGCTCACCGCTCCGGCCAGCGTCGCCGCGTCGCTCGTGGGCACCGGGGCGCTCGCCGTGTCGCTCTACGCCCAGGCCAACATGGAGGCGGCGCTCGGGCAGGACACCACCGAGGTGAGCCCCGACGCCATCGCCGCTGCAGTCTGGGCTCACGGGTCCGCGCTCTCGCTCGTCGCGGCCGTCGAACTCATCCGGCAGATCTCGGACAACCGCCTCGAGGTCGACATCACCGGCCAGCGGCTCGTGCTCTACGATGACGACGGCGTGACCGAGATCCGGGTGTGGGCGCTCGGCACGGACGGCGGCGAGGCCATCGCGACGGCGACCGGAGTGCAGACGACGAGAGGGGCGCCAACGTGATCTCCTGGGGCCTGAATCAGATCGGCGGCATGATCGCTCGTGGCCTCAATGCGCTCGGGTTTGGGGCGCTCGTCCCGATCGCTCGTGACCCTGCGCGCACTGCCCAGGTCGCGGCCGAGCGTAGACGGTCCACCGTCGCTCGAGAGTCGCGCGTGGCGTCACCGGCTCGCGAGTCGAGGCGCGTGGTCGTCCGTGGCGTCGCGCCGCCTGTAGCCGTCTCCAGGCGTCGGCCTGCGAGGGTCGCGGCGGAGATGCGCTCGGTCGTGGTCGTCCGCGAGCGTCGAGCGTCGAGAGTCACCGTCGAGTCGCGGTCTACCAGCATCGGCCGCGAGGAGCGAGCCAGCGTCGAGCGGGCCGAGCCACGGATCGCGCGAGTCACGCGAGAGCAACGAGGAGCACGAGCATGATCGCGACGTACGACAAGGATCCGGGCGCCACGCTGGACTACTCGATCGATTGGTCGGCATGGCTCCCAAGTGGCGACACGATCGATACCGCGACGTGGACCGCGACCACGGGCCTCACCGTGGAGTCCTCCCCGGCCCCGAGTCTGGCCGCCGGTGTCGCTACCGTGTGGCTATCAGGCGGGACGGTTGGGACGCGCTACACCGCGACGTGTCAGGTCACGACGACGGCCGGACGGATCGACGAGCGGAGTATCGCGATCATGGTCAAGGATCGGTGACGCGCGCAATGTGACGATCCTCGAGGGATCACCACTGCCCGCACTGGTAGGCGGCGGCGGCGTGCAGGTCGAGCCACGGGTCGGCCTCACCCAAGCTCCACCCCCTCCGCGATCTGCTCGACGGTCAGGTCAAGCACCGCATCTCCGCCGCGATGCTTGTCGTTCCACTCGGCGACGAGCAGACGCGCCGCGCGCACCTCCTCGTTGCTCATGCGCTTGCAGAAGTCCCACTTCGCGCGCGACGTTGCCGACTCCGCGACGATCATCGCGCGAGCGGCGGCGCGGATCATGTTCTGGCGGATGGTCACTGCTCACGCTCCGAGTCGACGTGCTCCCGCATCCAGGCGTCCACCTCGCGTCGGTTCAGGTCGCAGACGTAGCCGCCTTGCTCCATCACGCCCGACCACATGCGATCCTTCCCGTCACGCACCCCGCGCTTGTACGAGGCGGCGGCGATCTGGCACACGGCGTCACCCGTCGTCACGCAGTGTTCGTATGGGTCGTCCGGAGGCAACTCCGCGCCCATTCCTTGACGCTTCCGAGGGCGCTTGCATCGCTCACAGTCCATCGTCGGCATCCTTCGTCACGCACTCGTCGGACCACGCCGGAATGAACGCTATTTCGATCCACTCGTCAGTGCATTCCATGGCGCCTCCACGATCGATCGTATTCTCCCGCGTGATGGAGTATCCATCGCGGTCGAAGTCGTACTGAATGCGGATGTCGTCCGCCGCGCGCACATCCATCAGCCCAACGTCGATCGTGTTGGTGCATTCGTCGCCGTCCACGCGCGGGTACCAGATGTCCACCGACGCGATCCGCAGCTTTGGGTACTTGGTCAAGGCTCCACCTCCACGTACCTCACCTCGCGAATCGCCGCGCCGCAGTAGCCGCAGAAACGCTGCTTGTGGTCGACGATCGGCCCGTCGAAGCAGAACATCTCGCCGCATCCCGTGTGGTGGATGCCGTCCTCGTCCTCGCGCCACACGCACGGCTCGGACAGCAGGCGGACCGCATACCATCGCGACACATCCGCGAAGAACGAGGCCAACGCCACGCCGAGCATCAGGTCCATCATGTCTTCGACGGGCGTCCGAATCGTCGGCGACTTCACCGCGCCAAGCCGTCGCACATCGTCGACCGCGAACATGTCGGAGAAGTATTCGTAACCGGGGATGTCGCATGCGCGCTGCATCGCCATCACCCACCTCCCTTCTGCTCTTCGCGGAGGTGGGCGGCGACGAAGCGCGCCAGGTCCTTCACGATGTCATCGGCGTACCCGCGCTCAGCTTCCGTGAGGAGCGAGCCGTCCTCGGCCACGAAATGCGAGAGCAGCTCACGCCCCAACGCCGCATCACGCTCGGTGTCGAGGGCCTTCAGTGATAGCGTCAGGATCGCCTCGTCCTCGCGTAGCTTCGATCCGTAGTCGCTTGGGCCGAAGTGCGAGATCGACGTTCGGACACGGGATAGCATCGCTTCAAGCTGCTCCCTACTCACCATCGGAACCTCCCTTCACGCGAACCGCTCGGTACGTCGGACGCGTCTCGCTGTAGATCGTGAATCGGTGGACGGCGCCAGACTCGTCGCGCACGTAGACGACCTCGTCCGATCCCTTCGCGAACGTGTAGTCGCACGATCGGTAGTCGTCCTGTTCCGCGAACCTCTCGGCCGCGTCGCCAGGATCGTGAGCCGCAACGCGCCGCGCGTCGTCAACGCCCAGGTCATCAGTCCATGCGTAGAAGTCGCGCATCACTCCCCTCCCTTTCGCGCCGCAGAGACGCGGTGCCCCTGCTCGTATGCGTACCGAGCCTCTTCGACCAAATCCTCGTCGCCATGCAGCACGCATGATTCGCAGAGCTGAAGCGATGGCATCATCACGCACTCGCACGCGTGGCAGACGTCTACGTAGGCAAGCTCCGCCTCCAACGACTCGACCTTGGCGCGGAGGCGGGCTAGTTCGGCGTGCTGGACTCTCGCCTCTTCACACAGCAAGCGCGCGTCACGCAGGAAGTTGTGCGCTTCGTGAGGCGTGAACTGTTCGCCGCGAAGGAATCGCTCCCGCCACACGGCGCAGTTCGCGCCTACTAGATCAAGCGCGCTCACGACCCACCCCCGATCATCCGTTGCGCGTCCTGGTAGGTGATGATCTCGCCGCGCATCCGCTGGATCTCGGCGCGGAGCATGGCGCCATCAGCGAATGCGCGGTCACGATCGCGGCATGCCTCCTCTCGACGACACTCGGCGACGCGATACTCCGATAGTGCATTGTCGCGAGTGCCCACCTCGATCGCGATCTGCGCACGAAGCCGATCGTTCTCGGCACGGAGCCTCCCGATCTCCTCCGCCGCCTCATCCGCGATCGCTTCCGGCGTGTGCGTTGACCACGCGTCCGGGTTCGGCCCGTACAGCGCCTCGCCGAGTACGCGAGTGACCTCGTTGGACGTGGTGATGCACGCGCGCTTGTAGTGCTCCATGCGGGCGCGGAGTCGACGAATCTCCACGGTTCGCACGAGGGCGAAGAACGCGGCGAACGCGCCGCCGAGATCATGCTCGTCGGCGCCTCGGATGTAGGCGCGCGATTCGCCCTGGTCGTCCGTGTAGAGCGTCGTCCGGTACGAACGCATGTCTCGCATGACGTTCCGGAACGCGCGGATGCTCCACCACGCGCCGAGCAGCGCGCAGAAGAGCAGTGCGCAGCCGATACCCTCGATGACGCGTCCGGTCGCTTGCGCGCCGCAGTCACGCGTGCACGAGCCCACGAAGAGCGGCACGAGTGCGGCGAAGCCGAGTCGCCCCGCCGCGAGCCAGTCCTTCCGGAAGTGCTCGTTTGCTCGGTCGATGAGCGCCTGGGCGGTTTCCATCTTCATCGCGTCCCCTCGCCTTCCTTCTCCAGCCACTCTTCGAGCCACTCACGCACGACGCGCACGATTTCGCGGTCGGTGGCGGACGTCTCGGCGCGTCCCGCTGAAACGCCATCGCGGTACTCCACGCAACGCGTCGAATCGTCCGCGCAGAATGCGGTCTTGCTTCGCTGCGATGCGCGGTGCGCCTTCGGCCGCCCGCACGTACGGCACACGTCAGACATCGGAACCCCCATCGCCCTTCGGCTGCGAGGCGTGGGCGACGCGCGACAGCGCAGCGAGAGCCGCTTCAAGCGTCTTCCGTGACATGCGGTCGTCTCCGTAGATGCCCTCGCGGATCGCATCGATGTCGTCTTCGGTGATCGCCGGCCTCGCATCCAGTTCATCCCGCAGCGCCTTGATCGCCCCGATGACGGTCACGCCAAACGGCCTCGGCAGCGCGTCGTTGACCTCGGCACGGAATGCGATGTGCTGCGCGATCTCACCCTCGACGAGCCGCGCGGCCTGTTGCTCGGCGGCGATGCACGCGGGGAGGCGCGTACGACCCGGGCGCTCTGCCGTTTCGTATTTCCCCGAGGCGTCTCGGGTCGCAAACTCTGGACGTGTGCAGATGTAGATCGTCGGTTCGGCACACGGCATGAGAGACGCGTAGTCGCATGACCCACACGACGTCTCGGTCACGTCATCGGCCAGCGTGAGCAGTAGCTTTCGGGTCATCGGCATCCTCCACAGATCGAGATGGTCACGCCCTCTTTCGCGCAGACGTCGCAGCGGTTCGCGTCGTCCCGCAGCCGCCGCACCTCGGCGAGCACATCCTCGAGCGGCTCGGGTTCGCCGTCGTCATGCAGGCAGCCCAGCGCGCGGCAGACGCAGAGGTAGGCGTGGTGCTCCTCGTCCTGCGCGAGCCGTCGCGCCCGCTCGCGGTCCGCACGTTGCGTCTCCGCGTGTCGACGGTCGCGTTCGGCGTCGAGCTCCATCTGCAGTGCGACCACGAGCGCGGTCCGCGTTCGTTCGCGCAGGGTCATGCTGCCCCCGTGTTGTTGTTGCGCCATCGACGCGCCGTGTCCCAGCCCACTCCCGCGAGCCTCGCAGCGCATGACACCGAAGCGCCGCGTGCGAACAGCGCGCGCAGCCTCGCGTCTTGCTCGTGCGTGAGCCTCTGCCCCTTGCGTCCGCACGGCTTCACGCGCGGGACGAAGTGGCCTTTGCCGAGCTTCCAGACCGTCGTGTCGCTGCAGCCGAGCGCGCGAGCGATCTCGGCCGCGTACTGGCCCGACTGCGCGCGGCGGATGACCTCGGCAGCGTCCACGCGCTTCGACGCGTATCGCGCCAGGTGGCCGCTCGCGTAGACCTTCACGGTCCCGACGCTGAGTCCGAGCGTTTCGGCGACCTCGCGCGGCGTCTTGCCGGACTGCACGAGCTTGATCGCGTCGGCCTTCGCGTCAGATCGACGACGGCGGTGCTTGCCCTTGCCTATGGGCGTGAACAACTGCTGCACCTCGACGACCTCCGCACGCAGCTCCGCGAGGACGCGCGGGCAGACGGGGCACGCGATGCGCCGAGACGCCTCGTGGACGCCGCAGGAGAGGGCGATCATGCCGCCTCCAGCGTTGCGAGCACCACGTCGCGAGCGACCGGAGGCGGCACGGCGTTCCCGAGTGCGAGCACGCAGTCGCGTCGACCAGCGCCCACGGGGAAGCGGTACGAGTCGGGGAAGCCCATCGCGCGCGCTGTCTCGCGCACCGTGAGCGGCCGGTACCGGTCGCCGTCGACAACGGCCCATTGGTCCTTCGTGGTGATCGTGCGGATCGGCTCGCCAAGCCCGACGCCCGGGTGACCCGTGACGTGCTGCGTGAGGCATCGCGGGCCGTGGTTCGCCTGAGCTCGTGCGATGCGAGCTCGCGCGTTCGGGCTCGCCTTCGTGACAGGGCGCCAGTCGCCAGAGCTCCACTCGACGCACGGTCCGAACGCGAGCTCGGCCACGGAGCGATGAACGTACGGAGCTCGACCGCTCCGCGTGCCGACGACGAAGAAGCGGTCGCGGCGCTGGGGGACGCCATGGTGCGACGCGCGCACGTCGAGCTCCGTGATCGCATACCCGAGCTTCGCGAGCGCGGCGCGCCACTCCGCGTAGAGGCGCCACCGGCGGAAGTCCGGGACGTTCTCGACGACGAACGCCCGTGGGTTCGTCACGTCGGCGCAGTCGACGACCGACCATGCGGTCGCGCGCATCGCGTCGTGGTACGCGCGGCGCTTCGGCTGCGACGCCTGCGAGTGGCCTTGGCACGCCGGACTCGCGAGGAGCAGGTCGTACGCCGGGAGGGAGGTCCAGTCCGCCTGCCGGAGGTCCTGGCACTCGTGCCGCGTGCGCGGGTGATTGAGCTCGTGCGTCGCGACCGCGAACGGCCAGTGGTTCGCCGCGTAGACGACCCGCACGCCGGCCGAGCTCGCGCCCGTCGTGAAGCCGCCCGCCCCGGCGAACAGGTCGACTGCGCGAACGCTCACGCCGCCGCCTTCGCTGCGAGG
>ERZ650308.205-NODE-205-length-33250-cov-63.329176_pt1 | contig 33250 bp, 20 predicted proteins | sample MGYA00376244_ERZ650308 | MGnify/ENA primary metagenome ERZ650308 (study PRJEB26733, sample SAMN07839295) | wastewater metagenome | biome: small river; feature: stream; material: water | place: USA: North Carolina | collected 2016-04-26 ... | reverse complement strand
TATTCTCTTTTTTGGTTTCTTTGACTGCTAATTCATTCAGTTTTTTTAAAGCTTCCGACTCTAAAGTCCCATCTTTTACTCCTGGATGAACGCGTCTTAGAGGTACTGAAAGTACAATCATTTCATAAATGTACTGTGCGATATCGACTTCAAATTCACCGAAAGGCAAAATCAATAACTCTTCGTTATCATTATTGAATTCTTCGCCAAAGCGAACAATCAATTTCATTTTGCTTTTGATAGGCAAATCAAAATCTTCTCCTGTAACATCACAGGGTACATTTACTTTTCCTTCTTGCTTGAAACTGATTTCCAGCATATTGGATTTTTTCTCTAAAACTACACTTACTTTGATATCCGAATTTTGAAATTCGTCATATTCAAAGAGGTCAAAGAACGTATTGTCTATTTGATATTCAAAATGATGTTTTCCTAGCTTTAATCCTACAAAGGGAATTAAATATTCTTTAGTCTTCTTCATTTCAACAGCATTTTACCCTCAACTACGGGAGTGCAAAGATATAAAATTATTATAAATCCAATAGCCTTATTCTCCTTTTTTTGAAAACTCTTGTTTTGGTCTTATTTTCAAAGGATTTTGACTGATTTCTTGGTGTTGATTTCGCGAATGAAAAATATCAATCGCCAAATACACTGCTTCTTTGAACGAATTAAAATCGGCTATTCCTTTTCCTGCTATATCGTAGGCCGTGCCGTGATCGGGCGAAGTTCTAATTTTATTCAATCCTGCGGTATAATTTACACCATTACCAAAAGACAAGGTTTTAAATGGAATCAAGCCTTGGTCGTGATAAGTAGCAATTACAGCATCGTATTTCTCGTATTGATTGCTTCCAAAAAAACCATCTGCCGGGAAAGGGCCAAAAACCAAAGTGCCTTTTTCAAAAATCTTTTTCAAAGTTGGTTTTAAAATCGCATCGTCTTCGTCGCCAATCACTCCGCCGTCTCCACAATGTGGATTGACTCCTAATACAGCAATCCTAGGTTTGTTAATGCTAAAATCCTGAATCAACGATTGTTTTATTGTTTCAATTTTTTTAGTAATCAAAGCTTCTGTCAAATGGGAAGCAACTTCACTCACCGGAATATGATCGGTCAACAAGCCTACACGTAAATTATCTTGCACCATAACCATTAAGGCATCGCCTTCTAATTCTTGCGCTAAATAATCAGTATGACCAGGGAATTTAAACGTATCCGATTGACTATTGTATTTATTAATTGGAGCGGTTACCAATACATCTACTTGGCCATCTTTCAATGCCTGGGTAGCGGCTACAAATGATTTGACAGCATACTCCCCAACAGTTGGATCATTGGTACCCAAATTCAGATCAAAACCTTCTCTCCATACGTTCAACACATTGATTTTACCTACAACCAATTGATCCAAACGGTCAATTCCGTGCAAATTTATTTCGGATTCCAAGTTGCGTTTGATGAACGAAAGTTGTTTTACATTAGCAAAAATAACAGGCGTACACAATTCCAACATTCTTGCATCTTCGAATGTTTTTAGCACCACTTCGCTTCCAATACCGTTTAAATCTCCGATCGAAATTCCAACAATTATATTTTCTGCTTTTTTCATACTGCCTTGAGCTTATTTATTACTAATTTTGAACTGCAAATTTAGTAAAATAAAACAAGAAATGTTTACAGGGATTATAGAAACACTCGGAAGAGTTCAAGAAATACAAAAAGACCAAGACAATGTCCATATTACAGTGGCATCAAGTATAACTGGCGAATTAAAAATTGACCAAAGTGTAGCGCACAACGGAGTTTGCTTGACCGTAGTTGCTATTAAAGACAACACCTATACCGTTACGGCAATTGCCGAAACCATCAATAAAACCAATTTGTCGCACTGGAAAGTGGGTGATGCGATCAATTTAGAACGCGCCATGAAATTGGGCGATCGGTTGGACGGTCATATTGTTCAAGGTCATGTGGATCAAATTGGAACTTGTGTTGCTATTGAAGAAGCAGGCGGGAGTTGGCACTACACTTTTGAATACGACTCAGCTCTCAACAACATCACCATCGAAAAAGGTTCAATTACGGTTAACGGAGTCAGTTTAACGGTTGTCAATTCAAAAGCAAATCAATTTAGCGTAGCTATTATTCCCTATACTTACGAGCATACTAATTTCAATGCGTTTCAAATTGGCACTGTTATCAATTTAGAGTTCGATGTGATTGGGAAGTACGTGAGCCGTTTGTACGGGAACAGATAAATAAATCTAATTTAATAAAAAAGCCTTTCAATTAATTGAAAGGCTTTTTTTGTGGGCGATATAGATTTAAAATCGAACCAACTAATTGATTTTCTGAAGGTTATGGGTTCAATATAAAATAAAAATGACCTTAAAAATTAATTTAAGGTCATTCGTACAACTTGTGATAAGTTGTACATTAAATTAAACCGTAAAAACAATCCTGAAAAACCGTAAAACTTATTTAAAAGATAAAACGATTTTTGTGAGTATTGAAAAAATATAGCTTCAAATTAATAATATTTATGGAACTTAACATTGTAATTTTCTGATAATAAAATAATTACACTTTAAACTAAATTTTGTATACACATGTTTTTAAATTATAAATTGATGCAATGCTTATATTAGAGTGTTGTGCGTCAGCTTAAAGACAACCTAAATGGAAAGACATTGAATGAAAAAAATAGACCTTCATACACACACAATTTCGACAATTAGCGACTATCCTTTTGACTTTGAACTTTCAAAAGTTAAAGAATATGTTGACAAGTTGAAAATAGACGCTCTAGCTATTACTAATCACAATGTTTTTGACCTAGCACAATATTTACAGATTAAAAACAACCTGACAATTACCGTTTTCCCAGGTATTGAAGTCGACTTAGAAGGCGGTCATCTTTTGGTTATAACCGATTCAGACGAATTTGAAATCTCAAACTTTGACGAAAAATGCAAGCAAGTTTCATCCTTAATTAAAACAAATACAGATACACTTACAATTGTACAATTCAAAAGCATTTTTACAGAGCTTCATAAATACATTCTAATTCCACATTACGACAAGACTCCGCAAATAAAGAAATCAACAATATTAGATTTACACCCTCATATCACATCAGGTGAAGTTGCTAGCATCCCAAAATTTAAACGAATGATGAAAGAACAGAACGGGCTAACGCCTGTCCTATTTAGCGATATGCGTTTCAGCAGTAGTTTAGTTGACTTTCCTACAAGGCAAACATTTGTTGACTTAAAAGAAATATCAATAGCAGGAATTAAATCTTGCTTTGCCGACAAATCAAAAATTTCACTGACAAAAGAAAGTGGTATTGATTTTTTCCAAGCTACAGATGATGGTTTAGAATTATCAACTGGATTGAATATTGTTTTGGGTGGACGTTCATCGGGAAAAACAGTTACACTTGATAAAATAGCTGCATCATCGGGAAGTGCCAAATACATTAAACAATTCTCGCTTCTTCAAAATCATGAAGAAACTTTTAATAAGACAAACGACACTAGATTAAGTATTGTGAATAACAATTATTTAATTGAATTTAAATCAGTTGTTGAAGATGTTATTCAAGTTGACATTAAACAAAGCCTACTAAGTATAGATAGTTATTTGGAATCACTTAAGAAATTTGCTACAGAAAGTGAGAAGAAAGACTTGTTTTCAAAGTGTTTATTATTTAGTGAAGAATTATTTTCACTAGAAGATTTCAAAAATATTGACAAGCTTATTGAATCTGTTACAACACTAATTGAAAACAATGAATATCAAGACATAATAACAAAATACATACCGCATGAAAACCTGAATGGATTATTGAAAGAGCTAATTCAAAAAGCGGTAGTTTCAAAAGTTGAGAGTGAGCAAAAGCAATGGTTGAATTCCATCATTAACGATGTTCAACGTGAATTGAGAGTTAAAACCACTAACACTTTTATAGAAAATGTAGATTTTTATAAAATCGCAACGGATGAAATGAAAGTGGAAAAATTTAATCAAGTAGTTTCAGAGCTAAAAAAACCAAGAAATATAAACCGAGAAGAATTAGGTAAATTTTCAATTATTACAACTACAAAACCAATTGAAAGTGCATCAGATTTACAAAAAATAGGTCGAGACAAAAAAACATATAGCACAGCACTTAGTAAGTATAATGAACCATATTCCTACGTTCAAAAACTAAAGGAGACAGGTGTTGAAGATGCAAATCTTTATAAGTTCTTCGTAAAAATTGAATCCGTTACACTAAACAAAGATGGATTCAAGGTGTCAGGTGGTGAACGTTCTGAATTCAACTTAATTCACGAAATTAAAGATGCTACCAAGTATGATATTCTTTTAATTGACGAGCCTGAATCTTCTTTTGATAACTTATTTCTTAGAAAGGAAATAAATACCTTAATTAAAGATATGGCACAACTAATGCCAGTTGTGGTAGTTACTCATAATAGCACTGTTGGTGCATCAATAAAACCAAATTTTGTTGCTATCACTCATAAAAACCTAGAAGATGGAGAATTTGTCTATCGCATTTTTACTGGTTATCCATCGGATAAAGAATTAACTTGTTCTGACGGAACAAAAATTAAAAATTATGAAGCTATTCTTAACTGTTTAGAAGCAGGCGAAGATGCTTACACTGAACGAAAAACCCAAACTTATGAAATACTTAAAGATTGAAAACAATAAAGGTTTTTACCGACTTGACACAAGCCAAGATGTTTGGATAGACCTTGACCAGATAAATAAAGAACATTTATTGGATTTGCTAAAAATTGCTTCAGCAGGTGAATTCGATATGGACGAGTATAAAGATGAGTTACTTCAAAATCCTGCACATAATATCATTTACAAAAACATCTATGGCAAGTTCAATGACTTTTTAAAAAATAAAACAAGATTTCAAGACAGTGCTGAATCAACGTATAAACAAGCAATTGAAAAATACCAATTATAATGACAGACAAGAAAGCCAAACGTTGGATGTAATTATAAAAATTGAAGTTTAAAAATAATAATCATGAATGATGCATTTATAAATTCTTATTTTCATGGAGGTAGCTCAAAATTTAGAGATGGCTATCGTATAACTAGCATGAAACCTGAATTAACGGGTCATTTGGATTATTTATCAATGAGAGATAAAATAGGCGCTAATGAATTTATTAGAAATCTCCTTATCTCAATATTTATTCATAATATAACATATATAAAAACAACTGATTTATTTATACTTTTTAAATATTTAAGTGTTAATAAAACTTTAAGATTAATACAATCTGACTTCTTAAAACTTGTTGACGATAATGGACTAGACACTGGATTATTAGTTGACGCTGAAAACAAAAAATTTATTGGTTTTTTCGAAAATAGCTATCTTCATCCTGACCGTAAAAAAGCAGATGATTTTGATACAAGTTTTGATTATTTGAGTTTTCAAGTTGGAAAAGCTCCAATACCAAAAGAAATGAAATCAGCTCTTTTATTTAATGTTGAAAATAAAACAATTCTATTTGATGTTGGCCAAACAATTGAAAAAATAAAAAAGGAACTTGATTATGATTTTTTAAATGGTAATATTACTAGTAAGTTTGGTATCGAAAATGAAAATATTGAGGATATAAAGGATGAAAATATTAATAAAATATTTAGATTAGTTAAAAGCAATCAAGGTTTATTATATAGTGCTATATTAAATACTGACAATTTGATTTGTGAGGCAAATTCTTCTGTCGACTTCGAAAATAAATTCAAAAACCTATATAACGTAAACATAAATCAAAGTACAGAATCATTCAATGTTTTAACTAATAAACTGGGAGTTCCAGATTTTACTGATTTAATTTTAAACAATGTAATCACTATTGATGAATTTTTGGAATTAAGACAGAAAAGAGGTTCTTATAAATTTAGGGAATGGTTTTATCAAATAGAACACAATAAGGATTTAGCAATTGAAAATTTACTATCCCAAAGCAATATTAAAAATAAAAACAAAGTTCTTAGTTTTCTTAGATGGTCATTTTCTAATGCGATTGGAATGATTGAGCCAATAAGTGGAACAATTTATTCTGCTGTAGATACATTTATTTTAGATAAATTACTATCAGGATGGAGCCCAAATTTATATTTAAACAAAACTCTTGGAGACTATCTTAATAAGAAAATGCAAATTAAAAACAAAGAACTAAAAGAAGAACAAAAAGAGAAATATTTTGGTAAGATTGGTCGAAATGATAAGTGTCCATGTAAAAGTGGAAGAAAATACAAGCAATGTTGTGGAAAATAACTACACCCAAAAGCCGTTTTGCAAAAGCGGGAGTGGCGCGCTTCTATCAAAGTGAAGTATTAAACTCAAGCTTTGTGCATCTAATTAAGTTTAGTACTGAAAATCTCCTCCTTCGCAAAATAACAAACCGTTGGTGGTCATTGTAAAAGGACACTCAAATACAATAAAACATAGGCAAAATGATTCGAGACTTTCAAGAAATAATAAATATAATCAGCGACAGATTTAATAACTCTCTGTCGCAATTAGACATTATTAATTGGCTTGAAAATTTTGAAAAAATTGATTGGAGTAAGGCACTAACAGTATTAAATAGCTTTGAATATTATTCAATAATGGATATTATAAAGGAATATGAAAATGGCATAAAATTTATTATTGATGAAAGCACTTCTGATGAAAATATTTACTTAATCCCTGTTGGTAATCTTCGTAAAAAAGAAGATCAAAAAGAAGTTTACTACTTTGGAAAAAGTGGAGTGGCAATGGTTTATTACTTAAAAAAAACACCCTCTTTCAATAGAAACATAAAGAAACTAATACTGCTCGAAGACGGTAATTTAGATGAACTACCAGAAAATGTAAAAATTGTAATGGTTGATGATTTTTCAGGAACAGGAGGAACAATTCTAGAATTTTATAAAGAAATCAAAGATAGACTACCCGAAAAACATACCGTAATCGCACTTACGATTGCATTTATGGAAAAAGCTGAAGATGTTCTAAATGAATTTAATATTAAAATTATTGGAATCAAGAGACGGCCTATTTTCTCTGAAAGAGGTTCGGTTTTTGGTTATGAACCAAAAATGAAAGCAATCAGAGATTTTTGCTTTAAATATGGAAATAACCTCTATCCCTTAGAGAATTACAAGAAAAATATAACTAAGCATCACCCTTTAGGTTTTTTGAATACACAGGCATTAATTGGTTTTGAGCACTCAATACCGAACAATACCATACCAATAATATGGGCTGATTCTAAAAACAAAAGCAATAGAGCGACCTGGAATCCCTTATTCCCAAGAAGAGGTAATTTAGTAATCAAACGTTCAAAAGAATTTAAACAAAATCAAAGTTACTGGGTAAGTATTGCATATAAGTTAGGTTTAAATAATGGTCTGCTCAATGAACAAGAAAAATATCAAACTCAAACAATTCAACTAATATCTATACTTCAATTAAAAAGAAAACAAAAATCCGATTTATTAATCAGTCAAATGTTAGGAATTAATTTAATAGAATATAATTCAATCATTAAAATCGGAAAGGAAAAGAAATTACTTGACAATAATGAAGAACCAACAGAGCAGGCAATTGATATTATTGAGCAAATAAGAAAAAAGACTAAATTTAAACAAAATAATCAAATCATTAATCAATTAAAAATAGAAGAAGACATAGTTTATGTGCCAAAGATTTTTCGGGGGAGTTCGTGAGTAAGTTCAATTAGCTTTGTCAGTGCAAATTGACCTCTTTGTCCCGTTTGGACTAAGGGCTACTAAAGCTACATTATACTGATTTATGCGTAACACCTCGTTCCTCGGGCCACGCATAATTCACTTCGTGAATTAATTTCAAAAAAGAGTAATTGAATTGAAAATGGACTTCCCTCGAAATTTATATATTGAAACGGCCAATAACGGAGGGCATTCCCCTAATTTTTTGTCTGACACGTTGAGTTACATAGACAACTTAACTGCTAAACAATTGCCTGTTATTTTTTCGTTAAAGCATTTTTCAATCCTCATCGGAATGGAAATGAGTGATGTAATAAAGATTATTAAAAATAGGAACAATCACTATTCATACTACTTGATAAAAAAGAAAAAAGGTGGGTTCCGAAGAATTGTTTCACCATACAAAGATTTGAAATTTATGCAAAGTTGGATAAAGGAGAATATACTTGACAAAGTTGAAGCTAGCAAACAAGCAACAGGTTTTATTAAAGGGAAGTCAATTCTAAACAATGCAAAAAGTCACGAAAACAGTAGCGTAATATTAAATCTTGATTTAAGTAATTTTTTTGAATCTATTACTGAGAAAAGAGTATTTGGCATTTTTAAATCATTAGGTTATTCTAAAAATTTAGCAATAGAATTTGCAAAAATTTGTACAGCTCAAATGACAGAGGAAAAGTACGATGCAATCCCACAGGAAAAACAAGAATTTTTTCAAGAAATTTATCAATTGAAAGAATCAGTTTTAGTACAAGGAGCTCCTACAAGTCCTGCTTTATCAAACTTAATATGCAGAAGATTAGATTTAAGACTCTCAAAACTCACAAATAAGTTAGGTATAAACTATTCCAGATATGCTGATGACATTACTTTTTCAGGTAACGATAATAATTTACCGAGTTTGAGTATAATAAAAAAAATAATTAATGATGAAGATTTCCAAATAAACTGGGATAAGGTAGGAAAATATAAAAAAGGACAACGACAAATTGTAACAGGACTGCTTATTGATGGAAAAGTAAGAGTTCCAAAATCATTTAAGAAAGAAATATATAGACATTTACATTTTTGCTCTAAATATGGGGCATTTTCTCATTTTAAAAGAATTTGTCCAGACAAAGGATATAGAAAGGAATGGTTACTTGGGAAAATATATTTCATATATGCAATTGAACCTAATGAAGCAAAAAAAATGCTTGAAATAGCTAACACAATAAATTGGGAGATATAAAATTCTGAATCAACCAAAAATAAATCCTGAGCACTGCACTGAGTACAAGCAAACTTTTAGAAAAACAAATTGACCTTCTATTGAGGCGTTTCAATTGAGTACGAAGGCTCAAGTTCTTTCTTTCAATTCTGTTGGTGCCAAAGCGAGTGACTTTATGAATCGTTTTGTGAATTAAAAGTTTGTAGAGTAGCAATCCATCAGTATAAATCGTTTTAGGATTGGAAAGTACAACTGTTTTAATTACTTGATTGAGTGTTTTCTTGCTTCTTGAACCTACAGCAAAACTGATTACATTTTTATTGATTCTATCCAAGGCATACACAATCCAGATTACCTTGCCTTTATGCCTCAAAAACGTTCTCATTTCGTCTACTTCATAGGTTTGACCCGAACAAATGGGTGGCGATTGAACCCCTTTGGCAATAAACAATATGCGTTTTAATAAAGTAGTAGTAGAAATACCTAAAAACCGAGCCATACTTCTAATTCCCATTCCTTCTTTAATCAGCACTACAATTGTTTTATTGATTTCTTTACAACAACCTTTACTTGTATAAAAATCAATGCAACGTTTCGTACACGTTTTACAGTAAAATTGTTGTTTCTGGTTAGCAGTAAAACCATTTTTAATGAGTGTAGGGGCATTACAATGAGGGCAAATTTTAGTATCACTAATTTTGATACACGAGGACGGATAAAAAGCCATTTTAAAAGATTTAAGCGATACTAAATGTACAAAAGGAGAGACATACAGCCTCTCCTTTTGCAAAATAAATTAACTTAAACCTTGATTATCAACATAATAACTTATGTATTTATACCCATCACTAATTTTGATACACTACCACTTTTATTTATAAAAAAAGCTAATTTAAATTTGTTTTTTACAGAGTAAACATTACCTGTATTTATAGCCATCACTAATTTTGATACACTACCTATTATAATTATAATTCTACTTTCCAACTTATAATGTCATCTTTTTCGGAACAAATATAAATAGATGCTTTTCCTCCATCATCAAAACAAAGAACATACTCAATTACCTTATCTGCTACAAAAATTTTAAAATCATCTGAAGCAACCATCATTTCAGCAAAAATATTTTTTATTTCTTCTAATTCATTTAATGAATTGACTTTAGTCAAGTTTGAAAAATTTAAGTACCGTGACCACCCCATAACCGTTAATATCCCTAAACTATTCATTTCTAAACGTAAATCATCAATCAAAAATGATTTTCCAAGTTTCAAAAATTCTATCCCTGTTTTTAATTTATTTTTCATAGTTTTATTTTATTACTTTAATAAGATTTGCGGGAATGTGTTGATTAAACAGAAACTCTGTACCACCCCCAGCTCCATATCTAGATAGGTTTCCTGAAACTCGTCTTATCAATGACGGATTTAATCCCGATGCATCTATACGAAGAATTGAATTAGGCAAAGCTCTATTAGCAGGAAGTGCTAACTCAATTTGAGCTTGTAATGGTGATAAATTACTTTTATTAGTCAAGTATGAAAAACCATCTCGACCTACATTCAATCCTTGTTTTGATATCCCTTGTGCAGCTTCTTTACTCGTATAATGGTATAAATATTTACTTCCTCCTCTAGTGAATAGCTTTCCAACAATAAAATCAGCAATTACACCACCAATAAAAAAGTTTGCAATAGAATTATCTTCATTAATAGCACCACTCGCCATTCTAAAGCCTTTGAAGCCATAACCTCTTAAGTTTCCATTACCAGCAACAGTTCTGTAACTTACTGAGGTAGATGAGATAATTTTACCATCTCTATACAAATAATCTGTAGTGTCACCTCCTTTGTCATTAATCTTATTTCCGTTCTCATCATAACCATTATTGGGACTATCTTCATCTTCCTCTTGGGCATCCGAAGCAGTGGCTGTTGAACGTTTTTTAACGTATCCATCGGGATTTGCAACATCAACTCCATCTCCTCCAGCTTGCCTATCCATATCGGCTCTTCTATTGGAGTTCCATTCACTATTGCTCATTTCGCTACTTCTATCTACTTGAGATTTGTAAGCCTCCATACCATCAGGGTCAATAAATAACACAGGATTGTTTAGTGCATACACATAAGGAGAAAAACGTCTTGAGGTTTCCGCTAACGGGTCAATATTCATCCAACGTCCTAATGCAGGGTCGTAATTTCTTGCTCCATAATCATATAGATTTAAAGAGAGTTCATCCTGCAACTCTTTTCCGTTGTATTTATACTTATACTCCTGTGCAGGTGTTATAGCATTGTACGGACTGTGCTTTAACCCAAAAGGATAGTAATTACTTTCTTCAAGAATTTTCAATGAACTTGTTGTTGCATCTTTAGTATAACTCAAACGTACATTCCCTAAATGGTCAGTGTAGTTAAACACATAACTATAGTTATTCGTTCCACTTACAGGTGTATTTTTCACATACCCTTCTACCGTTGGAAAAAACTGGAGTTCGACAGGCTCACTCGCAGATTTTTTTCTATACTGGTAGCCACCTAAATAATCCGTAGTGGTTACAGTTGTGTTTTCTGTTACTACTTTCTGTACCTTTTGCCCACTAGCGTTGTAAATGTACACAATATTTCCTGTTAGGAAAACAATTTTAGTAGGCAAGTTCAAGTGATTGTACGTTATAGCGGTAATCTTCTTGTTATTATCTACGGTCATATTGCCATTGGCATCGTACACATAATCATCTCCTGTAGTGTTACCGTCTTTAAACCCACTGGTCGCCGAGGCAGGAGTGTCAGTCACACTAATTAGTTTATTTGAGTTGGGAGCATAAGCATATCCTAAATTATCTATGGCAAAAGCTCCTGTTTGCGCATCATTATCACCGTTGCGTTTTAGGGTTAGAATATTACCGTTTTTGTCGTATGTTAAGTTTTCATCATACATATGAGTCACCAAGTTTGATTTTTGGTAAGTTGCGTCTTTTAAACGGTTCAAACTATCGTATTTATAACCGTAATTCCTCACAAAACCACCATCGGTAGCCGTACTCCAAAATGTCTCGGCTATATTCCCATTGTAAAGTTTGTTTGCTACAGCGGTATTTCCATCTAGGGTATTATAATTCATCTTAAACCCAAACAAATCCGCAGGGTCTGTCCCTTGTTGCAAAGCAGTAGGGTTGTTAATGGTTTTCATCCAACCTCTAATGTTGTAGGTATAATCCACTTTTTGTAGTGGTGCCGCACTGGTATTCCCTACTTTTTTACTAGTTAGTTTGCCTAGTTCGTCATAGGTATTATCAGCCAATAGCTGTACCGCTCCACCGTTAATTTGGTGGGTATGGGTAAGCAATCTATCTTGAGCTGAGTAAGTAAACGCATCTTTAATGGTCAATTCCGTATCAGCATCGGTACGTTTGTGTTTTTGCAGGGTGTATTGCAATTGCCCTGAGAAAGAGTCTAATTTGCTATCAGTACACGTAGAACCACCCAAATAGTTAGTGGTATAACTACGTATTGGTCTAAACTTGGCATCATACAAAATATGACCCGTCTCGCCTTTGGTTTCTGCCGTTGTGGTTACAATACGTATCCAAGACCCTGTTGGGAGTCCTTTGATAGCGGCTGTAGCAGTTTGTCCCTCTACGCTAGTGGCTAGTCCGCTTAGATTAGGTATCTCATACGTATCGTAGTAGTTCACACTTAAAAGTTTGAATGTGGTTGGCACTACATTGTTGCTGTAGTTTACAGTTACAGTATCTATAGTGTTTCCGTTTTGCTTGCTCTCGTTAATGGCAGTAGCCCCGTTTTGAGCTTGTTGTAATGTAGCTCGTGTGGTTGCTGTGGCATCACTGTTTAACCAGCCTGTGTACACCACTCTATTAAACGCATCGTACTTGGTAATCATCCAGCCCGAAGCCGAAACATCACTAAAAGGCGAAAATGCAGGTCCTGTGGCTACTACTCGGTCTAATTTGTCATACACCATAAACTCCCATTGCTTGCCCGGTAGTTTTTTAGCCACTAAGCGGTTGCGAGCATCATATTGGTACTGGTAACACAAATCATCCAAGATGGCTTGGGTCAATGCCATATCAGCCATAGGCGGAATTACATAAGTCAAATTACCATAGATATCATATACGTAGTAGGTGTCGTGTTTCTCCATAGAAGTTTCCACACTACCAGTAGTGGCATAGGTTCTTTTAAGTACTACCTTTCCTTCTTTGTTTTTGAACTCTACCGTTGAACCATTAGTTTCAGTTGGTGTAGCAGTGGTATTTTCATCAAAAGTGACGTTTTTGTAGAGTTGATTCGCATCATAAAAAGTAGTTCCTGATGCATTACCTAAAGTGGTATCATACACTCCTGTAGTAGCATTCCAAGTTGTGGTAGCAGTAAAGCGTTTAACTTCACTAGCAGTATTGGTTTGATAGTCCAATTTTATTTCATGTCCTTGTCCCAAAGCCCAATCATTCCCCGATGCCGCTTGTTTCAGTACCCTATTCAATGGTGAGTTTTCCAGTACTTTCTCTGAGAATGGATTAGCTGTATTCTCATAATTAGGAGTATTGTAAAACGCCAATACATTATTTTGAGCACTAGTATCGTAGGTCATGTTGCGACTACTTCCCACAAAAGGTAAATACTCCTTGGTTTGTCTTCCAAAGGTGTCATATTCCATGTGGGTTACAATGTCTTTACCCGTATTGGATTGCTGGTTGGCAATTTGTTGTATGGGTCTACCTAGTCCGTCGTAATAGGTAATCCCCACTGTAGCTTGAACTGGTGTTGGTGAGGTAATCGCTGTTGTGCTGGCTACCTTATACGCTTTGGTAATAATGTAGTTTTTGTCTAAAGAAGGATTAGCCAATTCACCACAATCACTACTTGTTCCTGACACTAACGGACAATTATCGGTATTATCTAGTACATACTTCCCTGCTGGAGCGGTGCACTGCGTCACAAAACTAGCAGGGTCACCCAGTTCATCACCATCGGTATCAGCATACCACTTGGTGTTGGGATTGATGGTGTTTTTAGTATCATCGCAATCCAAACTATTAGTAACATAACCTGTAGTTGGTATCACACTGTAATAAATGGTTGAATTTAGATTTCCAAAACCATCTCCATCACTATCAGCATAAAACGTTTGTGGGGCAATATTAGTAATATTTACTGTACCATCATCATAATCGCTATTATTGGTTACATAACCCGTAGGTTTGGCGCTATAATATACCGTAACTGTTTTACTTCCAAAAGTATCACCATCCGCATCACGATAGAACGTTTGGGGAGCTATGTTGGTAATATTTACCGTAGTATCGTCATAATCACTTGAGTTGCGTACATAACCTATGGGTTGTGTACAAGATGCGGTAGTCGTGGCTGAAGTTCCATACCCATCTCCATCAGTATCTCTATACCAAACTGTTGTAGGATTAAGTGAAGCATCACCGTCGTTACAGTCTGTGTTATTAGTCACATAACCCACAGGCTTCACACTGTAATATACAGTCACAGATGCACTACCATAGGTATCACCATCCGCATCTCTGTAAAAGGTAGAAGGAGCTATATTGGTAATATTCACCGTAGTGTCGTCATAGTCACTTGAGTTGCGAACATAACCTGTAGGCTGCGTACAAGATGCAGTAGTCGTGGCTGAAGTTCCGTATCCGTCACCATCAGCATCTCGGTACCAAACCGTAGTTGGATTCAGTGTTGCATCACCGTCGTTACAGTCAGTGTTATTGGTTACATACCCTGTTGGTTTGACACTATAATAAACGCTCACTGTTTGGCTTCCATACGTATCCCCATCGGCATCTCGGTAAAACATTTGAGGAGCTATGTTGGTAATATTTACTGTACCATCATTATAATCACTTGCATTACGAACATAACCTGAAGGCTGGGTACACGAAGCAGTGGTTGTGCTACTAGTTCCATAGCCATCACCATCGGCATCTCGGTACCATACTGTAGTTGGATTCAGCGTAGCATCTCCATCAGCACAATCTAAATTGTTAGTCACATAACCCGCAGGTTTCACGCTGTAATAGACCGTTACTGTTGGACTACCATAGGTATCCCCATCAGCATCACGGTAAAAAGTTGAAGGGGCAATATTGGTAATGTTAGATGTAGTATCGTCATAATCACTTGAATTGCGGACATACCCTGTAGGCTGGGTACAACTCAATACAGGAGCTCCACCAGAGCCATAACCATCGCTATCATTATCTCTAAACCATGGGGTATTAGGATTTAGACTGGCATCACCATCGTTACAATCGGAACTGTTAGTCACATAGCCTGTTGGTAGAACACTGTAGTAGACCGTTACCGAAGCACTACCATATCCATCACCATCGGCATCTCTATAAAAGGTGGAAGGTGCTATATTGGTAATATTTGTCGTTCCATCATTATAATCACTTGAATTACGAACATACCCTGTTGGTTGGGTACACGAAGCCGTTGTAGTAGTGCTTGTTCCATAACCATCACCGTCAGCATCACGATACCAAACCGTATTAGGATTCAGTGAAGCATCACCGTCGTTACAATCGGAACTGTTAGTGACATAACCTGCTGGTCTCACACTGTAATATACAGTTACAGAAGCACTACCATATCCATCACCATCCGCATCTCTGTAAAAAGTAGAAGGAGCAATATTGGTAATATTTGCCGTGCCATCATTAAAATCACTAGCATTACGAACATAACCTGAAGGCTGAGAACAAGACGCAGTGGTTGTGCTACTAGTTCCATAACCATCACCGTCAGCATCACGATACCAAACCGTAGCTGGATTTAATGTACTGTCATAATCATTACAGTCTCCTGAATACCTTCCATAACCCGAAGGTTGCGAACAACTAAATATTGGTCCTCCTGTTCCATATCCATCACTATCATTGTCTCTAAACCAAGGAGTATTGGGATTTAGACTTGAATCTCCATCATTACAATCTGAATTATTAGTCACATAGCCCGAAGGTTGAACGCTATAATACACACTTACCGAAGTACTACCATATCCATCTCCATCGGCATCCCTGTAAAACGTTTGGGGAGCAATATTGGTAATATTTGCCGTGCCATCATTGTAATCACTTGAATTATGTACATAACCAGCGGGCTGATTACAAGATGTGGTACTTACACTACTGGTACCATAGCCATCACCATCAGCATCACGATACCAAATCGTAGTAGGATTTAGTGTCGTATCATTATCATTACAATCTGTATTGTTGGTTACATAACCTGTTGGTATTATACTATAATAGACAGTTACTGTTGGATTCCCATACCCGTCACCATCTGCATCACGATAAAAAGTTTGAGGAGGTATATTAGTAATATTCGCATTGGAATCATTTAAATCACTAGTATTATTTACGTACCCTGTAGGTTTTACACATCCTGTTGTTGAACTTCCTGCTGTGCCATATCCATCACCATCAGCATCACGATACCAAACCGTATTAGGGTTTATGGATGCATCAGCGTCATTACAATCCAAATTATTAGTTACTTTCCCAGGAGTGATAGTGTTACATAAAACAGCCACACTTCCATATCCATCACCATCATTGTCATAGTACAGAACAGTGGTTGCAGGTATATTTGTAATACATGGGTCATTATCATTTAAATCACTTGAATTATAAACATACCCAGAAATAGGGTAAGAACCTATATAAACTACATATGGATTACCATAACCGTCTTTGTCAGCATCTCTATACCATCTGGTTTGAGAGTACCCTGCAATTGTTACCGTAAGTAGAACGATTGTATATATGTATTTTTTCATATGAATCAAATTAATTTTTATAATGGTACTGGTTCTCATTTAGGATATTTCCATTAGCATCTTTTACATTTTGTAATCGACCGAGACCATCATAATTGTAATATACCGTTTGTCCTTTAGGGTCTGTAATACTTGATACCCCCACCAGTGGAATATGAGTATAGGTGGTGACCATCGCACTAGATAAAACTTGCCTTAATGCGTTTATAGCTCCTAAATTAGATTCATTTACAGCACTGAGGTCAATCACTCCTAGAGCGCTCATTACTTGGGCAGTAGTCGCATTTTCTATCTTAGCAATTGGCTGGGTTTTGTTATATCCCCAAATGATAGTTACTGATGCGCCTCCCTCAGGGGTATATTGGGTCAAATTCCCTGCACTATCATAGCTATCATAGGTGAGTTTCTTTTCTAAATTGCCAATATTGGCAATCGTTGGAAAGCTATTAGGAAACTTAGCCCCAAAAGTACTTTTAGGTAATGTTAAATACGTAGTAGAAACATCCTTGGCATAACTCATTTTTTGCTCTGATAATTTAGTAGTGCCATTATAATTCTCTGTGCGTACTGGACTTGCTTTACGATTTTGAGTTACTAATTCGAACATTAGTGGTTCAGTATCTATATCGTTCGGATAGTACATCTTGGAGATTAACTGTTCCCCCGAGCTATTAGTAGTGGTGGTTTTGGTTGGTTGAAAATGATTTACGCCTGTATATTCATAATCTTTAGTTACCGTAACTTCTTGGTTGTTTACTATTGTGGTTTGTGTTTCTGTTTTGAGAGTTTTAGTTTGTCCTTGCAGAGTATATACATTAAATAAAACAACTAAACCTCCAGCATTACTATATATTGATGGCAAAACTCCTTTGACATTTGTGTTTGTACTACTGTAATTGTAATTGAATTCATTACGTTGTACTATTTCTCCACTAGCAGTAATGCTATGTACACTTTGCTTTTCTCCTGCTAACAAATACTGTGATTTAGGTAGTGGTGGAATACCATAGTCAAAACTAAAGTTGTTAAGTTCAAAATATCCCTTATAGCGATTAAAAAAATGTTTAGTAACTCCATTGCCATCAGTCTGGTCTACCTCTCCATAAGAAATAGTAGGTCCCATAAAATTAATTTCTAAAGGATCAATTCCTGTAGAAAAGGTATAATAAGAACCTTTATCCCAACCAAAATTCTGAGCATTATTTACAAATGTTTGATTCAGAGTATATGTATTTTGAGGTACTATACTGTAATACGTTGAGTAATAAGCATTATTATTGACATCCCAACTTGTTTGATAAAATAGCTTAGGATTACTAACGATTTTTGGTTGATAGTAAGTATAGTTAGTTTCTTTGATTACAGAATCATCGTAGTTTTTATGAACAATTTTCTTTACTCGCAAGCCTCCAACATCATAAATAGGAATAATTGGTATCTTATCTACTTTGGCATAACAGATGTTGCACATATAGTTTACTCCACTAGTACCACCATAACCTTGGGCGATTAACTTGTATTGTCTCCCGTCAATTAGTAGTTTTTTATCAATAGGCAGGGCAATGGTTTTTGAGGTGGTAGCTCCTGCATACAAGATAGTAGCTATCTCTGTATTAGTCACCATATCCACAATTGAAGCGGCTCTCAAAGTACTAGTAGGGGAACATCCTGTAGTTCCTGTTGGGTTATAATTTAAATTAGCAGTCAACAATAAGGTTTCTGAATCATTGGCTACATAAGTAAATAACGTAGATGTAATCCCATCTGTAGATTGAGTAGAGGCAATGGTTGGAATAAAAGCGGATGAATTATTTACATCATAATACACATCTACAGCCACATCTGATTTATGGGATTCATACTGAAAATTCACCGACCCTTTGGTGGGATATATTATTTGCTCTAATGCTCCCGCTTTAGCAAAGTTCAAATCCACTTTTCTATCGGCATATAATGATTCATTCAAAGTGATTCCTGCTGGAGGAAAAAGGGATGGGTTTTGTGTTTTTCCATTGTAATAACCCCATTTGTCTTGAGCAAACGAAAGTTTACTTGGTAAAGAAGTGGTATTATACACAAAAGTATAAGGTTTAGACAATTGCTCATTGTCACTCATCTCGGTAATCCCAGTGAGTTGTAATCGTTTGATATCTGTTGCTCCTTTACTACCTGTGGTGATGACACTTTGCAGTGAAGTATAGCTGAATTTAATTTTTTTAATAATTCCTGCTACTTGTGTAACGGGATTCACCACCGTGATTTGTATTTCATCCAATCGCTTAGGTGTCACTCCAAGTTCTGGGGTTAAATCATCTCGATTACTATAAGTGAAATTAATTTGAGTGGTTCCTGCAATTATTTTACTAATCAATTTTGAAACTACATGATTCTCAGACGTGGTATTCACAGGATACATTGCTAATTGATTGTATTGAGTCTCAGGAGTGATTGTACAATTCGAGTTCATTAGAGTATTAGGAATACATAAAAAATTACTCTGAGATACAGGTTTATTGATTGAAGTATGCGAATAGTTGTTATCAATATACTCCAATTGAATTTTGCTTGAACTGGTAAAATTGGTTATTTCGGTCAAAAACCAAGAATTAATAATAAAATTGTTATCAAAAACAATTTCATTTACGGACTGGTTGGTATAATTTTTCTCTACAGCATTATTCAATCCAAATTCAGTCCCTGTATCCAATCCAAATTTATATTTAGTTCCTTTAGGAGAAGTCACTAACCACGTTCTAAAGTAGTTCGGTACAAAATCTTCTTGAATCATAAAATCTGTATTTTCAAGATAGACTACTTTTCTTTGGTCATTGAAAACAAATTTGCTTCCTCCCTCAGGGGTACTGAAATAAAACAAATCAGGTTGGCCGTCCCTCTTTCCTGCGTTGACATCTTCTAACCACCATCCAAACTGAGAATATTTTGCAAAAACTGGTTCAGTATTCGAGAAATTATTTAATAATTGGTCTAGTTTTGACAAACCATAATCTTTATAATATCCATTAATTGAAATTAAACTTTTTGTAGAAGCAGAAACTGACCCTTCATCAGGTGCTCCTTTAGTATTTCGGCTCACCACACCGCCCACATTCAAACTCCAGTTTTGTCCCACCGAAGAAGCTATAGATTCTACTTTCACCCCTGAAGCGTCGTATTCCAACGAAATAGGCAGGGTCATCCCTGCATATTCCAAAGTATAGAGGGGAATAGAAACTTGTGGTGTTCCTGAGACTAAGTTTACGGGCATGTTCATGTACTGTTCAAACTTATTCACCTCAGGGGATTTCACCTGTGGTCGCATGTCTGTATTGATTTGTGCCATTACTGTTGAAGTACTACATAACACACTCAAAGCATATAGTAGGTAGATTGTCTTTTTCATTGTAGATTGGTACTATTTGGAATTACTCTTTTTTGGTTTTCTTAATCAGTTTGAGTCCGTCGGTTCTCACATCGGTTTTGATATTCACGATGTATATTCCTTCAGGATACATAGTCAGGTCAAGTGGAACTGTTCTGCTGGTAATAGAGAACTGTTGGAGTGTTCTTCCCGATAAATCCACAAGCGTAGCAGTACCATTGGTATATTCGTATCCGATAATTACATTGGTAAAAGTGACAACTGGATTAGGGAATACCTCTATAGCTACTTTAGCAGGTTCTATATTGACTTTATCTTGTAGTTTGACCACCCAAAAATCATTACTGCCTATAGTACTGTTTTTATCCATTGAAGAAGTAGCATTGGAAGTTCCAGCCAATAAGTAACCTCCATCTCGGGTTTCAATTAGTTTTCGTAAAATATCTTCACCAGCACTCCCCACAGATTGCGTCCACAATTCTTGTCCTGTAGCATCTACCTTTAAAGCAATGTAGTCGTTGATACCTTTGTCTTGTTTCTTTAAGGCTAATCCGCTTTCGCTAGTGACATCATTTTGAGCATAGCCCCCAATTAAAAACGTATGGTCTTTGTTCTCTACCAACGAGGTTAAAATATCCACTTTACCATAATCATAGGTTCTTGACCACTGTTCCTCTCCTTTGGAATCTACTTTTAGTAGCCAAAAATCAGTTCCATTACTCACCGTACCTCCTTTAGTAGTTAAAGAATTGGTACTATTGGAATTGCCTCCTATAAGGTAGCCTTCATCTCCAGTTTGATGAATTACATACAATTGATTGTCTCCGTTACCACCGTAGGTACGTTGCCATTCTATGGTGCCTGAGTTATCAATCTTAACTACCCAATAATCCCCAATGCCAATACTTGGCTCGGTTTTATCTCCTGACTGGGGAGAATTGGAATAGCCTCCTAAAATATACCCGCCATCTTTGGTTTGTTCCATGCTTCTAAGCTCATCGGCATACTTACCTCCAAAGGTTTTCTGCCATTGTACTTCACCTTCTGCATTTAATTTCACAATCCAATAGTCCATACTCCCACGACTACTAGTAGATTTAGAAGTAAGGTCTTTTTTTGAAGTTGTAAGTGCTTTTTTACCCGTTGTAGCTACTATAGTAGCATCTGAACTAGAAGAGCCTCCTAAGATATACCCGCCATCAGTGGTCTGAAAAACTGATAGTAATTCATCTTGACCTGTGCCACCAATGGTGCGTTGCCATTGTTCTTCCCCTTTGGCGTTGAGTTTAAAGACCCAAAAGTCGGTTCCTCCTTTACAACTATCTTTTTTATTCAAACCTGTATCTGAATTAGAGGTTCCTGCTAAAATGAATCCTCCGTCTTTGGTGCCTCTGATACTCTTTAATAAATCAAAGCCTGAACCGCCTAAGCTCTTTTGCCAATCAGGTTTTCCATTCTCATCCATCTTCCATACCCAATAATCCAAATCACCTTGGTTGTTCTCTGATTTAGTTCCTGATTTATCTGACAAGGAACTCCCTGCCAAAATAAAACCGTAATCCGCCGTAGGTTGGACATCAAATAGATAATCCGCATACTTGCCACCATAGGACTTCTCCCATAGGATATTTTGAGATTGCATCAGTAGCGGTACAAATAGTAAAAAATAGAAGTAGTTTTTCTTCATAGTTTAGGTGGTTTTGGGTAGTTACTAAGGAGCTAATCAATACAGGTTTTTTAAAACCTATTATCAATAGAGCAATTTCAAAAAGATTACGGATTGTATTTTACGGTTTTTACGACTTTTTTTTACGGTTTAATGTCATATCGAAATATTTATGAAATAGGACACCAAAAATTTTTAAATCAACATAAAAAAGGAGAAAATTACACTACGAATTTTGTTAGCAAATAATTGAACTTATTACAAAGCAATTATGCTATAATCGAACGTAGAAATGCTAAATTAAGTTTGGATTTGTTTTTCCTATTACTCGACATTTTTGAGATTGATAATGGTGATTTTTTTAAGAAAATTAAATAAGTCAAACACACTGTAATTATTGTAATTACATAAAAACCGTAATAAAAAACCAATAAAAACCGTAAAATATATTTTCAAAGTAAATAGATATTTGTAAGGTTTCGAACATCTTATCAAAAAAAAGATTTACGAAATCATCAAATAAAATCTGTTGAAAAATGACTCAAATGAAACATAAAGTCTTTATTAGCTACCACCATGCTAACGATCAATATTATAAAGAAGAGCTAATTAGATTAAACGATATACATAATATATTTATTGATTTCTCAGTGGACACTGGTGATATAGATGAAAATCTTGACGATAATACAATTAGGCAAAAGATTAGAGATGAATATTTAAAAGATTCATCAGTTACCATTTTACTTGTTGGAAAAGAAACAAAAAACAGAAAACATGTTGATTGGGAATTGTATTCAAGCATGTTTGACGGAACCGTTAATAAAAAATCTGGAGTTCTCGTTATCAACTTGCCTTCCATTAATTGCACCAATTACACAGCAACTCATAAAAGAGAAAAAGAGGTAGTTTATCCAGAAATTCAAACATGGATATCGATTGATAGTAGGGCTGAGTACGAGAAAAGATACCCGTACATGCCAGCCAGAATTATTGACAATTTACTTGAATCTCAAGCTAAAATATCTGTGGTTAATTGGAATAAAGTGGCATCAAACATCGAAATACTACGTTACTTAATTGACGAGACATTCAATGATAGAACTACTTGTAAATATGATTTAAGTAGACCAATGAGAAGAGCAAATTCATAACTAAAAAAACTTGCAACATGAAGGAAGTTCAGATAATTAATTTCAAATTTAATTTCGAGGATTGCTCATTTTCATTAACACTGAATATATTGATTTTATTGATTAGTGTGCTTTTATATTTTCTATTTCAATATTTAATCAAGCGATATACAAAATCCAATAAAATTCATAATAAAGTTGTTCCCGTGAAACTTAAATATACTTTTGCTGGCACAGAAATAGAATACTCTATAAATAGAAATTTTCAAAACATTGAAATCGCTCATAGGATGTATGTTGAACTTATAACCAGAAAGGCTGCAATACCAATTGATGAGAATGATATTATTGTAGAAATTTATGACTCATGGTACACCTTATTTCAGACTACAAGAGAAGAATTGAAAAAATTATCTGGAGAAATGTTACTTGAAAATCAAGTATCAAAAGACCTTATTAAGCTATTGTCAGACATTTTAAATATAGGACTTAGACCACATTTGACTGAACATCAAGCGAAATTTCGTAAATGGTACAATTTAGCAATAACGAGTGAAGAAAACAAAGATAAAACACCTCAAAAAATTCAGTCTGAATATGACGACTACGAAAATTTATTCAAATCAATGAAATTAGTTAATGAGTTACTTATTGAATATTCTAAACGACTACAAGATATAGTAAATGGAAACTAAACCTCCAATGATATTCAAACCTTGTACAATGAATTAATTGAATTAAAATATTGAAATTGTAATGATTGTACTCTTTTAAAGTATTTAATAAATAATTGAACTTTTTATTAAAATTAAATTTAGATTATGAAACAAATAAGAATTGATCAGATGTTAAAATTTTTCAGCATCGTCATTTTAATAGTATCATTAATCTTATCAAAAAGATTAAACGACCCAACATTATTCAGTAGATCTGGTTCCTTAATAACCCTTTTGGGGATAATTATCGAATATAGAAGGATAATGTTAATTGATAAAGCTAACGAATCTAAAGATGGGACTCCAGTAAGTTTGGTGCAAACTAGAAAATTATTCAACATAAGTCCTGAAGATAGAACAAATAGATTAATTGGGAATATTATAGTAATAATTGGTACAATAATCTGGGGATATGGAGATTTATTCGTTAAATAAATACGTAAGTAAAAAAGCCAAACAATCGTTCGATTATTTGGCTTTTTTATAAGTTCACTTTCGCATTAAAATGACCTAACAGCTCTTACATTAGCTACTGTCAATTTATCACCTACTAAATTAGCACTTCCACTTGTGAAATTCGAGTAGTAAGCATTTCGTATGTCATATTCAGATGAACTCCAATAATTAGCACTTGAAAAACCGCCAATAGCATTTTTATTCAAAATCATTTTACTCATTTCATCTTTACTTGGTAAATACCAGTCGCTATAACCGTTCAATACTAAATCATAGCAAAGGCGCGCGGCATAATTTCCTGTAGATAAAACTGAAACAATTGTATTTGTATTCGTGTTTCCAGTTCGTAAAGAAGTAGCTGTTGCTCCAGTTGATATCCATGAACCATTACCCCATGTAATATTAATGACTTGGTCAGTGGTAGCAGATATGATTCCGTGAAATTCTCCAGCTACATATCCAGCGTCACCTGGTTGTAATATGTAAGCAATTACTCCTCCTTGATACGATTGTCCAATAGTTGGTAAGGTGGTAAAAGTAATTTCATTTCCATAACTTGTACCAGCACTATTGGTTGCGTAAGACCTAACGTAATATTGAGTATTTGCAGTTAATCCAGTAATTGTACTTGTAAATGTTCCTGTTCCTGTTCCATCAGTTGTTTTTGTAGTAAGTGAAATTGTAGGATTGGTTGAAGTACTCCAAACAACACCTCTTGCGGTAACAGTACCTCCTCCATCCGATGAAATAGTACCTCCAGAAATTGTACCTGTAGAAGTTATTGAAGAGATAGCTGTAGTAGTCAACACTGGAACAGTTACAGGTAAAGGTATTGTGATGGTAACTTCATTTGAATACGTAGTTGAATTTCCTGCCGAATTAGTCGAAAAGACTCTGTAAGTATAAGAGTTCCCTGCTGAAACAGCAACGTCTGAATAAGTTGCTATATTGGTTGATACTGTACCAATTTGAGTATAACTTCCAGTACCTATTTTTCTTTCAATAGTAAATCCAGTTTCATTTGTCGAGTTATCAGTCCAAGTTAATACTATTTGACTATTGGTAAGGTTTCCGACTAAATTGGTTGGAGCTACAGGAACGACTATAGGTTTAGAATCGTTAGATGAACATCCTACAACAAAAATAGATGCTAAGGTTAAAATAAGGTGTTTTAATTTCATTTGATTGTTTTTAATATTGGATTATTATTGCTTTGATTAATTAGTTTTAAAGTTATGAATCAACGAGTAGCTAATATTTCTACCATCACTGGTTTTTACGCACCAGAAATACGTCTTATTGCTATCAACAGTATGGCTGTAGCTATTGGTAGAAGTACTTATTGGGTTAGTGTAACTTCTTACCTTTGCTTCATCTGTATCAATAAAGACTTCATAGGTTAGCACGGAACTATCAGGGTCAGAACCACTCCAAGATAAGGTCACTTTATTACTTACGGGCGTAACACTTGCTCCGAATGTTGGAGCAGTAATTGTTGCAGGAAACGGAGCATAACTGGTAATCCCTGCTCCTGCCAAATAAAACTTATTTGATGAAGAAACTCCTGTTTTGGATGTCTTAGTACTCTTTGATGTTATTTGCCATTTATAAGGCATCCCTCGAGTCAAACCAACTGTAGTTGTAGCTGTAGGATGAGCAATTGTTTTAGTGGTTACCACATTAGTAGCTAAATTGGTAATTGATACCTCATAACTATCTGTATTGTTAGCAATTGCCCAAGTAAATACCACATCACTTGTGGTAGCAGTAACATTTGTTCCATCTTCACAAATTGTATTGTTTGAAGGAAGATTTAAAGCTACCACATCTGGCGCTTTAATTTCAGGAGCAATTGGTTCATCCCCAGAACCACCACAACTTAGCACCATCATAGAAAGTAAAATCAAATAACTAAATCTAAGTTTATTTTGTATCATAGCTTTATTACTTTAAAAGATTGACTAACGGTTTTTGAATTAATGTTGACTATATAGTTTCCTTGTGGAATACCACTTAAATCAACCTCAACCTCTCTTGTTTCACCAACAGAAAGATTTGATTTCTTAATTGTAGCTCCTGATAAATCTGTAAGAGCGTAAGAAATAGTATTCTCCGCACCTCCAACGAATATGTGTAGTACACCAAAAGTCGGATTTGGATAAATAAAGGCTTTTTCAGAAATAAATATCTCTTGTTGATAAACGCCTTGACAATCTTTGTCAGTGGTAACCGAGATAGAATTTAGTCCTGTTGGCAAAATTGTACTGAAGTTAGAGCTACTAACCGATGTGGCTTTACCATTAACACTTACAGTATAGTTTTTAGCTCCTAACATAGCCAGATTGACAATCCCTGTCGAATTATCTACTTTGGCATAAACACTCAGTGGCTCTGGTTCTGTAACCTCTATATCGAAGCATTGTTTTTGTGTTGGTTCTGAGGCTATTGCAAAACAAATAGTGTATTTTCCTTTCTCCAATCCTGTAATACTCCAAGTTCCTGTGCCTACAGGTAAAGTTTGAGTATTTGTATAACTATTAACCCCTGTAACGGTTACTTGATAGGAATAATTAGTATTAGTAATTGTGGCTGAAATTCTACCTGTTTTCTTGCCTATACAACTGTTTGATTCAACTTGTAATTTGAAATTCGTAGAAGGCAGATTATAGATACTTGGTTTGGTAGAAGTATAATTGGCTGTCCAACCATTTGCTCTTAAATGATCGTTAGATATAAATTCAACATACATACTACCTGTTGTAGAAGTTACAGATGGTGGTAATGTGTTCCCTGAAAAAACACCTAAAATCGGAGCTGTATTATTACTTCCATCAAAAACAACAACTCCATCATAATTCAATTCCGTGTCAAAATCTGTAAAATTTAAAGTAACTGTTTTGGCATTTGTGGGTTGAATTAGCCAAGCACAATTAGCATTATTAGCATATTTATCTGCTCCACTTCCATCAGATAAAGTTCCTGTAGCCGTAGTTAAGGTAGTTGCGACACCATTACAATAAGGCGTTTGTGTTGAAGTATAATATCCAGACCAACCTGAAAAATTAACCTCATTATCTGAATAGAACTTAATGAACATACTGCCCCCTGAAGAAGTTACTGAATTTGGTATAGTTGAGCCTGAAAACCTCCCTAATAATGGAGCATTTTCATTTGTCCCATCGTATACTTCCACAGCATCAAAAACAGATTTACCATCATAAAGAGCATTTTCTAATTGAAATTCAGTAAATTTAAAAGTCACATTTTTTGCCTGTGGAGGCTGTATGAGCCATGAACAGTTCATATTGTTACAATAGTTATTTGGACCACTGCCATCACTAATTATTCCATAATCTGAAGTATTTAGTGTCGAAATTCCTGAAGAATATGAAGAACCTGTTGAGGTATAATTAGCAGTAAATCCTTGAGATACGTTTGCATAATCAGTAACAAAAAAAACTACCATTTTCCCAGTTGAAGAAGTTATACTATTTGGGATAGTACTACCTGAAAACATTCCGATTAAATTAGTTGCGTTTAAACTATCATAAATATATATTTTATCATAGTTTAATTCTGTATTAAATGCAGAAAAATTTAAAGTTACACTGTTGGCACAAGGTGGTGCAATATACCAAATACATTGTTGATTGTTAGTGTAATTAGCAGTACCTGAGCCATCATCAAATGTACCATTTGGGGTGGTTAAAGTCGTCAAACCATCACACGTTGGAGTAGTAATTGTTGAGGTATAATTTGCCGACCAACCACTAAGAGTTATTGAAGCATCTGAAACAAATTTAAGACACATTGCACCTACACCGTTACTTGTGCTTATTGTCGTGGGAAGTGTATTCCCCGACAATGTAGCTAATAATGGTGCAGTATCATCTGGACCATTATATACATACACTTTATCTGTGTTGAATTGAGTATTAAATGCCGTAAAATTCAAACTTATCTTTGTAGCACCAGCAGGAGCAATAACCCATTTGCAGTTGGCATTATTACTATAATTTGAAATCCCACTACCATCAGTAAAAGTGTCTTTTTGTGCTATCAGATTTGTTACGCCACTACAATAATTATTCGGGTCATTACCAATTCCTACTGCATACCATGCCTGTCTTACCGAATTGTATTCTTGAGAGTTAACTCCATTAACTGGTGGAAATAAAGCTTCGACTGCTAAAAATGAACCTATAAAAGCACTTGAATAATCAGAAATTGGAGTTAAATAGTATAAATTGTTGTATGCAATTTTAACTGCCTTGTCAATTCCAATTCCTGTGACATTATAGGTTTTTAATTTATCATTAGTTTTATTCCCAGAACTTCCACTACTTAAAAGATAAAACCAATAATTTTGTACTCCACTATTCGTATGCACTCCTCCATGGTCATTGACCAAATCTGTGTCACGTACAGGATAAGTACTCGGAATTAATTCATGCCAAAAATCACCTTGATATGTATCTGGTTTCCCTTCAATTCCGGTGTTTGGCTCTTTCAACGACCTTGCATAATAAGGAGGAATATGTACTATATCTTCTCCTATTGTCCAATTGGGAGAAGTTGATGCATAAAATTCTATAGCTGTTCCAAAGATATCGGAGAAAGACTCATTCAAAGCACCTGATTCATTCTGATAAAATAAATTTGCTGTTTTTTCAATTACAGCATGTGAAAATTCATGACCAACAATATCAACTGAAACAAGCGGAGTAAGTTCATTTCCATTTCCATCACCATAACACATTGCTGTTCCATTCCAAATTGCGTTTTCATAAGCTTTACCAAAATGAATATAATTTTTAATCAAACCTCCTGAATTGTCAAAACTTGTTCTATTTAATTGATTTTTATAAAAATCGTAAACCTTCTCCATAGCCCAATGAGCGTCTAATGCAGGGTTATTTCTTTCCTCAATTGAAAATGAACCAGTTGTTCCGTTAGCTGAAAATGAAGCATTTCCCGCCACAACATTTATTATAAAACTTCCCAATAACTGACTTGTATTTGGACTATCCCAATCATATATACTCAATGTATATTGCGAATTTTGCAATATTAATTTACTTGCATATAATGTTACTGGAATAGATGTATTTTGAAGAATTTTATCAATTGTTGTCCAAATAACATTATTATTCACATCTTTAATTTCAATATAGATATCAGGAATACCACCGTTAGAAGTATTTTCAAAAGCATCAAACCAATTATTATTCACTGAAGAAATAGTAATTGAATTTAAAACCATTTCTTTTGTGGTCCAATTGGTTGAATTATTTGTAAAATCAATAGCATCAGTAAAATTTGTGCTATTTCTCATGTTAAATGTTTGAATAGGTCTCGAAGTTTCTCTTAATCGATATGTACCTGCATTATTTTCCATAGATAGAGTCTTTGTCCCACTATACAAAGTATTTGCTGTCCCTATAACATCTGCATGAGCAATTTTTTCTATTTTGTTAATTGTATCACCTGTTTGAGCATCTATATAAACATCAACATTATCATAAGGAACTTCAGAGAAAATATTGACTCTGTAACATAGTCTAAAGTTTTCTTTAGCATATATTCCATTAATTGGTGCTATTACAAGTTCTGCTTTAGGATAATATGTTGCATTTAAATCGTTTTTCTCATCTTTTAAAAACTGCTCTTCTTTAATGTTATTCCATAGATACTTTTCAGCTCCTACATATTGAATTGCTTTTTGAATTGCTTCTTGTTTTGATATACCAGCAGTCGTAATTAAGTCAAGACCAGAGTAGAAATTCCCATTGGCAGATGTTAATTTACCATTTTTTTCGTGTAACAGAAATTGAACTCCTTCTAATAGAACTCCTTTAAAATGCTGTTGGAATCGGTAATGCGTATAACCAATGTTATCTTGCTCCTTTTTTAATAAAGTGAAAGTATCATTAGAACTTGTTTGTAACTTGCTCGAAAAAGCAGTAAAGAAATCATTAGCTGTTATGGCACTTGATTCTGAAAATCTGATTACAGTATTGCTTCCTTCGGATTCAAATGAACTTCCGTATATTTCATTACTGCTACCTTCGACTTCTTCATCAGGGGGTATTATAGAAATATTTTGTTTGATTTTTTTTACAACAGCAGGCTTACTAATAATTGAAGGTAATTTTATTGTTTTAACTTGCCCAAATGACATAGTACAGTAAAAGGAAAGTGCGATAAAAAATAAACAATTTAATTTTAAAAGATATTTCATTGTCTTTTTGATTTTAATTGAATGTCCATTTATTTATGCCAGACACTACATAAAATTTGCTAAATTTCTTTTTACTCCAACAGTCTTTGGTATCTGCAAATTTTATATTGAAAGCTTGTGTAGCATCAACGCAAAACTGTCCGTCTCCAGAGCCCCATTCAGTCGCTAATCCTTGACGACCTCTTATATAAACATTACCGCTATAATTCCCAATATTGATTGTTTTATAACTATAAGCTGGGACAATATACCATCCCACTGAAGTCCAACATCTATCGCTATTATTGTAATAAGCATAACATGCATTTATTTCAGAACCTGTATTATTATAAAATTCAATTGATGTTGAATTTTGTATCGAATTTGGTTTTGGAGATTGTAGTTGTAATTGATTCCCAAAAGAAGTAACAGGTAATGTAAACAATTCAGGCTCTCCATCAACAAAAAAACGTTTTAAATAATTATAGTCTAATTCTATATTTGAAATATCCCTAAACGAACTTACTGGCATCATCACATTTCTTGCATCTCCTATTTTAAGTTGGTCAATTACTCCATAGACATTAATAAGACCACTTAAATTATCTGGAAAGTACGTATGTCCCAGGGAATTTGTAATAAATCTAACATTATATCCTGATGCAGTAATGTAGGTGTTTCCATCGTTAAGTTTTTGTTGTTCTACTCTTAATTGTTGATTTATAACAATGTAATTTCCATTAATCGTATAAGCAACTCTCATATAATTATTGCCATAACTAGACAAATTGTTTAATACCATCAAACAATCGTACTTGATATTATCAGTGTAGAAGGTAATTTCACAAATAGTTGCCTTTCCATAAGATGTTATAGGAGCTATAAGTAGTGTAAAAAACAAAATAAAAAATACTTTTTTCATAGCAATATGGGGTTTAAGTTGTTTGTAAGGGAGTAATTCAATATTTGGGAATTACAATTAAGTATAACCTTACAAATTAAACCCTTAATAGTAATAAACATTTAATTTTAAAGTTGTATTTTTTCCTTATTTAGGATTTTATGCTACTTTTGAGGATACTTTAAAATAATTCGAAAACATGGATATTAAAATTATTTCAGCCAACATTAAAAAATATCGGGAATTAAAAGGATTAACTAGAGAAGTTGTCGCATCAGAACTCGAAATGTCTGTAAGTGGTTATAGCAAAATTGAAAGAGGAGAAATCGACTTGACTATCACTAAACTTCAAAAAATAAGTGACGTATTGGGAGTGTCCGCCTCAGATATACTTAATTTCGATGTGACTAATATTTTCAATATTTCCAATAATCAACAAGTACAAGGATTAGGCAGTAAAGAAAGTAACATTACTAATAACCTAAACAAAGTAGATGATTATACCCAAAAATATATCAAAATGTTAGAGGAAAAGATACAGGATTTAGAGAACAAATAATTACTTATTTGATGGCATAATCCAAGTAAACATTTAATGAGCATATAAAAACCCACTTATATTTTAATCCAAAACAGCTTGAAAATAGCTGCTTTTTAAGGTAAATTATAAAACGTATTCTTTATAATTTATTTTATTATTTAGAATAATTTTTTATTTGACAAAAAAACAAGAGCACATCAAAATCAAAGTATAAAAAATGATTCTGACTACTACTTGACCAAGATTTTTTGAATAGAAAAACCAAAGGAAGCTCTGAAGAAATAAATAGTCAAAAATCGTTGAAAAACGATTGTCTTTGTTTAACAATCATAAGGTGTTTATAATGGTTTGTATTTAAGCTGTTTTACTAATCAATTCATTAGTCACGTGTAATGTTTTTCTTTCGCATTTTCTTTACTGTTACTTTCCAAATAGGATTGATTCCTTTAATAGAAAATAATAAATACAGCAAAACAAATAGGAATAGAGAAAATGCTATTATTTCATCTAATGATTCTGTTCTTTTTTAGCACTCGAAATTGTTTGATTTTCTATACGATTCATTAGTAAAATTCTTTTCCGATGTTTACTGTTTTTAAAACTACTAATAGTTATTTAATTTTCCTGTAAAAACTATACAAATTAACCATTCCAATTTGCTTGTTTGAAACAACAATTACTATCTTTGAAATAAGATTTGGGATCTTGGCGGTTTGCAATTTGTTGGGGGCAACAAATTAGTATCATCTTACATACAGCAAACCGCCTTTTTTTCTTTAAAAAGAAAGAACATTTGTTTTAATGTGTCGTTGTAATGATTCTATAATTGTTTTCTAATTATTGTCGCAAACAATCGCTAAACAAAATTCTAGGTGATACAACGCTTTGTATTTAGAAAGCACAAATGCATCTTTTTCAATATAGAATCTAAAGAACATTTCTTTAATTATTCTTCAGAAAAGAAGGGTTTTTCAATTAGTAAGATTTGTTTGGTATTCATTTACATACTTCTATTAAAACCAATTGCTTTTTGCTTCTTTGGTATTCACTTTATAAATGTTCTATTAAAAAAGAATTTTGGGCTATTGTTGTAACTTGGTTTTTACATCTTTTTCAAACTAATTAACTTCATGGTTATTTCTCTTTCAAAGGAAGTAATGAAATCGGTTTTTTTCCAATTGGTATTGCAAAAATGTTTCTTTGGATTATCAAAGTATTCTATAACGCTTTACATTTTGGGTGTAAGCAACTCTTGCTTTTTAAATATTTTTTATCTATTTTTGACTATATTTTTCGATTCGATAAATTATTTATTACATTAGCAGAATCAAATAGAGTAAAACATGGTGTCCATTTTAGATTATTACCCTTTACTGACAGAAAAGAAAATTCCTTTGAAACCTTTGG
>ERZ650308.203-NODE-203-length-33456-cov-4.966678_pt1 | contig 33456 bp, 40 predicted proteins | sample MGYA00376244_ERZ650308 | MGnify/ENA primary metagenome ERZ650308 (study PRJEB26733, sample SAMN07839295) | wastewater metagenome | biome: small river; feature: stream; material: water | place: USA: North Carolina | collected 2016-04-26 ... | reverse complement strand
GTGACTGCCAGTGACAAGCCAAGCCCGTGCAAAGGCACGGGATGGGCCGCACAGGACAAGAAGAACGCCGAGCAAGGATACAGGCCAACCGCGTACTACGCAGAACAGAACGGGGTGGACTACGAGCCGCACCCCGCCGGCCGCTGGCCCGCCAACGTCCTGCACGACGGCAGCGACGAGGTGCTGGAGGCGTTCGCCGCGTTCGGGGAGCGGACGAGCGGCACGGGCGCCGTAAAGCGGCAGTCGTCCGCCAGCCGAAACGGCAATACTGGCGCTGCGTATGGCGCTGAAAGTCGCCCCGAAGGCACGCCGATGATTAGCTACGGGGACACTGGCACCGCCGCCCGGTTCTTCTTCAGTGCCAAGGCCAGCAAGCGCGACCGCGCCGGCAGCAGCCACCCGACGGTGAAGCCGGTTGCCCTGATGCGCTGGCTGTGCCGCATGGTCTGCCCGCCCGGCGGGACCATCCTCGACCCGTTCGCAGGCTCAGGCACGACCGGGCAGGCGGCGCGCGAGGAAGGCTTCGACGCCATCCTGATTGAGCGCGAGGCCGAGTACGTGGCTGACATCCGGCGGCGGCTGGATCTTTCCGCGACTGCAGCGTAGCATCTGTCGCGTCCTGAAGCCGACAGCGGGCGCCCGTGACCTCCTGGCTCTCCTTCGCCAACGCCCCGCTGCAAGGCGAGGCCGCTGAGCAGCCCCGCCGGCTCACGTTCGACGAGGTGAAGCAGCACGCGCACCCGGCCGCCCGGCAGATCCTCGAGCATCTGTTCCCGGGCGGCACGGTCATCGCCGGCGAGTGGACGGCGCCGCACCGGGCTAGGGGCGGGCCGGGCGACGGGCTCAAGTTCAACCTGAAGACGGGCCAGTGGGGCGCCTTCAACGGGGCGCTGAACCCGAGCTCGGGCGGCGACATCATCTCGCTGTGGGCCGCCGCCAAGGGCATGAAGCCGGTCGACGGGCTCAATGACTTGGCGGAATGGCTGGGGATCGACGGTGGCGCCTACAAACCGCTGCCACCGGTGCCCGCGGCCCCACCGCCAGAGCCGAAGCCCGATGGCGCGTGGTGGGCCGACGAGAAGGTCCGCGACCGGCGGCTCTACGTCTACAAGGACCGCGACGGGACGCCGTGGATCCAGGTCGAGGAGTACCGCCACAAGACGGCCAAGGACAGCAAGGGCAAGACGCTCAAGCACTTCGGCCAGTGGGATCTGCGGGCGAACAGGTGGTTCCGGCAGAAGGAAGGCCACCCGCTCCCCGATGTGCGGCCGCTCTACAATCTCGACCTGCTGGCGGCGGCAGACCCGTCGGTGCCGGTCGTCATCGTCGAGGGCGAGAAGAAGGCGGACGCGCTGGTGGCCGCAGGCATCCTCGCGACCAGTTGCATCGGCGGCGTGCGCGGGGTGCCGTACACCGACTGGAGCCCGCTGGCCGGGCGCCGCGTGGTGCGCTGGCCGGACGCCGACACGACCCGGCTCCCGAACGGCCAGCTGCCGGCCGAGGTATGGGCTGAGGCCCTGAAGGCGCCGCTCGAGAAGCTGGGGTGCGCGGTCCACGACGTTGCCATTCCGCTGGGCCGTGGGGACGGCTGGGACGCCGCTGACGCGACACCGGAGGAACGGGTGGCGCTGGTGGCCGCGGCACTCGGCGCGGACCCTACGGTGCGCCCAAGGCCCGACCCGTGGGCGCTGGGCGACTGGCGGGTGGATGCGGCGTTCGATGCCAGGCCCGAGCCGGTGCACTGGCTGCTGCGGGACACGTTCGCCCTGGGCGAGGCGTCGCTGCTGGCGGCGATCGGCGGGGCCGGCAAGGGCATGACGCTGCTCGACCTGGGGCTGGCGGTGGCGGCCGGCCCGGAGCCGGGGACGGAATGGGCCGGGCAACAGGTACTCGGGCGCGAGGTCGACGCCCACGGGGCCGTGGTCATCATCGCGGCCGAGGACAGCAAGGCCAGCGTCGAGCGGCGGCTGCACTCGCTCGATGCCGACGGGCGGATCCGCAAGCGGCTGGGCGGGCGGCTCATGGTGGTGCCGCTGCCGAACGTGGGCGGGGCGCCAGCGCTGTTCTCGACGGTCCAGGGCATCCACCAGCCGACCGCGGCATGGCACGCGCTGACGGGCCGCCTGCGGGCAATCAAGGGCCTGGCGCTGGTGGCGTTCGACCCGCTGGCGGCGTTCTGCAGCGTCCCGTTCGACACGGAGATGAACGCGGCCTCGTGCGTCACCTCGGCGATGGCACAGCTGGCGGCCGACACCGGGGCGGCGGTCATCGTCAGCCACCACATGCGCAAGGACGGCGGTGGCAAGGGTGTCCGGATCACCAGCGAGGAGCAGGCGCGCAACGCGGTCGTCGGCAGCGTCGGGCTGGTGAACGGGGTCCGGGCGACCTACGCGCTGTACGGCGTCGAGGACGAGCAGGCCCGCGAGGCGCTGGCAAAGAAGGGTCGGCCTGCGAAGCTCGAGGTCATGACGCATGACGTGGTGGCCGGCGGCATCGTCAAGGAGAACAACCAGGCCAGCCGCCGGCAGCACGTCTTCGTCCGCCACGAGGGCACCGGCCGGCTCGAGGCCGTGCAACTCGACAGCGCCCCCGACAGCCTCCAGATGCAGGCGCTCGTGGCGTCGGTGAAGCGGGCCAACGAGCTCGGGACGCCGTTCAAGGCGAACACCGGGGCGAACGGCATAGGGCATGGCAAGATCAAGCCGATCCTGCCGCCCGTCATCGTCCGCGGCACCGTGCTCAAGATGGTCGAGCGCGCGATCGGCCTAGGGCTGCTGGAGACGAAGGTGAAGGGCGGCTGGATCACGCTGCCGGGCGAGGATCTGGCCGAGAAGCTGGAGACGCTGGAGGCCGCCGGGCTCGCCCAGGAGAACTACCGCAGCCTGTTCGGCCCCGACCCCGACGCATGGAAGCGCTATGCCGCCGACCCTGACGATTTCCGCCCTGACTACCCCCCGTCCACAGCCACGGGCTAGGCACGTCGGCGGCGGCCGGGTCGTCAGCACGGCCAACGGGCACGCGAAGGCATGGCGGGCGCTGCTCGAGCGGCAGGCACGGCTTGCGATCCGCGACCAGGCGGCCGCGCTCGAGGCGATCCGCGGGCGGCCGATCGGCGTCGACGCGGTGTTCTACTTCGCCACGCGGGACGCCAGCCGGTGGGGCCAGCCGCACACCGCGGCACCGGACCGGGACAACCTCGACAAGCTGGTGTTGGACGTACTGGTTCGGGCGGAAGCGCTAGGCGGGGATGACCGGCGGGTGGCGGACGGGCGCCTCGTGAAGGTGTGGGCGCCGGTGGCTGGGTGCGTGGTGACGGTGCGCCCGTGGGGGACGGAGCCGCCATCGCTGGCGGACCTCACAACGGGAACCGCCGGCGACGAGCCCGAGCCCGTGCCGGCGGTTGGCGGTGCGGATCGGCCGGGGTGGCTGGGCTAGTCTTCAATGCCCGTGATGTGGCTCGGGTAGACGTAGAACCGGCAGCCGAGGCACTGGACAAGCCACATTCTGCCGCCTCCGCCGACCCATGCGCGCTCAAGAACAACTCCGAAGCGCTCAACGCCTTCGTCTGGATGAATGAAACTGATTACTTTACCGATCATGTCCATCACTTCTTCCTCCACTTCTCGTCCTTGCCGTAGAACACCTTACCCTTGCGCCACAGCCGGGCAAGGTGCTGCCCCAGGTAGCGCGCGTCAGGCTGGCGCAGGAGCGCCGCCAGATCCTCGACGCGCAGGCCGTCCGGGCTGCCCCGGCGGATGGCGTCGAGCAGGGCGGCGTCAGTCAGCGCCGACAAGGACCGCCTCCTTCTGCGCCCGTGCCTCGCGATGCCACTTCGCCCGGGCATTGCGCGCCGCTCCCTCGGCCGACGACAGCGCACGACGAACCGCGTCAGCGGCCCGGTACGCGCCCGCTTCCTTGAGCGCTTCCCGCGCCTCGCGCAGGTTCTCCTCTGCCCGCTGACAGGCGTTCAGTCTCTTGGCGTAGTTGCTCATGTAGACCTCGCATGGTGCGCCGCGTTCATCGCCGCGACGGGATACGACATCGCACCACAAAAAGCGCTTGTCAAGCGGATCGGGCACGACTATAGCGACGACATGCCCCGGTGGTCGGGGCGGGAGAGACGAGATGGGCGAGCGTGACTATCCGGGCCGCGAGAAGGTCCATTCGCTGCTGGATCGGGCCGAGAAGGTGTGGAACCGCTCGGGCGCCTGGGTCATCATGCGCGGGGCCGAGCATGTCGCCACCATCAAGGCGGCGTACCCGGCGGACGGCATGGGCCGGCTCAACGTGTTCGTGTGGGACTTAACCGCCGAGCACGGCAGCCGGCTTAACCACGGCAGCGCCAGCGGATGCGGGTACGATAAGCTGAGCTCGGCGCTCGACGGCATGACCATCGCCGGCGTCAAGCTGGACTGCAACGGGACCGGGGCGCAGTGGCGCCAGCTGGAAGCGGCCGGCTTGACGGTCATTAACGCCATCTGAGCGACGCCAGCCCAAGGCGATGCACGCGCCCCGTGTGTCGCCTTGATCGGGCGCCGTGACCCGACATGGAGGACATGATGACACAGGATCGGTTGGAAGCGCTGCGGGCGTTGCAGCGCGATGCTGCCGCGCTGGCGGACAAGGCGAAGGCGGCCGGGCTCGATGCCGCGGCGGTGGATCAGCTGGCGGCGACAGTGGCGGACGGGCTGACGGAGGCGGCGGTGAAGGTGCAGGCGCCCGACAGCTGGCGGGTGACGGTGCGGACCCATGTGGTCATCCCCGTAGATACCGTCTGCGAGGTGATCGGCGAGACACCCGGGGACGCCCGCTACAACGCTGAGCTTGATGCCTACAAGGGCAACATGAACAGCGCTCCCGAGGGCGGCGGCGTGTGGCTTCAGAACTTCGTGAGGCCGGACAAGTCCTGCGTCGCCATCCGCGCCGAGCCCGTGTGGGACGTGCCGCCGGCGAAGGTGGAGGCGGTGACGCTATCGGCTGCCGAGGTCCGGGACATCCGCGACACGCTGGAGGAGGAGAAGCGCGCCAGCTAGGGCGGGGCGGCAGGCGAGGTGAGGGCGGCGGCTTCGGCCGCCGCTTTCTTTTGGGCCGCGATCGCCTTCAGCACGAGGCGGCATTGGGCGCGTAGCCAGGGCTCGAGCAGGTCCATCAGGCCGGGTGCGTTCGCCAGCGCCCATGTGATCGACTTGCCGGCCGAGCGCAGCCCGCGCAGGCGCTTGCGGTGGTAGATGAACGCCGAGATGTCCAGCCGCCGCCGGCCCGGCTTGTGGCGTGGGTGCAGCCAGTCGATCCGCCGCACCAAGGCATGAAGGTCGCGCCCGTTCGGCTCGAGCGTCAGCTTCTCGACGGTCCAGGTTTGGCCGTTCCACAAGGTCCAGGTGACGAGCCCGGGCGGGCTGGTGTAGGGGCGGCGGGGCATGTGGTGATGGTAGCACGACAAACGAAAGGGGCGCCCGGAGGCGCCCCAGGTGGCGGCATAGGGCGATGGGTCAGGCGATGATATCGCCCGGGTCGAGCGCCGAGCTCAGGTGAATGGTGAGATCCGGCTCGCCCACGCGATCGACGGCGATCGTCAGGCCATCGCCCGACACGGTGTAGTTGGTCGTGGGCAGGTGCAGCTTGTCGGCGCCGGCCTGGTAGTCGTCGATCCACACATCGCCGCGGGCACGGCCGAAGCGGAAGTCGTCGGCGCCCGAGCCGCCGAAGGCATGGTCGCCATCGTTGAGCCACCAGAACTTGTCGATGCCGGCACCGCCATAGAGCCAGTCGACGCTGCCGTCCTCGGGGCCGTCGCCGCGCAGGTAGTCGTTGCCGGTCCCGCCGTAGAGGGTGTCGCTGCCGGTCCCGCCCGTCAGGAAGTCGCCGCTGCCGCCGCCGTAGAGCACATCGCTGCCCGACCCGCCATTGAGGTGATCTGACCCGTTCATGGTCGCGGACGGCTCGCGCCCGTCGCCATAGAGCACGTCGTTGCCCGATCCGCCGGACAGCTGATCATTGCCGCCCAGGCCAAAGATGGTGTCATGCCCGCCGGCCCCGTCCAGGGTTTCGCTGCGGCTGCCGACGCTGAACATGAGGTCGGCGCCATTCGTGCCGGTCGTCGTCTGTGTTGTGCCGTCGGAGTAGATCAGGGCCACGGAAGTTGCCTCCTGAATGTGGCAAGCGGGCGACCATCGCCCGCTTGCATAACGCGACAGAGGGGACGGTTAGTCCGTGCGCTTTGGCACGTTCTTGCGGAGATAGTCAATCAGCTGATCGTGGAGGTCGGGCGTCCTGCGCCTAAGCCACCATGTGCACTCGCACTCGGACAGCCGCTCCCCGTTCCAGCCAACCTCAAGCCTGGTGTATTTCCGGGGCTGGCTAGGACACTTCTTTGGCACGGGGCGGCCTTCGGCGTCGAGCTTGTGGAGGGTCGCGTTTCGCCAGGCCGGCTCAGCGGTGTAGCGGCGCAGGATCAAAGCCCAGCGGTCGCCGTTGTGACGCGTGAACGTGGCTGCGATGTCAAGCATGGTGCTGCTTCAGGTAGCGCCCCAGCTTGTCCAGAAGCTCAGGGTCGTTCGCTTCGGCCCAGCCGACATCGCGGTTGCGACAGAAGCGCTCCCCGTTCCAGCCGACGAACAGCGACCGTTTCTCGGCGAAGTGCTGGCCGGGAGCGGGCTTGAAGGGCGATCCGTCGGCCGCCAAGCGCACCACACGAAAGTTCTTCCACGGAAGCTTGGCGTTGATGAACGAGACGCCCCAGCGTTCGCCAGAAGGCAGCGGGACGATGGCCAGGTAGTCCGTCATGGCTCAGCCCTCGAGCAGGCGCGCGGTCAGGCCGCTGACGCCAGGTGTCGCGAAGTAGGTCCGCATCCACGAGGCGAAACGGCGAAGCGGGACGAAGCCAGCCATCGTGCGGCCGTTCTCGGTGTAGCGGACGAGCATGTAAGACTTCATGTGGGGATCTCGCGTGTCGTCCCGGCACCGCGCCGGGGAATAGCGAGATGATAAACCGACCGTTGGCCGGTATGTCAAGCCTGAATTATGGCGTCGATCGCTTCGCGGGACCAGCCGGCGCGCAGGAGCGCCGCGTACAGCCGAAGGAAGCGAATGGCGGTCGGGGATATGTCGCGCTCGCCAGACAGCCACCGCTCGACGCTGCGGACCTGCACGCCGAACAGCGAAGCCGCCTGGGCTTGCGACAAGCCCAGGCGCTTCAGGGTCAGGCGGAATTCCTCGCGCGTCATGGCGCCATCGTAGCACGGGGCAGGGTCGCAGCCCAGCCGCCGTCAACGGGTCGGATCACGCCAGTCAGCACGCCGATCCGCGCCCAGGCCGACCAGCCGTGCGCCAGCCAGCGGCCGTTGCGGTCACGGATATGGCCGCCGGCGGTGCCGTGGACGCCCAGGCGACGCGCGAGGGACCGGGCGGCATGGAGGGGGGTGGGGTGGACGGCAGCGGCCATCACACGACCCCCACGATGTAGAGACCGAACCACGCCAGCAGGACCCACATGATCGCGGCCCCGAAGGCGTGGAATGCGATGTCGGTCCTCATCGTGCTGTCAACACGGCAAAGGCGACAAGCAGGACGAAGCATCCCGCCACGGTCGCCAGCGTGTAGGCGGCAGTGAGGAGGGTGACGCGGAGCCAGAGCATCAATGCACCTCGAGCAAGCGGTCAGGGGCGACGCGGATCGTCTGGCGGCTGCGGTCCATGCGAACGCGGACCCACTGGCGGCCAATGCTGGCGACGGTCCCGTACATGTCGCCCATCATCCAGCGATCGGTTGACGGGCACAGCTGCACCCGCTGGCCGGGCTCGAAGTCGGAAGGCTTGCGTGCCATCTGTCGTGTCCCTTGGCTTGCCTCATCAGGGATGCGGGAGCCACCCGGCATCCGACCGGCCATCGCTGGCCGGTTTCGGCAGGGTTCAGCGGCGCTTGGCACCGGCACGCCATGCGGCATGCGCCTTGGCGGGATCAGCGGCGAACAAGGCGAGATCGACCCCGTGATTGCGCTGCGCCGCTGACTGCATCTGGGCCGCCAGCTTGGCGCGCATGGCTTCCAGCTTCGCGAAGGTGCCGTCGTCGGGACAGCCGGCCTTGCGCCATTTCTGGAGCGTCAGGACAAAAGTGGTCAGGTCAGACATTGAGGCTTCCAATCGGTTGATGGAGGGCAGACACCACGACTGAGGCGACAACGCAAGAGGAGTTTTCAGGTATTTTTGACGCGGCAGGGCGTCGCATGGGCTAAGTCATTGGAATATTGGACGATATGGGCGAATATCGGGGAATATCGATGCGACCGAGATTGCATGGTCATGCAGGGAAATGCACAGCAGCCAGTGTGTGGAGATAGTTGACCAAGCGGTCAGGTTAACAGCGTTAAGTTAACAGCGTTAACATAGCTAAGCCTTTGAAAAACAACAAAACCGAAAAAACGCTTCCGCAGTGGGTCGGAGGTAGGACCTCAGTCTACGTACTGAGGGCCGCTACCTCCGAACCTGTACGCTCATCTGAACTCGCTCCCGGTCCGGAGGTCCTGCCGGCCCTCGACCCTTGGCGCCTGTGGTAGTCTGCTGGGCATGACGACGACTGAACCGGCACGGCAGCCTAGCGTTCGGTTGCTGGGCATCGACGCGGAGCTGAGCCAGCCCGAGGCGGCTTTCCTCGAGGCTTGGGACCAGCACCGCGGGGATATGCGGGCGGTGGCTCGGCAGCTGTCGCCAGCCGTGGTGAATATCGGCTCCCGGTCGCCGCGCGTGGCCAAGGCTGTGAAGGCCATCATCCGCAGCCGTATCGTGGTGGAGCTCGGCTCGCTGGCGTACGAAGCCTACCTCGCCAGCCTGCAGCACAAGCCCGGGAGCGACGCGCCAGCGCCATCCAGCACCCAGCTGAAGGTGGCGAAAGACGTGTTCGACCGGCTCGGCATCATCCCGCCCAAGGCGCAGGCTGAGGTCGACCCTGACAAGTCCAAGAGGATCAGGGAGAAGACGGTCGAGGAACTGAACCGCGAGATCGACCAGCTGCAGCAGGAGCGATATGCGCGCCAGCTTCAGGCGAAGGTCATTGAGGCGACCGCGGAGCCCGTAGCGCAGGGATAGCGCAGGGTGCGTGGTCAACTAGCCCAAGAGCATGAGTGAGGAAGCAGTGCGTTGGGAGCGCAGTGGTCTAGTGGGGGAGGCAGCCTCGAGCGCCAGGGGGGGGGCAGCCCCGGCCTCGGCCGCGCACCCCCACCCCCACCCCTGCCGGGGCAGGCTGAACGCACGCACGCGCTCGAAATCTTAGGGTCCACCCCTCGCTACCAGCCAAAATTCCAAAACCCCCGGCCTGTCGCTTGACGCCCCATCCATGTCGTGCCACAAACACGACGCAGCCCGCCGGGCTGTACCCTAGTTCGGGTCTACCACCTGCCTTCTAGGGTGTTCGTGACTTGTTCGGGCACCTGACCCGCCGGGACCTCCATCCTGGCGGGTCCTTTTCCCGGACGCTGGAGGGATGATGGATACGATCAAGGCCAGCCTCTTTGTGGTCTACCACAAGAACGACGGCATCGGCTTCGTCGGCGGCATCCATCCGAACCCCGACGTGATGAACTACATCGCGCTCAAGAACCTTGAGCTGACCAAGCTGCCGGACATTGTTGGCTACTCGCGCGTCGATGTCGATGTGCCGGCATGGCCGCAGAACCAGCCCCTCTCCACCCTCCCGCCCGAAACCCAGGCCGCCGAGCTGGCGACCGCCTCGGCCACGCACGTCGACGGGGCGGCGGGCTGATGGCCTACGTCCAGAAGAACCTGAGCGCCCTGTCCTATGCCAACGGCTTCACGCTCTGGCACTACCGGACGCCCGACAGCGCCAGCGATGTGCTGGGGGCTGGCTACTTCGACGAAGCGGTGCGGATGTTCCGGGCCGGCGACATGGTGATCGTCAACGCTGGCGTCGGCTCCATCGCCGTCAACGGGGCTGCGTTCGTCGCCAGCAACACCGGGGCGACCGTCACCCTGCGCCCGATGGCGGTGCTCGGCGCCCCCGCTGGAGACGCCTGATGGACCCCGTGACGCAACGGCTGGTGGACGCCGCGCTGGCATGGGACGACATGCCCGGCATCTGCATGACCCCCGTCGGCAAGGAGCTTGAGGCAGCTGTCGCCGCCTACCGCCACGCCAACCGCCCGCTGATGGAGCGGCTGCCCGACCTGCAGAAGGGGGCGACGGTGAAGTCGTCAAATGGCGTCAACTACGCTGTGCTCGCCAACGTCCCCGAGCGCAAAATCCTGATCGTCAATGACGGTCCCGACGACTGGTCCTGGTTCAGGTACAGCAGCGTCGCCGCCATCGTCTCCGAGGCCCCCTGATGACCCCCATCGCCGCCCGCCTCGAGTGCCTGCGCATCGCCGCCAGCATGCGGCCGTCCGCCGGCGCCAAGCTGCCCAACGGCCTCGTCCCCGAGATCATCGCCGACGCCTCGGCCTTCGCCGACTTCGTGCTGGCGACCCCCGATGACGAGGGCGAGCAGCTGCTGCCGCACCCGGTCTCGCGCATTGTCGTTTCGGCCTGCTCGCTGATCGACGACATGGCGAAGTCGGGCGCCCCTGCTCCCATGTGGCTGGCCGAGGTGGAATCGTCGGTCAATCACTGGCGGGCATGGTGCCGCGGAGAGCCCGACCCGGAGCCCGACATCACCAAAGTCATCCGAGCCAACGAGCGGGCTGCTAGTCGGCTGACCCCCGAGCAGATCGCCGATCACGTCGACCTGATGGAGGGCCGCAAGCCGCAGCCCGAGCAGCCGGCGTGGCCGATCGACTATCGCCACAACGCGACACCGGCGCCCATGCCCGAGGTCGATGCCAGCCTCGATCGCGTTTTCCACGGCGGCTTCCGCGACGGCCCCGCCTCCGAGCCCTGAGCCCGGCTTCCACGTCGCACCTCAACCACTGGAGCAAATGCACGATGAAGGTCTACGACAAGCGCAACGTCAGCGTTGGCCCGACGCGCACCACGACCGAGGCCAACTACGCCGACAAGCCGGTTCCCCAGCCTATCGCCGTCACCGACTTCAGCATCATGGCCGAGCGGCTGGGTATTCTGGTCGGCTCGCTCCACCTCACCTCGTCGGTCATCGGCGACGCGCTCAAGCGCTTCGACAACTCCGACCCGCCGGTGCCTGAGCCGTGCGCGTCCGACGAGCGTCCCGACAACGCCCTCGGACGTGTCCACACCCTGCTCGATCGCGCCAGCTACCTGTCCGACTTGCTGCGGGCGCAGTCCGACCGGATCTCCAACATCGCCTGACCGGCGCCTTCGCTCGCCCCTCGCGTCGCCTCTGTCGTGCTATACTGACGGCGGATCGCGACGCGAGGGCGCAGCATGGCCTATCCCAGCCAGTACCAGGTCAGCTACAGCTTCGCCGGCTTCGAGGCGGCCAATCCCTCGACGCCGAAGCCCGGTGCGCCGATCGATGCCGAGCTCGCCAACATCCAGGTGGCGCTGGCGGACCTCCGCAACGCGTGGATGGGCATGTTCACCGCGGACGGTGGCCTGAAGCCGGCGACCGTCGGCACCCTCCAGTTCGACGCCACCGTCACCGCCGTCATGCAGGCGGCCTTTGACGCCGCCGCCGCTGACTTCTTCACGGCCGTTCCTGATGCGACCACGACGACCCGCGGCCTGATGTCGGCCGCCGACAAGGTGGCGCTCGCGGCTGCCGGCTCCGGGGGCGGCTCTTCGAGCACGGTGACGATCGGCCGCAACATCTCCGGCCCGACCACGACGAACCTGGCGGCGACCGATGCCGGCAAGCTGGTCAAGGTGTCGGCCGTCGGCGGCCAGGTAAACCTGAACGTCCCGGCCGGCATCACGACCCCGGCCGGCTCCAAGCTGATGGGCTGGCTCAACAAGATCGGCACCGGGAACCTCCAGATCACCGTCGATGGCGTTCCCGGCACGGCCCCGGCCGTCGTCGACAGCCAGGCGTTCGTCATCACCCGAAACTCCGATGTCCAGAACGACACGACCAAGGCCATCAGCGCGCAGACCTGGGCGCAGGACTTCATCGTCCCGACCGGCGGGGCCAACTGCGCCCTCTATGTCTTCGTGTTCGCCGTGCCGACGACCAACGGCAAGACGAACGGCACGCTCGGGCTGACCATCGAGGGCGTCACCTACACCTGGGACGCGACCTCGACGACGGGCGCCGTGGCGGCCCCCTACGGCCCGTCGACCCGCTTCAAGGCGCTGGCGATGGGCACGGTGGCGGACGGCACCACCATCGACATCGACATCGCCATCTCGTCGAACAGCTGGCACTCGGTGGAGATGTTCGCGGTGCTGTTGTCGGGCGTGACGCAGACGGCGCTGCTGGACGCTGGCACGCTGATCTGCCGCACCAACGACACCGCCACCACCTCCAAGACGCCCAGCGTTGGTCTGCTTGCCGGCAACCGCCGGATGCTCTACGCCGCCGCCTGCCGGTTCGGCTCCGACTACGGCACGGACACGATGTCGCTCTCCGGCGCCACCCAGTTGGAGAACGCGAACACCGGTAACAGCAACACCGTCTTGTCGAACCTGCGGGGCATCGTCGCCCATGAGGCGGGCTCGGCCGGGGCGAACGACGCGACCTTCACCTTCCCGGCTGGCCCCGGCGCCCAGATGTCCGCCGAGATCGCGCTGGCGGTGCCGCCGCCGGCGTCGGACGCTATGACAATCATCATGCCGGATGCGGGCTCGCGGACGCTGGCGGGGGTCAACCAGCTGTACGGCTGGACCTACGACCCGGCCAACGCCGAGTTCCAGATCATCTGACGGGGCCTGCCCATGCTGATGGCCGCTGTCGCCGCTTCCCGTCGCCGGATGTCCGCCTATCCGACGGTGCTGGTGTCCTCTGCCGGCACCGACATCGAAGTCAGCCTATCGTCCGAAGTTGGCGACATCCTGACGGTCATCACGCTCGACCGCCAGGTGCCAGGCACGTTCGCCTATTCGGGCTTCGACGGGCTTGGCCTGGCCGAGACGACCGCCACGCAGACCAAGCTGGTGGTTGCCCGGACGCTGACCTCCGACGATGCCGGCATCAAGTCGTCGACGATCACCTACACCCCGAACGACCCGGCCGGCACGGTCCTGACGGTCACGATCGCCCTGCTGAACGTCGGCGCGGTGGCGCTCCCGAGCTCGACCAAGCCCTACAAGGGAGCGTTCATGGGCTTCCTCGTCGGCGCCGTCAATCCGTACAACCGACCGCTCAACAGCACCTCCCGCAAGACATACAGCTGCGTCGCCCCGGCGACCGAGCTTCTGTGCGGCGTCTACTTCCAGATCGCCTCCAACCAGTCCGCCTCCGAGAGCAAGTCGGCTGGCACCGGCAATGTGTCGCTGGCGATGGAGTTCCGCGGCCACCGGGCAGCAAGCTCGCCATCGCTGCCGGGGGCCGTCGTGGCGCCCGAGCGGACCTTTACTCACGACATCGGGACGACCGTTGGCGGCAGCGGTGGCGACGTTCGCCGGATGCACCGCCGCGACTTCTACACGCAGCCCCGCGGCACCACGACTGGCGGCTCGACCACGACGGCCGTGCTGGCGCTCGGCTCCTCGTCGGTCAACGGTCACTATGTCGGCGCCATCTTCCGCCCCAAGTCCGGCCCCCTCAAGGGCGTCGAGATCACCATTACCGGCTACACCGGCTCGACGCGCACCATCACCTTCGCCACCCAGGCGAGCGCCATCACCTCCGGCGTCGGCTACGCCATCGGCGTCAAGGTGACGGCCGGGACGACCTATCACGCCTGCATCCGCAACATGGAGGCGTCGCCCTCGACCAAGCACGTCTCGCTGAATGCCGGATCGTCCTTCACGGGCGGCACCGGCTCCGGCCAGACGGCCAAGGACTTCATCCCGAGCCGCACGGCGGGGCCGTTCTACGGCGCCAACGACTGCTACGTTCTCGAGCAGTCGGGCGGCACCTACCCGAACGAGACCTATACTCGCCGGGAAGGGATGCTGGGCTGGTTCGGCTGGGACTACGACGTGATCGATGTCGGCCAGGTGAAGCTCTCGCCCCAGCACTTCGACTTCGGCGGCGACGGCAACAATGGCGGCTCGATCTACAAACGGGGCGTCGTTGGTGGCTCGGCCGGCGCCCGCGTGCGGACCCGCTGGAAACAGGTCGGTGGCAGCTTCACCGCCCGCTACGTCTGGCTCAAGGCGTACTATGTCATCGGCGCCCGCCCGAACCAGGGCCTCACCGTCGATATCCAGAACGAGAGCGACAACGTGTCGGTGGGCTCGTGGGTGGTCGGCCGGGCGGTCGACGGGTTGACCAACGATACCGACACTTCAACTATCAACAGCTGGTCGCCGTCGAATACAAATGCAGACATTTTTGCCGACTACACCCGGCTCGATCTCGGCGCCGACAAGACTTTCACCAACGGAAAGATATACCGGATTGAGTTGTCTTGTTCGTCGACCAACGCGCCTTATTACATCTGGCTTGGGCGCAACAACAACGACGGGATGCAGGTCTACGACGACAACGACGTGACCATGGGGCTGAACAACCGGAACGGCCTCTGGCAGTCGTGGCGCGAGGACCCGGATGTCGCTGGCCGGATGGCCTTTGCCGAGCAGAAGACGGGCAGCAATGCTTGGGACGGTTTCAAGATGTACGGCAGCAGCATTGATCGCGCCGTCCAGATGGTCGTCGGTTTCGAGGCCCCGTGAGCTGGAAGCCGACGGGGCGCCCCCGCGGCCGGCCGCCCAAGGTCCCCAAGCCGCCGCCGAGCGTCGCCGCGGCGACGATGACCGACGAGGAGCTGGAGGCCGAGCTTCGGGCCCGGCTGCAGCTGCGCGCCTACGCCGAGGCCCGGGCGCACCTGATCCCGTTCGTCAAGCTGACGATCCCCGACATGACGCGGCCGGACGACCCGCTGGCGACCACCTACCAGGATGACGAGTTCCATCACGCCGTCGCCCGCGAGCTCGAATGGCTCGAGGCAACGCCCGGCGCCAGGCTCATCATCGAGGCGCCACCGAGGCACGGCAAGTCGGAGCTCACCTCGCGCCGCTTCATCCCGTGGGTCGTCGGTCGCAATCCGCACTGGCAGATCATCTTTGCCACCTACGGCGCCGAGTTCTCCGAGGAGTTCGGCCGCCACTGGCGCGACCTGATGAACAGCGCCGCCTACCAGACGATCTTCCCCGAAGCCCAGCTGCGCAAGGACACGCAGTCGGTCGCCGAGCTCCGCACCACGAAGGGCGGGGCGATGCTGGCGCTGGGCGTGGGCGGCGCCGCCACCGGCCGCGGTGCCGACTTGCTGGCGATCGACGACCCGATCAAGGACCAGAAGGAGGCCGACAGCGAGGTCATCCGCGAGGCCCGCTGGAAGTGGTTTACCGCGGCGGCCTTCACCCGCCTCATGCCGGGCGGCCGGGTGCTGATCGTGCTGACTCGCTGGCACGACGACGACATCGTGGGGCGGATCTTCAACGAGGAGTATGTTCCTCGCGAGGAAAGCTCGAAGTGGCGGGCGGTCAAGTTCCCGGCGATCACCCCGTCGGGTGCCGCCCTGTGCCCGAAGCGCTACCCGCTGGAGCAGTTGAACAGCATCAAGGGCATGGTCGGCCGCCGTGTCTGGTCGGCGCTCTACATGCAAAACCCGTCGCCTGACGAGGGCTTGTTTTTCAAGAAGGACATGTTTCAGTGGTACGACAGGCCGAAGGACTTGCCCGACAACTTGCGCTTCTACGCGGCAAGCGATCACGCTCTGACCGAAAAGCAGGAGAACGACGCCACGGTGCTGATCCCGTTCGCGCTGGACGAGAAGGATCACATCTGGATCCTGCCGGACCTCCAGCATGGAAGATGGCTCGCCGACGAGACGCTGGAGCGGATGATCGCCCTGATGAAGAGACGGAAGCCCCTCTTCTGGTACGCTGAGGACGAGCACATCAACAAGGCGCTCGGGCCGTTCCGCCGCAAGCGGATGTTCGAGGAGAAGGTCTACACCAGCGTCGTCTCGATCAAGCCGCTGAAGGATCTGCGATCGCGCGCCGCCGGCATCCACGGCCGCATGAGCATGGGCATGGTCCACTTCCCCAGCTTCGCCTCGTGGGCCGGCGCGCTCGAGGCCGAGCTGCTGAAGTTCCCGACGGCCAAGCATGACGACTACGTTGCGGCGATGGCGATGATCGGGCTCGGGCTCGACAGCCAGGCCAAGGCCGCTCCCGGCCGCAAGCCGCAGGCGGCGCCGCAGCAGTTCCCCACGGGTACGATACAATGGATCCGCGAGCAGACGCGCCGTCGCGAGCGCGAGACCAAGCTGCAAGAGGCGATGGCACATGACTGAGCTGCTGGACGCTGCCCGCCCGATGGCCCCGGCTGGCCTGACGCCGCAGCAGGGCTCGACCGACCCGGCCGAGACGCCGGAGGATCGCGCACGGGCACAGTTCATCGTCCAGATGCTCGACCGCATCCGCGAGACCCGCGAGCGGGATCACAAGTACGCCTACGACATGATGCGGAAGTCGATGCAGCGGGCCTATGCCGGCGCCGACGCCGAGTGGGAGCATGCCGGCAAGTATACCGCCAACCAGTTGCAGCGCTACGTCAACCAGCGCGTCGCCACGCTCTACGCCAAGAACCCGCGCGTCGAGGCCCGCCGGCGCCGCCAGCTCGACTACAAGCTGTGGGACGGCACGCCCGAGAGCCTGATCCAGGCCCGCCAGTTCGTCGACCTCTACAGCCAGGCGGCGATGGCCGGCGACCTCGCGTTCCTCGCCGACCCGAGCAACGCCGCGCAGGTCGATCAGGCCCGCGCTGTCCTGCAGGAAGTCGCCGACGCCGCCCAGCGCCGGATCATGCTGGACCGCATGGGCCGGACGATGGAGTGCCTGCTCGAGTGGGCGTGGAACGAGCAGGTCCCCGAGTTCAAGAAGATGGCGAAGATGGCGGTCCGCCGGGCCGTCGTCTGCTCCGTCGGCTGGATCCTGCTCGGCTACCAGCGCTCGATGGAGCCGGCGCCCGACCGCCAGAAGCGCATCGACGACATCTCCGACCAGATTGCCGCGGCCGAGGCCCTGGCGCAGCGGATCGCCGACGACAAGCTCGCCGAGGACGCGCCCGACGTGGAGCGGCTGCGGCTGACGCTGCAGGCCATTCAGGCCGAGCCCGAGATCCTGGCCTACGAGGGGCTGACGTTCGACGAGCTCGACCCGGAGACGGTGACGATCGACCCGGCCTGCACCGACCTGTCGACGCTGACGGGGGCCGGATGGGTTGCGCGGCACTGGCTGATGACCCCGCAGGAAGTGCAGGAGTGCTGGGGCGTCGACCTGAAGACTAGCCAGTTCACGCCGTACACGCCCCGCGGCGCCAAGCGGGAGTGGTTCGCCTCGTCGCCGGCGACGGACGCCGACCCGCGCGTCATGGTGTTCCGGGTGTGGCATGCGCAGACCCGGACGACCTTCGTGGTGGCCGACGGCTACCGCGACTACATCGTCCCGCCGGAGGCGCCGGACACGCCCATCGACGGCTTCTTCCCGCTGTTCGGCTTCGTGCCCAACGTGACCCCGGGCCGGCTCTATCCGAAGTCGGACATCGAGATCCTGTGGCCGATGCAGAAGGAGCACAACGCCCGCCGCGAGGACATGGCGGTGTGGCGCCGCCGCAACCGGCCGGGCTTCGTCACGGCTGTCGGCGCCCTGGAGCCCGAGGACATCGAGCGGCTGCAGGCGAACGAGATCAACGGCCTGTACGAGCTGAAAGGGCTCCAGCCCCAGCAGTCGATCACCGACATCTTCCAGCCGAAGCCGACCACTGCCGTCGACCCGAACCTCTACGACACGTCGCTGGTGATGGACGACTGGAGCCGCGTCGCCGGCGCCCAGGACGCGGCCGCCATCGGCGCGGTGCAGGGCGCCACGGCCACCGAGAGCGCCATCGCCGAGGGCAGCCGCGACACCAGCCGCACCAGCCAGGTCGACGACATCGACGGATGGCTGAGCAGCATCGCGCTGGCAGCCGGTCAGGTGGCGCTGGCGCAGTTTGAGGAGGCCACGGTCGCTGAGATCGTCGGGCCCGGCGCCGTCTGGCCGTCGATGAACCGCCGCGAGATCGCCGCGATGGTCCGCCTCCAGATCAAGGCCGGCTCGAGCGGCCGCCCGAACACCGCGGCGCTCGCCGCCAAGGTCCGCGACATGGGGCCGATCCTGATGCAGGTCCCCGGCTTCATGCCGTTCATCCAGCGCAAGATGATCGAGGTGTTCGACGAGGACATCGACCCCGACGAGATCGTGGCCGCCGGCATGCCCAGCATCGTGGCGATGAACTCGATGGCGACCGGCAAGGGGCAGGCGCCCGAGGACGACATGGCCGAGGACCCGGAGGACGACCCGGAAGGGCAGGGCGAGGAAGGCGGCAGCGGCGCCAAGTCGCCCGACGAGGCTGGCGGCGAGGCCCGCCCTGCCATGCCCTCCGGCCCGCCCGGGATGTAGCCTCTGTGGTATCATGATCGCGACACCGCAGGAGGGTCGCGATGCCGGCTGTTTCCACCAGGCTCGGCGCCGGCAATGAGCTGGCCCGCCGCATCTCCGTCACCATGCCGGTTGGCGTCGCTACGGGTCTCGCCGATGCGGCCGACCTCACCGATTGCCGCCTGCTCGGCATCGAGGTGCCGACCGGCCTGACGGCGACCACGCTGACCTTCCAGGCGGCCTCGACCGCTGCGGGCACCTATCGCAACTGCCGCGACAGCTACAACACCGAGATCGCCATTCCGGTCACGGCCAACAGCTTCGTGGCGGTCGACCCGGCGCTGTTCGCCGGCTTCCCGTTCCTGCGGGTCCGCGGCGGAACGGCGGCGGCCGCGACCACGCAGCTGACCAACGATGTCGAGATCGTGCTGATCGTTCACGGGCTCGGCTGATGAAGACGCGGCGCTTGAACCACCTGGTCCGCGGGCGGTATCGGGCGCGCAACCCGTTCCCCCTCTGGCGGGCGTCGTCGCTCGCCCTGCCGCCCGGCTTCACCTTCACCCGCTCGGGCAACGGCGTCGTTTTCGAGGGCTCGACCTTCGCGGGCCGGCTGGTCGTCACCAAGGGCACTGACGTTCCGCGCTTCGAGGCGCTGTCCGGCGACCGGCAGGGGCTCCTGATCGAAGGCGCTCGCACGAACCTGCTGTTGCGATCGTCGACATTCGACAACGCTTCGTGGTCGGCGGTCCGCACCGCCGTCACCCCGGATATTGTGGTCGGCCCGGGCGGGTCCGCTACCGGCGACGCGATGATCGAGGACACCTCGGTCACGACAACGCATCGCATCTCGCAGGCGGTGACGCTGGCCGCCAACACCGTGTCCTGCCTGTCGGTGTGGGCTAAGCGCGTCGTTGGCACCCGGAACCTGAAGCTGTCCCTGGGCGCCGGGGCTGACGAGTTCCTCGCCTATTTCGACTTCGACACTCTGGCTGTGACGACGGCAACCGCCGGCACAGGGTCCGTCTCGGGCAGCGGCATGATCGCCTACCCGAATGGCTGGTATCGCTGCTGGGTAGCGGGCATCCACTCGACGGCGACCGCCAACCCGACGGCGTACATCAATTCGGCGTCGGGGACGAACCAGTCCTACACCGGCGACGGCGTGTCGAGCCTGGGCCTGTGGAACGCGCAGCTCGAAACCGCTGCCTTCCCTGGTGCCGCGATCTCGACTAGTGCGGCCACCGTCACCCGCAATGCGGAGACGTGCTCGCGGTCGGTGACGCTGCCGAGCGGGGGGTTCACGGTCGTTTATGAAGTATTCACGGCGCCTGCGCCTGACGCTTCATTGACGCAAGCCATTGCAGGCTTTGACGACGGTTCTGGTGCCAATCGCATCCAGATACGGCGAGCAGCTAGTACCGGCGATCTTGTGGCTTTTGGCGTCGCCAGCAGCGTTGGTATAGTCAACTCCACTGTCGGCGCAATGGCGAACAGCACGCGCCACAAGATTGCGATGCGAGTTCAAAACGACAATTTTGGGATCAGCCTGAACGGCGCCGCCGTTGTCGCGGATACCTTCTGCACGTTCAACTTCTCAGGCATGACGACTGAACATTTAGGCGTCAATCACGCCAGCAGCGAGCCTCTTCACGGCCACATCATTGCCTGCAACGCCTCGTCTACGGTCTGGCGCCCGCCAGTCTCGGATGCCGAGCTTCGCGCGCTGAGCACGCTCGCATGATCACGCTCCCGTTCAGCACCGCCGACACCGACATCGCCACCGGCCGGGCGAAGGTCGTTGCCGCGCTGAACGCGCAGGCCGCCGCCGTCGGGCTGGGGGCGCTGTTCCCGGCCGGGGCTGACCAGGCGGCGTACATCCACCTTGAGGTGCCTGGGGCCGCCGTGGCGCCGCTCGTGCCGGCCCCGTATCGCGCTGCCGTGGCGGCCGACACCATCATCGTCGACACCGCGGACGGCCTGACCTCGACGCCTGATGGCACCGTCACTGGCTACCGCTTCGACCTGCTGGTGCGGCTGCGGAACAACGAGCCGCTGACGACGGCGCTGGGCGGGCTGCTGAGCCAGCGCTGGACGACGCGTTCCGACAGCACTCGAGCAGCTACTGCCGGCGAGCTGCTGCTGGACCCGAGCCGCCCGGCGCTCGTCTGGAAGCAGGACGTGACCGGCGTCCGGTTCCACGGGCTGGCGCCGCCCCGCTACCCCAAGCATGCCTTCGCCTGAGCCGATTGTCGTGTTTGTGGTATAGTGTCGCCAGACATCGTTGGAGGCGTTGATGACGGCTTCGCCAGCCGAGCACGAGCCGGCGCCGACCGGCGCGGACACGGGGAACGACGGCGGCTCCCCACCGCCACAGGACGGATCGTCCGCGAGGCTGGAGGCCATTCAGGCCGTCCTCGAGGGCAAAGCCCCGGCGTCCGGGGGCGAGGAGACGACCGCCGAGCCTTCGGGCGAGGCAGCCGGAGCGGAAGCGGCCACGGAGACGCCGGCGACAGAGACGCCGCCGGAACCCAAGGCCGACGCCGAACCGGGCTCGGAGATCGACCAGGATCCGAAGACGCCGGAGAAGACCCGGCAGCGGATCGGCCATCTGCTTGGCGAGCGGGCGCAGCTGCGCACCGAGAACGAGCAGCTGAAGGCCAAGGCCGAAGTCGCCGAGCGCATGGATGCGTTCATCCAGTCCGCGGGCCTGTCCCGCGACGAGGTGAACGCCGGCTTCGATCTGATGCGGGACCTCAAGCGGAACCCCGCCGAGTTCCTGAAGCGGATCGCGCCGTACGTCGAGAAGGCCGAGCTGGCGGCGGGCGTCCGGTTGCCGGAGCCCATCGCCAGGAAGGTCGAGGACGGTGCGCTCGACGAGGAGAGTGCCAAGGAGCTTGCGGCTGCCAGGCGGCAGCTCGAGGAGCTTCAGGGCGCCCAGGCCAAGGCTCGGGCCGATGCGCTGAAGGCGAACGCCGACGCGGTGGGCCGGACGATCGACGAGTACGAGGAGAAGTGGAAGGGCGAAGATCCCGCGTTCGCCACGAAGGTCGAGCTCGCGGGGGCGATGTTCAAGACCGAGTTCGACCGCAAGCGCGCGGCCGGCGAGGTCATCACGCCCCAGGTCGCGCGGCAGATGCTTCAGACGGCGCGGGAGAAGGTGGACAAGGCGCTTGGCGGGGTCGCTCCGGCCAAGACATCGACCCGCCCCGATCCGGGCGCGCGACGCGCGACCCCGGCGGTGCGTAACGGCGGGCCGGCCAGTCGCCTCGAGCTCATCCAGTCTGTCCTCGAAGGTCGTCCCGGCTGACGGTCGGCAACGAAGCGTCTCCCCACGGCTGTTGAGGGGGAACCCCGATGCCTCAGATCACCGCGCAGGAGTTGGCCGCAGTCGCCAACACCACGCTCGACTTCTTCGTGAGGAACGAGATCTTCCGCCAGACGATCCAGGACAAGCCGCTGCTCCAGAAGATGCTGGCGCAGAAGAAGCCCTTTGCCGGGGCGAAGGAGTATATCTCCATCGCCATCGAGGGGACCTACCCGCTCCAGTGGCAGGGCTTCACGGGCGACGACACCGTGACCTACGGCAACCCGACCGACATCCTGCGGGCGGTGGCGCCGTGGCGCGAGCTGCATGGCGGCTTCAAGTTCACCGCCACCGAGCTCAAGGCGAACGGTATCCTCGTGCAGGGGACGACCGGCGAGAACGTCAAGTCGAACCGGGGCGCGGAGGCGATCCAGCTTCACGACCTGTTCGACATGAAGCTCAAGCAGTTCGACGAGAGCATGGCGCGCTCGCTGAACACGATGCTGTGGCGCGATGGCACGCAGGACGCCAAGGAGATCCCCGGCATCCTGTCGTTCGTGGTCGACAACCCGACCGCCTCGCAGATCGTCCAGGGCATCAACCAGTCGACCGTCGCCTACTGGCGCAACCGCGCCAGCCTGTCGATCGCGCTGGGCTCCGACCCGTCGGCGCTGCCGCTGATCCTGACGATGAAGAAGGAGATCCGCCAGCTGAAGCGGTACGGCGGCAAGCCGAACCTCTACCTGGCCGGCTCCGACTTCCTCGACCGGCTCGAGCTGGAGATGCGCTCCAAGGGCACCTTCACGCAGGTCGGCTGGTCGAAGTCCGGCGGCATCGAGGTGGGCGCCGACGACCCGATGCTCGCGGGCGTCCAGTTCACCTACGACCCGACGCTGGACGACCTGGGCTACGGCAAGCGCTGCTACGTCCTCGACACCAGCAAGATCCACTTCCGGCCGCTGCAGGGCGACGACATGCGCCCGCACTACCCGGAGCGGAGCCCGGACAAGTACGTCTACTACCGGGCGGTGACGATGACCGCGGCGCTGCTGACCAGCCAGCGCAACTGCCACGGCGTCTACGCCTTCCCGTGACGCTGCCGACCGGCGGGGGCTGTTCCCCGCCGGTCAACTTTCAGGAGAACGGACTTGGAAATCTGCACCTGCCTCGTGAACCAGACGGATGTGGCCGGCGTCGTTCTGAACCAGGTCCGCAAGGAGGCCGCGACCGCTGCCGAGGTGGTCCTGCTCCGCGACATCCACGGCTTCCACAAGGTCGTCGACATCGTGAAGGTCGCCGAGATGCCCGAGCACTCCGACCGCGAGGAGCGCGGCCGTCTGGCTGCCCTGTACGGCCCGGAGAAGGTCTCCCGCGTCTTCGGCGCCAGCCCCTATGGACCGCTCCCCCACACCGTCCCGATGCCCCAGGCCGAGGCCGGGCTGTCGGAGACGAGCGAGATGGACGTGGAGATCGCCCACGCCGCGACCCGCAAGCTGGAGGCGGCCGTGAAGCCGGCGCTGCCGGTCGAGCCGCCGCGGCCGGCGGCCGTTGTGCCGGACATGAAGGTGGCGCTTCTGACGGTGCCCCGGTCGCCGCTGGCGGCCACCGACGAGGACTGACGACCGATGGCGGAATGGACGCAGCTCCAGTATCTCCGGCGGATGCTTCGGCACGAGCTTGGGCTGGCTTCGTCCCCGGCCGTCTCGCCTGATCTGACGGACCCGTTCAACCAGGCCATCAACTTCGCCATCGAGCAGATCGGCGACGAGTACGGCTGGCCGCACATCAAGGCCCGCCACCCGATCACGCTGCTGGTGAACGAGCGCTACTATGGCGTCCCCGACACCATCGATCACGACGCCATCGATCGCGTGTGGGTCGAGTGGCAGGGCATCCCGCACGATGTCACCCGCGGCATCGGCCCCGACCAGTTCGCCTCGTTCAGGCAGGGCGAGCAGCGCGATCCGGTCGAGCGCTTCGAGATCATCAACGACCTGACGGACATCGGCCGCGGCGTCGTTCTCGAGGTGTGGCCGGTCCCGCTTTCCAGCTACACGCTCTACCTGTCGGGCCTTCGGTCCTTCCCCCGTCTGGTAGACGACGCCGATGTCTGCCCGTTCGATACCCAGGCCGTCGTTTATTGGGCTGCCAGCCTGAAGTCGAAGACGCAGGAGGAGCAAAACCGCTTCATGACGCTGGCGCGGGAGCGCCTGAAGACGAAGCGCGGCAACTCCTCGACTGCCCGGCCACTGCCGATCATCGGTGGCGCCTGCGAGGAGGACTGGAAGACACGCCGGCCCCGCATGATCGTGGTGTCGTGACATGCCCTACGTCGTCCTCAAGGACTTCCGGGGCGGGCTGGACCGGCGCCGACGGCAGGTCGTCGGGCTGCCGGGGACGCTTTGGGAGCTGCGGAACGCGGTCATCACCGAGGGCGGAGACATCGAGCGCCGCAAGGCGATGGTCCCGGTGTTCACGCTGCCGGCCGGCACCTTCGGCCTGTCGGGCAACGGCAACGCGCTGCGCGTGTGGGGCACGATCGACGAGCCCGCCAACATGCCGCGGCGCATTTCCTACGAGAAGCTGACGGGGACCAACCTCTACTCGGGCGGACTTTTCCGCATCCTCGACGCCGACTACTTCAACGGCCAGTCCTACGTCATCGCCATGATGGGCGATGGCGCCATCGAGCACTTCTACAAGACCGCGCTCGTCACCGACTGGCGCCAGGCCGGGCTCCAGCCCGCCGTGGCGAGCCGCGATGATGTCGCCTCCTACCTTGCTCGCCGGATCACCTTGTTCTCCGAGTTCAGGGCCAGCGCCGCCGCGAACATCGTCCAGATCGAGGGCGCTCCGGGGCAGTCGTTCACCGTCGATGTCAACGCGATCGAGCTGTCCAAGGCGACCATCCAGTCCGCCACGGCAGGCACGCCGGAGACGCGTGCCACGGCCATCGTGACGATCAACAGTGGCTCGGCCGGCGGGCTCATCACCTCCATGTTCTCGAACAGCAAACCGCTGATCGAGAACCCCGTGTCATGGGTCAGCAACACGGTCCAGACGGCCGTGGCCCTGGCAGAGGCGATCAACGCCTACCGGGAGACACACGGCTTCCTCGCCCAAGCGCTCAGCAACACCGTGAAGCTGACGGCGCCCGTCGGTTCCGGAGCCGGGGCGAACGCGTGGCTGACCCTGACCTACACTGACGGCGTCGATGTGACCGATGCCGGCTCGTACACGGGCGGCGTGACCGCGGTGCCTGGCCTGTCGCAGATCACGCAGGTCAATGTCGGCGGCATCTTCGGCTCTGGCACGAACTACTGGCTGACGGTGGACGGGCAGCCGTTCCGGGTGCGCGCGTCGGTCGACGGGGCTTTCGCCCGCTTCGCCATGACCCACCGGGGCTTCGTCTATTCGGCGGCGCGGACGCTGCTCTACCGCTCGGCTGTCAACGACCCGACGAAGTGGCCCTACACCGGCCACGCCTACACCGGGGCCACAACCATCGGCACCGGCAACGCCAGCGGCGCCCTGGCCTACATCACCGGGCTCGGGGCGTACCTCGACGACGTGGCGGTGTTCTCGTCCGTGGGCGTCCAAGTATGGTCGATGGACCCGGACCCGACGAAGAACGCCCGCCGCCGCTTCATCCCTAACACCGGCACCCGCGCCGGCAAGACGATCCTGGCGTGGGGCAACGATGACCTGCTGTACCTGGCCGAGAACGGCATCCGCTCGCTGCAGTCGGCCGACAGCAGCGGCCGCGCCCGCATGGCGGACGTGGGCTCGCCGATCGACCCCATCATCCAGTCGGCCATTGCCGAAGCGACCGACCTCCAGATCGAGCAGGCGCAGGCCGTCGTCGACCCCGTGTCGGGCCGCTTCATGCTGTCGCTCGGCAACAAGATCTATGTCTTGTCGGACTTTCCGCACGCCCGCATCCGCGCGTGGTCGGTGTGGGACCTCGAGTTCAACGTCGACTACATGACGGTCGCCGGGCGGCGGGTCTACCTGCGCTCGGGCGATACGGTCTACTGCTACGGCGGGCTGGGCAACAACCAGTGGCCGGCCGCCGGCGAGGCCCCGGTCATCGTCGAGACACCGTTCTATGACGCCGGCACGCCGGGCCACAAGAAGACGTTTCGCGGCTTCGACGCCGCGCTCGAGAACGAGTGGCGAGTCCAGATCCTCCTCGACCCGAACCGCCGGGCCAGCCAGTTCAACATCGGCCGGCTCAGCGGCATCACCTACGCTCGCGAGGACACCGGCGGCTTCGGGCAGACGAGCCACATGGCGGTGCGGATGACCTGCTCGGAAGCCGGCAAGGCGTCGATCGCCAACATCCTCCTGCACTACGACGGGCCCCCGCCGCCGACGGTCGGATGATCGTCCGCGACCTGACCTACGGGGTGGCGCTCGACATCGCTCGGCGGATGCGCGCCGCGGACCGCGCCGAGATCCTGGCGACCCGCTGGAGCGACGAGCTAGACCCGATCGCGCTCGACGCCTCGCAGTCGACCATCGCCTACAGCCTGTCGCTGGAGCGGCCCATCGCGGCCATCGGCGGCACGGTCCGGCACCCGGGCGTCTGGATCGCCTGGATGTTCGCCACCGACGAGTTCCCGCTGATCGGCCGCGCCGCAACGGTGTTCGCCCGGCGTGGTATACTGCCGGCCATGATCCGGGCTGGCGCTCACCGCATCGAGATGCGCTCGGCTGCCGACCACACCGAGGCCCATCGCTGGATCGAGGTGCTGGGCGGCAAGGCCGAAGCGACGCTGCGCGAGTACGGCAAGGATCGCGAGGACTTCGTGCTCTATGCGTGGCGGCGTGAGGCATGAGCAACAATTGGGCGAAGCGACAGGCGAGGGACCAGCAGCGCGCCGAGCAGGAGCGCCAGCGGAAGATCACGCTCGGCCGCGGCCGGATCGACACCGCCCTCGACAGCACCTTCACGCCCGATCTCTACAAGGGCGTCACGCAGTCCTACGTCGCCAACTACATGCCGCAGCTGCAGAAGCAGTATGGCGACGCCAAGGACCAGTGGCTCTACCAGTTCGCCCGGCAGGGGATCACGCAGTCGGACGCCGCCGCCCGCCAGTTCGGCGAGCTTGCCAAGCAGCGCTCAGACGAGGCGGCGGCCATCGCGTCCCGCGGCATCGATGCGGCGACCCAGCTGCGCGGCCGCGTCGAGGACACGCGCTCCGATCTGTACGGCCAGGTGAGCATGACGGCCGACCCGGCCGCGGCCGCGCGCTCGGCCACGGCCCAGGCGGCCACTCTGGCGGCCCCGCCCGCCTTCGACCCGTACCAGGACGTGTTCGCCCGCTCGACCGGGATGCTGTCGCAGGCCATCGCTGCCGAGCGCCAGGGCTACGGCGGCACGGGCACCGGCTACTTCCGGCCGCGCAGCAACTACGGCAGCCGCGGCTCCGTCAGCGTCGTGAGGTAAGGCATGTGTGACCCCGTGAGCCTCACCGTCGCCGGCGCCGCGCTCGCGTCGACCCTCGGCAGCACCTACCTCCAGAACCGGGAGATGGGCAAGGTCGAGGATCAGCAGGCCAAGATCACCGACGCCGCCAACCGCCGGACCGCCGAGACGCAGGCGCTCGCCGAGAAGCGGCTGGACAAGACGATGGAGGGCTTTGCGCCCGGCCAGCAGGCGGCGGCTGCGGACGCGGCTGCCGGCGCCCGCGAGGCGGCGGCGACCGCCGCCATCGACGAGGCTGCAGCCGGCGACAAGGGCCTGCTCGACATGGGCGGCCCGAAGGAGATCCGGGCGGCGATGGGCGGCGAGCTGCGCAAGGCCATCGCTGGCGGCAAGGATCAGGCCAAGCGCGCCGCCGAGGCCAGCAAGTTCAGCGACCTCTTCAACCAGAACGCCATCAACCTCGGCCGCTCGCGCAGCGACCTCGGCATGTACGGCGACTTCGCGCAGGGCAACCAGGCCGGCACGGACGCAGCGCTCGCCGCGGTGAAGCCGAACAACACCTTCGCCGACATCCTCGGCGGGCTGGGGCAGCTCGGCACGGCCGTCGCGGTGACGGGGGCGGCGCGACGGCCCGGCGCCCCGGGCGCGCGGCGCACGCCGGGCGGACGGCATATCGGCGGCGACGGCCGGCTGGCGGGGGGCGTCTGATGGCGAGCATCCAGAACCCCTACTATGTCAGCGGCTCGGGCCAGAGCTACGGCGACGGCATCGCGTCGATCGCGCAGGCGCTCCTGAGTGGCCCGTCGCCCGACGAGATCGCCGCCCGCGAAGCCGACATGCGCTATCGCGACGCGCTCGGCGGCAAGGCGCTGGCCGAGACGGACTTGCTGACGGACAAGCGCAAGGCGCTGGGCAGCCTTGCTCAGTATGTGACGCAGGCGATGCAGGGCGACCCGCAGGGCATCGCGAACCTGACGCAGGCGCTTGGCCAAGGGGACGGACTGGGTGAGCTGAGCGGCGTCGTGCGGACAGCCCTGCTCAACTCCGGCGTTTTGACCGACGAGCAGAAGGGTTATGCCTTGGCCGGCGCAGGTACTCCGCTGGCGGACAATGAGGCGCTGACGCCCGCTGCGCAGGCCGAGAAGCTGCGGCTGGCCGAGGATGCCGCGTTCGCCCGGACCAAGTATTCGGCCGACAGCTCGGCGGGCGCGTCCCGTTACGGCAGCGACCGGGCGCTCGAGGGCACGCTGGGCGCGGCTCGCATCGGCGAGGAAGGCGCGCTGGCGCGGGTGCGCGAGCAGGGCTTCATCGACGCCAGAAAGCCCAACATCCTCAGTGCCGGCCAGACGATCCTCTACAACGACGCCCCCGCGTTCGGCGGGGCTGGCGTGCGGCCGACCTACACGGCGCCAGACCCGGCAGCCAACGCAACCGTCCTCACGAAGAAGATGGAGCTCGACGCCAAGGCGAAAGAGCCGCTGGTCGTCCCGCAGAACAGCACCGTGCTGCGGGACGGGCAGGCCCCGTACACCGCCCCCGGCGAGCTGAAGGCCGCCATCGGCGAGATCGCCCAGGGCGCCGACGGCCGCACGCTCGAGGGCCCGCCTGATCCGACCGGCAACGGCGGCAAGGACCCGCTCGACATCTCGCCGGACGAGACGGCGAAGCTCGGCTTCGCGATGGACGACTTCGCCACGGCTGCCGGGGGCGTGCTCGACGGGGCGACCAAGAACCGCCTGATCGAGCGGGCCTCGCAGCTGTACCAGCAGACCAGCAACTCGGGCACGGCTGCCGCGCAGGCGTGGCGCGAGATCATGGGCCAGGAGCCGAGCGTCGAGGACAACTGGTTCGCCGACAACAAGGTGTCGCCGCAGCGCCCGATCCCCGGCGTCAACGCGGCCGACACCTCGCAGTACGACCGCCAGCCGGAGGCCGCCGCCGTCCCGCCGCCCGACCAGCGCAAGGCGAACGCGGTCTACCAGACGCCCAAGGGGCCGATGATGTGGACGGGCACCGGCTGGAAGCCGGCCACCTGAGGAGCCGGCGATGCCCAACCAACTCGGCGAGCTGACGGACGAGGAAGTCTTCGGCGCCCCGGCAGCCGTGGCCGCGCGCCCGATGCCGCAGCCAGGCGAGCTGTCCGACGAGGAAGTGTTCGGCACGGCGCCGGCGGCTCCGGCAGCCGAGCGGCCGGGCTTCCTGTCGCGGCTCTGGAAGTCGGCGCTCGATACAGCCTTCAATCAGACCGGCGTCGGGCTCGGGGTGCAGGACATCGCCCGCGGCGGGCGCATCGACCCCGGCGCCGACGAAGCCCTGTTCGCTGACAAGTTCGGCCTGACCACGCCCGACCTTGAGACGCCGCGCTACACCGATGCCGGCGAGGCTCGGCTGCAGGCTTTGCGACAGGGTGTCGAGACGCTGGTGAAGCGCCCGCCCGCGCAGGGCGTCGGCGAAAACCTCACTGAGTTTGCAGGCTCGATGGGCGGCGGCATGGCTTCGCCGGAAGGCTGGATCGGGCCGGGCGCCAAGGGGCTGACGGCGCTCGGGCGCGTTGCCAAGGCCGGCTTGGTCAACATGGGGGTCAACGCTGTCGTCGACCCCGCCATTCAGGCCGAGCGCCAGAAGCTCGGGCTGCAGGATGGCTTCGACTGGAACCAGTACCTCACGGGGCTGGCGTCGTCCGGCGTCGGTGGCGCCGCGCTGCAGGGGGTTGGCGAGGCGTTCAGCCGCTTCATGAGCCGCCGCCCCGCTGGCTCCCCGCCGCCTACGCCTGACGAGGTGTCGGCCGCTGCCGATGCCGGGGATGCGGACGCGCTGGAGATCCTGCGACAGGCCGGCGTTACCGAGCAGCAGTTGACCGGGCAGGGCATGGCGCCCGACGCCAAGACGATCGATCCGGCGACCGGCGAGGAAGTCTCGCCCGGCATGTCGCCCGAGTTCCGCGACAAGGCCGTGGAGCGCATCGCCGAGCGCCGGGCCAAGGACGACTTCGCCAGCGCGTACAACCCGAAGCAGCCCGGCGCTCGCAACATCGAGCAAGAGCGGACGGTCGCCGATGGCATCGCCGCCGGAGAGATCGACCCGAGCCGCGCGCCCATCCGCCCGGGCAGCCCGCAGCGGCCGCCGGAGGTGATATCTGTCGCCCCTGATGGCACGGCCCGCACCGGCGACGCCAGCCTCGAGGCGGGAGCGACGCTCCGCAGCGGCCGACCGGACGCGAACGCGCTGGTGCCGCTGGAGCAGCCGCCGACGCGCATGTCCGACGAGGAGATCCGTCGGGCGCAGCGTCAGAGCGAGGCGGGTCAGCCCGCCAGCCGGACGCTGGACCCGCTCGTTGCCCCCGAAGGTCGCGCGCCTCAGACGCGAGACGATGTGGCGGGGCAGCGCCAGGCCGACGAGGCGTTCCGGCTGGCCGAGGCGCAGCGGCAGCGGGCAGGCGAGGGCGTGCGGGACACGCAGCCCCCGGCGCGGCCGGAAGGCGGTGTCGAAAGCCAGCGCACGGTTATGCTTGATGACGGGCACCCCGTCATCGTCGGCGAGCGCCGACTGGTACCAGACGCCAACGGGCGCATGGTCGAGGTGGCGAAGGTCCGTCGCTACGACCCGCGCACCGGGGCGCCCGATCCCGAAGGCATCGAGTACGAGGTGCCGGTCCGTCAGCTCAAGTCCGGCCAGTATCCGGAGGCCCGCCCCGGCGAGCCCGGCATGGAGACCGCGAACCCGCGCCTGTCGCAGGACTTCGAGGAGCGCGCCAAATCGCCGGCCGGGGACAAGCTCGGCATGGAGCGGCAGACCTACCGCATGACGCCGCCGGACGTGGAGCCGACGGGTGCCGGGGCGGCTCGGCCGGCCGGGCGCGATGGCGGCCCTGAGATCCGCTCGCCGCGCCCCGACCAGGGCGAGGGGCCGCAGCAGCGCCGGTGGAGCACGGCCGAGGAGGCGCAGCGCGACTTCGAGGAGCGCGCCCGCGCCCGCGAGGAGGCCCGCGCCCGACAGGACGCCGAGGACGAGGGGCAGCGCGCCACCCGCGAGGAGGCGGCCGCCAGCGCCGGGCAGGGATCGAGCAACACCGCCAAAGCGCCCGACAAGGATGGCCGCTACGAGGTGAGCGACCGCGGCTTCGTGGTGTCGAGCAAGGGCGGCCCGGTCGTGTTCGCCGACCAGAAGCAGGCGGCGAAGTGGATCTTGGCGGCGCAGAAGCGATCGCCCGACCAGACGTTCGAGATCGAGAACCACCCGACGAAGAAGGGCGGCTTCACCGTCCGTGAGCGGAACCTGGCCGAGCGCCGTGCGCGCCAGGCTGCGGGCGAGCCGCCGCCCGAGCCGCCGCCGGCTGGCGCGCAGCCGAAGCCGGAAGCGCCCCAGCCTGCCGCCGATGCGCAGCCGCGCGCCCTGCCTGCGCCGGAGCGGCCGGCGGCTGAACCGCGCGCCGAGGCCGCCAGCGAGCCCCGTGCCGCGCAGGACGCGCAGCCGGCCACTGGCTTGACAAGCGCGGGCGAAACGTCGCAACAGTCGTCTCCGAAAGCGGACGGAGCCGACATGGACGCGCCATCCCAAAGGCGAAAGACCGGGACTAGTCTCGACCAGACCGCAAGCTGGGTCGTGACGGACAAGAAAACAGGCAAGGCCGTGATGGAGACCTTCGACAAGAAGGTCGCCGATACGGTGAACCGCGAGAAGTTCGATGTAAAGCCAGCCCTTGACCATCTCGTCGACTACAATAAGCGGGTCAAGGAGGCTGGCGGGGTCGAGCCGCCTGAGCCCAAAGCCGCCTCCGTCACGCTGTCGGCCAACCCGCTCGGCGCGGTGAAGTGGGTCGCGGACGCGCTGTTCGGCCCCGGCAAGGAGTGGGCCGCCAACATCGCCGAGATGATGAAGCTGGACGGGCTGCGGGGGATCACGCACGGCCGGGCGGACGGGCAGAGCATCGTGGGCGATCTGCTGCGAAGCCTGCTGTTCACGGCCGACGGTCACATGCGCAGCATCGCCGACAGCTTCCCCGGGTCGAAGACGCTCCAGGATACCGTCAACCAGTTCTTCGCGGTGGCGGGGCGTGGCGACGGCGCCGGGCGGACGCTCGACGAGGCGATGACCATGCGGATCGACACCCGCATCGGCAAGTCGATCGAGCCGATCATGCAGGAGATCCGCGACGGCAAGCTCGACCATGGGCTCGTGGTGCAGATGGTGCAGAACCCGTCCATGCAGCGCGGCAAGGCCGGCGCCGTGGCGGCCAAGATCACCAAGCTGCTGAAAGAGGAACTGGAGTACCTGAAGGCGGCGGGCGTCGATGTCGGCGAGGTGAAGAACGGCTACTGGCCGCGCGAGCTCGACATGGCGAAGGTCAACGCGAACCGGCAGGGCTTCGTCGATGCCGCCGCCAAGGCGTACCGCGCCAGCGATCCGAGCCTGTCGGTCAAGGACGCGACCGAGATGGCGAAGGCGTGGCTGGACAACGCCACGTTCGGCGATGTCGGCGCCCCGGGCGTCGCGCGCCGTGGCGAGAAGCCGAGCTTCGTCCAGGGCCGCGTGCTCGACAAGAAGGCCGACGCGATCCTCAAGGACTTCTACCTGACGGACGTGGACGCGGTGCTGACGCGCTACGTCAGCCGGGCGGCCAAGCGCGCCGAGATCGCCCGCCGGTTCGGCGACGGCTGGTCGAAGTGGGGCGAGATCGAGGAGAAGATCAAGGCCGAGGGGGCGGGTGGCGCCATCGAGCATCTGCGCGGCTACGCGGCGACCGCGGCCGGCGTGGCGTTCCGCGACACCAGCCACGCGACGCAGAAGGCGACGAGCCTGCTGCGGACGTGGACAACACTGGGCATGCTCGAGAAGGCGACGCTCTCCTCGCTGATGGAGCCGTTCGTGGTCGCCATGCGTTCGGGCAACCTGGGCGACGCGGCGAGCACGATGGTCTCGACCGTCAAGCAGGTGTTCGGCAAGCACGCCGGCAACCAGAAGGTGCTGCGCGAGCTGGCCGAGGACATCGGCATCATCGCCGGCGAGCACGCCAACTCGCTGATGGCGGCCCGCTTCGCCGGCGGCGACCCGGTGGGCAAGAAGCAGGCCCAGGTGCTCGCCAACTACTTCCGCCGGACCGGCCTCGAGCAATGGACGAACGCAACCCGCGTCGCCTCCATGCGGACCGGCCAGGTGTTCATCCGCCGCCTCGCCCGCCAGGCCGGCGGCCTGCTGGTGATGGATGATACACAAGCGCTTGGCCTGCTGGGCCGCGACCGCGGGCCTTTCAACCCGTATGGAAAGGGCGGCGG
>ERZ650308.202-NODE-202-length-33602-cov-5.522521_pt1 | contig 33602 bp, 38 predicted proteins | sample MGYA00376244_ERZ650308 | MGnify/ENA primary metagenome ERZ650308 (study PRJEB26733, sample SAMN07839295) | wastewater metagenome | biome: small river; feature: stream; material: water | place: USA: North Carolina | collected 2016-04-26 ... | reverse complement strand
TCTCCTTGAGGTCGCCCTCTTCGCGAGCCTCTTGAATCTTCTTGGCAATATCTTGACGGGCAACGGTCAAGAGGTACTCGAGCTCGCTTGCGAGACGATCGTACGCTTCTTGGGTGAGCCAGGTTGCTTCAGGGGTTTCAGACATAATCCCTCTAGTTTATTTGAGCCAGCATTTATCAACCAGCCCAGTCACACCAAGTTCTGTTGTGTTCACCAGGGTTTCGAATTGGCCCGATGAGGCCACCTCGACCACTTTGTAGCCGACCACGGCATAACCCTGGTTTAGCACCTGAATCGCGCATTTCGCGGGTCCTGAGGGGCTTTGAACGCTGAATTTCACAGATGTTTGGCTCTCATCGATTACCTCATAGGCAAGGTCCTGGTGCCTTATTGCGTCACTTCCGCTGACCGTAACCCATATCGCCCAGCCTAGAAAAAGCACCACCAGAAAGCTGGCCAGCGCGATGATGCGCTTACGGGTTGCCCGTTTGCTACTGGCAGTAATGCCGTAGCGCGAGGCCAATAGGTCAGATTCGGAGGTCATTACCTTTAAGGCTACATACTTAACTCATGCAAACTTTGATTTCAGCACTTCTGGCTGCCTCGCCATCTCCATCGCCATCAACCGACCCGGCAAACACTTTCTACAGCCCGGGCACCATCGGGTTTATTGCCACATTCGGAATGGCGGCTGGAGCCACATTGCTGATTTTTGACCTGGTTCGCCGTGTGCGTCGCGTTCGCTACCGTGCCGAAATTCAGGCCAAGTTAGACGCCGAAGCTGCCGACGGCGGGGCTAAGCGCAATAAGTAGAGCCGCGGTCCAGTGGCACATAAATGCCAAGACCGTGAAAGAGTGGAAAATCTCGTGAAAGCCAAAGACCCCGGGAACCGGATTTGGTTTTTTCATTGCATAAACCACAGCGCCGAGTGTGTAGCAAAGGCCACCAACCAAAATTAAGATCATCATCGGCGCGTTTGCGTTCATGAAGTCGACTACGTAGACGAAAGCTCCCCAGCCCATCGCAATGTATATTGCGACGTAAAGCCAGCGCGGGGCGTGCAACCAAAAGACTCTAAAGCAAATGCCGAGTAGTGCTGAGCCCCAAATAATTGTCATCAGCAGAAGCGCTTTTTCACGCGGCAGCGCGAGCCAGGTTATGGGAGTGTAGCTTCCGGCGATTAGCAAGAAAATGTTCGCGTGGTCAATGCGCTTGAGCGTGACCTTTACCTTTGGGCTCCAGTTGAAGCGGTGGTAAAGAGCGGAGTTGCCGAAGAGCAAGAACGAACAGGCAAAGAAAACGGCCGTTGCAATTTTTGCTGGCACGCCGTTTGCTAAGACGACCAAAACGATTCCCCCGGCAATTACCAGTGGTAGCACGCCGGTATGAATCCAGCCGCGCCAGGTTGGCTTTACTTCGGCTGGCGTTTCTCGGAAACCTTCGCTGATTGGCATGCTCACAAGACAACTCTATGGCCCAACCTGAAGTAGCCTTGACCTGTGCGAAACCTGATTTACCGTCTGTACGAGCGCTCACTCGAGCGTGGCTTAGCCCCATCGGATCTGCCTAAGCATGTTGCGGTAATGCTCGATGGTAATCGCCGCTGGGCAGAGCGCCGTCCGGGTGCTAACGCCGCTCACGGACATGCCGCTGGCGCAAATAAGATCTTCGAATTTCTCGGCTGGTGTGATGAAATCGGCATCAAAGTTGTGACGCTTTACATGCTTTCGACCGACAATCTTGCCAAGCGCGAATCTAAAGAACTCGAAGATCTGCTAAAGATAATCGGTTCGGTTGCAACCGAGATGGCCAAGCGCAAACGCTGGAGGATTCGCCTAGTTGGCGACCGGGACTCACTGCCGGTTGAATTGTTGAATGAACTGGTAGCCGCCGAGGAATCAACCGCCAAGCTCAACAAGCCCGAGGTGAACCTTGCCGTTGGTTACGGAGGTCGCAAAGAAATTGCCGATGCAATGCGCTCGATTCTAAAGAAGCACTCCGACGACGGCACCACCATTGACCAGTTAGCGGAGCTACTTGACCCTGACCTAATTACAGAGCACCTTTACACCGGCGGACAGCCAGATCCCGATTTGATCATCAGGACTTCTGGGGAGCAGAGGCTTTCCGGATTCTTGCTTTGGCAGAGTTCCAATTCAGAGCTCTACTTTGAAGAGGCCCTATGGCCGGACTTTCGCAAGGTAGATTTCTTGCGTGCCATCCGTGCCTTTGAATCACGGCACCGGCGCTACGGCGCCTAATCGCGCCAGCCCAGCGCTGCGTAAGTTAACAACAGATAACGAACACGAATTCGGGCGTGTCTTACCTTCAAGTTGAGATTTACTAGGCGTAGTTTTGGCTCAAGCTGAAACAAAGGAGCCTAGGTGCCTAAGTCAACAAATTCTGTGTCTGCTTCTACAGGAAAGACTTCGGCAGCTAAACCGCCCAAAGCTTCAATCGGCACTAAGACTTATGTGCTCGACACATCGGTGTTGCTTTCAGACCCACGTGCAATTTTCAAGTTCAAAGAGCAAGAAGTTGTGATTCCAATTATCGTGATTAACGAGCTTGAGAAAAAGCGTCACGACCCCGAGATCGGCTACTACGCCCGCCAGGCGCTTCGTCACCTCGATGACCTTCGAATTGAACACGAGCGCCTTGACTTTCCAATGGAAGTTGGCGATGGCGGTTTGCTTCGAGTTGAACTAAATCACATAGACCAAACCACACTGCCCAAGGGCTTCCAACTTGGCGATAATGACAGCCGCATTCTGGCCGTGGCGTTCAACCTGGCTAGCGAAGGTCGCGATGTGACACTCGTGACCAAGGACCTACCACTTCGTGTCAAGGCATCAGCGCTCGGAATGGCAGCCGATGAATACCGCAACGACAACGCCGTTGACTCTGGATGGACCGGAATCGCAGAGCTCGCTCTCTCGGCAGATGAAATGTCAGATTTGTATGACACCGAGGTAATCAAGCACAAGGATGTTGCGGCGATGCCGATCAACACCGGATTGGTGATTAGCTCTGAGCGTGGACACGCGCTAGGTCGCGTTGAAAAGGGCGGCAAGGTCAAGTTGGTGCGCGGCGACCGCGATGTCTTTGGTGTTCACGGGCGCTCAGCCGAACAGCGATTGGCGATTGACGTGCTACTCGATCCCGAGGTTGGCATTGTTTCGCTGGGCGGACGCGCCGGTACCGGAAAGTCCGCGATGGCGTTGCTTGCCGCACTCGAAATGGTGCTTGAGCGTCGTCAGCACAAAAAAATCATCGTATTCCGCCCAATCTTCGCAGTTGGTGGCCAAGAGCTTGGCTACCTACCTGGCAGCGAGAGCGAAAAGATGAACCCTTGGGGTCAGGCAATTTTTGACACCCTAGGGCCTTTGGTTTCTAAAGAGGTAATTGATCACATTGTTGATCGAGGTTTACTTGAAATTTTGCCGCTGACTCACATTCGTGGCCGGTCGCTGCACGACGCGTTTGTAATCGTTGATGAGGCGCAGTCGCTTGAACGCAACACTTTGCTTACCGTGCTTTCTCGTATCGGCCAGAACGCCAAGGTGGTGCTCACTCACGACGTAGCTCAGCGAGACAACCTGCGTGTTGGCCGCCACGACGGTATCGCCGCAGTGATTGAGTCTCTAAAGAACCACGAGCTGTTTGCGCACATGACACTGCAGCGCTCAGAGCGTTCAGCAATTGCGGCGCTGGTTACAGACCTGCTAGACAACTAGCGATTCTTCTGGCTTCGGGTATAGCCTGTAGCCATGAATTTTGAACAAGCAGATCCAGCCATCAAAAAATTGTTGGCAGATTATTTTGATGTCATGCATCACCAGGATATGTCAGTGTTTGACAAGGTCTTTCACAAGAGCTGCGCACTGTACTCAACTCAGACTGGCGAGCTAAGCCTGCGACCGTATGACGTTTACCGCGAGGTAGTAGCTAACCGTGAATCTCCAGCAAGCCTTGGCAATGCCAGGCGAGACAAGGTCCTGATGTTTGACCAGGTTTCACCAACCCTAGCTTTGGTAAAGGTACAGCTGGAGATGTTTGGCGGCGTGATGCAGGACTATCTAAACATTGTGTTCATTGACGGACAGTGGTGGATTCTTGCCAAAATGTGGGAACGCGTAGGCGATTCAGAGTAGAACAAAGCATTGGCTGCTCTGTTGATAACACCGATGGAGTTTCCTCCAGTCAACTAATCTCTAGCGATGAGATTTGAACAAATTCTGCCAACCGCTTTCGCGATGTCTGGAACTTTTTACCTATTTGCCGTGGCCTGGCCACTCACAAAAATCGACATTCGTGAACATCGATTACCAAATCCTCTAGTTTTGCCAGCTTTCCCAATTTCCCTAGTCGGTCAGATAATCGCCTCGGCAATTTCAAATCAGTGGCAGAAACTAACTGTTGCCTTAGCCTGGGCGTTGGTTGCATTTGTAGTTGGGCTGGCGGCGAATCGCTGGGCCTCGCTTGGCATGGGAGACGTGAAACTCATCAGTGCAATTTCTCTGGCGCTTGGCTGGTTCAGTTTTTTGGCGCCTCTGGTGGCATTGGTTCTGGCTTTTGTTATTGCCGGAGTTTTCGTCTTGGCACTTATTGCACTTGGCAAAACATCACTGGGCAGAAGTATCGCTCTGGGGCCTTACTTACTTGCCGGTTTCGCAGTTACCCAAATACTTACCTGGTCAACATACCTAGGCGGTTTCTTGCCAAATTTTTTTATATAGAGACGTCGGCCCGAAAGATATCTGGTCAGTTCTAAATGGGCTGCAGTGGCATCTTTTTTGGATAGGTAAGTTTCTTGCAAATCCCAGAGCCGCTTTGCCCAAGCGTCTGAGTGGGCATCATCTTTTGGTAGGTGGGCAATCTCGTGCAACATCGTGTCTTTATCAAAGTGACAAAGCAACATCGTATCGGTGTCTTTATCCACCCAGGCCATCGAATGTCTTGGTGACCGGGTAGCACCTAAGTGTGAATGAATGCGTACCCAGTTAAGTTTCCATTTTTTATCGTTGAGTACTTTGTCGAGCAACAGCAGGGTTGGCTTCCACAGTTCCCAAGCTTCATTTTGAAAACCCGGTACTGGTCTGACTTCAAAAGAAAGGCGGGTCGCCCAGAGAGGAACCTCTCGCCAGCGCCCGCCGATCTTTGCAGTAATTAATCTAGAAATTTACAATCCACCAAATTGAACGTTTAGAGAATTACAAACCAGGGCTGGTCATCGAAAGCACATCTAGCGCCTTGTCGAGTTGCTCCATGGTCAGCTTTTCGCCGTCCACATAACCAAGCTCGATGGTTGCCTCGCGCACTGTGATGCTCTTGGCAACCGAGTGCTTTGCAATCTTGGCGGCAGCTTCGTAGCCGATGTACTTGTTTAGTGGTGTAACAATCGATGGGCTTGACTCTGCAAGGGCCCGAGCACGTTCCTCGTTGGCTTCAAGACCCTTGATGGTCTTGTCGGCGAGCAGTCTTAGCGAGTTAGAAAGCAGGCGAATCGATTCGAGCAGCGCGTTGCCCATAACCGGAATCGCAACGTTTAGTTCAAAGTTTCCGGTAGCCCCCGCCCAGGTAACGGTTGAGTCGTTACCGATAACTCGTGCGCAAACCATCATCACGGCTTCAGGGATAACCGGGTTAACCTTGCCAGGCATAATCGATGAGCCCGGCTGAAGATCTGGAATGCTCAATTCGCCGAGGCCTGCGTTAGGGCCCGAGCCCATCCAGCGAAGGTCGTTGTTGATCTTGGTCAGTGAAACGGCGAGCACGCGAAGGGCACCGGAAGCCTCAACCAAACCATCACGAGCTCCCTGTGCTTCAAAGTGGTCACGAGCCTCAGTAATCGGAAGCTTGGTTTCAGCAGCCAGAAGACGAATGACTTCCTGTGGGAATCCCTTAGGAGTATTTATTCCAGTGCCAACTGCAGTTCCTCCCAGTGGAACTTCAGCGGTGCGTCCGATGGTGGATTCAACGCGCTCGATCGCGTAGCGAATCTGCGCAGCGTAACCGCCAAATTCCTGACCCAAGGTCACCGGGGTGGCATCCATCAGGTGGGTGCGACCGGCCTTAACCACGTTCTTCCACAGGTCACGCTTTTCTTCTAGCGCCTTAGCCAGGTAGTCGAGCGATGGCAGCAAGTCGTTGATTAGCGCCGCGGTTACGGCAACGTGCACCGACGTAGGGAACACATCGTTAGATGACTGCGACGCGTTTACGTGATCATTTGGGTGAACATCTTTGCCCAGGCCTTTGGTTGCCAATGTGGCAAGCACCTCGTTCATGTTCATGTTTGACGAAGTACCGGAACCGGTCTGGAAAATGTCTACCGGAAACTCAGCGTCGAATTTTCCGGAGATTACTTCATCGGCTGCATTGGCGATTGCCTTGGCAATCTCGCCATCGAGCACGCCTAGCTTGGCGTTTGCCTGAGCGGCCGCCTTCTTGATTTGAGCGAGGGCAGCAATATGCGCACGCTCAAGCGTGGTGCCGGAGATCGGAAAGTTCTCGACCGCACGCTGAGTCTGTGCACGATACAAAGCATTTACAGGAACCTTTACTTCACCCATGGTGTCGTGTTCGATGCGGTATTCCACTGGTTGGCCTTTCGTTGCCTTTTATTATTTGATGTCGCCCACTAGGACGATCGGGTGTATCTCGCCAAGCGCGAGTTTGTAGTTCGCTCCAACAACGGCCAGTTTCCCGGCCTTTACTGCATCGGCGATAAGTTTGCTGCGAGTCAATAGATCATTGATTGTGTCTTGCACGTGCAATTCGGTAATGTCGTCAATTTCAAATTTACCGGCCTCGTTTGCTGCCACCACGGTAGGTCGAATTCGTTCAACGAGATTGTGAATGAATTCACCCTCTGATTGCAGTTTGCCTTCGGTTGCGTCTATGGTTGCCCTAATTGCACCGCACTCATCGTGGCCAAGCACCAGAATCAGTGGAACCCCAAGTACTTCCACCGATAATTCCAATGACCCGATGATGGTTTCGGCGATTACCTGTCCGGCATTTCTAACCACGAAGAGATCACCCAAGCCGACGTCAAAAATAATTTCTGCAGACAGGCGAGAATCAGCACAGCCAAATACCGCGGCAAATGGAATCTGCTTGACCGCAAGCGCTTCACGGCGCTCGATATCCTGCCTTGGATGCGCCGGAGCACCGGCTACAAATCTTTGGTTGCCTCGCAGCAGGGCATCCCACGCGGCTTGCGGATTATTGTGTTTTGAAAGAGTTGTCATTTCACCAATTCCGCTTCTAACAGTCTGGCAAACTCGTCTAGCTCGGCCACTGTTGCAGTCGAGCTCATCGCAATAAAGTTGCCATCTTTTTCTAGAGTCCAGAGATGCGGATCGGCATCGGTGTTTGGTCCTGGAATCCACTTGGTCCAGGTGTTGTTGGTCGACGTTGATTCTGTGTCGGGCACAAAATTTACGGTTTGCAATGCCACCCAGGTTGGGTTTACTGCGAAGCCCTGAACCACGCCAACATACTGATTCTTTGGGCCAACGAAGCCAACCTTCCAAACTTTCACGCCATCGGCAGAGGTTGCATTCCATTTAGCCTGGTTCGCCCACCAGCCGGTTGGAAGTTCTGGTGCCACTAAATCAAGCTGGCTGGATTCTTCGGCTGCAAGTGCAGTGGCAACGTAATCCACCGGTTTGATGCGGTTGCTGTCGTCTCGGGGAACAGCAAGAACCGTAACAATGACAATTCCTAGGCAGGCAACCAGGGACAGCACCAAATTGACGACCGTTTGTTTGGCTCGGTGTTTGGCAGCGCTATCTTCAGGAGCAAATTCCTGAGCAGCTGGCTTTGGCGAGTTCGAGTTGGTCACTATTTGGCTTTCTTCTTAGCCACGGCTTCGTCGAGACGCTTTCGTGCTCCGGTTAGCCAGCTTTCGCATTGGGTGGCCAGGGCTTCGCCGCGTTCCCAGAGAGCAAGTGATTCTTCGAGTGTGACTGAGCCTTGCTCAAGCTCGGCAACGACCTTCACCAGCTCATCGCGAGCGGCTTCGTAGCTCAACATAGCCACGTCAGAGTTGGTTTTTTCAGTCATTATGTCTCCAGTCTATTTGGCTATTCGGCTACTGCACCGAGCTCGCCCTTGGCTAAGCGAATCTTGAGCTGTTGGCCCTGCTTGACCTTGTCGGAATCGGAAATTACGTGTCCGGCTAGGTCGCGGACCACAGAGTATCCGCGGTCCAGGGTTGATTGTGGTGACAGGCTTCTAACCTGTTGACGCAGGTGTCCAATTTGCATCGATTCTCTGCTTAGTAATTGATCCAGTCGTAATCTCATCTGATCTATTGCTCGTTCGACATCGGCTTCGTGCACTTCAATGAAGGTGTAAGGGTTTGCCAATATCGGTCGACTTCGAATTTGCTCGATCATAGAAAGTTGATTCTCTACAAAGGTGTCAACCCGCATAAACAAGCGTTGGCGAAGTTGATCCAGCTTGTGTTTTTCATCCACCACGTCGGGCACAACGCGCTTGGCCGCATCGGTTGGTGTTGAGGCACGTAAGTCGGCAACATCGTCGAGCACCGGACGATCATTTTCGTGACCAATCGCAGAAACAATCGGGGTTTTGGCATTGGCCGCAGCACGCACCAAAGCTTCATCGCTGAAAACCATGAGGTCAAGAAATGAGCCACCACCGCGGGCAATGATGATTACATCTACGCTCGGATCCTCATCGAGTGTCTTGATTGCGGCAATTACCTCGGGGGCTGCCTTGTCACCCTGGACCAGCGTGTGAATTACACGAAATTCAACTTCTGGCCAGCGAAGTTTTGCATTTTGCAGAACATCCTTTTCGGCATCCGAATCCTTACCGGTGATTAGGCCGATTTTGTTTGGCAAGAAAGGTAGCGGCTGCTTTCGCTCAATAGAGGTCAGACCTTCGGCGGTGAGTTGAGTTCTCAATCGCTCAATTCTTTCAAGTAGCTCACCCAGGCCAACCTTGCGCATTTCAATCACCTGCATGGTGAGCTTGCCGCCCTTTGGCCAAAATGCCGGCTTGATCAGCGCTAGAACTCGGTCACCTTGCTTGAGGTCGTTTGGAATCTTGGCTACGTTCCAAGAATGAATCGATACACTGTTTTCAATCTGCAGGTCGCGTAGTTCGCCAAACATGTTCGACGCGCCGATTTTGATTGAGGCTAATTCACCTTCAATCCACAAAACACCTAGCCGCTCTATCCATTCCTTTAAGGTCAGCGAAAGTCGCGAAACTGGCCAAGGGGAGAGCTCTGAACTTACTTTGGAGGCGCCGGCGAGTTCTTCTTCACTCATGTATAGGGCCTCCTGCAGTTAGCCACCACAATCCACCAATGACCCGCTTATCATTGAGGGGTGACTGACATCAAGAATACCGTTGGCAAGAAGGTCCTGCTTGCTGCCCCGCGCGGTTACTGCGCAGGCGTAGATCGAGCAGTAATTGCCGTCGAAAAGGCCCTTGATCACTACGGTTCACCGGTTTATGTGCGTAAGCAAATCGTGCATAACAAGCACGTGGTTTCATCGCTGGAAAAGCGCGGGGCCATATTCGTTGAAGAAGTCGATGAAGTTCCGCCGGGTTCGGTGCTGGTCTTTTCCGCACACGGGGTTTCACCAGCGGTGGTCGCAGCTGCCGAGGCCCGAGGCCTAAACACTATTGATGCAACCTGCCCGCTGGTGACCAAGGTGCACCGTGAGGTCCAGAGATTTGCCTCTGAAGATTACGACATTCTCTTAATCGGCCACGAGGGGCACGAAGAAGTTGAAGGAACCGCCGGTGAGGCGCCAGATGTGGTTCAGATCATCGATAAAGACGAAAGCATTGCCTCGGCAAGAGTGCGCGACCCAAAGAAGCTAATCTGGCTTTCGCAGACAACACTCTCAGTAGACGAGACCATGGAGACTGTCTTAAAGCTCAGAGAGAAGTACCCAACGCTGCAGAACCCGCCAAGCGATGACATTTGCTACGCAACCCAGAACCGTCAGGTTGCAATCAAAAAAGTTGGTGCAGCTTCAGACCTGGTTATCGTGGTTGGTTCGGGTAATTCGTCAAACACCGTTCGTCTGGTTGAGGTTGCGCTAGAGGCAGGCGCCAAGGCGTCTTATCGCGTTGATTTTGCTAGCGAAATTCAAGAGGAGTGGTTCGAAGGGGTAGAGACCGTAGGAGTTTCATCGGGGGCATCCGTACCTGAGGAATTAGTCGATGAGGTGCTGGAGTACCTTGCAAAGCGTGGCTACGGTGATGTACGAACCGTGCAGACCGCCGAAGAAGATATTCAGTTCTCGTTGCCCGCAGAACTTCGCAAAGAATTAAAAGCCGCAGGTCACGAAACCAGCAATAAGCAAAAGCGCGACTAGTTTTCGCTAACTTCCAAAGTCGGTGTCTTTGTGTGGATGACCGTCGCGATTGTAGGTAGTCCAGATTCCGACCTGCCTACCTTTATTGAAAGTTCCTGAACGCATGATGCTGCCGTCTTTCCTGAAAAACTCCCAGTAGCCGTGCATTTCCCCTTCAAGGTATTCACCCTTAAAGCGAGGAAGCCCGTTGTCATACAACGGGCTTCGCTCATTCATAAAACTAATTTATAGCCGGCGGTCCTAGATACTCATTGACTTTCCAGCAGAACCCAGTTCTTGAGCTGCCTCAACAACACGCACCGACATGCCAGCTTCGGCTGCCTTACCCCATGCACGTGGGTCATAAACCTTCTTGTTGCCTACTTCGCCATCAACCTTTAGCACGCCGTCGTAATTCTTCAACATCCAATCCGCGATTGGACGGGTAAATGCGTACTGAAGATCTGTGTCAATGTTCATCTTGATAACACCGTGACGAACCGCTTCAGAAATTTCTTCAGGAGTTGAACCTGAGCCGCCGTGGAAGACTAGATCAAACGGCTTGTCTTTTCCGTACTTGGCTCCAACGGCCGCTTGAATTTCCCCAAGTAGCTCTGGGCGAAGGTGAACGTTGCCCGGCTTGTAAACGCCGTGAACGTTACCGAAGGTAAGGGCAACCATGTAGCGGCCGTTCTCACCAAGGCCGAGCGCCTCAGCGGTGGCTAGACCGTCGGCCGGGGTTGTGTAAAGGTGCTCGTCGATGGCGCCTTCAACGCCGTCTTCTTCACCGCCAACTACACCCACTTCAATTTCAAGAACCGCACCGATGCCGCTGGTCAGCTTTAGCATTTCCTGGGCAATCTGCAGATTCTCGGCCATCGGAACCGCTGAGCCGTCCCACATGTGTGAGTTGAAAAGCGGGTCCTGTCCTGCCTTTACGCGCTCCTGTGAAATTGCAATTAGCGGACGAACCAACTTGTCTAGCTGATCCTTTGCGCAGTGATCGGTGTGCAGCGCGATTGTGACACCGTAGTTTTTTGCAACTTCGCGAGCGAAAGCCGCCATTGCTGCTGCACCGGAAGCCATGTTTTTTACTGTTGGGCCAGACCAGTAATCGCCACCACCTGTAGTCACCTGAATGATGCCATCAGAACCTGCTGCTTCAAGACCGGCAAGTGCCGCATTCAAAGTCTGTGAGCTCGAAACGTTAATTGCAGGGTAGGCAAAACCCTGATTTTTAGCGCGGTCAAGCATTTCAAGGTATTGGTCTGGTGATGCAACAGGCATGGTTTATCTCCTAAGGCCGTCGGTGGATTACCTATGATGTTAGCAAGGAAGTGAGTTTATTCGCTCCAAGAAAGGCCGCAATGCCCCTGCACAACGCCAATCGTCCAACCATGGACATCCTTTCGGCAACCGTTGCGGCCACCGCAGGTTGTTGGCATTTGGTTGGCGCCGAAGACAAGTTGGCAGTTGACGGAGCTGCGGTTGATGCAATGCGAGAGTCACTTCGCGGCGCCGATTTCGGCGGCATTGTTGTGATTGGCGAAGGCGAAAAAGACGAAGCACCCATGCTGTTCAATGGGGAAATTATTGGCGGCGGACAACCGGTTGAGTGGGATATTGCAGTTGACCCGGTAGACGGAACCGCGCTCGCCGCGGCTGGCACACCAGGAGCCGTTGCCGTTATGGCGGCCGCCCAACGAGGAGCAATGCTTGAGGCCAAAGAGGTCTACTTCATGCAGAAAATTGTCAGTGGTCCTTTAGGAAGAGGATTACTGGACCTTGATGCCTCGGCCACCGAGAATATCAAGCGCCTAGCCGACGCGATGGACAAGTCGGTTGCTGATATTCGAGTTGCTGTAATCAACAAAGAGAGAAATTTTGACTTGATTGCCGAGGTTGAATCAACCGGTGCTACCTGGGTTCGTTTTGATGAGGGCGACATCGCTATGGCAGTAGCCGCAGCGGTTCCCGGAACTGGCGTAGACATGTTGCTTGGACTTGGTGGCTCACCAGAGGGTGTGGCAACAGCTGTTGCAATTCAAATTCTTGGCGGCTTCATGCAGACCCGCTTTGCTCCGCAAGACCCCGATCAAATCGAGCGAGCCCTAGCTGCAAACTATGACATCGAACGCAAATTTGAACTTGAGGAATTGGTTTCTGGTGACAGGTTTATTTTTGTCCTGACTGGAATCACCGATGGCATTCTGGCAAACGGAGTGCGCGAAAACGAAGATGATTTAGAGATTCAGAGTTTTGTTTTAGACAGCAACATAGGTGAGGGACTCGTTGTTGATGTGCGGGTACCTAAGAGCTAACTAGGTCCTCAAAAAACTAAATGTGTGCTGGCTCGTCTAGCGGAACATCGCGATCTGGGTTTTCAATCAAGAACACGTCTGGCATTCCATCCAGATTCTGTAAACCTGAAGTTGGCTGCTGAACTGCAACAGCACCCCACTGAACTGCAGCCGAAACACCCTTTGCAACATCAAAGCCAACGCCAGACTCTGGATCAGCCTCAGCCTTTGTGTCTGCGGCTACTGCTGACAGGAAGCCCGCAAGAGTTGCATCACCGGCACCAACGGTGTTGATGACCTTTATCTTTGAAGTTTTTGCGTGCCACGCGTGGTTGTGAGTAACAGCAATCATGCCGTCAGCTCCCAGGCTGGCTAGAACACATTCAACGCCGTTGGCACATAGCTCGCGAGCTGCGTCGATAACGTCACCGTTGGTCAGCAATGATCGGCCAACCGCAGAAGCAAGCTCTTCAGCGTTTGGCTTCATGATGCTCGCCGCACCCTGCTTAGCCCAGTAGCCAAGTGCTTCACCAGAGGTGTCTAGCGCTACTCGGCAACCAAGAGCCTTGGCTGCGTCGAAGATTGGCTGAAGGTCCACATACTTGCCTGTTGATTTATCGATGGGCAGAGCACCTGCGATAACCAACCACTTGGCTTCGTTTTCTTTCACGGTTTTGATTGTTAGATCAATAACCGATTTCCAGTCTTCTGCGCTGAGTGGGCGAGGGGCTTCGTTGACCTTTGTGGTTGGGCCGTCTTTGATCACCATGGTGGTTGAAACGCGAAGGGTTCCATCAACCCAAAGTGGTACAAGAGATTCAGAGTGACCAGTGCGCTTTAGAACACTTGGGTCGTAATCGCCGATTGGCACAACACCAGGGGCTGCAATGCCAACAAGGTTCAGTCCCTTAGTTACGTTGATGCCTTTTCCAGCTAGTTCTTCGGCTACGTCATCTGCACGGTTCACTCCGCCTTCAACAAGGTCGTGAACATAGTAGGTACGGTCAAGTGTTGGTGCTGGAGTCAGGGTGACTACCGGTGACTTGCTTGACATGATGGAGGCTCCTAATTGAAAAGGGATTTAGGCTGCCAACATCATTGTCGAGCGCTGAGAAAGAGTATACCTAAAGGCTACTTTGTAAGCTCGCTGGCGGTTAGGCTCTGTGGCGCGGAATCAAGCTCTTTTGGAGCTTGAATTTCCTCGGTTCCTAGGGCATTTTCGTCTAAATCGTTGAGTTTTCGGGCGGTCACTAAAACTCGGCTTTCCAGGCTTGAAACGAATGTGTTGTAGTCCTTTACCGTGGCTGTAATTGAGCGGCCAAGTTTGTCGGCATGCTCCGCGACTTTGCCCACGCGCTCATACAACTCTTTACCTAGTTTGATCATGGTGCGCACTTGAGTTTCGTCAACGTTTTGGCGCCAGATGTAGTTGATGGTTTTTAAAACCGAGAAAAGGCTCACAGGGGAAGCCAAGGCAACATTCTTTTTGAATGCGTATTCCAGTAGCGCAGGGTCTGCATCGAGCGCGGCAGACAAAAGGGACTCACTAGGCACAAAGGCAATCACAAAGTCGGGGGATGCATTCAGCCCAGTCCAGTAAGACTTGGATGAAAGCGCATCAACGTGGCCTTTCACAGCTTTTACGTGTTCTTCAATCAGTCGATTTCTGCGCGCCAGTTCCTCGCCGCTTGCCAAGTCAGAGATTGTCGAAGCCTCTTGATAAGAATTGAACGGAACCTTTGAGTCGATGGCGAGAGATTTTCCACCAGGCAGATTTATAAGCATGTCTGCGCGGCCAGATCCGGTATCGGTGCTGAAGCTGGCCTGCTCATCAAAGTCTGCGTGTTTGATCAAACCTGCGAGCTCAACCAATTTGCGAAGCTGGGTCTCGCCCCACACCCCGCGAATATTGTTAGAGGACAGAGCCTGGGAGAGTGCCTGGGTTTGCTTGCGCAGGGCTGCATCGGAATCGATTGCGTTCTTTAGCTGCTCTTGGATGGTTCCAAATTGTTCGGTGCGATCCTTTTCAAGTCGCGTGACCACCTGTTGCATTTGTTCGAGGTGAAAGCGAACCGGCGCAATTGCCTCGAGCAACTTGTTTTCTTGGCCGGCTTTTTCACTAGCCTGCGCACTTATTTGAACGGCTTGCTGCTGCACAAAATTTTGCATTTCTACAGCGGCGCGGGCGCGGGCGCGAGAATCGGCAATGAAGTAACCCAGCAGCGCGCCAAGTAAAAGACCAATTGCCAATCCGGCAGCAATCAAAGCAAAAGTTTCCATGTGCCGAGTATTTCATCGGGGTGTGACTATTTAGCGCATTTCTCAGCCGTGGAGCGGCTTTAGCGTTTGCTTGGTGGCCTTGAGCAACTCGGCCAGGCTCTCGGCTCCGTGCCGGTCGGCAGCGTGCAAAATTATTCGGGCGCAGGCATCGCTATCGGCCAGAGCATCGTGATGATCAAATTCCTCGTGGCCAATTGCGTACGCCACGGAGTTCAAACGGTAAGACTCCAGATTGTAGGTTTTGCGCGAAATAGCCAGTGAGCAGGCGTAGTTGAGCACCGGCAATTCAACACCGATGTGCGCAGCCGTGGAACGCAGCACTCCCATGTCAAAAGGTGCATTGTGGGCAATCAGGGTATCGGTGCCGATAAAGCCAAGCATCAGTGCCAACGCTTCTGCGGCAGTGGCCGCCCCGTCGACATCACTCGGCCTAATTCCATGCACCTTTATATTCCCCGCGTGAAACCAATCGTGTGGGCTTGGCGGCTGAATCAGAAATGCCAGGGTGTCGACAATTTTGCCATCGCGAACCCGCACCAAGCCAACCGCGCAGGGGCTAGCCGGTGAGCCATTGGCGGTCTCAAAGTCGATTGCGGTGAAGTCAATGGCCACGCGCCCAGTCTAGACTTGACCCTCGTGGCTCTAACAATCGGAATCGTGGGACTACCTAACGTAGGTAAGTCGACCCTCTTTAATGCACTCACCAAAAACAACGTTCTAGCGGCGAACTACCCATTCGCAACTATTGAACCAAACGTGGGTGTTGTAAACCTTCCAGACCCTCGTCTGCAAAAACTTGCAGACCTCTACGGTTCAGAGCGCCTACTTCCAGCCCCGGTTTCATTCGTTGATATCGCTGGAATCGTGCGCGGAGCATCGGTTGGCGAAGGGCTGGGCAACAAGTTCTTGGCGAACATTCGCGAGGCAGATGCCATCGCTCAGGTGGTACGCGGCTTTGTAGATGGTGACGTTGTTCACGTTGACGGCAAAGTTGACGCCGCAAGCGATATCGAGACCATCAACACTGAGCTGATCCTCGCCGACATGGAAACTCTTGAGAAGTCTCGCCCGAGAATTGAAAAGGAAGTCAAGGGCAAGAAAATGGAGCCGGCCGCGCTAGATGCTATCGATGCCGCGCTCGCCGTATTGAACGGTGGCCAGCCAATTTCTGCGTCAGATGTTGATCTGACCCCGATCAAGGAACTTGGCCTATTAACCGCAAAGCCAATCATTTACGTTTTCAACGTAGACGAATCAATCCTTACTGACGCGGCCAAGAAGAAGGCGCTCGCTGATTTGGTTGCTCCAGCTGAAGCCGTGTTCCTAGATGCCAAAGTCGAGTCTGAGTTAATTGATCTTTCGGCAGAAGAGGCAAACGAATTGTTGGCTTCACTGGGTCAAGACGAATCCGGTTTAGATCAGCTGGCTCGCATCGGTTTCGACACACTCGGTCTGCAGACCTATCTCACCGTTGGACCTAAAGAGGCTCGCGCCTGGACCATTCACAAGGGATGGACCGCACCTCAGGCTGCCGGTGTAATCCACACCGATTTCCAGCGCGGATTTATCAAGGCTGAAATTGTTTCTTACGACGACCTGATGGCCGCTGGAACCATGGCCGATGCCAAGGCTGCCGGCAAGGTGCGCATGGAAGGTAAGGACTACGTCATGAAAGATGGCGACGTGGTCGAATTCCGTTTCAACGTTTAGGAAAACCGATGTCTGACTCTGAACTTTATTTTGTCGAACGCGAATACCCCGTTTCAGTAGATGATCTTTGGTCAGCCTGGACCTCGGTTGAAAAATTGGAGCAGTGGTACAGCCCAACAGACTTATCGGTGGTGCAGGGTTCAGCTGTTTCTGAAAATTTTGTCGGTGGCCGATGGGCAATTGGCGTTGACGTGACCGCACACGGCTTTAACGCTTATTTTTGGGGTCGCTACAGCGAGGTAGAACAGAATAAGAAACTGGTACACACTCTCTGCTACAGCCAAGACCAAAAAGAATTTGAAGCTCGCGACGATAACGCGCCAGCGCACACCGTTGTTGTTGATTTTGAAGATCGCGATGGTAAGTCTTGGTGCAGATTCTCTCAGTTTGGTCAGATGCCTGCCGAGCAGGCCGAAATGTCTCGCCAGGGCATGGTCAGCTATTTCGACAACCTCGAAAAGTTTCTAGCCAGAGACTAACCAAATGACGGTAATTGACGACTACTTGAAAAAGGTTCCGGTGGGGCAGCGCAAGTTGCTCGAGGAACTGCGCAAAGAAATGCGAAAATTATTGCCCGATGCCGAAGAGGCAATCAGCTACGGTTTGCCTTGTTTCAAAGTTGAAGGAAAAGTCGTAGGGGGCTTTGCAGCAAATAAAAACTTCTGCAGCTATTACCCGTTTGCTGGTGCAACACTCGGACTGCTAAAGAAAGAACTCTCCGGCTATTCCCAAACGCTCAGCGCCCTTCATTTCACCGAAGAAAAACCACTAACGAAAAAGATTATTAAGTTGCTGGTTGACACCAAAATGCAGCAAATTGCTGAGGGATATCACGATAAAAAGACCAAATAAGTCATTAACAGCCATTCCACAGGGTTATTGACGTTTTGGCACGTAGTCTTAGGGCATGACCGTATTAGTCGGCCGACAGACGGTCTCCCAATTCACTGACATATTGCACCGCGTAAAAAACGCCGGTCTGCTTACCAAGAAGCCAAGTTTCTACGTAATCCGCTTGATCGCAATCTCTGCAATTGCATCCGGACTCTGGGTGGCCGGAGGATTCCTTGGGCAACTCGTAACTCAACACTGGGCTTGGATATTTGGCGCGTTTCTGATCGTGGGCTTGCTAGGAGTAATGGCTGCTCAATATGGATTCATCGCTCACGAAGCAGCACACCGACAAATTTTTAGAAGCAACAAAGCAAACGATTGGGCGGGGCTTATTCTTGCCAATCTTTTTGCCGGGCTAAGTTACGGATTCTGGTTGAGAAAGCACAACAAGCACCACCAGAAACCAAATCAGATTGGCGAAGACCCAGACATCGCAATTCGCGTGCTTAGTTTTACTGTTGAATCGCGCGATGAGAAAAAGGGCGTAGAGCGTTGGTTCTCAAACCGCCAAGGATTCCTGTTCCCACTTCTTCTCTTGTTCACCGGCTTCGACCTTCTTCTAGATAGCCTTGCAAGCTTGAAGCGCAAGGATCGCAAAATTGGCACCCGCTCACTTGAGTTTGGTTTGATGATGGTACGTCAAACCGGCCCTTACATCGTTTTGACCCTTATGTTTGGTTGGGCCTGGGCGATAGCACTCTGGTTCTTCATGATGCTTATGTTCGGCTTTTTCATGGGAGCAGCATTTGCACCCAACCACAAGGGAATGCCGCTTGTGCCGAAAGATTCGAAGATAGATTTCTTCCAGCGCCAGGTGCTTACCAGTCGCAATATTCGCGGATCATGGCTAACCGATAACCTCATGGGCGGCTTGAACTACCAGGTAGAACACCACCTGTTCCCGTCGATGGCACGTCCAAACCTTGCGAAGGCGCACAAGATTGTTGTCGAGTACTGCAAAGAAAACGCAATTCCACTAGTCGAGATGAATCTGCTATCCAGCTACATGGTGGTCATGCGTTACCTAAATGATGTTGGCCTAAGCAAGAACTCTGATCCCTTTGTTTGCCCGATGGTGGCAACCCTGCGGCCAAGAAGCTAGAGCCAATTAGTTTTGCAGCAAAAAACCCCGGAGAATCTCTCCGGGGTTTTTCTTAAAGACTTTAGGTGGCTTGGCTTATGCCTTGCTCTTGCACTGGCATGCGCCGCCGCAGCAGTCAACTGCAGTTGAAATCTTCATCATGGCTATCTCCTTCTGGGCCAGTGGTTATCTGGCTTCAAGTTCAGATTACGCCTCTCTATACTGTTGTCAAGACAGTGCGACTGCCTGTCAGCAACTTGGCAGAAAGACTCTCCCTTGGACTTCTCAAACATCAACTGGCTAGCGGTATTCGTGGCCTCAATTAGCTCGTTCGTCATCGGTGCGATCTGGTTCGGCCCTAAGACTTTCTATCCGATTTGGATGCAGTTCCAAGGTCGCAAGGTGCCAACTGAGCGAGTCGAGATGTCTGGCGGGGCAACTTTCGCAATGTTTGGTGGCACCTATCTTGGTGCCCTAATTCAAGTTTCAACCCTGGCAATCTTCATTAATCTTGCGAGAACTGTTGATCCGGCTTTTGGCGCAGCTCAGGGTGCCCTTACTGGCGCGTTGCTCGGTTTTGGTATCGGTGCGGCGGCATCGCTTTCACACCGACTTTTCTCGCAGAGTAATTACAAGATTGCAGACGCCTACAAGGTTTGGCTAATTGAAGTTGGACAGGACATAGTCTGCTTGACGATTGCCGGTCTGATTATCGGTGCTTGGGTTTAAGAAACAAACCTGAACTAATTTAGAGGCCTGATCTGAGGTCCAACAATAACCGCACCTGCGGGAACGTTCTTGGTAACCACAGCATTTGCGCCAATCATTGCTCCATCGCCAACCTCAATGTCACCGATGATCTTGGCGCCAGCACCTAGCAGCACATTATTTCCGATTGTTGGATGACGCTTCACGCGGTCATTTACTTTTCCGCCTAGGGTTACTCCGTGGTAAATCAAAACATCGTCACCAACGATTGCTGTTTCACCAATCACGACGGCCATGCCGTGGTCAATGACCACTCGGCGCCCAATGGTTGCGCCTGGATGAATTTCAATGCCTGTCCAAAAGCGAGTCCACTGTGAGTGGATGCGCGCCGGAATGTGCCATCCCCATTTCCAAAGCATGTGGGCAACTTGGTGTGACCACAGGGCGTGTAGCCCTGGTGAAGTTAAGAAAAGCTCGAGAGCCGATCTGGTGGCTGGATCTTTAGCCAAGCCGGCTTGGATGTCTTCTCTTATTCGGATCACGTGGTTGGGTTAAATTCCTCTTGAATGTCGCGGTAGAGGGTTGTCGAAAGATAACGCTCGCCAAACGACGGGATGATTACTACGACAATCTTGCCAGCAAATTCAGGTTTGTGTGCCACTTCAACCGCAGCCTTTACTGCCGCACCAGAAGAGATACCAGCCAGGATGCCTTCTTCGGCTCCAGTGCGGCGTGACCAAGCAAATGCATCACTGTTTTCAATAGAAATAACTTCGTCGTAAACGGTGGTGTCAAGGATGCTCGGAATGAAGTTTGGTCCAATACCTGCGATTGGGTGGCCGGCAGCCTGGCCACCGGTAAGTAGCGGGGAAGCTGCTGGCTGAACTGCGTAAACCTTGATGTCAGGGTTCAATTCCTTGAGGCGACGTCCAGTGCCGGTGATTGTTCCACCAGTACCTGAACCTGCAACTAGCGCCGCAACTTTGCCGTCGGTGTCTTTCCAAATTTCCTCAGCGGTTGTTTCGCGGTGAATCTTTGGGCCCGCAGGGTTATCAAACTGACGAACGAGCACTGCACCTGGAATCTCTTTACCAAGTGCTTCTGCCTTTGCAACTGATCCGGTCATGCCTTCTGCGGCAGGCGTCAAGATAACCTCGGCTCCGTAAGCGCGGGTCAAGACCTTGCGCTCGAGGCTCATTGAATCCGGCATCACAATGATCACACGGTATCCGCGCGCTGCACCCACCATGGCAAGACCAATGCCGGTGTTGCCAGAGGTGGCTTCGATCAGGGTTCCACCTGGCTTTAGCTCGCCAGATTCTTCGGCGGCATTCACCATTGCGATTGCCAGGCGGTCCTTGACCGAGCTAGATGGGTTGTAGAACTCAAGCTTTGCGTAGACCTGGGCAGCTGCGCCATCGGTCACGCGGTTTAGGCGCACGAGCGGAGTGTTTCCGAAGGCTTCGGTGATGTCGTTGTAAAGAGTCATGAGTTCTTCCTGATTAAGAGATTTCCTTAAGTTTGCCCTATTTTCAGATGCTGGATTTCGTTGTTTCGCTCTGTTACGAAGGTTTGAAGCAATCAGAGGTTCTGTCCATCGGGCCAGTGCGCAGTAGCCTTAACGCATGTACGTCACTCAGCTACTAAAAGTTTTATTAAGAGGTATCAACCCGTGGCTACCAGTCCTGGTTTTCGTGACTGCGTTTCACATCAACAGAGGTTCCACCGGAGATGCCATAATTTTCGGCCTCGGCAGCTTTATCCTGATCGCCGATTGGAAAAAGTGGATCCCTTGGCACATGCCGGAGCGCCCAAACGTTAGCGGTTGGGTTATCGGCCTGGTTATTGCCGTAAGTTGCAGTGTTTTGTTTTTCACCGAGAGAAACGGCTGGCAGGCCATAGTTCTGCTGCTCGCCCTGGTGCCAATTTCACTGGTGATGGTCTACTACCGTGACCACGGTCCAAAGCCGGGCGCAACCAAACAAATGACTCGCACCAAGTGGGTCTGGATGACCCTCGCATTGTTCATGGCAGTTTCGGAGCTATTTGCCTATATATTTGCCACCGTTTATAAAGACGACGCAACGTATCCAACAATTTCAATCTTGGTCAACCCCACACTCGAATCACCCTGGGGTAGGGCCATATTTCTAACCCTCTGGATGCTAATTGGCGTTGGACTACTGCAAGTTCGAAAGAAGCGGGTCAAGAATTGATCCCAATCATCGAATACAGTCTTGTCATCGCCCTTGGATTTGCCGCGTGGCTCCTTGGGCGTCTAAATCCTAATATTTTGGCACCGCTGGGGGATTTGGTGGGGCGATTGATGCACAACCGGAACACCCGTCTGGCTTTGATAGTGGTCTGGTGGTGGCTGGGGTGGCACTTCTTCACCGTGGCAACCTAGTGGCAACCTAACTAACCGCGGTGTCAAACCGGCGCTCGCCGAAGCAACAGGCTGTATGTCACGTTTCGGCAACGCTTTGTTAGTATGTTATGACAAAGTATGCTAACCTGCTTATTATTAGTTCAGGCTAAGTAGAAGGTGTGAATCGCAGCATGACTCAGAACAACCAACCATTTGATGTCATCACGATCGGCCGTGTGGGAGTAGATGTTTACCCGCACCAGGTAGGCGTGGGCCTTGAAGATGTGACATCGTTTGGAAAGTTTCTAGGCGGAAGCGCCACCAACGTAGCAGTCGCTGCAGCTAAGTACGGCTTAAAGTCTGCCGTGATTACCCGCACCGGTAACGACCCATTCGGAAAATTCATTCACCAGGAGCTTCGCCGTCTGGGTGTTAGCGATGAATTTGTTTCCGGGGTAGAGGGCCTACCAACTCCGGTCGTGTTCTGTGAAATTTTCCTGCCGGATGATTTCCCACTTTACTTTTATCGCGAGCCAAAAGCTCCAGACCTTGTTATCAACACCGATGAACTTGATATGGCAGCAATCAAGGATGCAAAAATTTATTGGTCAACTGTTACAGGTTTGAGCCAAGAGCCGTCTCGCTCGGCACATTTTGCAGCCTGGGACGCTCGTGCGCGTAAACCGCACACAATTCTTGACCTTGATTATCGCCCAATGTTCTGGAGTTCACCGGAGCTGGCCACCGAGCAGGTTGAAAAAGCATTGGCGCACGTTTCGATTGCAATTGGAAACAAAGAGGAATGTCAGGTTGCGGTTGGTGAGACCGAACCCATGCGTGCAGCAGATGCTCTGCTAGAGCGCGGATTAGAAATTGCTGTGGTTAAGCAGGGGCCTAAGGGTGTTCTGGCAAAGACTCGCGAACAGACTGTGGAAGTGCCGCCTTACTTTGTTGACGTGGTCAACGGTCTAGGCGCCGGCGATAGCTTTGGAGGAGCTTTCTGCTATGGCTTGCTTCAGGGCTGGGAGCTTGAGCGCATCCTTCGTTTTGCAAACGTTGCAGGTGCAATCGTTGCTAGTCGTTTGGAATGTTCAACAGCGATGCCAACCTTTGAAGAAGTTGAAGACATTCTGAAGGGAATGAAGTAATGACTTTGGATTTTGCAAAGCTTCGCGAAGTGCGCGCAAGTAATCCTGAAAAAATTGCTGAGGTTTACGCAAGCCGCACTCGTCGCGATGTGATTCAGGGTGACGGACGCCTTTTTATCATCGCTGCTGATCACCCGGCACGAAATGCACTGGCTGTTCGCAACGATCCGCGAGCCATGGCCAATCGCTATGACTTGTTGACCCGTTTGGCAACCGCGCTTTCTCGACCTGGCGTAGATGGTGTTCTTGGTACGCCTGACATCATTGATGACCTTGCGCTTTTGGGTTGCCTAGAGGGCAAGTTAGTGGTTGGTTCGCTAAACCGCGGGGGGCTTCGCGGAGCTTCATTTGAAATGGACGACCGCATCACAGGTTACGACATCAACGGAATAATTCGCGACCGTCTGGACTTTGCCAAAATGCTGAACCGCGTAAACCTTGGGGATGCCGGTACCTCAAACATGCTTGAGGTTTCTCACAAAGCAGTAAACGAGGCAGCCGCAGCAAAGCTTCCAATCATGCTCGAGCCATTCATGAGTGAATGGGTTGACGGAAAAATCCGCAATGACCTCAGCACTGATGCTGTGATTAACTCAATCAGCATTGCAAACGGACTTGGTAATTCGTCGGCTTATACCTGGATGAAATTGCCAGTAGTCGAGAACATGGCTCGAGTCATGGAATCGACCACTCTACCTACCTTGCTTTTAGGTGGAGACCCAGTTGGCGACCAAAACGACGCTTACGCATCATGGGAGAAGGCACTTGAGCTTCCTGGCGTGCGCGGCCTAGTTATTGGTCGCAGTCTTCTCTACCCACAAGATGGCAACGTAGGCGCGGCCATCGACACCGCCGTCAAGCTAGTTCACGGCTAATCAAGAAAAGGAAATCAAATGAGCAACCTACCTGTAGTAGCACACTGGATTAACGGCCAGGAAGTTCCGGGTAAGCCGGATCACGTAGCTTTGGTTACCGACCCAGCTCTTGGCATTGCCACAAAGCAAGTTAACGTAGCCGGTGCTGATGAAATTGAAGCCGCATTCGCGACTGCTCAGGCAGCATTCCCAAAGTGGCGCGACATGTCTCAGGCACGTAAGCAGGCAATCCTTTTTAAGTTCCGCGAACTTCTAAATGAGCGCAAGCACGAGTGTGCTGCATTGATCACAGAGGAGCACGGCAAGGTTCTGGATGACGCACTTGGCGAAGTTACTCGTGGTCAGGAAGTAGTTGAGTTTGCCTGTGGTATGCCGCACCTTCTTAAGGGCATGTTCACCGAAAACGCATCATCTGGCGTAGACGTTTATTCAATCCGCCAGGCACTAGGTGTAGTTGGAATTATTTCTCCATTCAACTTCCCAGCTATGGTGCCAATGTGGTTCTTCCCTGTAGCAATTGCTGCCGGTAACACCGTTGTGGTGAAGCCATCAGAAAAGGTTCCAAGTGCAACACTTTGGATGGCAAAGCTTTGGAAAGAAGCCGGCCTACCTGACGGTGTATTCAACGTCTTGAACGGTAACCGCACCACAGTTCAGGCAATGCTCGAAGATGAGCGCATCAAGGCGATTTCTTTCGTGGGTTCTACTCCAGTAGCTAAGTACATCTACGAAGAGGGCTCGAAGCATGGCAAGCGCGTTCAGGCGCTTGGTGGTGCAAAGAATCACGCTCTGGTGCTTCCGGACGCTGATCTAGACCTAGTTGCTGACGCTGCCATTAACGCGGGCTTTGGTTCTGCTGGTGAGCGCTGCATGGCAATCTCGGTTGTGGTTGCGGTTGAGCCAGTAGCAGACACCTTGATTCCAAAAATTGTTGAGCGCATGGGCAAGCTGCGCACCGGTGACGGTCGTCGTGGTTGCGACATGGGCCCACTTGTTACCAAGGAGCACCGCGATAAGGTTGCGGGTTACATCGAGATCGCTGAGAAAGATGGCGGACGAATCATCGTTGATGGTCGTGAGCAAAACTTCGACGGTGACGCAAATGGTTTCTGGCTTGGCCCAACCCTGATTGACAATGTCCCATTGACATCAAAGGCTTACCTAGACGAGATCTTTGGCCCAGTGCTAAACATCGTTCGCGTGAAGAGCTACGACGAGGGCGTTGCGCTAATTAACGGCGGCGAGTACGGAAACGGAACCGCAATCTTCACCAACGATGGTGGAGCTGCACGTCGCTTCCAGAATGAAATCGAAGTTGGCATGGTTGGAATTAACGTTCCAATCCCAGTACCAGTGGCGTACTACTCATTCGGCGGCTGGAAGAACTCAGCGTTCGGTGATACCAAGGCCCACGGAGTTGAAGGCGTGAAGTTCTTTACCCGAGAGAAGACTATGACTTCTCGCTGGCTTGACCCAAGCCACGGAGGAATCAACCTGGGTTTCCCTCAAAACTAAAAACTAAGAAGATATAGAAATGAATTGGTTCTTCAAAAAGGGTGAGCTCAGCCAAGATGGCTGGGACGTGCTGGTTGACTCGTCGATCGAGGGTTGGCAGCACACCGGTCTAAAGATCGGCACGCTGCTTGGAGGCCATTCATTTCATATTCCGGCCGACGGCGTAGAGCGCATTATTTTTCCGCTTGAGGGAGCTGGAATAACAGTTGAGTATCGCGAGGCGGGTCAGTCTGGCTTCCAGAGCCAATTCTTGAATGGGCGCGAATCGGTATTTCATGGCACTGCCGACCTGATTTACGTATCGGTGGATACTGAAATCAAGATTTCTGGCGATGGCCGAGTAGCGATTGGCGAGGCGCCTGCAAAAAACCCCAAACCGGTTCGCTACATAAAGGCCAGTGAAGTGCCGGTCTTTGTGCGTGGAGCTGGGCGCGAAAGCCGCCAGGTGCACAACTTTGGAGTACCTGAAACACTAGACGCTGACCGATTCATCGTGGTTGAGGTAATCGTCCCAGCCGGTAACTGGTCAGGTGTCCCGGCGCATAAGCATGACACCTACGTGCCAGGGGTGGAATCAAATCTCGAAGAGATTTATTACTTTGAAACCGCTGTGTCGCGCACGGTAACCGCTCCGGTTAACGCCGACCCAGTCGGCTACCTTCGCGGCTACGCTTCAGATGACCGAGCATACGATGTATTGGAAGAAGTTCGTTCTGGAGACGTTGGACTAGTTCCATGGGGTTGGCACGGTCCCGTTTCTGCCGCACCGGGAGCGGACTTGTATTTCTTCAACGTGATGGCTGGGCCAGACCCAGATCGCAGTTGGAACATAACCGATGACCCTAATCACGCATGGGTTCGCGAAACCTGGCATCATCAAGATCCGGATCCAAGACTTCCTTACACAAAATAGGCAAAAGAAAGTAAGAAAATGGCAACTCGCAGAATGTCTGTTAGTCAGGCAATTGTTGAATTTCTGGCCCACCAGTACACCGTTGACGGTGACATTCGTGTGCGCACTATTCAAGGCGTATACGGAATCTTTGGTCACGGCAACGTCGCAGGTATTGCGCAGTCGCTAAAACAGCTTTCGGTTTCTAATCCAGACTTAATGCCATATCACCAGGCACGCAACGAACAGGCGATGGGTCACGAGTCAATCGCATTTGCTCGAATGACTCGCCGTCGTTCAACCTATGCTTGTGCAGCTTCGGTTGGTCCAGGTGCAGCAAACATGCTTACCGCTGCCGCAGTTGCTACTACGAACCGCCTTCCAGTTCTTTTGCTCCCGTCTGACACTTTTGCAAACCGCGTGGCAGATCCAGTTTTACAGCAGCTTGAGCAGCCAAATGACGCGAGCCTCACCGTCAATGACGCATTCAAGCCGTTGTCTCGCTTCTTTGACCGAGTGACTCGACCAGAGCAAATTTTTTCGGCGCTTCTAGGTGCAATGCGCGTGCTCACTGATCCAGTTGAAACTGGTGCCGTGACTATTTCTCTGCCGGAGGATGTTCAGGCAGAAGAGATTGATGTGCCTGAGGAATTCCTGGCAGATCGCGAGTGGCACATTCGCCGCCCTCGCCCTGATCGCGGAATTATTGCAGAGGTAGCTAAGGCAATCCGAGGCTCTAAAAACCCGATGATCATTGCCGGCGGTGGCGTGATTTATTCCGACGCAAATAATCAATTGCGTGAATTCGTTGAGCAAACCGGTATTCCAGTAGGCATGGCTCAGGCAGGTGTGGGTTCGTTGGTCTGGGATCACGCCCAAAACCTGGGTGCGGTGGGTGCAACAGGAACGTCAGCGGCAAACAGAATCGCAGCTGAAGCCGACGTGATCATCGGAATCGGAACACGCTACAGCGATTTCACCACTTCAAGTCGCACGGCTTTTCAAAACCCAAAGGTGAAATTTATAAACATTAATATCGCCTCTTTTGATGCCTTCAAACATGGATCAGCAATCCCTGTAGTTGCCGACGCACGTGAATCCCTGATTGAACTCACCGATGAACTCAAGGGATACCGCGTATCTTCTGAGTTCGAAGCTGAGTACGGCAAACAGAAGGCAATCTGGGATGCTGCTGTTGATGAATCCTTTGTTGATCAAAAGCGAGAGCTACCTGGGCAGCCGGAAATTATTGGTGCCGTTCAAGAATCGTCTGACCCACGCGACGTTGTGATTTGCGCTGCTGGTTCGCTGCCAGGAGACTTGCACAAACTTTGGCGTGTACGAGATGATCTTGGTTATCACGTTGAGTACGCATTCTCGTGTATGGGATATGAAATTGCCGCTGGTTTAGGTGTTGCGCGTGCAGACAAAACCCGCGATGCAATCGTTATGGTGGGCGATGGCTCTTACTTGATGATGCACACTGAGCTTGTGACTGCCGTAGCCGAGCGCTTGAAGTTCATCACGGTTCTTATTCAGAACCACGGCTACGCATCAATCGGGCACCTTTCTGAAGATGTTGGTTCCCAGCGTTATGGCACTAAATATCGCTACCGCGATGTCACGGGCAACAACCACGAGAGCGGTGACATCTTGCCTATTGATTTGGCTGCAAATGCCGAAAGTTATGGCGTCAAGGTTATTCGCGTTGAGCCGGGGCCAAACTCAATTTCCGATCTAAAGGCTGCGGTAAAGCAGGCCAAGGCACACACAGGTGGACCAGTGTTGATTCACATCAACAACGATCCTTTGATTTACGCGCCGGACGGCGAAGGTTGGTGGGATGTACCAATCATGCCGGTCTCAGAGCTCGACAGCACCAAACAGGCCTACATGGGGTACGACAAAGCGAAGCAGAAGCAAAAGTTATTGCTTGGCAATGGCTCAGCTGATCGCGCTTAGTTTTTAATTACGAAGGAGTAAAAAATGGTAAAAATTGCGCTTGACCCAACACCGTTCCACAGCACACACTCCTTATTGGAGTTTCCTGCTCTAGCTGCAGACCTTGGCTACAAGTACTTGCAGATGACCCCGCACCCAGATCTAATTCCATTCTTCAACCACCCAAAGGGTGATGACGAATTAGTTAAGCAGCTAAAAAAAGCTGTGAAAGATGCTGGCATTGAAATTGCATCAACCCTTCCAGTGTTGCGCTGGTCAGGTCCAGACGAGGATGCTCGAGAAGCTGCGGTTCGTTATTGGAAGCGCGTGATTCGAATCACCGCTGATCTTGGGGTAGACACCATCGGAACTGAATTCAATGGTCGACCTGAGCGTGCTGAAGAGTCAGAGCGTGCCTTTTATCGTTCAATGGAAGAGCTCGTTCCTATCATCGAAAAAGAAGGCATCAAGGTTTTCATAGATCCACATCCAGATGACTTTGTAGAAAATGGTCTGGCCGCTTGGCGAGTAATCCGCGGGATCAATTCCAAAAATTTTGGAATGGTTTACGTGGCCTCTCACACCTTCCACATGGGCAACCAGCCGGTAGAAATTCTTGAAGCTGCAAAGGGTCGAGTGGGAATCGTCCACATGAGCGACACCATGGACCACACCGCTTCACACGGGCTCCGCTACATCACTAACCCGCCAGGCAACGCTGTTCGGGTTCACCAGCACCTTCGAATTGGTGCCGGCGATGTTAACTTTGATCAAATGTTCCAGGGCTTAAAGGCCAATGGTTTTCTTGACAACCCAAACAGCATCCTCTGCTCGAGTGTTTTCGCAGAAAATGAGAACGCACGCGAGATGTCAATCTGGCAGCGTGAAGCTATCGAAAAGCTGGTTGACAAGCACAAGTAGGTCATGCTCCAAAAAGCTAAATCCCTCGGTCTTTTTCTAGGTCGGGGGATTGCTTTTTACTAGGATTGCCACATGCCCAAAAAAGCTGCCAAAAAAGAAACCGTTAGCGAGGTTCGCCACGCCACGATGGCCGACATCGCGGCCGAAGTTGGAGTTTCAAGGCAGCTTGTTGGCCTTGTGTTCAGAGGCGAGCCCGGTGTGGGCTCTGCAACCGAGGCCAAAATCCGGGCCGCAGCAAAAAAGCTTGGCTATCAACCAAACTTGGCTGCCAGATCGCTGCGAAGTATCAATTCAAATTACATAGGAGTTATGTTTCGACCCAACGAATCTTCAATGGGAGAGCTAATTCCTGCACTCTATAAGTTCGCTCAAAATGCGGGGTACAGGCTATTTTTGAGCTCTGTGTCTAATAATCATCAAGAGGAAAATGCTATTCAGGAATTGCTTGGGCATCGCTGTGAAGGGCTAATTCTAATTTCTTCGCAACAAAGCAAAACCGCAATCCAAAAGTTGGCTCGAAACATACCCTTGGTTAGCGTTGGTCGTCGTCTTGAAGGTGTGCGATGTGGAATTGTGTCATCTAAGGGTGAGGTTGGTGTCGCTGAAGCCGTGGACTACCTAGTTGGTTTAGGGCATCGGCGAATTGGATATGTTTATGCCAAAGACATGTTGGACGCAGAGTTCCGTATGGAGGGCTACGTTTCGGCCATGAGCAAACACAGCCTCGAGCAAGAAATAGTCGAAATTGAAGGTGATTTTGCTGAGGAAGGTGGTTCTGTCGCCGCCGATAAGTTCATAACAAGAGGACTGCCAACTGCGATTGTGTGCAATAACGATCAGGCAGCCCTGGGGCTTTCCTATCGTCTTATTCAAAGCGGAATCGAGATTCCAGAAGATGTGTCCGTCGTTGGCTATGACGACACTGTTGCAAGCCTTCCTTTTCTAAACCTGACCACGGTCAGACAGGAACCAGATGAGATAGCCGAGGCTGCAATTTCGGATTTGGTCGCTCGAATTAGGGGTCAACAATACCTTTCACAAGAGATCCTAACCAGCACAAGATTGGTGGTTCGCACTAGCACGGGCAAGCCAAAACATAGCACGAGCAAGTAAAATAAGTCTCAGGTAAGCCTCTAGAAGGCTTATAAACACTGGGATATACGCTTAATGCCAAAAGTTCCCGTGCTTAATCGTTTATAAAAGAGTTATCAAAATTTGCTCAATTCGCGATTTTTCCACGCTTCACTGGGCTAGGTTTGTTGCTATGACAAATCAGATTCGCGTAGGAACGGCTCCAGATTCTTGGGGTGTGTGGTTTCCAAATGATCCAAAGCAAGTGCCATGGGAGCGGTTTCTAGACGAAGTTCAGGCTGCGGGTTACCACTGGATCGAACTAGGCCCATTTGGCTATTTGCCAACCGACCCAAACCAACTTTCGGACGTGCTAGCCGAACATGACTTAAAGCTCTCGGCAGGAACCGTATTTACCGGCTTCCACAAGGGAGATGATCAGTGGAAGCGCGCCTGGGACCAAGCTCTCGATGTGGCTGGCTTGGTGTCAAAGTTGGGTGTTGAGCACCTGGTAGTAATTCCGGACCTATGGCGCTCAGACGCCACAGCTGAAGTGCTCGAATCGCGCGTTCTCGACGATGAACAGTGGAAAAAATTGGCTGCCGGACACGACAAACTTGGTAAGGCACTTCTCGAAGAATACGGAATCCACCAGCAATTTCACTCTCACGCTGACAGCCACATCGGCACCTACGCAGAGGTTGAACGCTTCCTCCAGGAGACTGACAAGCAGTACACCAACCTGTGCCTAGACACTGGACACTTTGCCTATTACCTAGGTGACAATGTGAAGCTCATGAACGCCTATCCTGAGCGCATCGGCTACCTTCACCTAAAACAGGTGCACCCAGACATCCTTGCCGAAGCACTGAAGAACGACTTGCCGTTTGTTGATGCAGTGGCAAAAGGGGTCATGACCGAGCCGGGCTTTGAAGGCGTGCCCGAATTTGCACCGATTATCGAAAAAGCGGCTCAGATTAACCCAGAAATGTTTGCAATCGTTGAACAAGACATGTACGGCTGTGACGTGGACTTCCCGGCTCCAATTGCCGACCGAACACTCAAGCACATCATGAGCTGCACTCATGCAGCCCGAGTTCGCTAAACCTAAGGAAAACGCATGTCAGAGCTAAGAATTGGTGTGGTGGGTGCTGGCCTAATGGGTGCCGATCACATAATCCGCATTCAAAACCGAATTAATGGAGCAATTGTCACCGCGGTCGTTGAACCCGACGAGGGCCGAGCGAAATCAGCGATGGACCATGCGCCGGCAGCCAAGTGGTTTCCAAACGTTGAAGCTGCAATAGCAGAGCAGGCAATGGATGCGGTGTTGATTGCAACTCCTGGACAGTTTCACGAGCCGGTCCTGATTCCTGCTTTGAACGCAGGCCTTCCAATTCTGTGTGAGAAGCCGTTAACGCCTGACGCTAAATCTTCGCTACGCATGGTTGAGGCAGAGGTGGCTACAGGTAAGCAGCTGATTCAAGTTGGATTTATGCGTCGATTTGATTCTGGCTACGAGAGCCTCAAGTCTCTGATAACGAGCAAAGGTCAAGGCGAGTTGCTTGGTTTGCACTGTGCACATCGAAACCCGTCAGTGCCTGAAACGTATCACAACGACATGCTCATCTTCGATTCAGTGGTTCACGAAATTGACGCGGTTCGTTACTTGACCAATTCACCAATCGAAACGGTTGAAGTTAGGCATATGAAACGCAATTCCAATAATCACAGCGGATTCAGTGATCCAATTTTGGTTCTACTCAAAACAAAGTCCGAAGTTCTTGCCACGGTAGAGATGAACGTTTCAGTTAAGTTCGGCTACGAAGTAAAGACCGAAGCGGTTTTTGAGAATGGCATTGCCGAGATCGGTCGCACAAATGGCATGACCACTTGGTTCAATGGACAGATTTCGACAGAAGAGCACATGTCTTTTAAGACTCGATTTGCTGCTGCTTATGACACCCAGATTCAACGTTGGGTCGATGCAACTAAGAACGGCAAAATCGATGGGCCGTCTGCCTGGGACGGCTACCTCGCTGCTGCAGCTGTTGAGGCAGGTGTGAAAGCACTAAACACAGGTGAACTCCAAACCGTGGAATATGCGGCTATGCCAAGTTTCTACAAATAGCATTAACTCTCATCGAAAAAGTCCGCCCCGAAGAAATTCGGGGCGGACTTTTAGGTTTGAGAGCGAGCTGAATTATTTCTCCACTAGAGTCACTTCAAATGAGTACAAATCGGGCCTATAGCAGTGGTGGCCAAACTCGATAGCACGACCGGAGTTGTCATATGCGGTTCGATCCATGGTCAGCAGCGAAGCCTGCTTTTCAATTACCAAGTCGTTCGATTCCTGCTGAGTAGCCTTGCGGGCACCAATGCGCTGCTTGGCAACGCGAATGGTGATTCCTCGAGCACGTAGCAGTTGATATAAACCGTGCTCGTTCAGTTCTGCTTCTGTGATATCGGTGAATTCGGCAGGCAACCAGTTTTCCATAATTGAAACTGGTACGTTATCGGCCGCGCGTAGGCGGCGAATGTATAGTACGTCAGAGCCAATTTCAACACCTAGCTTTTCAGCCATCTTGGTGTCAGCTTTTGTCACTTTATAGTCGAGAATTTTTGTAGATGGTTTTTGGCCACTACGCGAGAGGTCCTCATACAGAGAGGTGAGTTCAACACCGCGAGTCACTTGACCGTGAACAACCTGGGTTCCTATACCTCGCCGACGAACCAGTAGGCCTTTGTCTACTAGGTCTTGAATGGCACGACGAATAGTTGGGCGGCTAAGGCCAAGTCTTTCCCCAAGTGAAACTTCATTTTCTAGTCTTGAACCAGCAGGCAGATCGCCGTCAAGAATGGCTTTCTCGATTCGCTGAGCAATCTGAAAATAGAGGGGGATAGGACCGGAGCGGTCTAGATCCATGAAGACACCAATTGGAAGAATCTGTTCTGCTTGATTCATCGCCATTCCAAAAACCTATGTTTTACAGTTGCCGGGCTTTGACAACATGTAATGACATTAGCACAATGAGGTTCAGAAGGCTGAGGTGGCCGCCTGGTGGAGCTTTCCGTTGGTTGCCAATACTGACGATGATTCCGGTGTGAGGGGGCCTTCCAGCGAAGTAAATTGACCTCCGGCTTGCTCCACAATTGGCACCAGTGCCGCGATGTCATAAATCTTTAGATCGTGCTCGGCCACGATATCTACCGATCCCTCGGCAAGCAGCATGTAGCTCCAAAAGTCGCCATAAGCGCGAGTTCGCCAAATCTTGCGAGACAACTCGGTGAGTTTCGAAAGCATTCCAGCCTGATCCCAAAGCTGCATGTTGTTGTAGGAGATTGATGAATCCTCCAGCTTTGAAATTCGAGAAACCTGCAGAGCGTGGACACTGCCATCGATTTCCCGCGTGAAAGCTCCGTTGCCTCGATGTGCCCACCAGCGTCTACCCAGAGCGGGAGCCGAAACCACGCTGGTGGTGATAACGCCGTCAACGCGAAGGGCAATCAGGGTTGCCCAAATCGGAACACCCCTGAGGTAGTTG